>Ga0272441_10016862_pt1 | contig 10047 bp, 7 predicted proteins | sample SSMProp6N_FD_193582 | JGI IMG/M metagenome (GOLD analysis project Ga0272441, IMG submission 193582) | Marine sediment archaeal communities from Little Sippewissett salt marsh, Falmouth, MA, United States - SSM-Prop-6N | ecosystem: Environmental > Aquatic > Marine > Wetlands > Sediment ...
TATCAGAAAGAACAAAAAGGATATTAAGATTAGAACTAAGGGGAAGATCTGAAGATTGAATAAAAAATTTAGCAATTTATTACCTGAAAAGCACAGAGAGATTATTTCTGAAGCGGACATCCGAAAGAGGATTGGAGAGCTTGGCGCCATGATATCGAAGGAATATAAGGATAAATGCCCCATAATCATCGGAGTATTGAATGGTGCATTTATATTCATGGCAGATTTAATACGGGAAATAGAGATTGATTGTGAAGTAGATTTCATAAAAATATCAAGTTATGGCAATAAGAAGGTATCATCGGGCAACATCAAATTAAACAAAGACATCGATTGTGATGTTCAGGGGAGACATGTAATCGTTGTCGAAGATATTGTTGATTCAGGGAGATCGATTCAATATTTAGAAAACATGTTTTCAGGGCATTCACCCGCTTCAGTAAAGTTTGTATCGTTACTTGTGAAAAAGGGTGGTGCTATTGTAAACTTTCATATTGATTATATTGGTTTTGAGATATCAAATGAATTTGTTGTTGGATATGGTTTAGATTTTGCTCAAAAAATGAGGAACTTACCATCCATTTATGTTATTGAATAGATAAGGTAGTTATACAATATTAAATAAACATGAGGATTATGAGGTTTTTACAGAATATGAATGAAAACAACGAATCCAGGAACCATAGAAAACTCAATCAAGACAATAACAAGCGTCAACCTAAAAAGGAGGACAATTTTCAATGGCAGAAGGCCTCTCGAACGTTTGTATTTTGGTTGATTATCATAATTTTGATGATATGGTTTTCCAGACAAATTGGTGATGAAAACAGAAATGAAGTGGAGATTTTATATCCACAATTTGTCGAATTATTAACAAGTAATAAGATAGAGAGTGCTGTTGTAAAAGAGAAAGATTTTCATGGTACTTTGAGAAGTCCTGAAAAGGTTGTAGTTGAAGGTCGTGAATATGAATCTTTTATGACTCGTTTACCTGAAATACCGGGAATTGAGTTAACCAATGAATGGATTGATAAATACGGAATTGACATAGAATTCAAGGAAAAATCATTAAATTGGTGGGGATATTTATTAAATTTTCTGCCCTGGTTATTAATAATCGGAGTCTGGTTATTTTTTCTGCGACGTATGCAAGGAGGTGGAGGTCCCAAAGGAATCTTTTCTTTTGGAAAATCCAGAGCAAAGATGATGATTGGTGACAAATCGAAAGTAACATTTGAAGATGTTGCTGGAGCGGATGAAGCGAAGCAGGAACTTGTTGAAATAATTGAATTTCTAAAGGAACCAGACAAGTTTCAAAGACTCGGTGGGAAAATCCCCAAAGGTGCATTGTTATTAGGTCCTCCGGGAACGGGAAAGACGTTACTCGCGAAAGCAGTTGCTGGTGAAGCCGGGGTTCCATTTTTCAGTATGTCCGGTGCTGATTTTGTAGAGATGTTTGTTGGAGTAGGTGCATCAAGGGTTCGCGATCTGTTTGATCAGGGTAAAAAGAATGCACCGTGCATTATTTTCATTGATGAGCTTGACGCCGTTGGAAGACATCGTGGCGCAGGTCTTGGTGGTGGTCATGACGAAAGGGAGCAGACATTAAATCAATTACTTGTTGAAATGGACGGATTTGATTCAAATGAGGGTGTGATTTTAATTGCTGCTACAAACAGGCCAGATGTACTGGATGCTGCTTTATTGCGTCCCGGACGATTTGATCGTCAGATTGTTGTTGATCGTCCTGATGTTCGGGGTAGAGAGGGAATCCTGAAAGTACATACCAAGAAAATCAAGTTAGCCAGGAACCTTGATCTGTCTATAATAGCAAAAGGTACTCCGGGATTTTCCGGAGCCGATATAGCCAATATGGTAAATGAAGCGGCTCTATTAGCGGCGCGCAAAGACAAGAATCGGGTTGAAATGGAGGACTTGGAAGAAGCAAAAGATAAAGTGTTGATGGGAACTGAGAGACGAAGTATGCTAATTAGTGATGATGAAAAGAAAAGCACAGCTTATCATGAAGCAGGACATGCTCTTGTTGCCAAGTTTATTCCAGAATCCGATCCGATTCATAAAGTTACAATAATACCAAGGGGTCGCGCTCTTGGTGCGACAACGATGCTTCCGTTGGACGAAAAACATAATTATTCGCAAAAATACTGTGAAGCTATGTTATGTCAGTTGTTAGGAGGCAGGGTTGCCGAGAGAATTGTTTTGGATCAATTTACTACTGGTGCAGGAAATGATCTGGAACGTGCTACAGAACTCGCCCGCAAAATGGTTTGCGAATGGGGTATGAGCCATGTTCTTGGTCCCTTAACTTTTGGTAAAAAGCAAGAGGAGATCTTTCTGGGAAGAGAGATCGCTCAGCACCGCGATTACAGTGAAGAAACCGCTCAACTCATTGATAATGAAGTTAAAAGACTTGTGATGGATGCAGAAAAAAGAGCAACTGATATTATAACTGAAAATCTGGATAAGTTGCATCAACTCACACAAGCGTTATTGGAAAAAGAAATTCTTGATGGTGAGGCTGTCAATGTAATATTGGGAGTAGATGATACGCCAGTCAAGGATCAATCCAATTCTGATGATGATGATAAGGTAAGGAATGAAGACGACGGTCACAATAAAAATTGATTAAATAAGAGATTTTTTTTAGTATATAATGACCTCAACCTCATCTCATCGGTTGGGGTTATTTTTTATTTTACAAACTATGTGATTTATGAAGCACAGGCAGGATTATTATGGAATATACTCCGATTCTCATTGCATCTTTGGTCATTTCCCTTTTTATAGTAATCTATTTGTATCTAGTTTCGCCAATCATAAAAAAAAAGACGATGATTATTTCAATGTTCATGATAGTGATCATCGTTACAGTGATTTGGGCATGGCACTATTATTGGGAAAATCGTCCCACTCATGAAACGAAACTTTTAGTATTACCTGTTTTGAATGCGGAAGAAATCTCAAGTGATGAGTCGTGGCTCAAAATTGCAATACCACATATGATATCGACTCAGTTATCTCGAAATATATCCAATCCCGACATCTTAGTGATTCCTCACGAATCGATTTATCGATCAATACCATATGATTCGTTATCGAGTAAAAAATATATTAGCAAGTTATTCCGATTCACGAAAATTAATTATTTAGTTCAATGCAGGCTATACAAAAGTGTAAAAGATTTTTCTGTCAACGTAGAGATTATAGACGACGCAAATAGAGTAGATATATTCAAAGAGTCATTCTCTTCAAAAAAATTAGAAAATACTATTATTAACATCGCTCAACAAATCAGTGAGAAGTTAGATTTGGATAATGCTGTTGATCAAAGGATTATATTTAATACTGATCTAAATACACTCGAGTACTATTATATGGGGCTACACGATTTTTTAATTGACTCCTTACACAGCGCTTATGATTACGGTCTGAAAGCAACTGAGAATGATGCCTCATTTGCATATGCGTATAAGCTGATGGCTGAATGCCTGATGGAAGATGCCATAGCCGCGTATGAAGGAGAAAAGGCGAGTGCGAATTATGAATTTCAAAAGATAAAGGCATATTTAATAAAGAGTATAGAGTATGATTCAACGCTGAGTGATTCGTATCGACTCCTGGCTGATGTTTATCAATACGATGAAAGGTGGAGCAGGGCAGATGAGCTCTTGGATCGAGCGACCATTCTTGATGAAAATAATGCCAATGTATACGTTTCGATGAGCCGAATGCACGCATCGCGATATAAAAAATATGGGTTTGATAGTGAAGAAGAACTGTACCAAAAGGCATTATCAATGAATCCTTTTAAATGGGATACGTATATATTGTTGTCTGATTTCTATCTATTTACAAACAAATCGGAAAAGGCTGAATCGATTTTACAAGACTATTTGAATATAAATCCCAATTCAATTCCTGTATTAATGGCATTAAGTAAAAATTATATTGTAAATAAGAAGTTTGCGGATGCAAATAAGCTGGTGAAAGACATAATCAGGAAAGATCCTTATAGCAGTGATGGTTATTATAATCAGGGAGTTATATATTATAATCTGAACAAATATAATGAGGCACGACAGAGTTTTCTAAAGGCAATTGAACTAGATAACCATAAAAATTCGTATTTATATCTTGCCTATATATCTGAGCTTGAAGGAAACAAACAGGAAGCAATTTATTATTTAAGGCGTCGAATTCATTACCGGACTGGTACTGATGATGAGTTTGCGGAGGAGGCCAGGATACACCTTGTGAAACTCTTAAATGAAGAGGAAAAGTAAGGCGTCATGAGAAGACCGTCAAACGATACCATTAGCTGGGGAAAGTATACATTTAGCATAAAGCAGCGTACGCATATCATGGGTATCTTAAATGTTACTCCTGATTCTTTTTCTGATGGTGGTATTTATTATAAGCCGGAAGCAGCAATCAGAAGAGGTATCGAGCTGGAAAAGGAGGGGGCTGATATTATTGATATTGGTGCTGAATCTACAAGGCCCGGGGCGGAGCCAGTGAGCACGCAAGAGGAATTGAGGCGTTTAAGGCCGATAATCGAAGGATTGCGCGAAGCTGTAAGCATTCCCCTCTCAATCGATACGTATAAGGCGGAGGTAGCTGAAAAAGCAATTAATTGGGGAGCTACAATAATAAATGACATCAGTGGTCTTCGATTTGATCCTGACATGAAATATGTTGTTGCGTCCTATTCGGTTCCAATAGTTTTAATGCATATCAAGGGTGTTCCGAGAAATATGCAGATAGATCCTAAATATGATGATTTATTTGAGGACGTAATCGCATATTTACAGAAGAGTATATCAATTGCGAAAGATGGCGGTATAAGGGATGATCTAATGATCATTGATCCAGGAATAGGTTTCGGAAAAAGTATTGATGATAATTATAGAATTATCAGACATCTGGCGAAATTTAAGGTATTGGGTAAGCCAATTTTAATTGGTCCTTCACGAAAATCATTCATTGGGAAAGCATTGAAACTGGAAACAGGACAGAGATTTGAAGGTACAGCGGCAGTTGTCGCATTAAGTATTGCCAATGGAGCAGATATAGTTCGAGTGCATGATGTCGAGCGGATAAAAAGAGTATGCGTGATTTCTGATTTAGTGGCTGGAAAGACATTTATAAATAATAAATGAGAGGAAAAACAACAAATGGTGATGGAATTATTCAAGATCGGATTTTTATCTGTCACGGTTGTCGATGTGATTGATATCGCAATCATTTCTTTCATATTATATAAATTGTACATATTTATCAGGGGATCTCGAGCGGCGCAAATGTTTGTGGGGCTTGTCATCATTTTGCTTATTTCTTTATCCGTTCAATTATTCAATTTAAGCGGTTTAAATTGGATTTTCGAGAACTTGAAAACCGTATGGTTGATCTCCTTTGTGATCATATTTCAGCCAGAGTTAAGAAGAATATTGATATATATTGGTCAGTCACCTTTGATTCGACGGTTTATTAAACCCACGTTAACCATTCGTGTCATCGAGGAAGTATTGAAGGCTGCGGATGAATTGAGCAAAAAGGGAGTTGGGGGGATGTTTGTTTTGGAAAAAAATGTAGGGTTGAAATCAATATTGGAAACTGGTACAAAAATACATGCGGAAGTAACCGCATTACTGCTGGTTTCGATATTCAATCCAAGATCGCCACTTCATGATGGGGCTATTGTGATACAAAACGATGTTATTGAGGCGGCTGGATGTATTCTGCCACTCAGTCAAAAACCAAATCTTGCCCCTCAATTTGGAACCAGACATCGAGCCGCGCTCGGATTGTCTGAGGAGACTGATGCTGCAGTCATTGTTGTATCGGAAGAGACAGGCAAAATTTCTTTGGCACTCGATGGAGTCTTAAATGTGGATTTGGACCACAAGGAGCTTAGAGAAATTTTGGATAAATTTTTTGATATCCAACCAGGTTTATAAAGAAATTTATTCAAGTTCCTTTATCGCATTCAACATCTCTTCCGCGCGTTTTTTATATTCACGAGCGCTATCATAATTGGGATCAATTTCCAGAACTCTGTCCCATTCCTGGATAGCTAACTCATACTGTCCATTTGTATAAAATTCCATTCCTTTTCTAAAAATTTCGGATATTTTTTTATTTAATTTAAGTTCACATTCTCCCATATATGTTTTAGCAATGACATTGTCCGGGTTTAGTTCAAGAATTCTGGTAAATATTTTGTATGCCTTCAGGTAATCTCCATTTTTAAAGTAATCCAAACCCAATTTTTCCTGATCTTCAATATAGATTTTAGTCATCACATCATCGCGTAAGGTGAGTGTTTCAGTATGATCCGGATATATCTCCAAAAGGTTTTCACACACAGTCAATGCATCAGACCATCTTTTATCATTGTATAACTGTAAGGCTTGTTGATACTGTTGTTCGACGGATTCGGAATTCTTGTTGCGTATTAAATTTAAATATCGGCGCGCTTTTGAATGATTCGGCGTCATCTTGAGAATTTCCTTGAATAAAGCCTGGGCCTGGGTGTAGTCATTGTTGCGATACAATCTAACTGCTCTACTGAATTTGGGTTCAGTGAGATCAGAAATCATGGATTGCATAATATCGTATTGTTTGACAGCTTGCGCATTGTCTTTATTGAAATTAATAATTTCACGATATCGTTCATTGGCAAGAGCATATTTCCCATTTTTTCTCAAAGTATGCGCTTCATCGAAAAGTTTCAATATTCTGGATCTGTTTGTAGCAATCTCATTTTCGATTTTTTCAAGTTGTTTTTTTGCATCGGCATCAGAAGGATTTAATTCAATGACTCGATTCAAAGAGTTCATTGCTTTGTTAAGATGTCTTTGTTTATAATACCCGATACCGCGATAATAATATTCTCTGGACAGATATGAATTGACGCTATCAATCTTGGCGAGATGTTTTATTGCGCCCGGATGGTCGTCGTCAATATGTAAAATTTCAGTGAACGCTATTTTAGCTTTTTCAAAATTGTCCTGCGTGAATAGTTGTTGTCCTTTTTTATATAATTTATTTATATGTTGGGTGCATTTAGGAGTCAGGTCTCTTATATGTTTGGTTGCTTTTTTATTGTTGGGATCTATTTCAAGTACGTTCTGGTAAGTCAATGTCGCATTTACATACCAGCCCCTGTCCTCAAATTTTGCGGCTTTATTGAACAGAGAATCAATTTTAGAATTTTCACTATTGATTCTTTTCCTGAGAACGTTTGACAGATATATTAACGTTTTATTATTTTGTTGATAGGATAGCGATTTTAAATAATCAGAATAGGCCCCCCTGAAATCGGCTTCTTTTATTTTTCTGGTGCCATTTTCAGTATATTGTTTTGCAAGATACTTGGCTGATTTATTCAACAGGACTGAGATCGAAAAACTTATTTTTTCTGTCTTGGCATAATACCCAACATTAAATGAGAATATATTATACTGAATGCTTCCCCCAAACGACAATTTATCAATATCGAAATCAGTGGAGCCAGAATAGAAGAAGAGATTTGACGTTATATTAAGACCAAGGCCAACATGTGATTCATTATCTTTTTCCTGAATATGATAGGCTGCATTTAATACTGGACCCCATTTTAAGAAGCGAAAAGAACTGCCGATTCGTATTTGATGCCGGGCCTTATTATTATCGAGCGGAACATTATGAAACACAACTCCCAGGGCGAATTTATCATAAAGTTGTGGACTAATTAAAAAGTTTGTGATAGACAATTTATTTTGATAAAAAGAATATCGATTTATAGACGGTTTTAAAAGTAGTCCGAAACTGGTACTGATAAAGTTTCGGTTAGTTTCAGTATATTTACCAAAGTTTAATGCAGCTCCTGTGGAGATAAATTCATTCAAACGTCGTCCAACGGCACCGGATGATACTTCGAGTGTGTTATCAGATAACATGATTTTTGAGTAGGAGAAACCAATCGAGTTTTTAGGTGCAATAAATTTTGAGAATGCAATAAAGTTCAGGTTGGATGGGTCATTGAAATTAACAAGCACTTTATCTTCTGTGGAAAATGAGAGGCCACCAGGATTCCAAAAGACGATTGCCGGATCATTGGTATATGTTATCAGAGAGCCTCCGAATGAATTCGCTATTACATCTGGCGAATACACCGAATACTCGGATTGTGCAAACGTTTTCAGGTTGAAAATTAAAATATACAAAAGAAAATGAAACAGAATATTAATTTTAGATTTTTTCATATCGTGTTTGTTGTTTTGACTACATTATTATATCTCGCATATAGTCAATTTCACATATTTCGATTAATTCTGAACGCCCCTTCACCCGTATAGATCCAATTTTAATAGTTGGATATACACGATTACATTTATCCAAAAGTTCCAAAGATGTAATAATTTGACCCGGTTTTGCGACATCACAAAATCGTGAAGCCAGGTTGACTACATCGCCAACAACAGTATAATCGAGTCGGTCTTTTGATCCAATATTTCCGACAACAGCGGGACCGATATTGAAGCCAACACCCACAGTTAATATTTCTTCTCCCACTTTTTCTCTTTTTTGATTGAGAAGTCTGATTTGTTTCTGAATATCTACACCGGCTTTGAGCACATTTTTTATTTTATCACGTCCCTCAAATATACCCATCACCTGATCACCCATGAATTTATCTACAAACCCAAAATGTTTTTCGATTATTTGCGCCTGTAGATCAAGATATATGTTGACTAAATTAATGACGAATTTTGGTTCATGTCGTTGTGAGAATTCCGAGAAATTGCGGACATCGGAGAAGATGACGGCTACTTCTCTCATCTCTCCAGTAAAGTTTTTAGTATTAGAGATAATATTTTTTTTGATCATTTGTCGTGTCATCTGGGAAACAAATTTTTGCATATGCATTTTCTCTTTCAGATGAATGATCATGTTATTAAATTCCTGAGCTAATTGTCCTAATTCATCTCGTGTATTAACAGAAATAGTGACATCAAGATTGCCCTCCCCGATTCTCTTGGCGCCAGCCGATAAGGCCTGGATTTGTTGGACCATTTTCTGTGATAAAAAATATATTCCCAATATGGATATTATGGTTACCAATAATGCAATTATAATGATAATTTTTTGAGCATCTCGCACAGGTGTTAAAATAACATCTTTTAAAAATCCAATACCAGCAAAGCCGATGTTTTTTTTCACGTTTTTTCCATTTTCTGAAATATAGAATGAAATGGGATAATAGAATTCATAATGCGAATCGGTTTCATAGGAACCAATGTCGTCGAGTTGGTTGAGTAGAGTAAATAGATTTTGTGAAACAAATTTTTTATTATCGAACGAAAAGGTACTATCCGTATGAGCAATTATTTGTCCCTCTTTGTTAATGACCCATGCGTAATCCAGCCCATCAATATGTTGTTGCTTAATAGTAAGTACGCTCTCTGTCACTTCTTCATACTTTTTTAAAAGTAATTTTTCTTTTATATCGAGTGACAGGTACCGAACGGATAAATTACATATTTCTTCCAGTTTCGCTTTCAGTATTCGTTCTTCACTTTGCTGGAAAATGAAACTCATGATGAGGATAACAATAATCACAACAGATAGTAGAATAATAATAAGTTTTCTACGTATAGAAAAAGATATGAAAGCTTCTCTTATTATCTCATTGAATTTGCCTAACTTACTTCTTATTATTGCTAACGTTTTTTTCAGAAAAGCATTTAGTTTCTCGAGTATTTGTATCAAATTTTCTATGTCTTTAATTCCCATTTTAATTGAGTGACTTTTAGCGCATCTCTTCTATTTCAATATTATCAAATTCTTTTATATCATCGTGTTTTTGAGATTGATAAAAATAATACACCATGAAAGCGATCAGAGCGATTAACAGGATCAGTATCAAATTCTTTCCTTTTGATCTTGCTTGTGTCGATCGCAGTCGTTTAAACTTTATTCTTGACTTAATATCATCTTCGTCTTCGGTCGGTTTATAATATCGAGGTTGATATGAAAACTGAC
>Ga0272441_10016863_pt1 | contig 10046 bp, 5 predicted proteins | sample SSMProp6N_FD_193582 | JGI IMG/M metagenome (GOLD analysis project Ga0272441, IMG submission 193582) | Marine sediment archaeal communities from Little Sippewissett salt marsh, Falmouth, MA, United States - SSM-Prop-6N | ecosystem: Environmental > Aquatic > Marine > Wetlands > Sediment ...
TTTAGGCACGTAGGGCACCACAGGAGCGAAGAGCCGCAGCAGCACGCTCAGCCCCAACCTCAGACCCGCCACGGCCGATCCCGCGGCGGCCTGCCGCTCGGGATCCTCGCCCCGGGCACGGCTTTTCGCCAGCTCGATGTAGGTATCTGTGAAGCTGTTCCAGATGAAGCTCTCGGTTTCCGCCAGAGCACCGGCGAACTCGTACCGGTCGTGCAGGACGGTGATTTTCTCCACCGCATCTTTCAGCCTCCCCAGAAAGGCACGGTCCAGCTCCTCCGTGAAGCCGTTGAAGCCGCCCTCCAGGCCGAGCACGAACTTGCACGCGTTGAAGATCTTGGTCACGAGACGCCGTCCGATCTTGAGCACCTTCTCGGCGAAGACCGTATCGGTGCCGAGCCTCGCAGTCGACGCCCAGTAGCGCACGCCGTCTGCGCCGAAGCGCTCCAGGAACTCCATCGGGGTGACCACGTTGCCCTTGCTCTTGGACATCTTCTTGCGGTCCGGGTCCACGATGAAGCCGGAGATGGCCACGTTCCTCGACGGCACGGCGTCCTCGTGGAGCGCCGCCTTGACTATCGTGTAAAAGGCCCAGGTGCGGATGATGTCGTGTGCCTGGGGCCGTAGATCCATGGGAAAGAGCTTGCGGTGCCTGTCAGGATCCAGAATCCAGTACGAACCGATCTGTGGGGTCAGGGAGCTGGTGAACCAGGTGTCGAACACATCGGCCTCGGCCGTGAAGCCGCCGGGAATGCCTCTGCGGCTCTCTTCGTATCCCGGCGGCGGATCCGTGGTGGGATCAACCGGGAGCTGCTTCTCATCGGCCAGGAGGGGGGCCGCGTAGTCGGGGTTGCCTTCCCGGTCCAGCGGATACCACACCGGGAAAGCCACTCCGAAGTACCGCTGCCGGCTGATGCACCAGTCTAGATTCAGGTTCTCGGTCCAGTCCACGTAGCGAAGCCGCATGTAGTCGGGGTGCCACGTGATATCGTTGCCCTTGGCGAGGAGCAGCCGCTTCTTGTCCAAAAGGCGGACGAACCACTGACGGGTGGGAACGAACTCCAGAGGCCGTTCGCCTTTCTCATAGAACTTCACCGGGTGCTGAATGCTTTCCGGCTCTCCCTGAAGAGGCGCTTCGCCTCCGACGGCGGCGGCCGAGGGCTCCCGCAGCTGCTCCACGATGATCTTTCGGGCCTGACGGACTGTCTTGCCCTGGATCTGCCCGTACGCCTCCTGTGCGGCTTCGGGTTTGAGACTCGGGTAGTCGGCGCCGCCGAAGACCGCCGGCGTAATTCTTCCGTCGTACCCGATGTTCTGCCGCAGCGCCAGTTTCTCCTCCCTCCACCACGTCACGTCCACCGCGTCACCGAAGGTGCACACCATGAGGATGCCCGCACCCTTCTCGGGGTCCGCCAGCTCGCTCGGGAAGATCGGCACCTGAATGTGAAACAGCGGCGCGACCGCGTTCCTGCCGAACAGCCTCTTGTAGCGCAAATCGTCCGGATGGGCCGCAACTCCTACGCATGCCGCCAGCAGCTCGGGGCGCGTCGTCGCGATGGTGAATCCGCTCTCCTCCCCCTGCACACCGAAAAGGATGCGGTAGTAGGCGCCCGCCACGCTCCTCTCCTCCACCTCCGCCTGAGCAACGGCGGTCTGAAAATCCACGTCCCACATGGTAGGAGCCTCGGTGTTGTAGACGTGACCCTTGCCGTAGAGATCAATGAAGCTGAACTGAGCCAGCCTGCGGCAGTGATCATCTATGGTGGCGTACTGCTCCCGCCAATCCACGGAAAGAGCGGCTCGCCTCCAGAGCTCCATGAACGCTACCTCGTCCTCACGGGTGGTCCGGTGGCAGAGCTCGATGAAGTTCCTTCGGGAAACCACCCGCGGCGGCTCCTTCCTTCGCTTGGCCGTGGCGGGCTGGACCTCCAAGCCCTTCTCGTACGGCAGGGAAGGATCGCGGCGTACGTGGAAGAAGTCTTGGACCCGCCGCTCGGTGGGCAGGCCGTTGTCGTCCCATCCCATGGGGTAGTAGATGGCCTTGCCGCGCATGCGCTTGTAGCGGACGATCACGTCCGTGTGCGTATAGCTGAACACGTGTCCTACGTGCAGAGAGCCAGAAACGGTGGGGGGGCGGTGTGTCGACGACAAAGGTATCCTCCCGGGAACGAGACGAGTCGTAGCGGTATATGCCGCTCTCCTCCCATGCCGCGGCCCACTTCGCCTCGACCGCGGCGGCGTCAAAATGCCGCGGAAGCGCTCCGACATCCACCGCTTGAAAACGTTTCTCCGGCTCCTTCATGATTGCATGACTCTCTTGGCTTCTCGGCTGCCCCGGTTTTGTCCCAACTCTTATGGGTTCTCGCGCTTCCTGTCAAGGCAGCCGATCCGGCGGCACGGCCGACTCCGACGAAGCCGCGGCCGCCGACCCCGACGAGACCGCCGCAGGGCTCAACCCGGCTCGAAGAACTGCTGGATTTTCTGGAATTGCAGGGGATCGGCCAGCCGATTGAGCGTGTTTTTCGTGCTGGCAATCTCGAGATCGATGGACTTCCGCCGCTCCAGCAGCCTCGTGAGGCTGGAATCCCGATAGAACAAACCGACCTGGTAGCACACCGAAGCCACATGCCCGATCGCTTCCACGACGCTCATGCCGCCGAGCACCCCGGTGCTTTCCAGCACCAGGTCCCTGTACGGGATCGCGAAGCCCTTCTTGGCCACATCCTTCGGATCCAACGGCGCCTCGGCGCCGGAGTCCGCTCCGGATTCGAAGAGCTTGATCTGCATGAGCTTCTTGCCAACGCTCAACACGAAGCTTGCCAGGGCCGTGATCAGCCGCAGGAGCTCGTTCTCGCGCGGCTCCCCCGCCGCTGACGATCCCCGCAGTCCGATGTATCGCACCCGGGAGAAGGCCGGCACGGACGACTGCATCTCCTCCAAACCTGCGAGAGAATAGCGCAGCCGCTCGACCTCGAATCTGAAGTAATCCTCGGAGAAGATACGGACGCTGGGCCCCACGGAGACCTTGCCGCTCAGAAAGGGAGCAATCTCCCGAACGAAAGTGGAAAAGAGCAGAAGCGTGAACCGGGCCATGTCGTCGAGCTCGTTCTCCGCGCGGATTCCCTGTATCGCGTTGGCGGAATTGATGAAGCCGAAGAGACGTTCGAAGTTGCCCTCCCCCGTTTCGTCGACATCAAGAAAGAGCTTCAGTCTCTCGACTTCCGTTTTCTCCTTCTGAAGGCTCGTAAGCCGGGTCAAGACGCTGTCCATGTGACGGTTGATGCGTTTCTGGACCCTTCTCTTGCAGTTGAAATGGGCGGTGTTTACGACTCCGCCGGCCCCCTGGTTGATGAGACTGGAGAACGGAACGAACCTCCGGCTTCGGACCATGTTGAGGCCGGCCACGAAGTTGTACAGGCAAGGCTGAGTGTTGTTCTCCAGAAGGATTATGTCCACTGCAGCTTTGAGCTCGGACAGGTCGTCCTCGAATTTCCTCTCCCGGTCCAGAACGATCCCCACGGCTTTCTTGATGAGCTGGGGATAGTCGGGCTGATAGTGGCACGTGAGAAAGGCCGTTTCCAGCTTCTTGAGAGAGTCCAGCCTGGAGTCACCCACCGGCAGACGCTTGAAGTTGATGCCCCGGATGATACGGCACAGCTCGGAGAACTCGGCCACCAGATTGTACTCCAGCTTCCTGAGGGTTCGCCAGCCCTCGTTCAACACGTGTTCCAGCGGGGCTCTGAGCCGCGCGGCCGACTCCTTCAGATAGCCGCTGAAGTAAGTTCTGATGCCGGCGCTTATCCGGACCTTGGGAGGGATCAGAGTGCAGGTGATGACCTTTGTCCGCTTCGCGAACTCCTTCAGCTTGCCGTACTCCCGCAGGAGAAACCGCAAAAAATGCGCTCTCTCATGATAGGCGGCTATTCTCTCCCTGTTCTTCTCCGCATCGACACGGCCCACCACTCCTCTGAATTCGAGCTGGATTCTCTTCTCGCTCTCCGAATCCAGAACGTGGCGGGTGTCGTCGGCCTGCGGGGACCGGCCCGCTCCGCCGGCGGAGGAATCGTGTCCTTCCAGGTTGCTGCTGATCAGCTTCCGGATGAGCTCGGTGTCATCTTCCCTGTCCCGGCTTTTCTCCAGCTTCGCGTGCCTTATGAAACTCTCGGCCTCCGAGGAGAGAACTTCCCTTTTTCTCGGCTTTCTATAGCGCATCGCACCGACAGTCAGTCATAGTCCGCTCTTGGTCTATCGTAGTCCGATCTTGGCAAGTCATATTCCGCTCAGCCCGGCATATTCCACCCAGTCGGAAAGGATCCAGGCGAAATTCCCATTGTCCCCGGGTACGAGAAAGAGGGTCTTGATGGTCTTCTTGCCCGCGGAGTAGCTCTCCACGCGTTCCACGGCCAGAACGGGGTAGGATTCGTGGTTCTTGAGGAACTTCGTGAGCTCGAGAAAAACGTCTCCGTACTCCGGGTAGCGGTCCTTGAACTGGTCTTCGGCCATTCTCCTGAGCTTGACGTAAAAGGTGCCGGTCTGCATCACTACTTCTCCCGCGCTCCGCCCCGCTCCTGCCGCCGAGCCCCACGACCCGAAGACAGCATGCCCCGACCTGAACCGGCCGCCCTCTGGATCGGACGGCTCCAATATCGGATGTCTCTAGTATCGTACGTTTCTAGTATCGGATTTCGGTGTCCGCCGGCATTAGCCGGCTCACCCGCGGCGGTTTGACCTTCTCCCGGGGCCCAGCATATCATGATTGCGGTACGTCGGTGAATCTCGTCCTCTTCGAAGCGCAGGAAACCACGGCTCCGCTCCCGAAACGGGACCCACGGGCGCTGCACGTCCTCACGGTCCTGGGGTGCCGACAGGGGGACACCTTCGACGCCGGCATGATCGACGGTCCACGCGGAAAGGCTCGGATTCTCCGCATTGGGGAAACCGCCATCGAGCTCGACTTCTCCTGGGAAGCAGCCGCGCCCGACCTCGCTCCCCTGACGATGATCGTGGGCGTCCCCCGCCCCGCCATGGCCAAACGCGTTCTTCGAGAGCTTACGACCCTGGGTGTCGACAGCCTCCTCTTCGCCGCCACGGAAAAGGGGGAGCTCTCCTACACGCGAAGCCGTCTGTGGACCCGAGGGGAATACCGGCGCTGTCTCATAGAGGGAGCGGAGCAGGCCTTCTGTACGCGGCTCCCCGATGTTGCGCTCTTTGCCTCCCTGGCGGCGTGCCTGGACGGACTCAACGATCGACTCGGCTATTCCAGGGGAAGCCCAACGCTTCTGGCTCTGGACAACTACGAGGCCGATGTCGCGCTCAGCCGCGCCCTGGAAGAAGCCGAGCCTGGGGGTTCCGGGCCCCGCGGTTCCGAGCCCCGTGGTCCCGAGCCCGCCGTCCCCGCCGCCCTGCCCCGGTCGGCCCTCCGGCACGTGATCGCGGTGGGCGCGGAGAGAGGCTGGTCCGCCGCCGAGCGGGACCTCCTGAGAGAGCGGGGTTTCCTTCTGACCCACCTCGGAGAGCGCGTCCTCAAGACAGAAACCGCCTGCATCGTTGCTGCAACCATGGCCCTCGCGTCCCTGGGCCATCTCTGACGCGAACCACCTCACAGCCCGACGCGACGACCGCCGTTCATGACCGACTTCCCGCGCTCCATGCGCCGATAGGGGTTCTTCTTGCGCTTCCGGTAGGTCTTGTAGATGCGGCAGGCCTCGTAGTACTTCTCGGGGCCGCGGAAGGTAGCCGAGAGATCGGCCCGGAAGAGCTCGAGCAGGCTGGGAAAGAGCGGCGAATCGAGAATTCTCTCTATGCGGAAGAGCGGCATCTTGCCCAGCGCCGCCGGAAGCATGTGGTACCGCACGAGAAAGCAGACGTCTCTGATGAACGGCAGCGGAAAGCCTAGCTGCCCGAGGAACGAGGATGCGATTTTCGCCCCCAGCTCCGCATGATTCTTGAAAGGCTTCTCCTTGAGCCGCGTGGCCACCGGCTTTCCCACGTCGTGGAGCAGCAGCGCCATGGACAGCGTCAAATCGGTGGTCTTGCGATGCCCCAGGGCTTCCAGCGTGTGCTCCCAGACGTTGCCCTCCGGATGGTAATCCTTGGAGTGCTCGACCCGGTTCATGGCGTGAAGCTCGGGCCAGAAAGCCTCCACGAAGCCGTGACGGGCAAGGAGGCGCAGCCCCTTTTCGGTGTACCGGCTCGTGAGGAGAAACGCCAGCAGCTCCCTCACGGCGTCATCGGACAGATCCACATCCGTGCCCCTGCGCTCCAGCGTGAGATCATCGATCTCGTAGTGATAGCGGGAGACCAGCTTGGCGGCCTCCATGATCGTGAACCAGGACGGAGCCGCCGCCAAAGAAGGCACCAGATGCGATCTTCGCAGATCCGGGTACACGCCGTGGGGATCGAAAAAAGCGTCGCGGTCCACGCTGTAGAACAGATCCTGCGCCGTGAACGGATGCCGCGGCGGCTCTTTCATGCTGTCCACGCACCGGAAGATGTAGCGACCCTCCCGCCTCTGCAGACAAGCGTCCACTTCCCGCAGTCCGGGGTACTCCAGGCTCTCGAAGGATTTCGCCAGATCCACCAGGGTGGCGTCGGTCAGGACGTGCGTGGAGCCGTGGTTTGTGAGCCGGAAATAGCGATCCAGGGCGGAATAGCTCTCGAGGAAAAAGGAAATCCCAACCTGCTGTAGCTGAACGAGCACCTCATCCATCGCACTGTTCCTCGTCGTTGGGATTCGCTGTGTCTTTACTTGGGTCCGCTTTGCTTAACTGTCGAAAACCTTCGTACGGCCGATAGCGGCTCGGCACGCCTCAAATATAGCCAATATCAGGTGCTTTGCCAAACTCCCACCCCCGGCACGCCGGAGTCCTACTTCTGGAGCGTCTTCCGGCGGATCTCCTCCGCCGCCTCCGGCCCCGCCAGAATCTCCACCAGCTTGATGCTGAACTCCGCCGCCGTGCCGGGTCCCCTGCTCGTCACCACGTTCCCGTCCACCACGACCCGCTCCTCCACGAAGCTGCAGCCCCGAAAGCGATCCTCGAAACCCGGATAGCACGTCACCCGCCTGCCCTGCAGAACCCCTGCAGGCTGCAGCACCACCGCCGGCGCCGCGCAGATGGCGGCCACGAGCCCGCCCTTCGCGTGCACCTTCCGGATCATCTCCAGGGCCTTCTCGGCGGCCGCCACGTTCTCCGCTCCCGGCATCCCTCCGGGCACGACCACCGCTTCGGGCTCCCCCTCCAAATCCTCCAGGCTCACGTCGGCTTCCACGACGATGTCGTGGGAGCCGACTATCCGCCCGGCCCCCACGCCGACGAGCTTGACATCCACGCCCGCCCTCCGGAGAAAATCCGCGGCCGTAAGCGCTTCCACTTCCTCGAAGCCCGGTGCCAGAATTAGCGCCACCATGACTCAACCTCCCGAAACGGACGCATCACTCGTCGCCCGCGCCGCCGAAGCCGGCACGCCCCACGACGGGGCGCTTCGTTCGTGCCATTCTAACCCGGGCCCCCAGCGCTGGCAAGTGAGCCGCCTTGAGCCAAGGAACCTGGAAAAAAACGATGGAATCCTCTACTCTCTGCAGCATATGAGCGGCGCGCCTGATCCCCCCGGAATGCCTCGCCGGGGCGAACACCACCGCACGGAGCGGCAGGGGACGTAACCACAGTGGCCGTCCACATAAAGGGAGCCTCGGAGCACAATCTCAGGCACATCGACGTTGAGCTGGGAGACGGCCTGACCGCCGTGACCGGCGTCTCCGGCTCCGGCAAGAGCTCCCTGGCCTTCGACACCCTCTACCACGAATCCCGCCGGCGGTTTCAGGATCTCTTCGCTCTGGGCTCCCCCGGAAGGCGGCTGGCCCCGGCGCGGGTGGACGCCATCGCCTCCCTGGGTCCGGCGGTGGCGGTGGGGCAGAACCTGCTCAACCGCAATCCCGCCTCCACGGTGGCCACGGCCTCGGGGCTCCACCCCTTTCTCCGGCTCTTCTATGCCCACTTCGGCGAGCGCGCCTGCCCGCGCTGCGGCGCCGCCGTTTCGGTCCACACCGAGGAGGAGATCGCGGCCCAGGTGAGCCGCCTCTCCGGGGAAGGACGGTGCACGGTGGCGGCGGTCCTCCTGCACCACGTCCGGGGCAGCCACGCCACCCTGCTCTCCCTGCTCCAGGGACAGGAACATCAGGCGATGGTGGACGGCTCGCTCTGGGACGGCGGCCCCCTGGATGGGTCGAAGCCCCACACCATCTGCCTCGCAATCGATCGACTGGAGCGGAGGATCCCGAAAGCGGCGGCCCTCCGGCTCGTGCGCGAGGCCTTCGAGCTGGGAGTGGATGCGGTGAGCGTGGCGGTCGGGGGCCGGGAGCACCTGTTCTCCCGGTCGCCGGTCTGCGTCCGCTGCGGCGCCTGGCTCGAGCCCCTGGAGCCGCCGCTGTTCCACACCCCGTGCCCGAGCTGCGGCGGAAGAGGCTGCGGGGAATGCCGCGAGAGCGGCCTGCACCCGCGGGCCGCGGCGGTGCGGTGGGAAGGCAGAAACCTGACCGAGCTCCTGCGGCTCTCGGCGGCGGAGTTCCACGCGCTGTTCTCGGGCGCCTCTCTTCCCTCCTCGGCAAGGCGGCTCCGGCGGGAAATCTCCAGGCGGAGCGCCGCCCTGTGCGAGGTGGGGCTGGGCTACGTGGGCCTGGATCGGCCCTCCCCCTCCCTGTCCCGCGGGGAGTCGCAGAGGATGCGGCTGGCCGTGATCCTGACCAGCCGGCTCGAGGACATGCTCCACGTCCTGGACGAGCCCACCATAGGCCAGCATCCGGAGGACGTGGTGCGGCTGCTGCCGGCCTTCCGCAGGCTGAAGGGCCCGGTGGTCTTCGTGGAGCACGACAGGACCGCGGCCGCGGCGGCGGATCGCGTCTTGGATCTCGGCCCCGGAGCGGGGACCGAGGGCGGCCGGCTGCTCTTCCAGGGCCCGTTCCCGGACCTCCTGGAGCAGGACTCCCCCACCGGGCGCTTCTTCAGCCTCCGGAGCACGGTGGCCGCTCCCGGGCGCCGCGAGGCTCCGGACGCCCTGATCCGGGTCCGCGGCGCCTCCCTGTACAACCTGAAGATCCCGGACTGCCCCATTCCGCTGCACCGCCTCACCGTGGTCACCGGCGTCTCCGGCTCGGGGAAGAGCACCCTGATCTGCGGCGTGCTGGCCGAATCGCTCGCCAGGGGGAACCCCGTGGGCTGCGCCGGCGTGGAGGCGCCGAAGCTCAGGGCGGTCACGGTGGACCAGAAGCCCATCGGCAAGAACCCCCGCTCCAACCCGGCCACCTACACGAAGCTGGCGGACGCCATTCGGGACCTCTTCGCCGAAGCCACGGGCCTCTCGGCCTCCCACTTCTCCTTCAACCGGCCGGAGGGCGCCTGCCCCACCTGCCGAGGGCTCGGGGCGCTGGAGGTCCCGATGCGCTACCTGCCGCCGGTCTGGATCCCCTGCGCCGACTGCGAGGGCCGCCGATACACCGACCGCGTGCTGCAGGCCGTGGTCCGGCTGGACGGCCGGGAGCTCTCCATTGCCGACTTCTACGACCTCTCCATCCGGGAGTGCCGGGACCTGCTTGCCCGGGCGGAGGGCTCCTCCGTGCGCTCCCGGCGGAACGACCGCATCCTGGCCGCCCTCATGGACGTGGGGCTGGGCTACCTCTCTCTGGGTCAGCCATCCCCCACCCTGTCCGGCGGGGAGGCCCAGCGGGTGAAGCTGGCCCGCTACCTGGGCCGCTCCTCGCTCTCCCGGCAGCTTCTCATCCTGGACGAGCCCACCACCGGGCTCCACCCCCATGACATCTCGGCGCTGCTCCTGATCCTGGACCGGCTGGTTCAGGCGGGCGCCACGGCGGTGGTGATCGAGCACAACACCGACGTCATCCGGGCGGCGGACTGGATCGTGGACCTGGGCCCGGGAGCCGGACCCGCCGGGGGCGAGCTGCTGTACGCCGGCCCGGTGGAGGGGCTCACCTCGGTCAAGGAATCCGTCACCGGGAGGGCGCTCGAGCGGGAAGAGATCGAGCTGCGCAGGGCGCG
>Ga0272441_10016864_pt1 | contig 10045 bp, 7 predicted proteins | sample SSMProp6N_FD_193582 | JGI IMG/M metagenome (GOLD analysis project Ga0272441, IMG submission 193582) | Marine sediment archaeal communities from Little Sippewissett salt marsh, Falmouth, MA, United States - SSM-Prop-6N | ecosystem: Environmental > Aquatic > Marine > Wetlands > Sediment ...
GGTCTGTCGTGCTGCCGGATTTTCCCGAGGTGCGTGTAGAACACGCACACGCCGCCGCGCTCGACGAGTCGGCGCAGCGCACGCCGAGTCATCACTTCGGCGAGTCCGTCAGCTGTCGCGGCGTTCTCCACGCCGCCCCAATAGGGGTTGCATCGCAAGAACTCGTATACCGGCCGGCCGTCACGGAGCCGCGCCGGGCGGAGGACCCGGTTGGGCCGATGCATGGCGTACTTGGTGCCGTCGGTCCAGATCGGAGTACCCTTGGCCCATTCCTTACCGAGCGTAACCGTTGAACGCAGCGGGTGCGCCGCTCTGAAGATCCCGCCGAGCCGTCGTTTGGTGTCCTGTCCGATGACGCTCGTGACGCGGCCGCGCCAGACGTACCGTACGCCGAAATCGACGGTCAGGTCCGCGTGGTAGGCGTCCGAACCGGGGACGTCGCCCTCGCCCCGCATGATGTCCGCGCCGAGATTCGACGGGGCGACGGCGTGATCAATCCAGACGTCGAGCTGACAATCGTGTTTCTGAAGCTCGTCCAAAGCTCGCTGGGCGTGCGAGCGTGTCGTCGCGTTGTCGCCGTAGGAATGGAGGCAGTCGATGTGCCCGCTGTGGATCAGCGCGTGTACCATCTGGCGTCCGGCGTCGTCGGTGTTCCAGTACGAGAACTGATCGGTCGGCATGTCGAAGTAGATCGTGTTTCCGACCTCCAGCCCGAGCCCGGGGCCTATCGACGTCGACCGCGTCGTGTTCAGGTAGCGCATGATTTCCCAGTACACCTGGCGATCCGGCGTCTCATCCAGGTCGCTGCAGATCGCCAGCATGGCCCGGTAGGGGTAGGGAAATGGGCGCAGTTCAACGTCGTGGTTTGGCATGCCCGTTGCCTTGCGTGTGATCGCGGATGGCCCGCTCGTAGACTTCCTGGGTTCGGCGTGCGACGGCTTGCGGGTGGAACCGCCGCAGCGCGACCTGCCGGGATTCGCGGCCCATGTCAGACCGCAGACCGCTGTCGGTCAGAAGCTGGCCGAGCCGCCAGGCCACATCGTCGACATCGTTTGGGTCAACCAGGAATCCGGTCGCACCGTCGGACACGAGGTAGGGCATGCCGCAACGGTCGGATGTGACCACGGGGACGCCCGCGGCCATCGCCTCTTCGATCCCCATCGGGGAGCCTTCCTCGTACGACACGAGCGCGAATGCGCTGGCATTGATCAGTTCATCGCGCACTTGCTCCGCACTGATGGAACCGAGCAGCGTCACGTTGTTTTGAAGGCCCAACTCGCCGATGCGTTTCTGTAGCCGCTTGCCGTATGCCGGCTCGCTGATGGTGCCGGCGAGTCGCAGTTCGGCGTCGACGCCTTGCTGCTGCAACTTCGCCAGGGCCTCGACGAGCGTGAGCGGGTTTTTGCGCGGACAGATGAGCGCGGCGCTGAAAATGATCCCCTTGCCGTCACGATTCGGGAGGTCGAAGAACGCCTCCGCGATCGGGTTGTCGATGTCGTGAATCCGGCCGGTCGCGATGCCCGTCAGGCGCTCGCGAACGTAAGGGCTGATCGAGACGATGTGCGGCTGGTCGGCCCAGCCCGCGGTTTCGATACGTTTCCAGATCCAAGCGCGAAGCCGCGCCAGCCGCTCGCCACTGATCCGCGTGTCCGCGTGGATGAACCCGTGGATGGTGAAGACGCGCGGAATCGGCATGCCTTGGACCATCAGGCCGTAGATGTCGTGGGCGTGGATCACATCGGGCGCGAGGTCGGCGATGTACGCACTGACAGCGCGGCGACCCGGTCCGGTGGCATGACTGAGGACCGTGTGACCGGCCCACGGGAGTCGGTGAACTGTGGTACTTTCCCACGCCGTCTGCGAGGTCGCCGCGCAGTCGCGATCCGTGGTGATGATGTGCACGTCGAGATCGTCGGCCTTGGCCAGCGCTCGAGCGAGGTTGATGCTCACGGCTTCCACGCCGCCGGCCGGGCGGCCCGGATCCTGCGGGAACGATGTGACAAACGCCACTTTCATGATGTCGTCGCTTGCCATGAGCGTACCTGCTCCGCGACGTCGCGGAAGACGCGCTCGAAGCGCGGCATCACGGCGTCGGGCGTGTGGTTGGCGAGGTGATACTGCCGGGCGTTCTCTGAAGCGGATCGCCAGGTCGACACGTCCCCCAGTAATCGCCGGAGTGCATGGGACAACCCGCGCTGGTCCTCGGCTGTGGCGCCCAGACCGTGCGTGGCGATCAGGTCATCCGGATCGTACGTCGAGACGACCGGAAGCCCGTGGCTCCAGGCTTCGAGAAACGTGTTCGGGAACCCCTCCACGCTGGACGTGCAGCAGAGGCACGCTGCGCGGCGGTAGAGACCGGGCATCTGATCTCGGCCGACGCGTCCGTGAAGCTGGATGTTCGGCAAACGCTGCGCGCGCTCGACCAGCGCCGCCGAATAGTCGTCCTCTCGCTCGACCGGCCCGGCCACATCGAACGTCGCGCCGGGCATGCCCTCAGCGAGGTCGAGGAGCCACTCGAGACGTTTGAGCGGCATGATCCGTCCGACCCACAGAACACGCGGCTTGTCGGCCGGTGGTGCGGGCTGCGTGAACTGGCCGTTGAGCAGCCCCGGGCAGGGCATCGGGATGACGTCGGATGGGCAGCGAAATCCGTCGCGCAGTGACGCCTGCTGGGCTCGTGTTTGCGCGATGACGCGGTGTGCGTGGCGCAGGCCGTAGCGGTACAGGATGCGCTCTCGCCACGATCGCAGCTCTGGCAGGCGCGGGTCGCAGTCCATGTTGCTGGCGCTGGAGAACACGAAGCCGCGGTGGTGTCGCCTGCACCAGAGAGCCACCTGGCCGGTGACGTACTCGGCGCAGTTGTGGTAGACCACGTCCGCGTCCGCAGCGTGGAGCGCGCGGTTCAGGCTCGTCCATCGCGGATGGAAGAAACGCACGCCCGGGAGACCGGCGTCCTGCCGGCAGATCTTCACGACGCGGATGCCGTCGATGACGACCTCATCGTCCTGCCCCTCATCCCACGTGAGCATACTCGTCGGATAGCCGTGGACGGCGAACCAGCGTGCCATGAGGCTGGTCTGCCACTCGACGCCGCCGATGTGCCCGCGGTCGCCACCGGTGAGAGCGCCGAAGGCGAAGTGCGAGACGATGCAGAGACGCGGCTTGGACGCGTTGCCCTGTGCTGTCTTGGTTGTTCCCACGCCTTTGCTCATGGCCGATCAGCCCACTCGGTGGTCGCGTGTGCCACCCCGCCCGCCGCCGCCGATTGCTTGTCGAGGAGTTCCCGGTATAGACCCAGCATCTGTTGCGTTGCACGATCCAGGCCAAAGCGTTGTGCCGAATGCCGGGCTGCCTGGCCGAGTCGCGATCGAAGCTGCGAATCGCCGAGAAGCGTTTGCAGTGCCCGAGCCAGGCCATCGACGTCTTCGCGGTTGAAGAGCAGCCCGTTGGCATCGTGGTCGATTAACTCGGGAATTCCGCCGGCGCGCGAAGCGATGCACGGCAGCCCCGCCGCGATCGCCTCCGTGAGAGCCAGGCCTTGACCGTCCGAACGCGATGGGAAGGTGAAGACGTCGGTGGCCTGCAGGATGCTTGGGATATCCGGTCGTTGCCCGAGCCACTGCACGTGCTGTGAGACTCCGAGTGTCTCGGCCAGCTCACGGAGTTGGCGGGTCATCTCGCGCTCTTCGGTGCCGGTTGTACTCCCGACCAGCCACAGCCGCGAAGCGGGAGCATCGTGGGCGACGCTCGCGTAGGCGCGCAGCAGGAGATCCCAACCCTTGACGGGGACGGCGTGTCCGACCGTCGAGATTACAAGTTCGTCATCCGTTACACCGAGTTCCGTTCGCAGCCCGTTTGCCTGGACCGTGGTGCAGCGCTCCAGGTCCACAGGGGCCGGGACCACGTTGAGCTTGGCCGGCGAGACACCCAGGCTCACGAGCTCGTCACGCACGGCGGACGAGATACAGAGGACGCGGTGTGCCATGGCCGCCGACAAACGGACACTGGGCTGATAGCGATGGATGCCGCGTGGGCTGATGCTGCGTTCGTAGTAGGGCGACATGGCCAGCTTGGACCAGATGCGGACGGGGACGCCGGCCAACGCCGCACCGAGCAGCGGGCTCGTGTGAACATTGTGGCAGTGGAACACATCGCAGCGCAGCCGGCGGAGCAGACGGTACGTTCGCCACACGCAAGCCGGATCGATGTTGCGCGGTGGGCGGGGTTGGAGGATGATCTCGCAGCCGGCGTCGCGGAAGGGCGTGCTGAGCTGCGGATCCTCCGGCATCCGCGACCAGACCAGGTGCGTGCGCCAGCCGGCGTCGGCGCAGCCGCGCGAAAGGTGCAGGAACCGCTGCCACTTGGAGTTGGCTGTTTGCGGGCAGCCGCCCCAGTAGTGGATAACGCGGATCGCGCGGTCTGCAGTATTGTCCGGCGTGGCTGTGGTCATGGTGATCCGGCCTGTGACACACGCAGGCGTCGGAGCGTTCCGGCGAAGCGGTCGGCCACGGCCTGTCTCAGGCTTGGCGGGACGATGCAATGCCAGTAGATGGGGGCCGTGATGATGAAGCCAATGCCCAGGCCCCACGCGAGAACCGCCATTGCGCTACCGTCCCACGCCGCGCGAGCCACCCACAGCCATAGTGCGAGCGGTGCCGCGGCGAAGATCGGTCCTGGGAGAACCTGGGCCAGGTAACGCGTGTACGGCAGACTCAGCACGCGGCAGGCGTAGGCGGGAACGACGACGGCGTTGACAATCGTCAGAGGCAGAACGATGGCCAAGGCGGCACCTTCGAGGCCCCACTGGAAGGAGCCCAGGAACAGGACTGTCAATACGGCGGCAACGACGGCCGCCCCGAGCATGGCGATCGCTGGCAGCCCGTGCCGCCCCATGCCCATCAGCACATGGTAGGTGACGCGTTGCGACAGTGGCGCGAGGTGCCCGACGGCCAATATCGCGAGGACCGTGCCGTAGGCGTAGCGGTCTCCCATCCACAATTGGAGGACGGACTTCCCGAGAATCGCCAGGACGATGATCATCGGGAAGCCTATATACAGGCTGTAGCGCGTTCCCTTGACCAGCAGTTCCTGCAGTGGTTTCGTGTCTTCTGACGTGCTTGTCTGTGTTCCCGCGGCGGCCTGCATCGCGCTTGCCGTCGGCGTCAGCACGTAGGCAAACTTGTTCAGAAACGTCGTGGCATGCCGGATGAGCGACGCCGAACGGGCGTAGAGGGCGAGTGCGGCCGGCCCCATGAAGCCCACGATCAGCAGGGGGCTGGTCTGGTACAGAACGATCCGGGCTACGCTGTCGGTCACCGTCTTTCCGCCGAACCAGATCAGCTCGCGCGCGTGCCGCAGCCGCGCAAGACGTAGCGATATGCACAAGCCCGGGCACACGCGGTGCGCCGCCACCCAACGCAGCACCCCGGCGAGCGCTTCGCCGGCGAGGACGACCGCGGCCATGCCGGGCAGCCCGCCGCCCAGGCAGAGAATGGTGATCATCCCGCCGGCCGAGACCAGGTGCGCGCCCGCGCCGATAGCGTTGTGCAGGCCCCAGCGATGGCAGCCCGTGATCACGCCGTTGAAGACGGCGAAGACGAATTGCCCGACGAGGCTCAGACCCAGCAGTAGCGTGACGCATTGGGCTTGCGGCGTGAGCTGGCCGAAACGGGCTCCGAAGAGCGAGGGGACGAGGAGCGTCGTGACGATGGTCAGCAGCAGCACGAGGCCGCCGGTGAGAAGATAGATGGCCAGGCCGGTGTTGACCGTGACGTTCATCTCCTCCGTTTCGCGTTGGGCGCGGTGCCGCGCGACGTAGCGGCTCACGGACGACATGACGCCGCCCGAGACAAGCCCGAAGTAGGCCACCAGCGACCAGCCGAAGTCCCATACGCCGAGTGCGTCCTGCCCCACACGGCCATCGATCAGCCGCGGTAGGATGAACCCGGTGATGACGAAGACGACATGGCCGGCCCAACTGGCGAGGACGTTGCGGATAACGTGGCTTTGTCCCGTCAGCTCGGCCGATGCGTCGGCCGGCCCGGTGGTGCTTGGTGTTGGCGTCTGGCGCGTTTTGTCCGTCACGTGCGAGGTGTCTCCGTATAGCCGTATCGCCGATTCAGGTCGCCGGCCACTGCATCAAACTCGGCCAGGTCTTCGGCCGTGAGGATGGATCGCCAGCGATCGTCGGTCTGAACCGAGCAGTCCGTGTCGAGGCGCATGCCGTTGCCGATGACATGCGCGGCGCGGGTGCGAAATTCGCCGATCCGCCGCTCCGGGTCGAGCCCGAGGAAGCGGAAGAGTCGGTCCATCGTCGCGTCCGGGTCTGCGCAGAGCTCTTCGTAGTGGACGTCGGTCCAACGTGACGGATCCACGCCGCGGAGAAGGCACTCCGCCTCCTCGTTGCTGCGACGCCATTCCCACGCCCCGTCGCGAATGGGCCGCCCGTGTTCCGCCCAGCCGTCGCCGTTACCGCCGTGACGCAGATTTGCATCCTTCGCGTCGGCGAACTCGTGCGGATCGCGGTAGGTCAGTGCCACGGCCCGGCCATCCCGGATCAACCGCACGACCCTGACGTCCAACTCCGGGTCGCGAAGGAGGTACTTCAGGCGCAGACCGACCTTCGACGAATCGATGAGCATGTGCGCCCCGTACAGATCGCAGATGATTTGCACGAGCAGGCGATTTCGTCGTTGAACACCGGCCCGGACCCTGTGCCAGGTGGGCGACAGGGACAACGCCGCATCTCGCAGCCGCTCCATCAGGGCCCCGCGGTGCAGCGGTCGCAGCAGCCGGCCCGTGTACCACGTCGGATCGTGACGAATGTCCGTGGCGGCGTTGGCGATGTCGAACGACACGTCCTGGGCGGCCATCCCGGCGTGCACCTGTTGCCAGAACGTGCACTGCCGGATGGGTTGTCCGCAGGAGCAGAGGTAGTGCCCCGCGTCGCCCAGCGACGTGACCTTGAGTTCGCCCACGGTGCACGTTTCCGCGTGCGACCCAAGCAGCATGGCCAGGAGGGTCGAACCGGAATGGCTGGCCGCGAGAACGTAAACCAGTTGCGGGTGCGTCATCGGGGTTGACGAGAAGTCCGGCGCGTCGTGCTCGACGGTACGTTGTGGCATTCGGTCAGATCGGGTTCCGCGTGATCGATCGGGCTGTGGTGTTTCAGCCGCCCGAGGCTTCGACCGGTGGACTCCCGAGCATTCGTTCCCACAGGACGAGGCAGGTGAACAGCGTGTTTGTGACCAGGTAACGCCGCCACAGACGGCGCGGTTCTTGCGCGACACGGTATAGCCATTCGAGGCCTAGCCGCTGCCAGATGCCGGGGGCACGCTGCACTTTCCCGGCCAGGACGTCGAACGCTCCGCCCACGCCGTGACAGACCGGCACGTTGATTTCGCCGGCCCACCGCGCGAGGAACATTTCCTTCTTCGGTGAGCTCATGGCCGCGAAGAGCATGTCCGGGCGCGACGCGGCGATGTGTTCTGCGACGGCTGGCTCCTCGTCTGCGCTGAAGTAGCCATTGCGGTGTCCGACGACGCGCGCACCAGGATACTCCTCCCGGATGCGATCGAGCACTTCGGCGAGGACTTCGTCCGTCGCACCCAGGCAGTACACGCCGTAGCGCTTCTGATGCGCGTGTTCGAGCAGCCGCGTGAGGAGGTCGACGCCCGTGACGCGCTCCGGTAATGGGCGGCGCAGCAGGCGCGCGGCCCACACCACCGACATGCCATCCGGCAGAATGACATCGGACGCGAGCACCGCTTGGCGCAGCCTGCGGTCACGCCGCATGTTGACGAGCTTGGCGGCGTTCACCACTCCGATCAGCAGTCGGCGGCGATCCTGGATTGCCGAGTCGGCCAGCGCGACCGCGTCGTCCATGGTGAGTGCGTTGACGGGGACTCCGAGCACGGGGGCCTTCGGTGTTTCGGTTAATGCGATCATCAGTTCAATCCCGGTTTTGCGGCCCAGTGCCCGGCTCGGACCTGTGGCCAAGCGTGCAGGAGCCAGCCCAGGTGGTACGGGCGGCATTCGTCGTCGATGGCTCCAGGAGGGAATACTGAGTCTGTGCCGGGTACACGCAGTGATGGGTGGATTCGAGAGACGACGGCCTGCGCGCCCCGAACGCACTTGCGCGGCTCGTGTCGAGCCACTTTTCGCCAGATCACGGCGGCGGGTTCGTCGATCAGCGTGCCGCCATCGAGTTCGGGAGCGGCCGCTAGCCAGTGCAAGCCACGCTCGATCGGTTCTCGGTGGAGCGGGCCGCCGGCGTCTGCCAGAGCGAACAGCGCCATCGGCGCCATGGCATCCTGGTGAACGGCGTAGACGGGGTAGCCTTCGATGACGCGGCCCGTACGCACGTCATAGTGCCACCACCACTGGCCGTCCGGGCCGAGCGACTCGCAGATGCGCTCGGCACAACGTATCGCCGTGCTGAGTGACGCCTCGTCACCGCTGATGCGGTGGTAATGGCTCAGCGCCTGAATCGGGTAGACAAGATCCGCGAAGCACGCGACGTGGTCTCGAAGTCCACCGGTTCGTGCCAGCCGATGCCGGAAGAACCCGGACTCCGGCTCGAACGTGGATAGCAGGGCCCGCGCGAGCTCGTCACGGAGTTGATGGCCGTTCTGGCCGTCGTGTTCCTGGCACAACGCGGCCAGACCCCATGCGACCTCGACGGTGTACGGATCCGCAGCCTCGCTGAAGATATCGGCAAGGCGGCGAACCGCGGTGTGGGCTCCGGGGTGGCCGAGCGCTCGCGCCGCCCACAGTGTCAGCGCGATATCGCCGAGATTGCGGACGGCTGGGAGTTCATCGAGTAGGCTGGTGATGACGGTCTCGGGACTGTCTTCCCGCAGGACATCCGCGACCGTATCGGGTTTCTCATGCGCGAGGCCGATCAGCGCGATGGCCGTGTATCGCCGACTGACGCCGCGCTGGATGGTGGTGTCGCCATCACGGCGCAGGCGAAACACGAATCGATGATCGCGCGGGCGATACATTGCGGGCAGGCCCCGCAAAGAAAGCGATCGGAGGCGAGGTATCCAGGCGCAAGTATCAAACTGTGCATCAGCCATGGTTTGGTCCGCTCCTGTTGTCATCGGGATTAGCCTGCCGCGGGGGCCGCACGGTCCTGGGTTGCTATCAGGGGTTTCACACCCAGGATGGGAGCTCGTTGTGGGAGTACCGGGAGATCAAGGTCACGGAGCTTGGTCTCGGGGATGAACCACTGCACCGGCACCGTCCAGCGACCGCCGAGCGTGAGCACCGTGGCCAGGAGAATCTTCAGGTCGAGCATGAAAGACATCTGTCGCGTGTACAGCGTGTCATAGTAGATCCATTGGTGAAAATCGCCGGCCCCGCGACTGGATCGGCAAAGCTGCCACAATCCGGTGATGCCCGGCCGAACAGACAACCGCGCTTGTCGCCAGGCAACACAGATCTGGTTCTCTCGAAACGGTGACGGTCGCGGGCCGATGAGCGTCATATCGCCGAGAACGACGTTGATCAGTTGTGGTAGCTCGTCGATGTTCGTCGAGCGCAGCCAAGTGCCGATACGCGTGATGCGCGGGTCGCGCTGCAACTTGAACTGTGGTCCATCGACTTGGTTCTGCTCATAGAGTTGCCGCTGCTGCGCGTGCGCATCCTCCACCATCGTTCGGAACTTCCAGCAGCGGAATCCACGCCCATCGACCGTCTCGCGTTGATGACCGAACAGAATGGGCCCTTTGGAGGTCAGCTTGACCAGGAGCGCTATGACCAGGAGCAGTGGCCCGAGCAGCACGATCGCCAGCGTGGCGGCCACTAGGTCAACCGCCCGCTTGAATGTCGGATAGGCCGATTGCATGCGCTCACGACGCGGGCTCTTCGAACCCGGCTCGGCGACCGTGCCGAGCGGCAGGCGTCTGGCCGGCCGCGGCTGAGGCTTGGTGTCCATCGCATGCGCGTCGCACGTGTCCCGGTCGTCGAGTATGGCCCGATGATGCCACGTGGTGCACGCGGGGATGGCGGCACCCGATGCCACCAGGCATTGTGCCACGGT
>Ga0272441_10016865_pt1 | contig 10045 bp, 10 predicted proteins | sample SSMProp6N_FD_193582 | JGI IMG/M metagenome (GOLD analysis project Ga0272441, IMG submission 193582) | Marine sediment archaeal communities from Little Sippewissett salt marsh, Falmouth, MA, United States - SSM-Prop-6N | ecosystem: Environmental > Aquatic > Marine > Wetlands > Sediment ...
AACAATAGAAGACGCATAGAAATTAGTAGAAGCAGGATTTCAAAGAGCTATTGGCGCAAGTGCTAGCTGTAACAGAAAACTTGGAAAACACTACTATCCTAATTTCATCTTTTGCCTTTGATATGTTTCTGGGGCAATGATACCTGTTTTCTTGCTTTGAGTTTCATTTTCTTTTCTCGAAGCATTTGTTTATGTTTTTCTAACCCTTCTTTTTTGCTTTTTTACTTTTAGACATTCTTAATCTCTCTTAGACTCAAAGCACACCATTAACCCATCTTAAAAGTGTTATCACATATCTCTCAGATTTTAGACTTAGAATTACAAACATTCCAATTGTTCGCAAAAAGTAATCTTAGATGAATTCTCCGCCACACATGTGGTGTATTAGGGTTTGCGTGGATGGCCAGCTAGCTCCATCATAAATGGTAGCTACGCCACCAGCAAACCCCATATTCACTCAGCACTTTTCTGTTAACTTAAATTTTATGAATCCAAATTCCAGAAACTTGAAAATAGAGTGTTAGCTGTAACTGCCACAATAGAGAGTAGCTTACTTTCGTAACCCATTATTCTTTCTAATTACTTAACAAACACTTCAAGGAGCTTGAAGAATAAAGCTGGCTCGCTAATTCTTTATGTAATACACTTTTGCTTTCTTTCTTTTAATTTACACTCGTCACAAAGGTCAGAAATTGGTTTTCTATGGCGTTTTTTGTAGACCTTCAGTGGATACAATGAGCAGTTTTTGCACCAATGCCACCTGTCAGGCGGAGCCCCTTGAACATACTCAACCATAACACACTCCACTGTATGCCCAACCTCCAAACAATAACTATGTCAAAACTAATATTTTTCAGTTTCCTCTTATAGTAACTTGAAAATTTATTATTACATTTTTCACTTCACCCACTCCAAGTATAGGCAAAGAATAATCTTGGTTGACACAATAGAAAGTGAACTGCTACTCTCGTAACCTTCATTTCTCTTATTCATAATAATCTGATGCGCTTAGATTTTTGAACTCATTAGGAAGTTTAGTTTCTAGAAACTTTTCTACAATTTTAAATTCTAAATCGTGAATTTCTTGTTCCCTCCTACTTGGAAAAGCAATATGCAGAATTTCTTGAACGTAGGCATTGACTAAGTTCAGTATGAAACTAGGATATCCCAGTTGAATATTCTCAAGCAAATATCCGATATTGAAGTACATCGTGCAAAAGAATCTATTATGAATAACAAAGGCGGTGCTTGGACCTTTAGCAACTTCTTTACTAATTGCTGTCTGAGTGAGATGTCTTTCTATTTCAATATATTGGTCAGAGTTGTAAACAAGTAAAAATTCGATTGTTGGAAAGTTAATTCCAGTTGATTCAATGTAAAGTATACATTCTTCAAATATTTTCTTGAGCAACTCTTCAATTTTGTCAAAGTCAATTTTATCTCTAAACAGTGGAGTTATTTCTGCAATATACTTGTTAAATCGGCTATCCTCTGGAATCTTTTCAATTCTTCCAACAATTTTATCTGTCAATTCAATCAGCTGTTTCTAACAGGCAAGTAATTAAAAAGTTTTAAGCCAACAAATATTGAACTATTTTTTCTCTTCACAAACATTCCGAAAAATTGAATTGGTGAATTTCGTTAGGGTTCAAATACCACTGGGCGCACGGCGCTAGGTTGCAGGTGAAGTAGAATGCGAATCATCCAGCATGGAGGTGATTTGTGTAGAGTAAACTGTTTAGTATCCGCTATTCTTTTGGCATTTCACTCTATAAGTAAGGGCGGGGGTAGGCATCTCACGCAGACATGCGCAGAACCAGCATATTTGGACCCTAATAGAAATTCATTGCAGAAACCTATAGGGGGTAGGTCCGTAATGCTTGTTTTCACAACTAATAGCATGTTGAAAACGCGAAGCGAGCCTATTTGGATCCTAATAGTTAATGTATGCAGAAAAGGGGGAGGGGGGTCTACCCGCACAGGTGAAACGTGTCAGTCGTCTTCCCACTTGGTTATCCACGAGCCCACTATGATGGAAACAACGCCCATTACGCTAACGAGTGCTGTGTTGAAGAGCGCTTGGTCTGCCTGCCCGAAAATCATCGCTGCTCTCAGACCCTCACTGACGTACGTTAACGGAAGAACCTTCGCTATTGTCTGCAGAAACTGGGGCATCTGGCTTAACTCGAAGAATGTGCCTGAAAGAAACATCATCGGGAACGTTACGACGTTTGCCGCTGCGTCAGCGCCGTCTGGATCTTTCACAAACCGCGCAATTATCATACCTATGCCCGAAAACAGCAGCGAAGCCATAGCCACCATCACCAAAGAAACAGCGTCCACCGTAATCGTCATGTTAAACACAACCACGCCTATGAGGAGCATAACCACCATGCCAAGATACGAAACAAGAATATTGAAGATCGTCCGCGAAAGAATCCACTCATAACGTTTCAACGGCGTCGTCGCCAACTTGTGAAAAACCCCAGTCTCCTTGAACCTAGAACTAATCGACACAGACGTGAATATACTCGTGGTCATAGCAGTCATCCCTATAACACCAGGCATGAAAAAGTCGATGAAACTGAAACGCTGAGGCGCAATAGGTACACTATCAACACTCAGAAAATATTGACCTTGAGAAAACTCAAAGTTCATCCTCTCGACAATGCCAAAGACTATGCTCTGTACAATAGCTGACGAAGAAGACGATTGATCATAAACAAGAGTCATGTTTATACTTGAATCGCTGTGAGTCACAATCGCGAGATTCGTTGACTCGTTAAAACCTTGAGGAATTATAAGCAGGCTATCCAACCTATTCTCAAGAGCGTAGTCGGTTGCATTGATGGAAACATCAACCATCTTGATGTTAAACGTATCCGTCTCGTTCAGAATGCTGATTAGCTGATCTGACCAGTAAGTTGCCTCACCATCTACCAAATCCTGATTTTGAATGTACAAGTCATTCCTAATTGTGGATTGGCTGAAAATCGCGCCGAATATGAGGATTAGCACGCTTGGAAACGCAAGGGTCCAGAAAATGGTGCTTTTGTTGCGAGCAAAAGTTTTGAGAGACGCTTTCAGGTCCAACAATATGTGGTTCATTAAGCAGGTTCCTCCTTGCCCAACTCTTCGCCCGTAAGGTTAAGAAAAACATCTTCAAGACTTGAACGTTTCAACTGCAGTTCCGAAAAGGAAACGCGAGCGCTGCTTAATGCTTGCATTATATCTGAAACCGCAACGGCATGGTTCAAATTGATGCTCACGTCTCCTTCGCCTTCGTCATAATTCGCCTTCAAACCAAGCTTATCAATCACGGAAACCGCCTTCGGGTCAGCCTTCCTCAACACAAGCAGGTTCTTCTTCCCATGCTCCGCAATAAGCTTGTCTTTCTCATCTAAAGCCACAATCTTGCCATTATGAATGATGCCTACGCGGTCGGCAAGCGCCTCCGCTTCCTCCATGTAATGCGTAGTCAAAAACACCGTCTTCCCTTCATCATGCAAATTTTCAATTAGACGCCAAACACCGTGACGCGCCTTCGGGTCCAAACCAGACGTGGGCTCGTCTAGGAAAACGACTTCTGGATCATTAACCAACGCTACAGCGATGCCTAACCGCTGTTTTAACCCGCCAGAAAGGTTCCTAAACTGCGCTTTCTTCTTATCCTCCAAATCAACAAGCTTGATTAAGCCGTCAACGTCTGGGCTGCTGTCAAACATGCCCGCGAAATACTCAACATTCTCTTTCACAGTAAGCCTGTCGTAAGTGTTAAAACTCTGAGGCAAAACCCCAATACGCTTCTTAATTTCCTTACGGTCTTTAGCTATGTCAAACCCGAGCACCTCGGCGCCGCCGCTCGTGGGTTTTCGAAGACCTACCAAAATCTCCACAGTGGTGGTTTTGCCCGCCCCGTTTGGGCCTAGAAAAGCGAAAATCTCGCCACGGTTAACGTTGAAAGATATTCCGTTAACTGCTGTCAAGTCGCCATATCGTTTAGTCAAGTTTTCAACGCTGATAGCTAAGTCGCTACTCAAGGTTATTCACCACTGTTGCCTCGGGTGCCTCATTAGAAAAGAAGAAACTAATAACACTATTGTCATTAGAAACCGTAACCAAATTGCGAATGAAACATTTTTCTAACAACAGTTGCGAAAAAACATATATGATCCAAGGTTTCACTCTTTTTAAAAGTAGGTGATTTAGACGGTTTCATCCAACAACGGAGAAAACGAGATGCTTGTCACGCCTTGGGAAGTAAAGGGCAAAGTAGACTATGAGCGGCTTATCCGCGAGTTCGGCACTCAACCTCTGACAGACGCCTTGCTCAAAAAGATAACCGAGCACACGGGCAAACTGCATCTTCAGCTTCAAAGACGCCTTTTCTTCTCCCACCGCGACTTAGACACGGTGCTGGAGCTTTACGAAAAAGGAGTAAAATTCGTTCTGTACACGGGCAGAGGTCCCTCGGGTCCCGTTCACATAGGTCATCTTGTGCCTTGGCTTTTCACGCGGCACCTGCAGGAAAAATTTGGCGTTAGATTATATTTTCAGATGACTGATGATGAGAAATTCCTAATCGATGATGACGCTACTCTCCCAGAAACGCGGAAGTACGCTTACGAAAACGCCCTAGACCTAATCGCTTTGGGCTTTAAGCCTGAAGACACGTTCATAATCTACGACGTTGAAGACATGGACTTGCTATACGACATCACTTTGGAAGTCGCAAAACGCATAACGTACTCCACCGCGAAAGCAACCTTTGGGTTCCAAGACAGCACGAACATAGGGTGGATATTCTGGCCTGCCATACAAGCCGTGCCATGCTTCATCCATAAGAAGTTAACAGGCGAAAACGTGCCCGCATTGATTCCCGCAGCGATAGATCAAGACCCGTACTGGCGCGTCACCCGAGACATAGCCCAAAAACTTGGCTATTACAAGCCAGCTCAAATCCACTGCCGCTTCCTCCCAGGCTTAGGACCAGGAGGGAAAATGAGCGCCTCCGAACCTGAAACCTCCATTTTCACCATGGACCCGCCAGACTTAGTGAAACGCAAAATCTGGGCTGCTTTCACAGGCGGCAAAGCAACAGCTGCGGAACAACGTAAAACAGGGGCTAACCCAACAGTGTGCTCGGTTTTCCAGTATTACGTTTACCTGTTCGAGGAAGACGACAAAAAGCTCATGGAAAGAGAGCACAGGTGTAAGTCAGGCGAGATGCTGTGCGGTGAATGCAAAAAAGATTTGGTAGAGAGGCTCAACAAGTTTCTTGAAGAGCACCGTGAAAAACGAGAAAAAGCAAAAGACGTAATAGAAAAATACCACATAAAACGTTAAAGTTTTTTATAGAACGTAATAGTGGCACCACTATTTACGCTTCCTAAACAGCTTGGCTCCGTCCATATCTGTTACGTATTCGAAGCCAACTTCCAATAGCTTGCTAGCTTCATCAAGAGTAGAAGCGGTTTTAACAATGTAATCGTCGCATGCTTCGAAAATTGCCTGTTCAAGGTTAACGTATATCATGGTGTTTAGTATGCTCTTGTGCCCAAGCAATCGTTGAACATGAACTAAATCATGCGTTTTGTGGTACTCCATTGTACCCTTCCAATGACGAATAAGGTGAAAGTGTATTTTCGCAATTCTTGGATTGGCAAGTTTCTTCGCAATTTTCTTGCGTTGTTGGGCTAAGCAAATGCTCGGAGTCTTGCTATGAACATGTCCGAAGATTCGAATAGATCCCTTGGATAACGATTCAAGCATTGCTATTAACTTCGGAGATATTTTAAAGACTCTTGGCAAGCTATTTTTTTCGGGCGTGTTCAGCGTCAACGTATGGGCTTCAGGGTTCAAGGAACCCCACGTTAACCTTAAACATTCGCCTATTCGCATACCTGTTTCCTTAAGCGTTTGAAGTATCGTAGCAGTCTTTCGTCCACAGCCCGCAATTAATGCATCGATTTCTTTTTCCGTAGGAATAAATTCAGGAATTTTTTGCGTGCTTTTATATTTTGGTGGTTTCCAAAGTTTGCCTTGCCATTTCAAGAAACATGTATATGCAACGCAATATGCATGTTTTGAACTTTCGGATATTTCAAGTATAGCTAAGTATTTCTTGACGCTCAGAGGGGCATTCAAGTCAGCATTAAAAGCTAAACGTCTCAGTTTTTGAGAAAATCCTTTGATTGTATGTTCTGAATTGCCTTGAAGTTTCAGATATAACGCAAATTGCAGTATTTTTCCTTTAGTGGTTTTTCCTTCTTCACCCGCGACAGTCTTTATTTCTGTCGTGGTATCCAATTTTTTCGCCTTCGTTAGGACGCATAATTGGTGATTGCTATTTGTCTGCCATTCTTTATATGACTTCTCGCTGAACCGATAACCACACTTACGGCATAAATAACGCTGAATTTGCCCTTCATTCGTGTAGCGAAAACCATCTTTGTAAAAACGATTTGAACCACACTCAGGACAATCAGGCATAAGACCAACTCAAGAAAAACATGTGTGTTTATGTGTGTATGTATAGATAAGGTGAGTTATGTAACCAATTTTCAAACAATATTTTCCATATAAACATAGAAAAGTTGAGAGACTCATATACTATGTCTTTCCAACCATTTCTTTCCGTAGTTAGTGACCTTCCAAAAAGGATGCTTGTATTCAATTATAGCTGCTTTATCTAAATCCTCAATGTACTTTTTTATCGCGTTATCAGTAGCTCCGCCTTCAGTAATTTCCCATTTCACATAATGAACTATAGCTTGAACTGTAGCCCCGTTTGCTTGAGAAGCCAACCACTTAACAAGTTTCTTTATTATTTCTGCTCTTTCACTTTGAGGCATATCTATTTCTCCTAATTGTTTGACTCATTGAGAAATTCTTTTAGGGCTTTCCGGATTAATTCAGATACAGTTTTGGCTTTCCCGTCTCTTACGGCGTTATTGACTTCCTCATGCATCATGTCGGGGATTCTGAAGATTATTCGCTTATCCATTATCATTTCACTTAATCCATAAGTATGACTTGTACCCGTATGACTATTGTGAAATGGAAAATCTCGGGAAATTTCCATGAAGGAACTCCATGAAAATGCGGAAAGAATCTGGAAAGTTTTAACTCAATTTCCAGATGGGACGACGGCTAAACGCTTGCAACAAATCACTTCTTTGAATAAGACAGCGGTATATAACGCGTTAAAGGAATTGCGCGAAAATGGATTTGTTGCTAATGAAAAGCGGGTATGGAAGATAATCGAGAAGCCCAAATCTGCTTCTAGAGTCGGTTTCTTTGATTGGCTTGAACATAGGGGAGAAAGGAAAGAAAATGAACGTATAACGAAACAACTTGAAAGAGAAAGAGAGAAGCAGAGAAATCAGCGTGAGCTCATGGCAACTATCGAAGAGATGTTTCTGGATGAAACAGACCCGGATTTTCAGAAGAAACTGTATGAGATTAAACGCAAATATGGTCTCTTAGGGGAAGTAGACAAGAAAAGAAAGACAGGATAGAATTTTTGATCTATCCTTTAACACAACCCTTTTTTCTCTTAAATCCGCTGACAGGTAAGATGGAACCACAAACACTGAAAAAAATGATTTTTCGCACGTATAATATTAATTAATTAGGAACAAAAAGAAGAGAGAAGAAAGCTTCTTTCTCTAATATCATCAATGGAAGGACTGAAAAAGTGTTATGGGACAATGAATGATAACGGAATAAAAAGAAGGCGAAATTAAAGAGATTTAGATAGTATATTAATTACTATATGACAAAAGACGCAAAAAACGCAAAAGGAAAAGCGGAAAAAAGAATGTGTGGCTAGACCTGTCGGTCACTTCGCCTTAACCTCTTTGCTGTCTTTTGGTTTCGGGTTGTCTAAGGCTTCTAAAACCTGCCTGCCTAACGTGGTTAACTCTACGTCATGGTGATGGGTTCCTTTCAGAACTGGCATAACAAGGTTTCTGCTCTTGCATCTGACAAGAATTTCTTTCGCGTTTTCCCCTAGCTCTTTATTCGCTATGTAGTGGCTTATAGGTCCCAACTTGCTTATTATTCTGAGTAAGTTCTCGTCCTCGGGTTTCAAAAGCTGCATAGCCATGTCTAAACTTGAAATTGTGATTGTATCCTCTATACGCTGGAATACTTCATCACAAAGACTCTTTCGGATTTCATCATACTGCAAATAAACTTCTCTAGGCCATTCCGTAAAATTTCCGTTTTCCCTGTGGTGCTTCTTAACTTTAGTTTTGAAACCCTTATAGTTCTGTAGCCATTCAACAACTACTTCAGACTTCTAACATCAAAATTTTGGCTTTTGCGCTTTCACTTTTCAACGAAGCTACCAAATTACTTTGCGCGCTTTTACCTGTTAGATCATCGTTTATGATACAGTTGAAATGTTTGTAGTCTCCGCGCTTACTGTTTCCCTCAGCTATGGCATTGAATTTCTCGATTAACCTGTTGTGAATCTGTAGGCATTGGAAAACTTTGAATCTGCGTTTCTCTAGCATTGATAGTTGCGCTTTCACTTCTTGGTAAGCTTCCACTTCTGCGACTTTCTGGGTTGTGCTGCAATACCAATCTTTTAGTTTAAACTTTAATCGGGTTGCCTCAAGCCCTAACTCTCTTAACAGCTGCCTTTCTTCCATTAACTTTTCTTGTTCCGCTTTAAGAATCGTAACCAAGTAAGCTGCTTCTTTACGTGATATTCTAGGTCTCATTTTTCATCTTGCCTTTCCTTCGCTTCTCAGATCAATCTTTAGATGTATTGCCCAGTAGATTTTGCTCCCCACTTTACTCTTACAACCATGTGTACTTTCTTACAATTAAATGTATATTGACTTCCAAATTTAAACCTGACTACTCGTGAAATGCGCTCTGATTAATTTACGAAATATCACATATTTTTAGGAAATATGTTATAGCTCAAGAAAATCTAAAATTCTTCACATTTCCTGTCTGCATTTATCCCTCTGCTATCTTTTGTGAACTGTGAATGACTAAACAAAGAAGTTAATCTGCTACTCAATCAAGTGGTATAAGCTAATTGAGCATCTCGGCTTTTCTTTTCTTCCAAGTTTTCTTTTTTGCGTTCTCTCAAAAAAACTCATAAACAAATAAAGAAAAATACAGTGGAAATAACTGAAACAATTAAGAGAACAGGTTGAAAACCAACCGCTCCGCCCCGATAGTATAGCCAAATATGACCAGACGACGATATGCGCCATATTTGTTCAGTGAATAAAATGTAAATTCCAACAATTAAGGTCATAGAAAGAAAAAAATAAAACGTGGGAAATGCGGATATGAGAAGACCGATGGTAGCCAGTAGTTTCATTTTCATTCTAAATGTCAGACCAAAGACAAAGTTATCGACCTAACTTTATAAAATTTTATTGGCTTGACTAAAGCAAGTAAACTTTTGGCAAGTCTTTTTCATAATCAGCTTGCACATAAGAAACTAGACAACCAAAAAAGAGAGAAAAGGTTACGAGAGGCTCTAAAACGTACCAAAATACCTCCTCGGCCAGTTTTAATACTGTAAAATTGCCAATTTACTATCATTATATTTTGGGAAAACGCCAAACTGGGCTCAAACAGGTCTAATTGAATGTTTGGTTTGCTATTCTTCTTGTTTCCTCACATAGGAAGCTGCAATAGTGATTATAATTAAGATTATGAATATTACTCCAAATATGGATAGAGGCGTTCTGAAGGCTGGGTCTCCGATGAGGGTGTCGTTTGAAGGCAGGGGAATGTAAAACGCAGCCAAGAAAATGCCGTAGAAAACGACGCCTATGCCTTGCGCTAAAAACACTAACAATTTTGTTTGGTCGCTTTTCATTTAACCGGCACGTCCATTCCACAATTCATACGATTATGCTTTGATATTATGCGGTATTTTCCATATAAACTTGAGCAATCACTTGGTTTTCGCAAGTGTAATATACAACTTGCACCTGCATCATATCAGAAGTCCAAATGTTCAATATTAAACCAGATTTGACTGTTAGAACAGGTTTGTTCTTAACTG
>Ga0272441_10016867_pt1 | contig 10044 bp, 10 predicted proteins | sample SSMProp6N_FD_193582 | JGI IMG/M metagenome (GOLD analysis project Ga0272441, IMG submission 193582) | Marine sediment archaeal communities from Little Sippewissett salt marsh, Falmouth, MA, United States - SSM-Prop-6N | ecosystem: Environmental > Aquatic > Marine > Wetlands > Sediment ...
TGATTCAAAACCTACGGGTATCTTCGGCAAGGTTTCCTGTGCTACTGATGACATTGCTGAAGCTGTAAAGGGCGCTCAGGTAATCCTTAATCCGATTCCCTTCTTTGTATGTGAAGAATACGCCAGACTAACAGCCCCTTATCTTGAAGAAGGACAGACAGTGATTTACCTCGGCAAAGGAGGGGCTTCTCTTACCTGGGCAAAGGTCCTGAAAGAAATGGGAATCACCAAAAAGGTCTATCTTGCTGACTGCAACACCCTTCCCTATGGAACGTCGAGAAAAGGCGATTTCCAGGTACGCCTTGAAAACCGTACCCGGAACCTCCTGGCTGCAACATTTCCCGGAAAAGATATTGAGAAAGTCGCAGAAGTAATCGAGGCTGTGTTTCCTGAAAAGAACGGTTATACAGTAAGAAGAGGGAAAAACGCCATTGATTCAATCCTTGTGGATTACAATGCGATAACTCACACACCGCCCATGATCTGCAATGCCGGAAGAATTGAAAACGGAGAAAAGGACTTCCATCTTTTCGGGAAAAAAGAGAATACCCCGGGAGTTGTCAGGCTGATAGAAAGAATAGACCGGGAGCGGATGGCTATCGGTGAAAAACTCGGCCTGAAGCAGCACACCCTGGAGGAGGAAATCCTCATGGTAAAATGGAATCCCAATGGGGAGGATTATGTTCTGCCCCTGTATGATGCGATTCACACGCCCTACCTTGAGGTGTGTGAAGGCCCTTTTACCCTTGATACGCGCCACCTTACCGAGGATATTCCTTACGGACTTGTTACATACTCTTCTTTAGGGAAGCTTCTCGGAGTTCCGACTCCCGTAAGCGATGCAGTTATTACAATTGCTGAAGGGCTTTTAGACCGGGATTTCCGGAGTATTGGAAGAACCGCGGAAACCATGGGTCTTGACCCCTCGTGGTCAGTAGAGCAGGTAAAAACGTACCTTTCAGAGGGTACAGCATAAATAGGAAAGGGGAGAGGTAATACATGAAAGATTTAAAAGGAAGATCAATAAGAGGTATTGAAGATATCACTAAAGAAGAAATTGAATGCATTCTTGATGTATCCAAACAGCTGAAGCTGGAACTGAAGACCGGCAGGGCACATCGACTGCTTGAAGGAAAAAGTCTGGCCGGAATATTTGAAACTCCTTCAACCAGGACCAGTATTTCCTTTGAAACAGCCATGACCCAGATGGGCGGGCACATGCTTTGGCTTGACCAGAGCAGGCTCTGGGTGGGTGAGGCCGCTGAAGAGGACTGGTACGATACAATAAAAACTATAGACCGTTTTGTTGACGGTATTGCCTACAGAACTGTCAGGAGGGACAGACTGGAATCAGCGGCTGAATATGCCGCCATTCCTCTTATCAATGCGTCATGTCCTGTTGAACATCCATGTCAGGCATTGGCCGATGCAATGACTATGATAGAAAAACGGGGCCCTGTTAAAAAAGCGAAGGTTGCCCTTCTGTGGGGATACAGAACAGCCAATCCTCCGGCCGGTCTTACAAACTCAACTATGCTGATGGCAGGAAAATTGGGATTTGATCTTACTATTGCCTGTCCCGAAGGTTTTGACCCGGATGGAAATATCAAGGCCATAGCGGAAAAAGAAGCAGCTATGTCCGGGGGCAAAATAGAAATAGTACGCTCCTATGAAGAAGCCGCTAAGGATGCCGATTTCATAAATGTTTATTCCTGGGTTTCTCCGGAAGTATTTGCCAAGGGTCTGGAAACACATTTCCAGGGAGATCCTGAATTCGCTGAAATGAAAGCCAGGCTCAAGGAAAAATGGTGCGTTGACAGGAAGACAGTTGCGATGGCAAAAAAAGACGCTCTGGTAATGCACTGCATGCCTATTTCCAGAAACACGGAAGTAACCGATGAAGTTCTGAATTCGGAAAAATCAATTATTTTTGATGAAGCCGAAAACAGGCTCCATACGGAGAAAGGAATTCTTGCCCTCACCATGGGCGGATACAGATAGAAAAGGAATACGGATGGGAAAAAAGATACAGATTGTACATTATATCAATCAGTTTTTCGCCGGAATCGGAGGTGAAGAAAAGGGGGATGTACCCCTGGATTTTACTGATGAGCCGAAAGGACCGGGGGTGGGCTTGTCCCAGATGCTCAAGGAGAAAGGGGAAATCGTCCGCACAATCTGGTGCGGAGACAACCGGATCAACCAGAACCAGGGAGAGGTCCTCCGGGAAATAAAAAAACTGATTCAGGAAAAAAATCCGGACCTTGTTATTGCAGGTCCGGCATTCAATGCCGGGAGGTACGGTCTTGCCTGCGGCATGGTAGCCAAGCTGTGTGATGAGGAATTGGATACCCCTGTAATATCAGGATTGTTCCCTGAAAATCCCGCACTGGAGATTTACAAAAAGCACGGATATTTCGTTCCGGCAGCGGAAACCGCAGCGGGAATGCGCAAGGCCCTGCCGAAAATGGCTGAGCTTGCTGTCCGTTTTGCTGAAAACGGGAAACTGGAATCAGCTTTAGCCGAAGGATATATCCCGAGGGGGTTCCGCTGGAATGAATTTGTTGTTGAAAACGGTGCCCGCCGGGCAATTGATATGCTGGTAAAAAGACTGAAAGGAGAAGACCCGCAGACAGAGGTTCCCCTCCGGGGATTTGAGCAGGTTGACCCCGCGGCTCCCATTAAGGATCCTGCATCAGCAAAAATCGCTATTGTAACAGGCGGGGGCATGGTTCCCAAAGGAAATCCGGACAAATTGAAACAGGCATTCTCTGATTCCTTCGGAGTTTATTCTATAGAAGGAATGGATGAACTGCCCTCCGGAGATTTTAAAGGCATTCACGGAGGATTTGACTCTACCTGGGTAGATGAAGATCCTGACCGTGTTGTTCCTCTTGATGTCCTCCGGGCCCTCGAAAATGAAGGAAAGATAGGAAGCCTGCTGAACGAATATTTCGTGCTCTGCGGTATCGGTACGAACGTGGCGGCCAGCAAAAAACTTGGGGCTGAAATTGCTGAGCAGCTGAAACAGAAGGAGGTTTCCGCTGCTATCTTTACCTCTACATGAGGTACCTGTACCCGTTGCGTGTCAACGATGCAGAAAGAAGCGGAAAGGGCAGGTATTCCTGCCGCCCTTATTACAGCTATTCCTTCGGTTGCTAAATCTGTAGGTGTCAGCAGAATCGTTACCGGCGGAGGTATTCCCTATCCTGCCGGGGATCCTTCTCTCCCTGCTGACAGAGAAGTTGAATTCCGGCGCCGTCTTGTGGAAAAGGCTCTGGAAGCCATTTCTACTTCTATTGAATCCCCCACAGTATTTAACGTAACACTAGCCTGAGGATGGAATTATGAAATTAGAACGCGGATATTTTACAGTAAAAGATGTTCAATTCGGCAGTCCTACCTCTATGCGGGAGGGGGTGCTGACAATAGATAAAAAAGAGCTGGAAGATCTTCTTTTACGGGAAGATGAAAATAAAAACATCCAGTCCCTTGAACTGGAACTGGTGAAACCCGGGGAAAATGCCAGGATTGTCCATATTTTGGACACTGTTCAGGCAGGGGTAAAGGTTGAAGGAGACGGTGATTTCATGCCCGGTCAGCTCTCTCCTCCGACTATAGTAGGGAACGGAAAAACCCACTATATCACAAATTTTGCAATCATGGAGTGCGCTGAACTTCCCTGGGCCGGGAAATCAAGTCTTCTCTATGCCAGGGACGCTATTGTGGATATGACCGGGCCTGCCGCTGGCTATTCTCCCTTTTCAGAGACTTTTAATCTTATTCTGCGTATGGAAATGGTCAGCGGCTCCAGCGACGTGGAATATGATAATTCTGTGCGGAGTGCGGGAATCCGCTGTTCACGGTATTTCGGGGAGGTTATTAGAGAGATGACCCCTGACGAAACTGAGAGCTTTGATTTTACCCGGGAAGTTGATCCGGACCTGCCGAAGATTGCCTATGTTACCCAGTGCCAGAACCAGGGTACTTACTCGAATACCTTTCTCTACGGTCATGAAGTAGGGAACTGCGTGCCCATAAGGCTCCATCCTGCTGAAATCATGGACGGCTGTATTGTAAGCGGAAACTATGTGTGGCCCTGCTTCAAGATTCCCACTTTTATTCAGGCCAATCTCCCTGTAGTGATGGAACTTGCCAGGGGGCACGGAAAGAACTGGAATTTTGTGGGCGTTGTTTTTGACAGAGGACACAATAATTCCCACTTTTTAAAACAGCGGGTTGCGAATCTTGCGGCTTCTCAGGTCCGTCTCATGGACGCCGACGGCGTGGTTATTTCCTGGGAAGGGGGAGGCAATGCAGCTACAGACGCAATGCTGACCCTCCAGACCTGTGAAAAATGGGGAATAAAGGCTGTGCCTTTTACCTTTGAATTCGGCGGACCTGACGGAACGGAGGGGGTCCTTTTAGTTGATGATGTGCCTGAGGCAAAATATGTTGTTTCTACAGGTTCCATTGAAAAACCCACTACCATACCTAAGGTTGACAGGGTGGCCGGCGGAAAGGAACTCCGCCTGCGCAAAGAAACCGGCGGCGACCCCGAACCAGCGGATGTTGAGAGGACCCTGGATGTTATAACGCCTTTTTACTGCGGTGCGAACCAAAGCGGCATCGGCCGGCTTGCAGGGGTGCCTTATTAGTGATGTATGACATAATTATCATAGGCGCAGGTACAGCAGGATTGACCGCTGGTATTTACTCAGCCAGGGCGAAACGGAAAACACTGATTCTCGACAGAAAACGCCCCGGCGGCCAGGCGGCAACAACAGAGCGGATGGAAAATTACCCCGGATTTCCGGATGGAATCCGGGGCAGGGAGCTTCTGGACCTCTTTGCCCGGCAGGCGGAAAAGATGGGAAGCAGCATTGAGCGTCATGAAGTATCCGGAATTACAGTAAAGGATAATTGTTACGCTGTTCACACAAAAGACAGCAGGGAGTTTTTAGGAAAAGCTGTAATTCTCGCACCGGGATGCCAGCCTAGAAGGCTCGGGATTCCCGGGGAAGAGGCGTATTCAGGCAGGGGAGTTTCCTACTGCGCTACCTGCGATGCGGAAATTTACGAAGAAGCAAAAATCATTGTCATCGGAAGCGGCGACACAGCAGTGGAAGAGGCAGTGTATTTGAGCAGGTTTGCGGATGAAGTGGCAATGGTGGTTGTTCATGATGAAGGAACCCTCGACTGCAACAGGAGTATGGCTGAGGAAGCCATGAAAAATGAAAAACTTACATGGCGCTGGAACAGGTCAGTGACCGCAATCGAAGGGGATGATATTGTAACCGGCGTGCGGCTTAAAAATCTTAAAACCGGAGAAGAAGAAGTTGAAGAGTGCGAAGGAGTGTTTATGTTTGTTGGGACTGTTCCCCAAACCGCATTCCTTGAAGGGTTTGTCAGCCTAAACCGCGGCTATATTGTGACCAATGAAAAGATGGAAACCAATGTTCCCCGGATCTACGGAGCCGGCGACGGCTCGGCAACCAACCTCCGGCAGGTCGTAACAGCAGCAGCCGACGGAGCCAAGGCGGCATTCTTTGCTGATAAAGCCCTGTGCGAAGAAGAAGATTTTCAGCGGGCTGTTTCTGGAGCGGGAAATGAATACCTCATCTATTTTTATACACCTCCTGTGCAGAAAAGCCTCGATATGATTCCCGACGCAGAAAAAAAGGCCGCGGACACCGGCCTGGCGCTTGTAAAATTTGATACCTTCAGATTCCGGGAAACCGCCTCAGGATTCGGCGTAACAGAAGTTCCGAAACTGCTGAAGGTGAAAAAAGGAGCAGATACTGAGGAACTGGATTTTTAAAATTCTATACCCGGCCGTCGGCCGGTTTATGGCGGAAGCCTAATATTCTCTATGGAAAGGAGACAGAGTATGCTGGAGAATAAAAAGATCATTATTCTCGGCGACCGGGACGGAATACCCGGCGGCGCCATTGAAAAATGCCTTGAAAATATGCCTCTGGATGTGGTTTTTTCAACCACCGAATGCTTTGTTTGAACATCCGCCGGCGCAATGGACCTGGAAAATCAGAAGCGGGTAAAGGCTTTAGCGGAAGAGCACGGAAAGGAGAATATTATCGTTCTCCTGGGAGGTGCCGATGCTGAGGCAAGCGGATTAATCGCTGAAACCGTTTTAAACGGTGATCCCGCTTATGCAGGTGTATTGACAGGAGTCCAGTTGGGACTCCCGGCGTATCACGTTCTTGAACCAGAAATTAAAAATGATATTGACCCCGGGCTCTTTGATGAAAATCTCTCCATGATGGAGATGGTCCTGGAGGTTGATGAAATCGTAGAAGAAGTATCTTCAATACGAAAACAGTTTTTAGGAGACTAACGAAAAGGTAAGGATTATGAAAGAACTCCATAAAGATAATTATGATGATGAAGTTCTGGGAAGCAGCGGAATTTTCCTTGTTGATTTTTGGAGCGAATCCTGCGAAGAGTGTCAGGACATTATGCCGGAAGTAGAGAAGCTGTCGGAGGAATTCAGCAGCCGCGCTGCTTTTGGAAAAGTGAACATCAAGGGAAACAGAAGGCTTGCAATCAGGGAAAAAGTAATGGGTCTGCCCGCGATTCTGATTTACAAAGACGGGGAACAATCCGCCTCTTTTTCCAAGGAATTTGAGATGAGTGAGGTAAAGGCGAAACTGGAGGAACTCCTTGGTTCCTGAAAAGACTCCTGGAGCGGCAGGAGGGGCATTCCCCTCTCTTGCCGCATGTTCTTACAATCTGTTTCATGTTCCCTTTTTTACTGTAAAGTACGGGTCCACCCCTGAAGGGGAGAGGCACACAAACCCGGATTCTCCTTTTCTCAAACAGCTTCCCGAATCAATGAGAACCTACCGGGAAGTATGCGCATATCCGCCGAACCAGGTTTTTATCGGCAACCTGGATCCCCGGCAGCTTCCTCCGAGGCCCTGGGCTTCAGGTGTTGCTGTAGAGGATGAGAAAAATGAGGAGGGTGTATTCGGAGATATTATCAGTGAAGATTTATTCTATGCCCTGATGAAATACGCTGATGTTTTTGATCTTATAAGTCTGGAAAAAAGTTTTTCTGAAAAATGCCCGGGTCTCTTTGCACTTTATCCCTGTATGCAAAACACAAATTTGAAATGTTTTTCAAAAGCCCGGGACATCTCTGAAATCCGGGAGGAAATACAGGAAGGAGCGCTCCCCCTGAAAATCGGCGAGAGTCTTGTCGGCAGTGTAAAGGGCGCCCATCCCACAGATGTTAATTTATCAGCCCATACTATTCTTGAGAATCTTGCCAGTAAAGCTACCGGTGTCTATGCCCTTCGCCGGTGTATTTATAATTCCGGAAAAGACCCGGAAAGCATTGGTTATATTATTGAAACTTCAGAAGAAGCCTGCGGGGATATAAATCAGCGGGGGGGAGGAAATTTTGCAAAAGCTATCGGCGAACTTGCCGGATGCGCAAGGGCAACAGGAAGTGATACCCGGTCATTCTGTGCAGGACCGGCCCACGGAATTGTTCAAGCCGCATCCCTCGTAAAAGCCGGAACCTTTACCACAGTGGCTGTTGTAGCAGGAGGCACAACTGCAAAACTGGCAATGAACGGCAGGAAGCATATTGAAAAAGGTCTTCCGGTTTTGGAAGACTGCATGGGTTCCTTTGCTCTTATTATCGAAAAGGATAGGGAATCAGGAAATCCGGTTTTCCGGACTGATGCGGTAGGCATGCATAAAATTGGTTCAGGCTCTTCTCCCCAGGCTGTTATAAAAGACCTTGTTGTAGAGCCTGCGGAATCCGCCGGTCTTTCCCTTTCTTCCATTGATTATTACGCTCCGGAACTCCAGAATCCTGAGATTACCGAAAATGCAGGTGCAGGGAACGTAACGGCTGCAAATTTAAAGATGATCGCTGCCATGGCAGTGATGAGAAAGGAAATTGAAAAGAGTGCAATTCCTGAGTTTACAGCTGCCCACGGTAGTGCCGGCTGGGCCCCGACCCAGGGCCATATCCCTTCAGGTGTACCAGCCTTGGGGTGGATCAGCCTGTGGATGAAGGCAGGCCAAATTACCCGGGCACTTATTATCGGCAAAGGCAGCCTTTTCCTCGGACGCATGACAAACCTCTTTGACGGCATGTCGATTCTCGTGGAAAAACCCGATACAGGCAGTGAAGATAAAGAAAAACCGCTGAAACAGAAAGCAGCTGAGGTTGAAAAAAAAGAAATTTCCGGTAAAAAGAAAATCGGCCTGACTTTGCCCGGATTCGAATCTTCTCCTGAAGAGCTCAAGGAAGGAGCAAGGCTTGCTATGGAAGCCGATTCCGATCTTGAGGTCCTTTTTTTCGGTAATCCGGAGAGCGATCCCCGGGAGGCTCACAGGGAAATGGATGAAGCCCTTGATTCCGGAAATATACACGGGGCTGTAACCTTTCATTACTCATTTCCCATAGGTACTGCAACGATAGGCCATACTAAAATCGGGCTGGAGGAGAAAGACCTTTTTATTGCCGCAACAACCGGGACTACAGCTGCAGACAGGGTGAAGAGTCTTGTACTGAATGCTCTCTACGGCAGTCTATGCGCCAGATTCTACGGTATTGAAAATCCCGCAGTAGGACTTCTGAATTTGGAGGGAGCGCCAAAAGCTTTGTCCATACTCAAAGGCCTGAGGAAGAAGGGGCTTCCAATTAATCTCCGGGGATCTGTTCGGGGTGATGACCTTCTACGGGGAAATGACATTCATGCCGGAACTGTAGATGTCCTTGTGTGCGACAGCCTTACGGGAAATGCGGTTACCAAACTCCTTGCAACGGGCGGCACCGGTGGAAGAATCGAGGAAACCGGTTCAGGCTACGGACCGGGAATAGGGCTTTTTGACAAGTGCGTCTGCATTATTTCCAGGGCAACCGGTGCACAGGTAGTACGGAATGCCCTTCTCCTTGCAGGCAGGTTCGCCGGTACTGATATCAGGAAGGAAGTTGAAAAGGTACTTGCCCAGGCAGGAGAAACAGCGGAGAAGAGCACTGTTCCTGTACCGGAAAAGAAAATTGTCAATAAAGAGATTGAAGGTGTTGATGTGCTGGAGATCGATAAAGCTGTTTCACTTCTTCATGAAAAGGGCATTTACTGTGAGGCGGGCATGGGGTGTACCGGCCCGGTAGTTATGATTGCAGAAGAAGACAAAGGAAATGCCGAGGAGCAGCTGAAAAGGGCGTCCTTTTTATAATAAGGAAACATCCATTAAAAATCTGAGAGGGTTAGGAGAATATGGCAGTTGGATTTATATTTGATTTCGAAAATTGTACTGAGTGTGAGCGGTGCATGATAGCCTGCTCTCTGGCAAAAACGGGGAAAGTGCTGTTAGCAGAGTCAAGAATCAGAATCAGCCGGTCATGGCCGAAACTGCCGGTCATTTCCGTATGCCGTTTTGACTCCTGTGAAAACCAGCCCTGTATAGATGTTTGTCCTGTATCAGCGATCTCCAATGAAGACGGCATCGTTAGGATAGATAAAGATGTATGCATAGGATGCGAGGCCTGTGTTTCAGCCTGCCCTTACGGAGCAATAGGGATGAAGGATGATATTGCCTTCAAATGCGATTTCTGCGGCGGAGACCCTGCCTGTGTTAAAGAATGTGTGACAGGGGCGCTGAAGAAGGGGGATGACGAATGAGCAGCAGCATGTTCGATACAATACTCAGAATAAATCTGAAAGAGGAAACGGCAAAGGAATGGACAGTTCCCGGTGATGTAAGGGAGTACATCGGAGGTATAGGATACGGAACGAAAATCCTTATTGATGAGGTGGATCCCGGAATTGATCCTCTGAGCCCTGAAAATCTCTGTATAATCACAGTTGGGCCTTTAACAGGAACCTCCGCTCCCATGCACCCCCAAACCTGCATCGTCACAAAATCACCATTAACAGGAACGATCCTCAATTGTTATTCAGGAGGTTTCCTGGGAGCTGAAATAAAATTCTGCGGTATTGACGGAGTAATCCTTGAATCAGCAGGAGATCAGTGGAAACTGCTCCTGATCGAAGACCGCAA
>Ga0272441_10016868_pt1 | contig 10044 bp, 4 predicted proteins | sample SSMProp6N_FD_193582 | JGI IMG/M metagenome (GOLD analysis project Ga0272441, IMG submission 193582) | Marine sediment archaeal communities from Little Sippewissett salt marsh, Falmouth, MA, United States - SSM-Prop-6N | ecosystem: Environmental > Aquatic > Marine > Wetlands > Sediment ...
CCAAAACGAGCGTGCGCACATACAACGCTTCGTTGTCCCCATCCTCGTCGAAGGGCGGTTGAAAATCGAAGCGATTCGTGAGATTCACTTTGGCTCCATCGACCAATCTCAGTTCCTCGATGGTCCAACTCGTTTCATCGGACGCCGGGACTTGTTCAACCTGTATCAGGAAGGGATTATTGGGATCGTCCGGGATAGGGCCCGTACAGAGATCCGGCGCACCACGGAGTTCCAACAGCCCGCCGCGACTGCGCCCTACTCCTTCCGTGACCGTGACGTAGATCAAGTTGTTTGCCACAACGCCATCGAACACTTCAGGGTCAAGATCCATGTATCGGTCGCCATCAGCGTGGATTTCATTGTCATAAATCATGGCCGTATCTTCGGCGAAAAACTGGCCGAACGGCGTGCCGGCTTCGGCAATGATTACACTGTTGGATACGATAGAGCCGTCTTCGAATCTGGACCTCATCACCGTAATGTGCGCATTGCGAATGGTGGCCCGGTCCTTTACCTGCAGTAATCCGGCGCACTCCATACGCACGCCATCGAGTTCTGTAGCGTTCTCGATCCGCAGTTCGGATTCAAGCTCAACTGCAACGATTCCTGGCCCGGCTACATCACAGGCAAGCGTGCAGTCATCCATCTTAAGTAACGTATCGGCATCCGTCTTCAGAGTGCCGGGGCCAGTGAGGCTGAGATCTTTCATCATCCAAACGTCGGAAGAGGTCTGGACCGTGCCTTCAATATAGATTGCGCCGCCATTGGCCCAGAGACCGTGCGGGGTGTTTCCATGGATCGAGCTGTCACTGATCGTGATGGAAAAGCCTTCCGCAGAAGGTTCCTGGACAATGGCGATGCCTCCCCCGTTGCCGGCTGCCACATTACGGCTGATCGTGCAATTGCTGATGATCGGTTGAGAATCCCATTTGCATTCGATAGCCCCGCCATCGTCTCTTGCGGTGTTGCCGACGAAGGTGCAGTCGATGATCTCCGGGCTGGACCTCCGCAGTCGCATACCGCCACCATCTTCGGCCTCATTTCCTGAGATGGTGCAATCTCGAATTCTGGGCGATGCATCGCGACAGTAGATGCCGCCGCCATTGTCATATGCAACATTATCTGCAATTGTGTTGTTTTCGAGTACGGGTTTCGACTGAAAGTAGCAGGAAATGGCTCCCCCGTCATCCTCTGCTATATTGCCGGTAATCAGATTTCCGGTGATCCTGGGTGATGAGCTTAGCAGGTAAAGGCCGGCGCCATCTCTATCGAAGCCACCCGTAATATGGAATCGAGTAAGAGTGCCATCCGGAGTGTTTCTGTAGAGTATCGCGCGACCCTGACGGCCGGCATCGAGCACGGTCAATCCACGAATCCTGGCAAAGTCATGACTATAACCACCTTCCATGTGGACGACCTTGCCATCAATTACGAGGTTCTCGTGGAAGGTCCCTCTGGAAATCCAGATGTCTCCGCCGTCACGTACCTTCTCAATGGCTTGTTGTATCGAAGAAAACGGGTGCTGGCGCGAACCGTCGGCTAGCAAGTCTCCTTCATTGGCAACGCTGACATGGACGAGTTCCGGCAAGACAACGTGCGGGTCTGTTCCCAGGTGGTATTCTCTCAGGTTCGAGTACCCATCAATATCGAGATCGTCTTCTGGCTCAGCTTGAAGATCCCCGAAGTGCTCGATTTCCCAGTCATCAGGCAAACCATCCTGGTCCGTATCAGCGGCAGGAGAAATCTCGTAGCGGCCCATGCCGATACAAGGTGAGTAAGACCTCAAACGATAATCGCCGCTCTCGGCATCCACGAAGTAGGGGTAGTAGGAGATATTGTCAGCTCCCTGCTCTGATAACTCTGGCAAGCCCCCCTGGATACAAGAATGTGTAACCTCGCAGGTGCTCCCCGGTAAATCATTGGAAGAGCCACTTCTGACCTCCGCGATCATGCGAAGGTTGTCTCCGTTGTCCCAGATGATGCAATTTGTGATGGTCACCGTGGAGTTTTCGCAGAAGATACCGCCTCCTTGTGGATTTGCGTAGTTTCCTACGATGGTGTTGTTTTGAACCACTGCATTTGAGCCTTCGACGAAACTCATCCCTCCGCCGTCGTCAAACGATACATTCTTGGCGACGATATTGTAGATGATCGTCGGACGTGAAGAATGACAGTAGAGACCACCGCCGTCATAAGCTGCATTCTCTTTGATGAGGTTGCACGTGACCTCCGGCTGGGAACCGGTGAGACAGCAGAGTCCACCGCCGTGCTCATTGGACCGGTTACCGCTGATCGTGTTGCTCGCAATTACTGGAGAAGACTCGAAATCACAGCAGATTCCGGCTCCGCCCCCAACCGAAACGTTTTCCGTGATGCTGTTCCCAGTGATTTCAGGGGATGAGGCGAAGCAGTAGACGCCAGCGCCGGCTAAAGCGAAGTTCTCTTCTACCTCACAGTTCTGGATGATCGCGCTGCCGAAAAGGCAGTAGATGCCGCCGCCACCGCCAAGGGCGGCATTCGCATGAAACCGACACTGGGTAAGATTAGGGTCACCAATAACGATGTAGATTCCCCCCCCGTCTTCATCATGTCTACCGTTGGCTATCCCGCCGGTGATGGTGAAACCTTCCAGAACCGCGGTCCTTTCAACGACACTTGCGGTGACAACATGGTAGCAGTTATCCGATCGACTCAGATCCGTCAACAACTCGCAGGGATCGGACACCGGAATGTCGTTGTCGTTGAGATCACCGCTGAGGACGGTCTCATAATAGTGAAGATTACGTGTGTCAGGGTCCAACACACTGTCCGGATTGTTTGGATCAGATCGGCCCCAACCGGCATATCCGCCTTTGACAGTAACGTTACTCACAAGGCGGAAGGTCGCGTCCCGGGGACCGTTAGGATCTCCCGGCGTATAGGTGCCGGAGGCGACTCGAATCTCTTGCACTTCTGGGCGTTTGGCGGCGAGGTCCAAGGCCGCTTGCAGTTGGGTCAGTGCGGTGGCCCAGCTCTTTCCGTCGTGGGGGCGTGGAGCGTCCGCATCAACGTAGAGAACCTGACTTGTATCGATCATTCCACAGGTTTCAAGAGCCCCTTGATCCACGATTCCATCGCATATGCGCGGGTTTCCGGCGAAGTCTACAGTAACCCACGGAGGAAGGCCGGCATTCGTTCCGGCATCCATGCAGGGCGAGCCCACAAGCAAACGCAGGTCATCGTCTTGCGTGCCGATGATTCCATCGACTCCAGCGGGGTTTGCGAACTGTGGATCGTTTCCATGATTGCCCGTACCTGCCCCAGTGCCGCTCCAGCCTTGGAGGCAAGAGTAGCGCACCATCGGGATGCCGTTGACCACATGGATCTGGGCCGATTCGCCCATTCCGCTCGCGTCCCAGTTGCCCCAGAGAATGCTGTTCAGCAGTACCGGTTCGGCATCGATGCCAAAGAAGCCGCCACCACAATCTGCCGAGTTTCGACTGAAAGTGCAGTTTGTCAGTACCGGTTTGCCCTTATAGCTGAACATTCCGCCGCCCCAGGCGGCTGAATTCCCACTGAAGATGTTGTTGGTCAGATTCGGATCGCTGGCGTAATTGGAAACCGCGCCTCCGTAACTGCCGAGATTGCCGAAGAAGGCGCATCCAATCAGTCGGGGACGGCTCTGACTGTTGTACATGCCGCCGCCATGGGTGGCCTCATTGTTGACGAAGAGACATTGAATGAACGTGGGCTCGCTCTCGGCACTGAATACCCCACCGCCAAACTTCGCCGAGTTGGATGCGAATCTGCAGCGTTCGAACGTGGGCGCGTCAGCCTCGATAAAAACCCCTGCGCCGTCGCTTGCGGCTGCGTTAGCAACAATATTGCAGTCAACAACTGTCAGGCGGCCCCCATCATTGAACAGTCCGCCGCCGTTCTTTTCTCTGGGGCTGACATCGTTGGCATTACCACCGGTGATAGTGAAACCGTCGAGAACGGTGGCCTTGTCTGTGCCACTGCTTGTAACGACGTGAAAGCAGTTCTCATCGTTGTTCCGGAAGTCGTCCTCGTCGTCCCCGTTAAGGTCGCCGGTAAGAGTCGTTTCATACAGGGACACATCCCTGCTATCGGGATGAGTCTCACCGAAGCCGGCGTAGCCACCTTTGATCGTCGCGCCGCATGCCTCACTTAGCGCAAATGTTTCATCGCGGTCACCGTTGGGGAAGGTCGGTGCATATGTTCCTTGAGCCACTCGAATTTCATCACCGGCGTGTGCTGCAATCAGAGCATCCTTAAGATTAGTGAGAGCATTTTCCCAGCTTGTGCCATCGTTTAGGCCAGCGGATGAGTCGTCGACGTATATGATCCTCGCGCTTGCCGTTTGAGCAAGAAGCACAAATGTTACCGCCAGGCCCATCCAGCGGTATATATGATGTTTACTCAGCATCTTTCCGTCCTCGTTGTCTCCTCCCGTGTACCTGAGGAAAGAGCGGATATCCTTGGTGCCTACGGACACGCGTTGTATCTGTATTTTGGCGGAATCAGCTCATCCAGTTTGGCGAAGGGCAATACGCGATACGTGGGCGTTACGAAGGGCCCTTTTGCGATCCTGAGCAACTCGGCGTGGCCATCGAGAAAGGCAAGATTGTAACGGTTTTCGCGCCCATGCCATGCCACGCCTTCAGGAAAGGGGTGCAGTGACCATTGAGTTACCCAAGTATTGTCCCCGACCAATAATAGACGGCATGGCTCAGACACCCTGTCTCTGGTTATCACCAGCAGTTCCGCATTAATCGCTTCCCAGAACGAGGCCGACTCGTCTTTGGGAACGCGGACTCTGTTCGGTCCGATCAGAAAGACATTGGTCTGATAGCTGTTGCCAAAGTAATCATAGGCGAGTTGCTGGGGAGGACGGCCAACTATGCCGCCCCGGTCACTCGGACATCGAAACAGATTCGCTTCACCTGGGGCGGCGACCTCGACATCCAGACCGACGTATTTGTTCAGGGGACGTTGCCGGGCGTATCCCCCGGTTCCTTGCCATCCTCCAAAGTCAAGATTGACGTTGACACCCTGGTAAAAACGTTGGTTGTTGTCATCCAGATAGCTATGCCATGCCAGGGCGATCTGGCAGAGATTGCTCCGGCAGGCAACTCGTCTGGCAAGCTGGCGACTCATCTGCATAGCGGGTATAAGGATGGCCAGCAGAACCGCGAATACGGCTACCGTCACCAGCAATTCGATCAGCGTGAAGCCTCTTTTCCACGGCGCCTTCAGAGATATTCCATAGGCCGTTGTTCTCATAGAACCTGCCTCCACTCCTATGGCCGCGGAGTTCCAGCGTCTTGATTCTTCGTTGCCAACTGATAGAGCCGGCTCTCAACCTTTGTTGCCAGCCAGTCATTTTTCTCGATTTCCAGGGTCTGCGATCGACATCTTTCGTAAGCGTCTTTGGCCTGCTGCCAACTACCCTCTCGCAGAGCGTGTTCGCCGATTATGAATTCCGCGAAGCGAGGATTGTTTTCCGCGAGTTCTGTCCGGAACGGTTCGATCTTCACTACGAGAGGTCTCGGATCCAACAAGAAACGCGCCGCCTCCTCTTCTTTTGTTCCCCTGCCAAAAAATGGCGCCATAGAGGCGGTTTCGGCCGTCCGATCCTCGTGCCAGGCACGCAAAAATCGATTCATACTCATCTCTCGTGCCAAGTCCACACGGATCTTCATCTCCTCTTCCAGTGATCTGGCAGTATTACGGAGTTCTGCATTGTTTCTGTTGAGTTGGCCGAGAAGCTGAAGCGAAATGCATGAAAAGGCCAGTACGATGACAAATAGAAGCGCGATAACGGCGCTTGCGTAGCGATGTCTCTGTACGAGTTTGCGGATCAAGTACCATGAGCTGTGTGCTTTCGCACTAACCGGCAGACCTGTCAGCCAGCATTCCATATCGCCGAGCATTTCCGCGGCAGACTGATAGCGCCCACCGGGGTCCTTCGCCAGGGCCTTAAGTACAATGGCCTCAAGTTCAGAATCGAGTTGTGAGACCAGCTTTGACGGCCTGGCTGGCTCGGTTTCTTCAATGTGACGTAACGTCTGAAGCGTGGGGCCCGATACATCATAGGGAAAAGAATCGGTCAGAGCATTGAATAGAATTACACCCAGAGAGTAGATGTCGGCCCTCGTGTCCACCAATCCACTGTGTCCGGATGCCTGCTCCGGGGACATAAACGCCGGCGTGCCTGTAACTTCGCCGTCAACCGACACGGCTGTTGTTGCATCGTCCGGCCCCAGACTACTGGCCAGTCCGAAGTCGAGAACATGGGGCTGTCCATCCTGGGTAACGAGAATGTTGGACGGCTTGAGATCGCGATGTATGACGCCGTTTTGATGGGCATGCTGAACGGCCCGGCAGACGCCGCATAGCAGCAACACAATATCCCGAGGCTTCAGCTCTTGTTGCTTGACATATTCGTCCAAAGGCACGGCCTCAAGAAGTTCCATGGCATAATAGTACAGGCCGTGGTAAATGCCGCTGTCGAAGACTTTCGCAATATTGGGATGATTCAGACGAGCCGTCAGTTCGATCTCGCGCTCAAAACGCGCCGCTGCCTTTCGCGACGTCAGCAGATTGATACGGGGGACCTTCAACGCCACCTCTCGCCGTGTGCTCAACTGCAGCGCCCGCCAGACACTCCCCTGGCCTGCGGCCCCAAGTTTGTCATGCACCACATAGCCGTCGATCTCAGGGCATTGATCGCTCTGTCCGTGCGCACTGGTGGTGCCGCTGAGAGGCGGCAGATCTTGGGAGTGGGTTCTCTTCGAGGCGCTCATCGCATTTCTCGTCTCTCTTGGCAGATCGTAGTGGCCCGATCAAATAGGTCCTTCAACTCCGGTAACATCCATGACTTGGCGGACAATTGGAGGAACGATTGTGCGAGCGCGTCGTAGGAGTGTTGAGAGATCTTTTCGCCATGCTGGATGAGTGACCTGGCGATTGCTGCGTAGTAGATGGTTGTTCCCGCAGCGCGCTGCTGAGAGGACGCCGATCCTGTGGTCCAACGTTTGCTTTGTTCCTTGATCGTCACCAATTCACTTGGAGGCGATTTCTCCTTGAGCAGCACATGCCGAAGAGACCTGCCCGGTTGTGAAGACGGGCACCCGGGTTCCTTCTCATCATCCTGCACGGCCACTACGAGCATCCGGTGGAGTTCTTCAGCCACGCTCCTATCGACCGTGGCTTCCTTCGTCGGTATTTGACCCTCCGCGGCAAACGAAAGGAGATCAGCCAATTGGCGCCGGGTTAATCCGAATGTTGACTCCCTGATTCTGGTCTCAGTCTGTTGTGAACGTGCGGGCTCCACCGTCTGAAAAACCTCTCTTTCACTGCTGAACGGTCGACTTCGGGGCGTTATTCTCCCATATCATACGCGAGCTCGGACTTATCTTGTCCCGGTTTGGTGAGAAATTCCATCAAAGACAGCAGTTCTTCACAAACCTCTCCGTCCGATGCTACCGATTGGCGTAGAAGACGCCTCAGCGCGGCTTGAAATCGCCTCTTAACCACGACAATCATATTCGAGGCCTTGGCTGGGGTATCAATACCATGTTTTCGACACAGTTCATCAAGCGGGGCCGGTTTTGTGCCGTTGACAACGGGATCCAGTACCTTGTCGCGAAATAGATTCCAATGCTTTACGAGGTTATGTTCACGACACTCTGTTTCTACATCTGCAAGCATCCGGTCCACCAAATCGGATACCCAGGCATAGTGGAAGGTATCCTCCGCACTAAGAGTGGTGACGACCTCCGGCAGGTTGTTGAGGCCGCTGCATTCCAGCGAAATCAGCCGGCCCTGAGGGGTTCGTTTGCGAGCGGTTTTCTTCCGGTGTACGCTAATTAGATATCGATCCAGGGACCTCAGCAGAAGTGTTCTGAAGCGGCCTTTGCCCCGGTCAGCCTGCTGGATCAGGTCGCGGCCCAGCACGACTTCATGGAAAAACGCCTGAGTCAGGTCTTTCGCCCCCTCGTTGCCGTGCCCACGGCTGCGAAGATAGCAGTAGACAGGTTTCCAGTAGGCATCGAGCAGTTCATTGACCAGTCGTTGTGCGCAGGCGTGGCTACCGGAACGAGCCCTATCGATTGCGGTCCAATGCGTCGTTTGGAAACTGCTTCGATCTCCCCCAATACTCGTGTAATACTTGCGACCCATCTCCCTGTTCTCCCCGGCCCGTCCTCCAGCACTGTCGGAGGTAAGAGCAGCGCCAGAATGAAGCACAAGACTATCGAGTGTAACTCACCTCCTATTGTACGGAAAAGGCCCATTGCATGCAACGAAGTGGGTCCAGTTTGCGGTTTTCGACGAACCAGAGGTGCTTGTCGCGCTGCCATGGGGTGTGCACAAAAAGGAGTAATGGCATGAGTCGCAGGCCGTTTTACCCGGCATGTGATCCCAAAAACGTAAGAAATCCCAATTTTGCCCGATGACACGGACAAGATCGTTGAATATTCGCGTATGTGAGAGCGAAACAAAGTCGTGGCAAAGACTTGTTCTGGTTACACCATCTGGTGGAGGATTCTGAGCGATGAGGAATCCGATGATGACTGAACACTTCGAACCAGTAAGAACAGCTGCCAGGAAAGCCACGATTGTATCCAGCGGGGGCACGGCACACAGAATACCGGTTTTCCACTACATGAGTGGATGGGAAGGGAGGAGCCATGAGTAAGTTCCGTTGGTCAGATCTGTATCCGGCGCTGGTCGTGCTTTTCGGAGCAAGTTGTACCCTGGCGGCGAATTTGCGTGTTGGGCTCGGTCCCGGTTACGACTTCGGTACGATCCAGGCAGCGATCGACGCGGCCGAGGATGGCGACATCATCAAGGTGGCCGATGGAACCTACTCGGGGACCGGCAATTGGAACATAGACTTCCGTGGTAAGGCAATCACGGTTCGAAGCCTCCACGGCCCGGAAGTTTGCACGATTGACTGCGAGGATCGGGCCCGCGGGTTCTCATTCCACAACGCAGAGACAACAACCTCCGTGCTCAAAGGCATCCGGATCCTGCATGGCAACGCCGGTCAAGGGGCTGGTATCATATGCACGGAGAACAGCAATCCCACCATCATGAATTGCATCTTCCAGGAAAATACTGCGATTCGAGGAGGAGGTGCAATCTATGCCGCAAGTAGCAGCCCCGTAGTAACAGACTGCCTTTTCATCGAAAACCGGGCAACCTCGTATCGCATCTGTGACGATGAGGACTGCCGCAGTGTACGTGCGTCGGGCGGGGCCATGGTCTACCACCTAAGCAGTGCTGCTATCACCAATTGCAAGTTCATCCAGAATTCAGCCGCCAGTACTGGCGGTGCACTGATCAATGGCGGAGGAAGCCTTACGATTGTGAATTGTCTGTTCCGTATGAACTGTGCAGCGCGGGACGGCGGGGCCGTGCTCAATAATGGAGGCAGTATAACTATCCGCGACTGCCAGTTTACCGAGAACAAAGCTACGGGCGACGGCGGGGCCGTATGCACCGCTGTGTCCTGTGCGTCGTTCGACGGGTGTCGTTTCGAAGCCAATGATGCCAATGATAGCGGTGCCGGCCTTTACATTAATGGGCAGAGCACGGTGACTGTGACGCGCTGTACCTTTCAAGGCAATGCCGCATCGAACGACGGCGGCGGTCTATGCAATGTTGACAGCAACACCGTCGCGAGCGATTGCATCTTCCTGGCCAACTCAGCCAATTCCGACGATGGCGGAGCAATCGCCAATATCTCGAGCGTTTTGACGCTGGACAACTGCAGATTTCAGCGAAACTGGGCCCGTGAAGATGGTGGCGCGCTAGCCGACCTTGATAGCGAGACGACGATCACCGACAGCCTCTACTGCAACAACGGCTCTGATGAAGATGGAGGGGCTATCTATGCGTGGCAGACCACCCTCCACGTCACTGCCTGTGATTTCATTGAGAACACCTCTGAAGATGATGGAGGCGCCGCATGCAATCGAGAAGAGAGCGAAGTGGTATTCGTTGATTGTCAGTTCTCCGAAAACTCGGCTCGCGATA
>Ga0272441_10016869_pt1 | contig 10044 bp, 12 predicted proteins | sample SSMProp6N_FD_193582 | JGI IMG/M metagenome (GOLD analysis project Ga0272441, IMG submission 193582) | Marine sediment archaeal communities from Little Sippewissett salt marsh, Falmouth, MA, United States - SSM-Prop-6N | ecosystem: Environmental > Aquatic > Marine > Wetlands > Sediment ...
GCCAGAACTTACTCGTATTGGTATGAAGGAAAAAGAAATGCAGGATGTCGCAGCGTTTTATGCAAGGGCTCTTCTAAAAAATGAGAATGTTAAAAAAATAAAAGCCGATGTCAAAGAGTTCAGGAAAGATTTCCAGACTCTTCATTATTGTTTCAAAGAGAATTTTCGCGGATATGATTATCACAAATTGATATAGGATTATGATTGTAGCATTAACAGGTACGCCTGGGATTGGAAAGACATCTGTTGCAAATATTCTAAATAAAAAAGGATATGAGGTTGTTGACCTCACAAAGATTTCTTCTGAAAAAGGTTTTGTTATTGGTTTTGATGAGAAACGAGATTCAAAGATTGTTGATATCGATGCCTTGAACAAATATGTTAAAAATAATTACAAAAATAGTGGTACTGTATTCGTCGATGGTCATCTGTCTCATTTGTTGAAATGTGCTGATAAAGTAATTGTTCTTAGATGCCATCCTGATGAACTTAGGAAAAGGTTATCAAAGAAAGGTTGGAAAAAGGAGAAAATAAAGGAGAATCTTGAAGCAGAAATTCTTGATGTTGTTCTATGTGAATCAGTTGAATTTCACTCTGAAAAAAATATTTTTGAGATGAACACTACTGATGATAGCATTGATTCCGTTGTATCTCAGATCATCAAAATCATCGATGAAGGATTTAAAAATATGAAAAAATATAATATAGGAGATATTGATTGGTCTGAAGAGATCTTAAAAGATTTCTAGATCTGGGGGAAAGCATGGTTCTTGAAGGTCAAAGAGAAAACGTAGATCCTATGTTATCTGGAATAGCTAAACACTTTTCCAAAGTAAATCCTGATGTTTTTACATGGGTTTCTTTAGTTTTTGCGGTTCTTGCAGGTTTGTTTTTTTATTTTTCTTCTCCAGTTAATGAGCTTAGCAATTATTATTTGTATGCTGTTGCTTTATTTGTTTTTTTAAATGGGCTTTTCGATGCTTTAGATGGTAAGATTGCAAAAATTGCAAAAAAAGTTTCCGTACGTGGAGATTTTCTAGATCATGCTATAGATCGTTATGCTGATGTTTTTATTGTCGGCGGTCTTGCCCTTAGTGCTTGGTGTAGTGAGCCATATATTGGTTTTCTTGCAATTGTTGGTATGCTTCTTACAAGCTACATGGGGACTCAGTCTCAAGCTGTTGGTCATAAAAGAGATTACTCTGGCCTTTTAGGTCGTGCAGATAGGCTAGTTTTGTTGATGATTACTCCTTTGATTCAGCATATTTTACTCATCTATAACGTTCAATTGCCTTTAGGTTTTAATTTGCTTGAATGGGTTTTGATATATTTTGCTGTGGTGGGCAATATAACTGCTATACAGCGTTTTTATGGAACTTTAAAGTGGTTTAAAACACAAAAAAAGTGATTATTGTTACTTATTGCCGAATATTTTTTCATAATATTTTTATACTGCTAGAAAATTGTTATGTTCTAAGTAGAGGGATGGAAGTGGAGCTGTCAGACGAATTTGAGGAAAAATTAGATATTTTGTTTGTTGTTGGCATTGCTATTTTTGTGATTATTTTTTGGTTTTTTATTATGTCTTAGTCTAGTCTATTTTTTTATTAATAATTAATTGTCTTTTTTACATTTTGACATTTTAACAGATTATCTTTATATATAATAAATAGAAGAACTTACCATGTCATATCGTCTCATGATGATATTTCACGTGGTATGGTAAGATGAGAAGGAGAACAGAGACCGCGATCGGTATATTACTGGTATTCACTCTTTTAGAGTTAGCAATATCTACAAGCGTACAAGCAGCTCAAATAAGCACTGGAAACAATGAAAAATATGTTTTTATTGTTGATCAAAACGGCAATGGTGATTACATTAGTATTCAAGATGCAATAAATAATGCACAAGATGGTTTTACAATATATGTAAGATCAGGGAAATATAGCGAGATAATTGAAGTCAAAAAACAGGTTCATCTTATTGGAGAAAATAAGGTTAATACTTTTATCAATCCCATCTCTGCAAAAAATAAATATGCAGTCCGTCTTGGGGCTCCGGGTGTAATATTCGAGGGGTTCGATGTTACAAATGGAGCCCCTGGCCTCTATACAAGTGGAATTAGAATAACTTCAGCAGGTATTGAAGTAAATAATTGTAATATACATGATGTGCCTGTTGGAATAGTTATATGGACCTCAGATAACACCATAAATAACAGTAACTTATGGTCTTGTAAAGATGAGGGAATAGCCCTTATTGGAAGTAGCTATTCTGAGTGTAGTAATAACAAAATCACAGATTGCATTTTTTATGACAACTGTGATGGAATAGAACTACAATACTCTTCAAAAAATACAATTTCTAATTGTGAAATCTATGATAATACACATACAGGAATAGATGCTATAGCGTCATCAAATGATAATAACAAAATTGAAGATTGTAAAATTTATGATAATGAGGTCCATGGAATATATTTTTCATCATCTTCAAATAATCAAATAATTGATTGTCAGCTATCGGGAAATGATGATGGTGATATTAAGAATAATAAGAATTCTAATAATAATCAAGTTTTGTCAAAAAATATTGATATTTACTCCAGTTATGAAAATAGTTTTTCAATTAAAGAGATTATTAATAATCTCATAGAAAGAATTAGAAGCCAACATTTTAGTAGAATTGGCTCTTTATTTGACTCAAATAATTTTTAAAGAAAACTATAAGTTCTAATAACATATTCTTTTTTTTACTTGGAGAGATTGAAAAGGATGTCTAAAGATAATAAGATTAGTTTAAAACTTGAAGTTGTGAGGGATAAAACTTCAAAGAAATTAATTATAACTGCTCATTTTGATTCAAAGGCTGACAATGTTTTTATTAACAAAGATAGTTATTCTTGGATGCCAACAATAGAAGAACATGATCTCTTAAATGATGCTTTTGCATTTTTCTCAGTTGATGGGGCCGTTGGTTCACTTGGAAAAACTACGGTAAAAACCGAAGATAAAAAAACAGATGATAAAAAAGAAGAAATTCCAGAACCACTTATACAAGAAACCAAATCACCGGCTGAAGAAGAACCTGTTAAAGAAGAAGAAAAACCAAAAGAGCTTCCACCTTTAGAAAACACCTTTAAAACAAGTATTTTCAAAAGAGCAGAAAAAGAACCAAAAATCGATGAAATTGATTCAGAACCTGCTCTAGAGATAAATGAGCAACCAAAAGATGAAAAAAATGAAGACGAAAAAAAAGTTGAAGACGATGCAAAAATTGTTGAGGCCGATGGAGAAGCAATTCAAAGAGCTTTGAAAAAACATACTGAAGCAGATAATGATGATTCTATAGTTGAAGCAGATGAAGAGATGATTATTGAAAAAGTACTTAGTCAAAAAAAGAAAGGTAAATGGGCTAAAAAATAAAAAATAGAAAGAATTTTTTTATAATATTTTTAATTCCTTTCCTATTTTTTCAAATTTTTCTAAACAATAATTAAGATCCTCTTTTGTTAACCCTGCGTTCATCATTGTCCTAATTCTTGCTTTATCTCTTGCAACCATTGGAAATACAATGGGTAAGGCAAATATGCCGTTTTTAATAAGCTCATCAGATAGGTCTTTTGCCTTATGGCTTTCACCTACAATTACTGGTGTAATTGCAGTATCAGAGTGACCACAGTCAAATCCCATTGATATTAGTTCCTTTTTGAAATAATTTATATTGTCCCAAAGTGTATTTACATGCTGAGGTTCGTTTTCAAGAACATGGATCGCAGCAGTACATGCAGCAGTTGTTGCAGGTGGGGCACTACCCGAAAGAAGCCATGTCCTGGATTTATTTAAAGCAAAGTTTACAAGGTCTCTGCTTCCGGCTATCATTCCACCAACTACTCCAAGAGCCTTTGAAAAGGTACCCATCTCTACATCGATTTTTCCTTCAATTCCGAATTTCGAGCCAATTCCTCTACCTTCTTTTCCTATGACTCCTTCTCCATGACAGTCATCTACATAGGTCATTGCACCAAATTCTTGAGCGGTTTTTACTATTTCATCCATAGGTGCGGTATCTCCGTCCATTGAAAAGACACCATCTGTAATAATAAGAATTCTCCTAGGATTCTTTTTCTCAGATTCAATTAATACCTTTTCAAGCTCTCCCACGTCACAGTGTGCATATACTGCTCTTTGGGCCTTTGAAAGCCTTACTCCATCTATTATACTGCCATGGTTTAGTTCATCTGAAATGATTAAGTCTTCCTTTGCAGGTGCTAGTTGCGGGATAAGTCCTGCATTTGTCGCAAAACCTGTTTGATAGTATAATGCTGCTTCTGTTTTTTTGAATTTAGCTATAGCCTCTTCAAGTTCGAAATGAAGATCCATGTTACCTGCAATTGCCCTGACACTTCCTGAACCTGATCCATGTGTTTTAGTTGCTTCAATTGCAGCTTCAATTAGTTTAGGATGATTTGAAAGGTTCAGATAGTTATTTGAACAAAGCATTATCATCTCTTTTCCATCAACTGTAACTTTTGGTTTTGATGGTCCTTGAAGTTCCCTTAATTTCCAATCAAAACCGTTTTTGACTAGTTCTTCATATTCTTCTTTTAAAAAAGCTGTAGGATTTCTTTTCATTGTCAAATTTTCCCCCATAATTATCAACAAGCCCTATGTTTTTTTCACTGAAACATAAGGAGATATTAAAAGTTATTGGTTTGTATTTTAACAACCCTGCTTAATCTATAACCAATAACTACCATCATAAACTCTTTTTCAACAAAATCAGAATCAAGTTTTTTATCACCAGTATCTACCCTAATAAAGGGGGTGGAAACAAGCTTTGAAGGGGTAGATATTACAATTATGTTATCAAGACCAATTTTTCTGATAACTTTGGGGCTTAACTGAAGATTGCCCCGGCCTAGAATGAAACCCTGAGCCCCAATTGGGCTAAGGATAACCTTTGCATTTGGATATTTTTTTAATAATTCCAAAATACTCTTTTCATTTAGATCGTTGCCAACTAGTTTATTTTTGTATACTGCATCAATTCCAAGTAAAGTATTTTTTATATTCATCTTTTCTGCAATGTAATCAATAGTGCCGCCAGAGCCAAATAAGTACAAGTAATTACTGTTTTGATTAATTTCATCAAAGATATGTTCCGCTAGTTCATCTTTTATCTCATTATCTGAGACTGATTCAAAACTAGTTTTTCCAACTTGAACATAAGTTGGTTCTACAATGCCTTTTGCTATTCCAAAAAGTTTGATATTCCATTCACCGCGCCGATATCGTTCTTCATCAAGATCCATTATTTCTGCATCTCCAATTGTAAGGCTTTTGTTTAGAAACTCATGTAGCATTTTTGCAACCGCGCTTGTATTAATTCCGAATATTCCAGAATGCATTTTTACACCAGATGGAATACCAAGGATTGGAATCTTATTTTTAACAACTTTAAATACATCACGAGCAGTACCATCACCGCCGCAGAAAAGAATCAAATCAACATTTTTTTCCAAAATTTTTTTACAAGCATTTTCAGTATCTAAAGATGTAGTATCTTTACCTGTATGCTCATAGATAACATCTATATTCTTAACCCCAGCTTTTTTAAGCTCGTTATAACCCATTTCTCCAGAACATGTAACCCATTCGATTTCCTCGCCAGAATAGTTAGATAAAAATTCTTCAACTGTTTCGACAGCTTTTGATGATGCAATAGGTTTTGCTCCAAGACTTAATGCTTCTTTTAAAACGCCATCTGTGCCTTTAAGTCCTACCTTCCCTCCCATTCCTGCTACAGGATTAACAATAAAACCTATTCTAGATGTCATTAAATTTCAAAATGATAAAACAGAATCCTCTATATAAACAATTCAGAAAAAGGAAAATTTGAGCTGACCTTTAGTCAGCTCCTAGACAAATCAATTTTATTTCTTCTTCAAATATGGTAAACCTGTTCTTTTGTTTACACCAACAGTCATGTTATCTGGTTTATCACATGGTTTTCCACTCTTTGGAGTTTTTTTACTAAAGAAATAAATTGTTTGGATTCTCCCACCTTTAAGTTTCACATCTCTCGTGTACAAAGTCCAACCATCATGTACAAATGCCATAAATTTTACCTCCAACAGATGAATGTATATCTTTGCATTTAAGTTTTTCTTTATTTTCTCCTTATTTTAGTCGCGAATACCGTCTTGGTTGATTGTAAAAACAGCTTCACCTTCGGGAAGATGTGGTGAATCAATAAGTCTTGCGATTCTTTTTGGACCCTTACTTTTACGAAGATATATCCTAAAAGTAGCAGTATGGCCCACTATGTGTCCACCTATTGGTCTGGTTGGATCGCCAAAAAATGCATCTGGTTTAGCAGATACCTGGTTTGTAACACATACTACACCATTATTTAGATCGCTCCATCTTAAAAGATCATGCATATGCTTGTTTAGCTTCTGTTGTCTGTCTGCAAGTGCCCCTCGACCAATATACTCTGCACGGAAATGTGCGGTAAGAGAGTCGACAACTAATAGACCTGTTGGTTGCTCTTTAGATAATTCTTTGACTCTTTCTACAAGTAGCATTTGATGACTTGAGTTATATGCTCTTGCAACATGAATTTTACTTAAAACTTCGTCAGGATAAAGTTCAAGTGCTTCAGCCATCTGTACAATTCTTTCTGGTCTAAATGTGTTTTCAGTATCTATAAAAAAGGCATGTGAACCAAGGCCGCCTTTCTCCTTAGGCAATTGTACTGTTACACATAATTGATGTGCAATTTGTGTCTTTGAAGAACCAAATTCTCCAAAAAGTTCAATTATTGATTGAGTTTCTAAACCTCCGCCTAATAATTCATCAAATGTTTTAGAACCAGTGGTCACTCGACCTACATTGGATCGTTTTTCCATTAATACCGCACCGGTCTCAAAGCCACCGACATCAGCCATTTTACGAGCTTTATAGATAATTTTTGATGCTGTTGCATCTCCAATTTCAGCTGCATCTCCAAGCTCTTTAGGAGAAGCAACCGCAATGCTCATTATATCTATATATCCGGCTTCTCTGAGTTTTTCTGCAGTAGCAGGACCAACACCAGGTAACTCACTAATCTCATCTTTAACAGTTTCATCTTTTCCCATAGAAAATCCCTTAGCTATCAGGTAATTAATAAACATTTATAAAGGTGTGGTGGGGTATACTAAAACTATTATTTAGGATTGTTATTTAAGGTTTTGATATATGGAAGAGGAATACTACCCATGGGGTGGCGAGTTCACCGCATGTAAATCAGATAGCTGTGTTGCTATAGTTTTACTTAATATAGATTATACTCCATCTGATAAAGTGGCAATATATGGACCACTTAAAACTGAGAATATTGGTGTTGAAAAGATCGTTGCAAACGTTATTTCAAACCCTCACATCAGATATATCATAGTATGTGGTGATGAAATCAGAGGTCATCGATCAGGAAAATCCTTGGTTGCTTTAAACAAAAATGGAATTGATAAACAAAACAGAATCATTGATGCACCAGGTGCGATTCCATATATAGAAAATATAAACGAAGAAGCAATTAAAAGATTCCAAGATCAAATTGAAATAATAGACTTAGTAGATATTACTGATAAAAAAACAATTGATAACGCAACAGACGAATGTATATCAAAAAAACCAAGTTGTTTTGGAGAACCCTATATTGCGATAAGAATTACTCCTGAAGCAATAAGTTTAGATGATAAAAGAGCGTTACATTCAAAAGTTGTAATTAACTATATGGGAAAAGTTGAAAAAAGAGGTAACTAAATGTTTTCATTTACAAAAGAACAAAAAATACTTGACATCTCTGGAATAAAAATTGGTGGACAACCAGGTATGCATCCAACAGTTCTATTTGGTGGCTTGTTTTTCAAAGGATCACCAGATTTTGAAAACTCAAAAAAACAATTAGAAAACATGTATAATCTAAGCAAAAAAACAGGTAATCCTGCTATACCAGATTTTTTCATTAAAAAAGAAGAATACATTGAAGAAATTATTGATTTTATAGAAAAAACAATTCCAAAAAATCAACCTTTTTCAGTTGACATCATTGAGCCAGACTTGAAGGTTAAAACACTTGAATTCCTGGGCAAAAAGAAGTTGCTAAAAAGGACAATCTATAATTCTATCCATGTTGGTATCACAGATGAAGAAAATAAAGCTTTAAAGAAATTTACACCTGAAATGGTAATCCTTGTTGCTTTTAACCCTAAGGATAAATCACCTGATGGAAAAATAGAGGTTCTTGAAAATGGTGCAAATCTTATTGATACTGGACTTTTTGATGTTGTAAAAAATATAGGCATCGAAAAAGTCCTAGTTGATACTGCGGCCATGGCACCAGGTGATAATAGTGGTGCGTCAATTGCTGCTATTCCTGTGATTAAAGAAGAGTATGGTTTGCCAGTGGGCTGTGCCATTCATAACGTGGTAGAAAAATCCAAATGGCTCGATGATTTCAGTGGTGCAAAAAAACCAGTTGATGCAGCTTCAAATCTTAACATTCCTTTATTTGGTGGAGATTTTGCAATTTTTGGTCCTATAGAACAATCAGATCTTGTCTTCCCAATGATTGCATGGCAGGATATTTTAATCTCTGAATATACTACTAATTACTTTGGAACATCCCCTGTGGATTCTCATCCTGGGAGGAAATTTTTCTAATGGATAAAAAGGTTAAAACAACAGTCATTGGTTCATATCCTGTAAGTGTGGATACTTTGGAGTATATGAATAGTTATTTTAACCAAACTTTTAATTTGTCTTGGAATAAATATATCGGTTTGGCTGTTAACGATATGGTTGATGCCGGTATTGACATTGTATCTGATGGTCAAACTCGTGATCCTTTTGTAACTATTTTTGCTAGAAAACTTAAAGGCATAAGGATTAGAGATCGACCTGAAGTTATTGATAAGATTCAATTTGAGGGCCCTATAACCATTGATGATCAAAAATATGTGAGAAGCATTATTCCAGAAAATAAAGAAATAATTGGTCTCATTGCAGGCCCTTATACTATTGCAAAATCCTGTGTAGATTTCTATTACAATGATGAAAAAGAACTAGCTTTTGACATCGCAAAAGCTCTTAACGAAGAAGCAAAACTGTTACAAAGACATGTTGAATATATTAGTGTTGATGAACCGTTTTTTTCTGTTGAAATGCCAGATTATGGTAAGGAACTTGTGAAAACCGTAATCAATGGTATTTCTCTTCCAACCCGATTACATGCATGTGGCGATGTATCAAAAATAGTGCCGGATCTTTTGGATTTACCAGTTGATATTCTATCTCACGAGTTCAAGGTTAAGCCAGAATTGTTTGAAGCTTTTAAAGAACATAATAATAAAAAGAATATTTGCCTTGGCTCTGTTCGTTCTGATGATGCAAAAATTGAAACAGTTGATGAAATAGTGAATCATATAAACAGAGGAATAGATATATTTGGTGAACAAATTTGCCAACTAGCTCCTGATTGTGGTCTTAGACTACAAAAAAGAGATGTTGCTGTTCAAAAAATGAAAAATCTTGTTAAAGCAGGTGAAGTTGTATATGGCTGATAAAGAAGTTCCATTGTTTAAAGCAAAAAAAACAGCTGAAAAAGATGTTAATCTTGACTCTGCAGGTTTCTTTGTAATTGAAATTGATAAAACACAAAAAGAAATTCGTATTGAATTCTATTCAAACGTTTACAAAAAAGAACGTATCGTCTCAGGTTCACTTGAAAAAGTTTTTACAGGTAAAAAAGCAGATGCGCTATCCGATACCATTGCAAAGAATGTTCCAAATCTACTGCCAGAACATTACATGTATCTGGGTCGTGAGCTTCAAAGAGCAGAAGATGCTCTTAAAAAAAATAAGAAATATATCCAAGGTGGATGTTAGATTTTTTTAATACTTCCACTGCCGTTCAGATGAAATTCTTCTAGTCCGTTTCTTTGCCTTTTGTCAATATCAGTGATTTCTATCTTGTCACCAATTTTGAAGTTCT
>Ga0272441_10016871_pt1 | contig 10044 bp, 7 predicted proteins | sample SSMProp6N_FD_193582 | JGI IMG/M metagenome (GOLD analysis project Ga0272441, IMG submission 193582) | Marine sediment archaeal communities from Little Sippewissett salt marsh, Falmouth, MA, United States - SSM-Prop-6N | ecosystem: Environmental > Aquatic > Marine > Wetlands > Sediment ...
TGATGGATGAGCCGCGCGACCAGTTCCTTGCCGGTCCCGCTCTCTCCGTTCAACAGGACCGTCGTGTCAAGCGGGGCGACCCTTGCCGCCGCGTCGAGCACGCTCTGCATGCGCTTGCCTCTGCCGACGATGTGCTCGACCTGCCATGCGGTCTCTACCGTCTTCCTGAGATACCTGTTCTGGTGGATCAGCTCCGACTGGTCCAGGGCGTTTCGGATGACGATTCGCACCTTCTGCAGATCGAACGGCTTGGCCACGTAGTCGAAGACGCCGAGCTTCATGGCCTCGACGGCGGTCTCGACGGTGCCGAAACCCGTGATGACGATACCCACCGATTCGTGACCGAGCTCGCGCATGTGTTTCAGGACGTCGATGCCGCTCGCGCCGGGGAGGCGGAGGTCCGTGAGGATTACGTCATAGACGCGAGAATCGAGCTTCGTGATCGCGTCGGTGCCGGTCCCGACGCCCTCCACGTCATATCCCTCGCGCGTCAGCATTCTGACAAGTCCGCGAAGCATGTCAGCCTCGTCATCGACGACCAGTATTGCGGCCTTTGTCCTCATGTGTTTTCACCCGCGGTCATTGCGGGGAGCGTGATGGTGAACTCCGTCCCCACCTTCTCCCGCCTGGCAACAGTGATGGTCCCGTGGTGCTGCTCGACGATCCCCTGGCTCACCGGAAGCCCTAGCCCCGTTCCCTCCCCCGTCCCCTTCGTGGTGTAGAAGGGCTCGAAGACTCGCTCGAGATCCGCCTCGGGGATTCCAATCCCCGTGTCCGAAATCACGACCCGCACCTGGCCCTGTTCGGCACTCGCCACGACCGACAGCTTGCCGCCGTCGGGCATGGCCTGCAGCGCGTTCAAGACGATATTCACGAAGACCTGACGGAGCTTGTCGGGGTCGCCGTATACGTGCGGAAGGGGGTCCTGCAGACGGCTCTCGATCTCGATGTTCTGGAGCCGCGCCTGGTGTTCGGACACGCCCAACACGTCGGCGACGAGGAGGTCGATGGCGACGGACTCGCATTCCAGATCGCTCCTTCGGGCGAACGCCAGGAGCTTCCTGACGATCTGACCCGCGCGCGTGGCGTGCTTGACGATCACGTCGATGTTCTCGCGGCACCCGCCGGCGTCCTTGGGCAGTTCGTCCAGCGCGAGTTGCGCGTACATGTTTATGGTGCCAAGAGGGTTGTTGATCTCGTGTGCGATCCCGGCGACAAGCAGGCCGACTGACGCGAGCTTGTCGGCGTGCATCAACTGGCTCTCGCGTTCGCGCAGCTCGGCATGGGCTTCCTTCAACTCGTTGTCGGCCGTCCGTATGCGGCCGTGAAGATGCGAGTAGAACTCCTCGAGCTTCTCCGCCAGAGCGTTGAACGACCTCCCGAGTCTGCCGAGCTCGTCGTCGGAGTCGACCTCGACGCGATGGTCCCATTTGCCTTTGGCATACAGCTCCGCGCCCTCGGCGAGCCGGCGCACGCGACGGCCGATCGTCAGCGCCAGGACATAGCCGACGACCGCGGCCAGCATCATCCCCCCCCCTGCCACCGCGTATTGGTAATGGAAGGCCGCGGAACGAAGGGACTCGTACCTCTCCGCGACAATGCCTACGGCGAGCGCCCCGATGGTCGCGCCCCGCGGGTCGCGCAGGGGTTCGTAGGCGGTGACATACCACTCCCCCACGACGGAGGCCCGGGACGACCGGCGGCGTCCGTGCCGAAGCACGTGGTCAGCGATCTCCGTCGAGAGGCGCGTCCCGAGGGCCCGCGAGCCGCCGGGATCGATTACGTTGGTCGAGACGCGCACGTCGCCCAGGACAATGGTCGCGGCGCCGATGTCCCGCCCGCGATAGCGCTCCCCCCTGTAGACCGTGTCCTTGACGCTGTCCACGATCTCGGTGCTGCCGTTGATGAGGACGCCGCCGTAGACGGCGCCGAGGAGGTCCTCATCGGCGGAAAACACCGGAACGGCCGCGATCATCACGAGACCGTCATCGATCGAGGTGAAGTCGTCCCCGCCCTCCTCGGGCGTGGGCACCAGCTCCGTGCGAGCCCGATTGGCGAGTTCGACGCTCTCCAGCATCAAGGCCTCGCGCGGAGCGACCTCGGTGGCCCCCTGCGGCGTGCGTGATCTCAGTGCGGACGCAACGGTCCAGTAGGACACCGGAGCGCTTCGGGCGACCGGCCGCAGTCCGGCGACGGGGATCCCGTCGGCGTCCACGACACCCCCGAAGTCGAGATCGGCGACCTGTGCGACGACCTTCATGGCGTCGGCCAACAGACGGGTGTCGCGCGACTTGAGCGCCTGCCGGATCGAGTGGCGACGGAGGGCGGTGAGTTGAAGCGCGGACCTGATCTCGTCTAGGCGCGATTGGTAGATGGCCTCGGCCGAATTGAGGTCAAGCGACACGCGGTTCTGCACCTCGCGCAGGATCCCCTCGTCGATGTGGTAGGCGCCGACCGTAGCGGCAATCGTGCCTGTAATCGCAATGACCGCGGCGAAACTCGCCACCATCTTCGTCCGCAGGGAGACGTGCATAAGAATGACCCTCTATCGTCTGCCAACGGCTCCGGACGGAAGCACGCGACAGCACGGCGAAAGGATACGCCAAAGAACCGGCCCGCTCAAGACCCCCAATCGGCCGAGTTGCATGTGAGGTGCCAGGGCATTAGAGGGGTTGGGTCGCGGCCGGGCCGAGGGGCGTGGCCCCCGCATGAGTGTGCGGGCACCGATGGCGAATGGGCCCTTCAGGGCCCCCGTGATCGCCCCCTCTTGCCAGACTGCGACGTTGACCTGTTATTGGTCCCAGAGGATGCGCCTCAAGATCAGCAATATCCGAGGCGTGCGACCGGCGCCGCAACAGAGCATTCAACAGGCAAGGCCCGCGCGGACGCGCGAGCCCGGACCCTCGCCCACGGGCCTGTTCATCTGACGAAGGGTCGCTAGAACGGCCACGGCTTCGACGTCAGCGTCGACCCCGGACGTACGGCCATCGTCCAGACGGGACCGCCCCTTCCCCGGGTATATCTCGTAGGCCGAGCGCCAGGGCTGCGGCGTGAAGTTCGGCATGATCACGTTCGCCCCCCGAAGGAGGCCGAGGTTCCTGCTGGCCTTGGAGAACGCCACGCCCACCGCGGTGGTGCTCGGGATGTTGGAATCCGGCCTCACTATGCGCGTGAGCGCCAGGACCTTGAAGGTCATGGTCTCGGTGTCGGGGACCTGCTCGCCCGCCGTCCCCGGCGTCGGCACGAATCCGCTGCCCAGCGGCGTCCCGGGGTGAGGGACGTAGGGCCCAAGGCCGATCATGTCGAGGTCCATCGATCGGAAGATCTCTATGTCACGCGCCAACGTGGCGAAGGTTTGTCCCGGCAGGCCCACCATCACGCCGCCGCCCGTCTCGTAGCCGAGGGAGCGCAGCACCTCAAGCAGCGCGAAGCGATCGGGCGCGTGATCGCTGATCGGCGGATGTATCTGCTTCAAGAGAGCCCTGTCGGACGTCTCGAACCTCAGGAGATATCGCTTCGCGCCGGCGGCGCGCCATTGCGCGAGTTCCCGGGGAGAGCGTTCCCCGAGCGAGAGCGTGACCGCGAGGCCCGTCTCGGAGACGATCCGCTCCACGAGTCCCGTGACCCAGTCGGCGCCGAGCCCCGGGTCCTCGCCCGACTGGAGCACTACCGTCCCGCAGCCGATCTCCCGGGCGCGACGCGCGGAAGTCAGTATGTCGTCGCTTGTGAGCCTGTAACGCCGCACGGTCACGTTGGGCGCCCGCAGGCCGCAATAGAGGCACTTCCGCCGGCAATGGCTGGATATCTCGATGAGGCCTCGAAGGTGGACCTCGTCGCCGACCGTCGCGCGCCGGGCCCGGTCGGCCTCGCGCCAGAGCTTCCGGAGCCTCTCGGGGCCTTTCTCCCTGAGCCAGGCCTCGATCTCGGTTCGCGGCATCCATTGATCGAGCATCAGGCGCTCCGTGAAGCCAGTCCCCTCGAGGCGCGGCCCGCGCGGTAGGCCTCCAAGGCCGCCGGGAAAGGCCCCAGCGCCCGTTCGACGATGCCCAGGCTCGCGGCGATCGCGACACCGTAGTTGGTTATGGGTACTCCCGCCTCCCGGCATCTGAGCAGGCGCGTCAGCATCTCGCGGCGGTTCCACATGCACGCGCCGCAATGAACGACAAGCCTGTAGGGTGACAGATCCTCCGGGAAGTCGTGGCCTTGGACTGTATCGAACTCGAGTCGGGCGCCAACGCGCTCTGTGAGCCATCGCGGGATCTTCACCCGGCCGATGTCGTCTTCTATGGGGTGGTGCGAACACGCCTCAGCGACGAGGACCCTGTCGCCCGCCCGCAGGTCGTCAACCGCCAGGACTCCTTCCGTCTGCGTGACAAGGTCGCCCTTGAAACGAGAGAAGAGTATCGAGAAGCTGGTCAGCGGGACATCGGGCGGGGTGTCCTCCGATACCCGCGCGAAGGCCTGCGAGTCCGTCACGACGATAGCGGGCGGGGCGTCGAGCCTTGCAAGGGCGTCTTTGAGTTCAGTATCCCTCACCACCAGAGACAAGGCACCGCCATCCAGAAGGTCGCGGATCGTCTGGACCTGGGGGAGTATCAGCCTGCCCTTCGGGGCCTCCTTGTCGATCGGTACGACAAGAACCGCGAGTCCCCCCTTCCCGACAAGGTCGACGAGGATCGCGGGGTTGTCTATGAAGTCCGCCGGGGCGGCGTCCACCACCGCTTGCCTGAAGTCTAGAACGCCCCTGCCGAGGGCCGCCGCGGTCTCTACGAAGCGCACGTTCTCGCGCGACTTGATCTCGGCAAGCGCCCCGGCGGGTACGGAGCGGATGTCGACCTTGTTGAACGCGACGATAGCGGGCACGTCCCTGGACTCCAGCTCGTCAAGGACGCCCCGCTCGTATCCGCCCCACTCGCAATCAGTCACGAGCACCCCGAGGTCCGTGCGGTCGAAGACGGAGCGCGTCCTTCTTACACGAAGATCGCCGAGAGACCCGACGTCGTCGATCCCCGCCGTGTCGATGAACAGCACCGGCCCCACCGGGAGCAGTTCCATCGGCTTCTCGACCGGATCGGTCGTCGTGCCGGCGTGCTCGGACACGATCGAGACATCCTGGCGCGTGATCGCATTCAGGAGGCTGGATTTCCCGACGTTCCGCCTGCCGAAGAGGCCTATGTGCAGCCTGAAACCCTTCGGCGTCCTTCTCGACATGTGGGCCTCTCGTTCACGACCTCTTAGCAGAAGACGTCCCGCTCGCCGGACCGGACCCGCCTCACCATGCGCTCCGCGCGGTCGCGGACCCGGGGAGGCATGCCCTCGAGAATACGCCCAATCGCCTCTTCGCCGGCGCGCTTGGTCTCGGGCGAACCGTAGTCCTCCAGATACTCCGTGAAGGTCGAAACCGCATTCGGGCCGCAGTGGGCCTTGATCTCGCCGGGCTTGGCGAGGTCCATGAAGTCGCCGCCCGTCCGTCCCAGCCGGTAGCATGCGGTGCAGAAGCTCGGGATGTAGCCGTGCCCCGCGACGTCGCGGATCACCTCGTCGAGGTTGCGGTGATCGCCGAGAGAGAACTGGCTCTCTTCGGGGGGACCCTCGATCCGATCCTGGGAATACCCGCCCGGGTTCGTGCGACTCCCGGCGGATATCTGGGAGACGCCCAGGGCGAAGGTCTGTCGCCGCATCTCGGGTGTCTCGCGCGTCGACATGATGATGCCCGTGTAGGGGACCGCCAGTCGCAGGATGGCGACGATCTTCAGGAAATCCAGATCGGTCACATCGTAAGGCGGCCGCGACGCGATCTCGGATCCCGAGGCCGGCTCGAGGCGCGGCACGCTTATCGTGTGAGGACCCACGCCGAAGCGTTTCTCCAGGTGTTTCGCGTGCTCGAGCAGGCCCACGAGCTCGACGCGCCAATCGGTCAGGCCGAAGAGCGACCCCACCCCCACGTCGTCGATGCCTGCCTCCATCGCCCGGTCCATGGCGCCCAGCCGCCACTCGAAGTCGGCCTTGGGCCCGGAGATGTGGACGCGCTCGTATGCGGCCCGGTCGTATGTTTCCTGAAAGACCTGGTAGGTCCCGATCTGGGCCGCCTTCAGGTCGCGGAACCCCTCGACGGTGAGGGGGGCGATGTTGACGTTGACCCGCCTGATCTCCCCGTTGCCGGAGCGCGTGGCGTATATCGTGCCTATGGCGTCAAGGATGTAGCCTATCCCCTCGCCGGGGTAGCGCTCTCCCGCGACGAGCAGGACGCGCTTGTGACCGCCCTCGACCAGTGTGCGCACCTCGTTGGCTATCTCGTTCTGGTCGAGCGCACGGCGCTTGACCTCGCGGTTCGATGCCCGGAAGGCGCAGTAGAGGCACTCGTTCTGGCAGAAGTTCGCGATGTATAGCGGGGCGAAGAGCACGAGCCGTCGACCGTAGATCGTCTCCTTCACCCTTCGCGCGGCCTGGAACATCTCGGAGAGAACGTCCTCGTCTTCGGCTGTGGCGAGGACGCCCACCTCTTCGGGCTCGAGTCCCTTGAGTTCGCCGGCCTTCGCTATCACCTCACGCACCCGCGACGGGTCCGGCCTGCTTTCACGCGTCTCCTCGAGCCGCTTCGCCAGATCGGCTTCGAATTCCTCAATTCCCGCGGCCAGCATTGGTGTCTCCTTCCCCGGCCTTGGCCGAGTTTCCGGCATTTGTCTCGCGCAATATCACGGTGAAGGTGCTGCCCACGTCCGGCTCTGATTGGACACTCACCTCGCCGCCGTAGAGAAGCGCGATCTTCTTGACGATGGACAATCCCAGCCCCGAGCCCAGGATGTCCCTGGTCTTGGGGGTCTTGATGCGGACGAACTCGTTGAAGAGGCGCGCGGCCTGTTCCTTCATCATGCCGATGCCGGTGTCCGAGACCTCGATCCGCGCGCCCCGGCCCTTGGGCAAGATGAGAACATCCACGCGCCCGCCGTCCCGGTTGTACTTGATCGCGTTCGAGACCAGATTCGTCACGAGCATCGTCAGCTCTGCCTGGTCGGCGATTAGAGTGACCGGCCCTTCGGCATGCATATCCAGGGCGATCGATCTCTTTGCCGCCTCAAGCGAGAGCGTTTCGATCACGGAACGCGCCACATCGGTGAGATCCAGCGACGCCAGCTCTCTGCTCTTGTCGCCCGACTCTATGCGAGTGAGGTCGAGCAGGTCGTAGATCAGCTTCCTCATCCCTTGCGAGCGCGCCAGACACCGGTCGATCACTTGCTCGTAGCCGGCGACGTCAGGTCCAAGCGTGGCGTCCCTGAGCATGTTCACGTAACCCTCGATTGCACCCAGCGGCGCCTTCAGCTCGTGCGCCAACACGGAGATGAACTCGAAGCGCACGCGCCGCTTCTCCGCTGCTAGCTTGCGCGCGCGCCTCTCGAGTTGGATACGCTCCACGGCCTTTCCGATGGCCGACTTGAGTTCCTCCGGCGTGAAGGGCTTGGCCAGGAAGTCGTATGCCCCCCGCTTCGCGGCCTTGAGCGCCGTTTCTATCGAGGCGTAGGCGGAGATCATGATGACTAGCGTCTCCCGCGAGCCACGCAGGCCCGCCTCCTCCATGACCTCGATGCCGGTGATTCCGGGCAGCATGTGGTCAAGAAGCAGGATATCGGGCGCGCCATCGGCCAGGAGTGCCAGTGCTTCCTCGCCGGTGCTCGCCTGCTGGACGTCGAAGCCGATCTCGCCGTCGACTTCGGGGAGTGAGGACAGGTTTCGCCCCAACACCCGCTCGACGCCTTTGCGCATGCCCTCCTCGTCGTCAACGACGAGGACCGTGAATCTTTCCATTCTCGACCCGCTTTCAGGCGGACATGAGTCGTCGCATCTCGTGGAGCAGATCCCCGCTCCGCACCGGCTTGTCCAGGAAGGCGTCCACCTTGATCCAGGAACGCTCCTCGTCGGTCGCGGCATCGAAGGCGAGACCGGTCTCGCCGGCCACCCCCGAGAGCATGATGACCGGCAGCCCCCCGTGTTCCGACTTGATGCGGTGGGACAGCGCGAAGCCCGCGTCGGCGTCTTCAAGCATCAGGTCGACGACGGCCAGATCGGGCGGCGACTCGGCCACCCTCTTGGCCGCCTCCGCCGCGCTCGTGGCTTCTTCGACGTCATAGCCCGCGGCCCTCAGGATCAACGCGGTCTGTGTGAGGAAATCGGGGTCATCGTCGACGACCAGCACTCTCTTGCCCATGATGTGGGTCCCTTCGCGCGTTACTCCCCGGCCATCAGGGCCTCGAGTTCTTCGACGGCCTTGGCGGGCGGAAGTGGCTTCTCGACGAACTTGCTCACCGGGTTCCACTCGGGGTCATGCGGGAAACCGAAGGACATGTCGGTAAACGCGTTGATGCTAGTCACCATGAGGATTGGTAAGCTCTTGTTGAGCTTCTTGAGTTCTCTCGCCGTGTCGAAGCCCGCGTCCCAGTTCTCCATGATCACGTCGAGCAGCATGCCGTCGTACTTCTGCTTCTCGAGCTCGGCGATGGCATCCTTCCCGGTGTAGGCCAGGGTCACCTCGTGGCCCTTGGCCTCGAAAGCCAGCTTGTTCGCCTTCTGAACATCGACGTCGTCATCCACCAGAAGCACCTTGGCCATTCTCCTTGTCCTTTCGTGATTCCAATCACTCCCGCCTGCCCAACTTGGGCAGGCAAACGCTGAACTCCGTATATGTCGGTCCCGCCGATGTGTCCGCGTTCGACCTCACGGATATCTCGCCCCGATGCATCTTCACGATGCCGTAGGTGACGGCGAGGCCAAGGCCCGTGCCCTTGCCGATCTGTTTGGTGGTGAAGAATGGCTCAAATATCTTATCGCGCCTTTCCTCGGGGATGCCGCAGCCGGTGTCGCGAACGGCGAGCGTGACGTGACGTTCGTCGCCCCCGACCGTCACCACCACCTCCCCGCCCGTCTCGCCCATGGCGTCGGCTGCGTTCGAAACCAGGTTTGTCACTATTTGCGAGACCTGGTCGGGATCGACGTCGGCGCACGTGTCCTCGGAGGCGCGGTCCAGGCGCACCCGCGTTTCCTTCGGCAATTGAACCGAGTCGAGGGCCCGCCGCGAAAGCTCGTAGATGTCCTTCCTTCTAAGCAGAACCTTGTTCTTCCTCGCGAACTGGAGCAGGCCCGATACGATCGTCTTGCAGCGGTCCGCTTGTTCCACCACCACTTCCAGGTCTTCCCTGGCCTCCCCCTTGGGTGCATCCTCAAGAAGCATATGCGCGTACAGCAGGATGACCCCGAGCGGGTTGTTGATCTCGTGAGCGATCCCGGCGGCCAACTGCCCCATGTGCGCGAGTTTCTCCGCCTGAAGGAGCGCGGCCTGCGCGGAGGCGAGTTTCTCGTGGGAAACCTCGAGTTCGGAGAAGGCCTTCTTCAGCCTGTCGATCGTATAAGGGAGGCACATCTCGCTCTCCGCCAGGCCCTTCCTGATGGCGATTGCATGGTCTCGGCATGTGTCGTAGCCGCATGCACCGCAATTGAGCTCGTCCTCCGGACTGAACTTGCCCATCCGGGCGAGGATGCGCTCAATCTCCGCGTCGTCCGAGAATATCACCCGCTGGTCGTTCGCCTCGTAGGTCCGGCTCAGGTCCAGCCCATGCAACTCCGGGTGCATTTCGGCCGAGGACGCGCTCCCGTCGAGCCTCTCTCTGGCGTAGGCGCTCACGCGGGCCCGTCTCTCGAAAAGGAGGGCGTCGGTGGTCATGCCCGGGCCCATGATGCAGCCCGAGCAGCACAACACCTCAAGCAACTTCGTCTCAAGCGCCCCCGCTTCGAACTCGTTGATCGCCTGGACGAACTGCGCCCGCCCGTCGGCCGCGACTACGTTCCCCTCGAGCAGATCCTCGCTGACGGCGGCGGCCTGGAGGAGCCCTCTGCTTATGGGGAATAGAGCTCCGAGGCCCGGTCGTGGCGGGTCGAAATCCGATTCCTCGACGTCTTCGGGCCTTATGCCCTTGCCGTCGAAGAACTCGCGCAACGAAACGAACGTGAGCACCGCGTCCACCTCGCCGGCAAGGGGTCCGCTCGCGGCCTCCA
>Ga0272441_10016873_pt1 | contig 10043 bp, 5 predicted proteins | sample SSMProp6N_FD_193582 | JGI IMG/M metagenome (GOLD analysis project Ga0272441, IMG submission 193582) | Marine sediment archaeal communities from Little Sippewissett salt marsh, Falmouth, MA, United States - SSM-Prop-6N | ecosystem: Environmental > Aquatic > Marine > Wetlands > Sediment ...
GAAATCATCGCCCCCGAGGTCAAGCCCGCCGAAGGACAACCCGACCACAACTACTTCCAGGATCCCGAAACCTTCCTCAAACTTCAAGGACGCCGCGGCAAACAACTTCAGGTCCTCACCGACGGCACCTTCTTCATCAACCGCTGGTTCGCCACCATCGAAAAAAGACCCAAAACCCTCATCCCCATCGGGTATGTCGGCGTCATTGTCTCCTATCATGGTATCGCCGGCGAAGACCTCACCGGCTCCTCCTTCCGTTACGGCGAACAGGTCGATCCCGGCCATCGCGGCGTCTGGAAACGCGCCCTGCCCCCCGGAAAATACCCTCTAAACCCATTCGCCCTCAAAGTCGAACTCGTCCCCACCGTCAACTTCGTCCTTCGCTGGATCACCGGCTCGGTTGAACAGCACGAATATGACAAGGACCTCAAAAGCATCGAATTAATCACCGCCGACGGCTACGAACCCACCCTCCCCCTCTCGCTCGTCCTCCACATCGACTACGAAAAAGCCCCCCGCGTCGTCCAGCGTTTCGGCGACGTCAAACGTCTCATCAGCCAAACCCTCGATCCCATCATCTCCGCCTACTTCCGCGACGTCGCCCAGACCTCCCAAATGCTCGACCTCCTCACTAAACGTGAAGACATCCAGAGACGCGCCACCGAAGAACTCGGGCGCCGCTTCCAGCAATACGACATCAACTGCATCGCCGTCATGATAGGCCGCCCCGAAGCCAAAGGACCCGATCAACCCAACGGTAAACCCATCGACAACCTCTTCGACCAACTCCGCCAACGCCGTCTCGCCCAGGAACAGATATTAACCTACCAACAACAGCAGGAAGCCGCCTTCAAATTAAAAGAACTTAACAACGCCCGCGCCGCCGCCGAAAAGCAAACCGAACTCACCAACACCAAAATCAACATCGAAGTAGCCGGCAACCAGGGCCGCGCTGAATTCGCCAACGCCCAACAACTAGCCCAACGCGACATCGCCCGCGCTCAAGGCGAAGCCCAATCCCAAGAACTGCTCGGCAAAGGCCAAGCCTCCCAAATCGGCCAGGTAGGACTCTCCGAAGCCGCCGTCTTCCTCCAAAAAATCCGCGCCTTCGGCGATCCCCGCCTCTTCGCCCTCAACATAGTCTCCGAAAAATTCGCCAACAGCGCCCAACCCATTGTCCCCCAAAAACTACTCGTCATGGGCGACGGTAAATCTGGTGACGACAACCAATCCATCCCCTCCAGCGGCCTGCTCGGACAACTGCTCACCCTAATAATGGCCGAAAAAGCCGGACTAAACTTCAACACCGACGACCCCCAACTACAAAAAATGGACAACTTCCTCCAAAACCTCCAGGACCAATCCAAAGAGGAGGTATCGAAAATAACAGAACCACCAACCACAAACAGTAATACCGTGACTCAACTACCCTCGGCTGAGAACCACGATAAACCCGCAAACCAAAACCATAAAAAACCCAACATCAAACCAAAGTATAATATAAACCTAAAAAACCAAAACCCCTGAAAAAGTATCGCGGGCGTCTCGCCCGCATACTAAGCTTATCCATAGGATGGGTTCTCAACCCATGCGTTCCCAACAACATAATATAAATCCAAAAGCTAATCAGTCAAAATTCATAGACCATCTTCTTTGGCCCTGAAAGGGCGACATAAAATAATTTTCAACAAAATAACCTTGAAAGAGAAAACCTTTGAAAGCCTAAAGTAAATCATGTAAAATTGCAGATGTCGCACATAGATATTTATGGTTGTTAATCTTTAAAATGAGATTTGTCAGAAAAAAACTACAGAATCTGAAAGGGTGTATTATGTTAAAAACATACATATTTTTGGGATCCTACATTATATGTGCATTTGCTCTGAACGGATGTAAACAAAACGAGGATCGTTCAAACGAAAATGAAGATCCAAAAAATACCCTGCCGGTTTCACAACAGGAAAATATATCCGACCAAATCGCTTCGGACACCCCTAAATTGCAAGATCAAATTTATGATCAAAACCGTTTAGAAGATCTAACAATCGAATTAACCATATCGCCCGCAGCCGAACCCATCCCGGCTTTAAAATATGAGCTGATGCCTCGGTTTGCCGATCAAACCCCGGGCAACGCCGCCGACATCTACCAACAAGCCTTTGAAATGATGGCCCAGGTTGTCGAAAAACATAAACCTCACGATCCAAACCTGGTTTCCCAATTTGAAAACAATCTGTATGAATTACAAAAAGCACCTCTTACCGATGAAAATAAAATATTATTTACCCAAACGCTGGACGCTGTTCAGGATGTTCTGGATTTAATTGAACAGGGATCTCATTGTGAAATTTGTGATTGGCAAATACCACTTAGATCAAATGATGTCAAACGAACATTTCTTAATAAATTCACGAGAAGAGTGGGTATGGCTCTTGCAGTCAAGGCACATTTTCAAATTGAAAACAAACAATTTGGCCAAGCAATTGAAACCTTAAAGACAGGCTTAACCTATTCACACCACATCGCATGTTCGGGTGAAACGTTCGGCATGATAGTAGCGATAGACATTTCTCGAATGATGTTAGCCCAGGTCGAATTTCTTATCAATTCACCGGATTGTCCCAATCTGTACTGGGCCTTGAGTAATCTTCCCGTACCATTTATAGACAGACAAACAGCCCTGCGCTATGAGAGAGATAAACTCTATATTATGTTTCCCGTGCTGCGCCAGATAGAAAAACAAAAATTAACTGAAAAGGACGCCAGTAACCTTTTTTTAACGCTTGCTATTACCAGTATGAATCGAGACAACGATTATAAATCAAAACCATTTAGAGAAAATGAAGAGCAGATAATCATTCAAAAATTATATCGACCTGCCGTTTCCTTTCTCAAAGACCAGGGGTATTCCGAGCAGCAGATTATGTCGTATGCACCTGTCCATGCCATTTTGATTCACCAGCTTCATGATTTGGATAATATTCTGGACAGTTTCTATAAATGGTCCGCCAAACCAGGCCAACAAGCCTACCAGGGGAGCGAAACAGCTTTTGAAAATCTTCAGGTCAAACAAAAACCCATGCATAACATCCTTGAAGACAGAAATTTTGGACAACTCTGGCTAAATATGATGGATGATTTCGGAACCTTACAATTTGATCCCGAACGCCATCAATCACTCGCCCATTTTATAACCGCAGAATTAATGGGTATTGGCCGCTTTCATCAGTTGACAACCCGAGTGAACCAGAAAATAGCCGCCCTGCAATGCGTAGAAGCAATTCGTATCCACGCCGCCGAGCATAATATATTGCCCCCAACTCTCGAAGACATCACATCTGTGCCCGTACCCATTGATCCTATGACCCACTCGAAATTCTTATACCAACTCGATAACGGAATAGCTATTCTCACATCGTCAGCCAATCCAATATCCGAATATCCCGATTATCTCCTTAGATATGAGATCAAATTAAGAAATTAGTAAAAAACTGTGTTGTCTATCCCGGCTGCCCTTAACGCCTAAACCACTGCCTAAGATCCCGCCGACCCCGCTCAAACCCAATTCCAGCTCCACCACGCCTGCCTCCACCTCGAAGCCGCCACCGAACTGAATCACGCTAACCCACTGATATGGCACGACTTAGTGGACCCCCACCTCTGCCGCCAGATCCTCACCCAACTCGGTAAATACCAGGATACAATAAAAAACTTGGATATTTTCTGGGTTTTTGCGACAAAAGGGGGAGGAATGAGCGTCTGGAAAGGTATGGTCCACGTGGGCCGATGCACCGGGCGTTGATGGTTAAGTGCCAGTGGCAGAGTAGGTTAGGAGAGGCGATGAGCCGATCGCTGATTTCGTATATAGCAGACATCTTTGCTTTGAGCGACGAAGAGGCGATGGTTCGGGTCCAGGAAAGCAATGACTCGAAGGCATTTTCGATGCTGCATAATCGGTGGCAGCCGAAGATAGAACGGTTTTGCCGGTGGCAGTTGGGTGATGCCCATCGCGGCGAGGATGTGGCCCAGGAAGTATTTATGCGGCTTTATGCCCGGCGGCGGCAGTTTCGGCATGACGGGCAGTTTTCGAGTTATTTGTGGCGGTTGGCGGTGAATGCCTGTTATGACGAGTTGCGTCGGCGACAACGTAAGCCGGAATTATCTTTGTGCGTGGCAGACGATGAGGGCAATTATGGCGAGGCGATGTTGGAATCGGATGAGCCATCAGCGGAAGCGGTATTTGTGGAGCGGGAACGGTCGCACATGATTAAGCAAGCGCTGCAGAAGCTGCCGGAGATGTATCGATCGGTGGTGCTTTTGCGGCATTATGAAGGATTGAAATTTCGCGAGATTGCCGCGGTGATGGATATCCCGGAAGGGACAGTGAGCTCACGCATGGCCGAGGCGTTGAATCGATTGGAAGAGATGTTGAAGCCGGAAATTGGAAGTTAGAAGACACCCCCAAGTTTCACTTGGCGGTGCCACCCGAATGGGAGTTGTTAATATTCGACAGTGTCGTTTAAGTGAATAATGGAAAGGGTTCGATTATGGCACACCCTGGTCAAGATGAATGGATGAAGTATTTGTATGGCGAGTTGGCGCCGGATGATCATGAGCGTCGGGCGCGGCACTTGCTGGAGTGTGAGGCGTGTCGGGAGCAGGTTGAGCGTTGGCGGGGGACGATGGGCGGTTTGGAAGGGGGCCGGGCGGCATATATGGGTGGGCGCGGCGTGAATCCGTCTGTTTTTCGTTTGACGCGGTGGGCGGCGGCGGCGGTGCTGATATTGGCGGTGGGTATTTTTGCCGGTCGTTATACGGCGCCGGGACCGGATATGGATCGGTTGTATCGCGATTTAGAGGTTTCGCTGGCATCGTCTCTGGAGACCAGGTTGACGGAAAATATGAGCCGGATGGTTCAAGAGGAGCGGTTGGCGATGGCGAATATTCAGGGTGAATATCGGCGGGAGATCGAGCAGATGTTTCAGGGCGCGCTGGAGGAGTACGCCGCGGAGACTTACCAGGCGTCCGCCGAAACGATGGACAAGGCGTTGGTCAAATTAACCGAGTCGCTGGGAGAAATACTGGATGAATTGGATCGACGATTGGCGGAACAGGAAAAAACGCGAAAGGAGCTGGTTAATTTCGCCTCTCAGACTCAGGATGAGATAATGATCAATCGGCAGGGTTTGGAGATGTTATTTGCGGCCCTGAACCGGATGAATAATTAGAAGTTGGAAGTTAGAAGTTAGAAGTTTTTTAAATGCAGGAAAGGAACTATTATGAAAATTAAAGTTATGACGGTTACGTTAATGTTGTTGATTGCGGCGGTGGCGGTTTCGAGTCAGCAGGTGCCGCCGCCGGCGCAAGTGACAGACTTGGAAAGGTACGAACTGGACCGGCAGTTGGTTCCGGATGTGTCGTATGGTTCTGTGACAAATGCATATCAAGCTCAGGCGGACAGTAAGGTTTTGGTCATACCGGGGGCGGAGGCGTTGAGCGACGAGGAGATGAGAGTGGTGGTGGAGAATATGCAGATTATGTCGCATATTATCGGTTTGAAACTGGACGAGGCGAATTTGAATACGTGGATCAGGGGAGCCTCGCGTAATTTGGGTTACTGGGCTTTGTCCGGCAGCGGCGTAAGTGATATTGAGAGTATGTACCTGGAAGGATTTGGCGCCTTATTCATGCTGAACACCGACTATTCGCTGGTGGCGCCGGCAGAAAAAGCGGCGGCGCCGAAGGAAGAAGCGAAAGATAAATTGTGGACCGATGTCAGGCGCAGCTTAACCGATCCGCCGGAGCGTCGAGCTTATAGTGGCGCTTTAATCGATACGGGTCGCACCCGAACCTCCGCATTGGAGTACAGCGAAGAAGTGGTAAACAAGCTGCAGGAGACGATATTGCAGAGTTTGGTTCATGCCAGTAATATGAGTCAGTTGGGTGACGATGAGGTGATTGTGGTTCACGTTACCGGCGCGCCCCGGATGATGCAGAGTCAAACGGATACTGACGTTCCGCCGGCGCCGGAAGCGGCTGGTGCGGCGGGAGGAGTCAGCGGCGGGAGAGTGTTAAGAGGCAGGACGGCGGTGGGATTAGATGCCGCCCCCAGAGTATCCAGGCCTGCCCGGGCCGTGGTCGGCAAGCCGACGCATTTGGTTATTCGGGCGCCGATGTCGGAGATTAAAGATTTAGCGAACGAAGCGATTGATTTTGAAGAGTTTAAGGAGAAGGTGTCGGTGGTGATATATTAAAAATTTTCACTTAATATTCAAATATGAATTTTGCCTAAGGGAGCTTTCGGGCTCCCTTTTTTTTACGTGGATGAGTGGATGAGTATAAGAGAGGGATACGTGATGTTTTTTTATCGTATGGCGGAGTTATTTTTTATTTAGGCTGGTTTTTGAAGGCGAGGGCGCCGGTGGGACAGGCGTTGACGCATTGGGCGGCGGTTTTTTTTAGGGCTTGATCGAGGTTTTGGTTAAGGGGGACTTTAACGCGAACGTCGAAGCCTCGTCCTATGAAGGTGAGTCCGAAGTCTTCGCGGTGGCGGGCGGTGATTTGGATGCAGATGCCGCAGGCGATGCATTTGCCGGGTTCGAAGATGATGTCGGCGTGTTGGCGGAGTTGTTCGAAGGTGCGGCGGGGGGCTTTATAGCGGTTGGTTTGGGCATGGTATTGTTGGCTGTATTGTCTTAGTTTGCAGGTGTCGGGTTTACGGCAATCGCAATGGAGACAGCGGGACGATTCGTTATGGGCCTGATCGGGGGTGAATCCGCCGTTGGATTTTTTCTTTGGTTCGAGGCGGGGGATATCGGCGGCTTCGGCGAGGAATTTTTCCATTTCGCCGTTTTGGAGTTTTCCGATGTGGGTGGAATAGAGGTTGGGTGATTCAAAGGTGGTTTTGCCATTTAGGGATTTGATGATGGCGTGGGCGGCGGTTTTGCCTTCGGCGCCGGCGCGGACGGCGAGTTGGCGCTTTCTGATACAGTCGCCGGCGGCGAAAACACCGGGAATTTCCGTCCGGAGGGTTTGGGTGTCAACTTTAACACCATGGGTTCCGGCGGGGATATTGAATTCTGCAATTTGATCTTGATCCAGAGGGCCGGTTGCCACCAGGACGGCGTCGTAATCTTTTTGGAGTCGCTTGAAGGAGGATTTAGTTATTTTAGTGTTTAATCTGAATTTTACGCCGAGTTTTTCGATCTGGGCGATTTCGGCGTCGAGAACTTTATGGGGTAATTCGGAATTGGGTATGCCGCAGCGGAGCATGCCGCCGGGTTTATCGTGATCGTCTATGACGGTGCAGCGGCAGCCCTGTTGTTGGAGGTAGTAGGCGGCGGACAAGCCGGCGGGACCGGCGCCGACGATGGCTACTTTTTTATTATTGTAGGTTTTGCGTTGAGGCAGATAGGGCGTGTCGGAATTCAGGTCGGTGTCGGCGGCGAAGCGTTTGAGCAGGCAGATGGAAACAGGGTTGTCATGAGCACGGCGGCGGCAGGCTTTTTCGCAGGGGGCCGGGCAGATGCGGCCGAGGACAGCGGGCAGGGCGATTTCCTGCTTGATGGTGACGATGGCGTCGTGCAGTTGACCGGCGGCGATCTGGCGGATCATAAGGGGAATATTCATGTGAGCCGGGCAGGTATTGTGGCAGGGGGCGATGCAATCGCCGAGGTGGTCGCTGAGGAGCAGTTCGAGGGCGGATTTTCGGGCCTGGCGGACCTCTTCGATGTCGTTTTCGACGTGCATGCCGTCGCGGACAACGGTGGCGCAGGAAGGCAGTAGGCGTTCGCGGCCGTCCACTTTGACGACGCAGACCATGCACGAGGTGTTGGCCGGGAAATCGGGCAAGTGGCAAAGTGTGGGAATATCGATACCGAGCTTGCGGGCGGCGTCGAGGATGGTGGCGCCCTGAGGTACTTCAACTTCTCGATTGTCAATGGTGATTTTAGGCATTTTACTCAACTTTGACGCCAGCGTCTTTAACTTAAGCGACCGCGATATTAACTTGGCATCGCACATTTTTGCGGTCGTTTGGGGCTTTTAGTATTTTACTCAACTTTGATAGCGTCGGCGGGGCATACTTCCTTGCAGGTGCCGCAGCGGACGCATTTTTCGGTATCGATTTCGTGTTTGACGTAAGGGGTTAAGGCGATAGCATCGGCGGGGCACTGTTGGGCGCAGAGGGTGCAGCCGATACAGTCGTCGGTCACCGAATAGGTGATCAGGGCGCGGCATTTGCCGGCGGGGCAGCGTTTTTCGAGGTGGGCTTCATACTCGGAGCGGAAATACTGCAGGGTCGAGAGGACGGGATTGGGGGCGGTGCCGCCGAGGGCGCAAAGGCTGGATTTTTTAATCATAACGGCCAGGTCGTGGAGTTCTTCGAGATCGCCCTGTTGGCCTTCGCCGTTGCAGAGTCTATCGAGGATGTCGAGCATGCGGCGGGTTCCGATACGGCAAAAAGTGCATCGGCCACAGGATTGATTCTGGGTAAATTCGAGGAAGTAGCGGGCGATATCGACCATGCAGTCGGTTTCGTCGAGTACGACCAGTCCGCCGGAACCCATTATGGCGCCGGCGGCGGTGAGGGCTTCGTAGTCAACGGTAGTGTCGGCGAGTTCGGCGGGGACACACCCGCCAGAGGGGCCGCCGACCTGGACGGCCTTGAAACGCTTGCCGCCGGCGATGCCGCCGCCGATGTCTTCGACGATTTCGCGGAGGGTGATGCCCATGGGGACTTCGATGAGTCCGCCGCGGGCGATTTTCCCGGCGAGGGCGAAGACTTTGGTGCCGCTGCTTTTTTCGCTGCCGAGTTGGGCGAAGGCGGCGGCTTTGTTGCGGATGATCCAGGGGACCAGGGCAAAGGTTTCGACATTGTTGACCAGGGTGGGTTGGGACCAGAGACCTTGTTGCGCGGGGTAAGGGGGTCGGAGGCGGGGCATGCCGCGACGCCCTTCGATGGAGGCGATCAGGGCCGATTCTTCGCCGCAGACAAAAGCGCCGGCGCCTTTCATAATGCGTAAATCAAAATCAAAGTTTTTGCCGATAACTTGTTCACCGAGCAGGCCTTGTTGCCGGCAGATATCGAGGGCCTCCTGAACCCGCTTGACGGCGAGGGGGTATTCGTCGCGGATATAAAAGATACCGTGCGAGGCGCCGACGGCATAGGCGGCGATGATGATGCCTTCGATAACGCGGTACGGGTAAGATTCCAGCAGCATGCGATCCATGAACGCGCCGGGATCGCCTTCGTCGCCGTTGCAGATGACATATTTTTGCCGGGCTTTTTCTTTTTGCACAAAGGACCATTTAATTCCGGTGGAGAAACCGGCGCCGCCCCGGCCGCGAAGTTTGCTTTGGCTAATTTCTTCGATGATCTGGTCGGGAGTAAGATCGGATAAGCAGTGTTTGAGGGCTTCGAAACCGCGATGGCTTTGGTACTCGCTGAAATTAGTGGGATCAATCTCGCCGCAGCATTCGGAGGCGATGTGTTTTTGCTTGCCCAGGAACGCCGCCACCGGTCGATCACGGACGTCGATAGAGGAGCGGTTTACGGGGGTCCAGGTTTGGTCGGAGAGCAGGTGGTCGAACCAGACGGAGACTTTGTTGGTGATTCGTTGAGTGATACTGTGGGGTTTGAAGTGGCGCAGGACGATGGCGCGGGCGTCTTCGGGTTGGACCCGGGCATAGAGGAAGGAGCGACCCGAAGGCTGAACAATTTCCAGCAAGGGGGTCTGGTGGCACATACCGACACAGCCGACGCGTTTAACGGCGACAGGTATATTGGTTTCGACTAAGGCCTGTTTGAGGGCGTCGTTTAGTTTGCCGCTGCCGCGCGAGACGCAGCAGGAGCCTAAACCGATACGGATTTCGCCGTTGCCGTCCGGTTGGGGAGCGGGTGTTTTTCTGGGTTTGCGGCGGGCCTGGAGTTTTTGGAATTCCAGGAAATCATGGACCATGCGCCCGACGGTGTTGGCGGTGAGGTGCCCGTAAGTGACCTGGTCGATCTTGACGGCCGGGGCGAGGGTGCAGCAGCCCAAGCA
>Ga0272441_10016874_pt1 | contig 10043 bp, 8 predicted proteins | sample SSMProp6N_FD_193582 | JGI IMG/M metagenome (GOLD analysis project Ga0272441, IMG submission 193582) | Marine sediment archaeal communities from Little Sippewissett salt marsh, Falmouth, MA, United States - SSM-Prop-6N | ecosystem: Environmental > Aquatic > Marine > Wetlands > Sediment ...
GAATTCCCCGCCGAAGACAAGGTTGAGCAGGGTGGTCTCCACGACGTCGTCCATGGTGTGGCCCAGAGCGATGGTGTGGAAGCCCTTCTTCTGGGCGATCTCGAAGAATATGCGCTTTCTGTTGCGGGAGCACAGGTAGCAGTTGAACTTCCCGCGGAAAGACGGAGGGCGGATCGACGCCTTGACGGAGAGGAAGGGCAGCCCGCGCTGCTGGAGGAACGTAAAGAGGCGAGCCCTGCTTTCTTCCGGGAGTGGGTGCTCCCTCCAGTCGATGTGCACGGCCAGCAGATCGTAGTCGATCGGCACCCACCGTCTCCGCTCGCTCAGCGCGTAGCACAGCGCCAGGGAGTCCTTGCCGCCGGACACACCGATGATGATCCGGTCTCCGTCCCGTATCATCTGGAAGCGGTTGATCGCCCGGCCCACGTGCTTGCAGAACCTGGTGCTCTTCCTGTCCGCCCTGCTCATCCCGCGACCGCTCCCGCTTCGAAAAAGCCGGCGATATCCATGGCCTGTGGAATCTTGGAGAGCCGGGGTTCGTCCCGCACCAGGAGTGAGATGGTGCGCAGCGAGTGGGCGAACCGTCCCACGACCTCCGCGTTGAAAACGCTTCCAGATTGATCGTAGGGCTTCATCTCCGCGCCGTCCACCACCGGGAGATCCATTTCGAAGGATATACGTTCCGGCAGATCGATGATTACGGCGTCGGGATCCACTGCCCAGCGGTCGGCCAGCCGCGCTTCCACCTCCGCCCTCTGGTTGACGCTCTCCAGCTTCCGGTGGAAGGGATTCTCGGGGCGGAACGGGGCTCGGGCCGCGCACCGGTACAGACGGTACTCGGAGACCCGGCGCACCAGGCGGCAGGGGGGAAAGTGCGTGGCGAGAAGCCGGACGACGAATTCGCCGTCGTCGAGGCCGTAGAGGTCCTCGGGCTCCACGATGCCTTCGATCAGAGCGAGATAGACCGCCTTCTTGATCATGGCCGTGGCCGTGCGGACCCTCTCGTGCCAGTACACGTTGCGGTACATCAGGTACTTCGAGAAGAGGATGCTCTCCACGGAGGGAAGCCCCTTGGCGCGGATCCCCATGCCGCGGCCGGGGACCGGCTCCAGCTGGCTGCAGATGAACTCGAAGTCCTGGATGCCGTAGGGGACCCCGCAGAAGGCGGCGTCCCGATTCAGGTAGTCGAGCTTGTCCGGGTCCAGCACGCCGGACAGGATCCGTCGGTACGACCGAATTTCTGCTTCGTCGGGATCGGGCAGCGAATGATCGATGATCTCGGCGACCTTCTCCGGGGAGACCCCCAGCCCGCGGCGGATCAGGGAGGCCAGCTCGTCGTTTTCGGTGATCCGGCGGGCGGTCAGGTGCTCGTGCTCGGCGACCTTGAGGTCCTTGAGGGAATGGGCGTAGGGGTAGTGGCCGAGATCGTGGAGCAGGGCGGCGCAGAGAAAGGCCTGGATTCCCGGCAGGGTGTACTGCCCGGGCCGGGCCCTCCCGGCCAGCTGCCGCGCCATGAGACGGGCCAGGTGGAAGACGCCCAGGCTGTGGCTGAAGCGGGTGTGCGTGGCGCCCGGATAGATGAGATACGTGGGACCCAGCTGCTTGATCCTGTGCAGCTTCTGAAAGGCGCCGCAGCCGATCATCGCCGCCAGGGGATCGGACAGAGTGACGTCCTTCCAGATCGGATCGCGGATGCGGATCGAATAGTCCTCATCGAGATGTCGCAGGATCTTCGATGTTTCACTCATGCTCAAGGAAGTGAGTGCAGTCTATGGGATATCGCAGGCCGCGTCAAGAAAGCGGAGTGCTCATGCGTCAGTACTGATTGCCTCCCGGGTCGGCAAAGTGCTACACTCAATGCGGGTCTTCGAGGCCCGGATAGTAAGCTGGGAACACCCAACAGGAGAGCGCGGTTTGAACGCGGTCTTGGAGTCTCTGAGGCGGGACGAGGCCTTCATGTCCCACGTTTCCCACTGGGAGACGATCCCCGCCCGGGAGGGAGCCTACGCCGACCTGCCCGGCGAGATCGATCCCCGGATCCGGGACGCCCTCCGCTCCAGGGGCGTCGAGCGGCTCTACAGCCATCAGGCCGAATGCTACCGGCTGGTGGGCCGGGGGAAGAACGTGGTGGTGGTTACGCCCACCGCTTCGGGCAAGACGCTGGCCTACAACCTCCCGGTCCTGCAGCACCTCTTGAGCCACCCCGAATCCAAAGCCATGTACCTCTTCCCCACCAAGGCGCTGTCCCAGGACCAGCAGGCGGAGCTCAACGAGGTCGATCTGGCCGGGGGGCTGGGCGTGAAGATCTTCACTTACGACGGAGACACGCCCACCTCGATACGCATGTCGGCCAGAACCGAGGGGCGGATCGTCATCACCAACCCCGACATGCTGCACAGCGGCATCCTGCCGAACCACCCGAAGTGGGTCAAGTTCCTGCAGTGTCTGCGCTTCGTGGTGCTGGATGAGGTCCACACGTATCGAGGCGTCTTCGGCTCCCACATGACCAACCTGGTGCGCCGGCTCAAACGCATAGCCGCGTTCTACGGCTCCGAGCTGCAGTTCATCTGCTGCTCCGCCACGATCGGCAATCCCCTGGAGCTGGCCCGCGGGATCATCGAGGAGGAGGCGGAGCTGATCGATTCCAGCGGCGCCCCCCTGGGGGAGAGGCACTTCGTGCTGTACAACCCGCCGCTGGTCGATCCCGTGCAGGGCATCCGGCGGGGGGTGGTGCTGGAGGCCCAGGCCATAGCCACGCGGCTTCTCAAGGCCGGGGTGAAGACCATTGTCTTTGCCCGCTCGCGGGTGCGCACGGAGCTCATCGCCTCCTACATCAGGGACGCGCTCGCCAACTTCTACACGGACGATCACCGCATCCGGGTGGCGTCGTACCGCGGCGGCTACCTGCCGAACGAGAGGCGGGCCATAGAAAGGGGGCTGCGCAGCGGGGAGATCCAGGGGGTGGTCTCCACCAACGCGCTTGAGCTGGGAATCGACATCGGAGGACTGGACGCGTCGATCCTGGCGGGATTTCCCGGCTCCATTGCCTCCACGTGGCAGAGGGCCGGACGCGCGGGAAGGAGAAGCACCGTTTCGCTTTCGGTCCTGATCGCGTCCTCCTCACCCATGGATCAGTTCATCATCAAGCACCCGGAGTACTTCTTCGGCAGCCCCCCGGAATCGGGCCGCGTGGACCCGAACAACATTTACATCCTGGCGGATCAGCTCAAATGCGCCGTGTTCGAGCTGCCCTTCGGCGAGGACGACCGCTTTCCGGTGGACGTGAGAGAGCTTCTGGGGTATCTGGAGGAGAACGGGGTGCTGCGTCTCACGGGCGGGAGATGGTACTGGGCGGACCGGTCCTATCCAGCGGAGAAGGTGTCGCTCAGGAGTGCGACCTCCGAGAACGTGATCATCGTCAACATCACGAAGGGCAAGAACCAGGTCATCGGGGAGATGGATCGGCCTTCCGCCAAGGAGCTCATCTACGAGAACGCCATCTACCTCCACAGGGGCGATCAGTACGTGGTGCGGTCCCTGGACCTGGAGCAGCGTCGCTGCACCGTGGAGGAGACGGACGTCAACTACTACACGGATGCGGTGGTGAAGACCGACATCAAGCTGCTGCACGAGGACGATCGGCAGCCGGCCGGCGGCGTGAACGTGGTGATCGGGGATATCCTGGTTCGCACCCAGGCCACGCGCTTCAAGAAGCTCAAATTCAAGACCCACGAGAACATCGGCTACGGCGAGATCGACCTGCCCGAAGAGGAGATGCACACCCGCTCCATCGTGCTGACGTTCGAGCCCGGGGATAGTGAATTCGAGGCCCTGGCGGAGGCGGAGAAGGGGGAGGTGATACGCAGGCTCGGCTATCTGGTGAAGCACGTGGCCTGCATCTTCCTGCTTTGCGATCCGGGAGATCTGGGCATTGCGGAACGTCTGAGAGATCCCTCTTTCGAGCGTCCGTGCCTCTACGTCTACGACAACCATCCGGGCGGCACGGGGCTCTCGGAGGGGCTGCGCACGCAGGTCGAGATCGTGCTGAAGGGCTGTCTGGAAGTCGTCAAGGGGTGTCTCTGCCGCCACGGCTGCCCCTCCTGCATAGGGCCGGTGGAGGAGACTGCGGACATGGCCTTCGATCCCAAGGAAGCGGTGAACCGCTTCCTCGAGGGTTTCCTCCGTGGCCGGTAAGCTCGGCGGCGGCGGACCGAGCCTCGGCGACCTCCGCCGCAGGCTGGACAGCCTCCGCACGGGGGCGGCTCGGCGTGCGGAGGCGCTCGAAAGCACGGGTCCGCCCGGAGCCACCCCGACCGCCGCCGAGGATCGCTTCGCCGACCAGGGCGGGTGGCAGCGGGTGGAGCCGTTCGTCTACCGGCGGCGGCAGCGCCGGGACGCGGCGTTCGATACGGCGGCGGCGCGTCCCATGCTTTCGGAGCTCTCGGAAGCGGCCGGGCGGCGTTTTGCGGTGGAGGACCTGGTCTTCTACGACACCGAGACCACGGGGCTCTCCAGCGGGGCGGGCAGCGTGGTCTTTCTGATCGGCGTCGGCCGGCTGGAGGAGCGGAGTCTGCTTCTCGAGCAGCTCTTTCTCTCGGACTTCCCCGGGGAGCCGTCCTACCTGGAGTGGGTGAGGTCCCTGCTGCCGGAGCAGGCGGTGTGCGTGTCCTTCAACGGCAAGAGCTTCGATTCGCACATCCTGCGCACGCGTTTTCTCATGAACGGCATGCACCTGCAGATGCCCTATCAACTCGATCTCCTGCATCCGGCGCGAAGGTTGTGGAGGCGCATCATAGGCTCCTGCTCGTTGGGGTGCCTGGAGAGAGAGGTGCTCGGAATACAGCGGGAGGGCGACATCCCCGGAGAGGAGGTGCCGGAGCTGTACTTCCGGTTCCTGCGGACGGGCCGCCCGGACCTGCTTCCGCCCGTGTTCCGCCACAACCTGCAGGACACGGAGACGCTCTTCTGGCTCTACGATCTCATGGAGGGAATGGTGGGCGGAGGCACCCCGCCGCCGCGCGTCGATCTCTTCGGCCTCGGGCGGCTTCTGCTTGCCCGGGGGAACTCGGTGGGCCTGCGCCACCTGGAGAGGGCCTTTGCAGACGGGGATCCATCCGCGGGCCGGCTGCTGGCTCTTACCTACAAAAGGCAGGGCAGCTGGGCCCAGGCGGTTTCGGTCTGGAAGATCATGGCCACCCGGAGAAGCGTGCACGCCATGGTCGAGCTCGCCAAGTACTACGAGCATCGGGAGAAGAACATCCAGGCCGCTTTATCCTGGACACGGAAAGCGGCCGCGGAGATCCCGTTCCCCGATCCGACGCTGCGCCACCGGCGCGAAAGGCTCGAACGTAAGGTGTCCAGATGAGCGGCGGTCAAATGAGCCGCGGCCAGGGGAGAGCCCGCTTTTTTCCGCAGCGGCCCTTTTTTTTATGCCGGTCACGGTCGATGATAAGGGCGACATCACAGAAAGCGCACGGAAAGACCCGCAACCAGGAGAGCATTCTTGAAGAGGTTTCTCGTTCTTGTCGTCACGGCGCTGTGTTCGGTGTGGCTGCCCGCCGCGGAGCTCGTGACATCCGACGAGAACAGCGACGGTGTGGTGGACCGCTGGTACTCCATGGAAGGGCTCGTCATTCTGGAGTATACGGCGGACAGGGACTTCGACGGAGCGGTGGATCACAGGATGCTCTACGACCAAGAGGGGCTGCCCACCTACGAAGAGCTGGACTTCAACCTGGATGGAGCCATGGATGATTTCTACTTCTACACCAACGGCGCCTTGAACCGGCGGGAAATCGATTCGAACTACGACAGCAAGACCGATATCTGGGTCTATCTCTGCGAAGGAGTCTACGTGGAGAAAATCGAGCAGGACACGGACTACGACGGAGAGATCGACCGCATCACCGCATACGGCGAGAAATGAGAAGAAACTCCGCGGCTCTGCCCGGACCCCACGCGGCCGAGGAAAGCATCCGAAGCGGTGCGCGGGGTGAGCTCTACCTGCGGCGGGGCAAGAACCGGAATGCGGACCTGGCCGGCCTGGCGCGCCGGAAGGGGATCGCGGTGCACTGGCTCTCCCAGAAGGAGCTCGATGCGCTGGCGGGGGGCGCGGCGCACCGGGGTGCGGTGTTCGTGCCATTCCCCGAAAGACCACAGAACCGCGATGAATCCGCGGACCCCGTACCCAAAACCGGGGGGCTCGTCCTCATCCTGGACGGAGTGACCGACCCGCAGAATCTGGGATCGATTCTGCGCTCGGCCGACCAGTTCGGCGTGGGAACAGTTCTGGTGCCGGGCCATGGATCGGCGCGGGTGAGCCGCGCGGTGGCCGCGGCCTCGGCCGGGGCCACCGCCTGGATCTCTCCCATGGTGGTGACGAACCTGGTCGCCGCCATGGAGGAGCTCAAGAAGGCGGGGTACTGGATCTACGGGGCCGATCTCGACGGCAGAGCCGTGGACACGGTGGATCTGGGAGGCAAGGTCGCCCTGGTCATGGGAAGCGAAGGGAAAGGGATGCGGCGCCTGGTGCGGGAGCACTGCGACGCCACGATCCGCATTCCCGCCTCGGGTCACGTGGATTCGCTCAACGTGTCCGTTGCCGCGGGTATCCTTCTGTACGAGATCCGAAGACAGCAGCGGGCCGGCGCCCGGCGTTGAAGCCGGGCTGCGGACATTGAAGGGGACACTGAAGGGTCAGCCCCGAGAGAGACCGAGAATCCTCTCCGCGAGATGCACCGCGTTCAGAACGCCTTGTTTTCCGATTCCCATGGTGGCCACGGGCACCCCCTTGGGCAGCTGAAGGATGGAGAGAAGGGCGTCCATGCCGGCCAACGCCCCCACCGCCAGCGGGACGCCGATCACGGGGGCCTTGACCCGGGAGGCAACCACGCCGGGGAGGGCGGCGGAAAGGCCGGCCGCGGCAATGATAATGCGGTAGCTCGCGGCGTCGGCTTCCAGGAACTGCAGGAGCTCGGGGAGGTTCCGGTGGGCGGAGAAGACCCTGAGGTCGTGGCTCAGCCGCCTCTGGGCCATGAGCTCCACGGCGGGCCGAACGGCCTCCCTGTCGGATTCCGACCCTATGAGCAGAAGGATGTCTTTCATGGTGGCCGCTCCTCCCGGGGCGCCGCAATCTACTCCAGGTAAAACCTCTCGCCTATGTCCCTTCGGTACCAAGCCCCTTCGAACTGGACGTCCCGCGCGGCCTCGTACGCCGTTCGGGAGGCGGACATGATGTCCCGCGCCATGCCCACCACCGTGAAGCACCGCCCCCCGCCTGTAAGCACCCGTCCGTCTTCGCTGAGCTTCGTGGAGGCGTGGAACACGAGGAGCCTGCGTTCGTCCGCCTGCGGCAGCGACGTGACCGGCACGCCTTTTTTGTAATGTCCCGGGTATCCCCGACTCGCCACGACTACACCCACGGCCGACTCCGACCTCAAGCTGAGAGGGAAGCTCCCGATCGTACCGTCCAGAAGGGCCCTCACGATATTCCCGAAATCCGACGCGACAACGGGGAGCAGAACTTGACACTCGGGATCCCCGAGGCGGACGTTGTACTCCAGCACCTTGGGGCCGGCATCTGTAATCATCAGCCCGAAATAGACCACGCCGCTGTAGCCGATGCCTTCCTCGTTCATCCCGTTCAGGGTGGGAACGACGATCTCCCGTTCGATCCGTGCGACGAGCGCCGGTTCGACGGTGGGTACCGGACACACCGCGCCCATGCCGCCGGTGTTGGGGCCGGTGTCCCCCTCGCCGGCCTTCTTGAAGTCGGTGCACACCGGAAGAAGCATGTAGCCCCGGCCGTCCGTGAAGACGAAAACGGAGACCTCGTATCCCTCCAGGTACTCCTCCACCAGCAAGCCGTCCGTTTCGAGAATGCGCCGGCCGAAATCGAGCAGGGCCTCCGGGCTGTCGGATTCCAGCACTCCTTTCCCCGCGGCCAAGCCATTCTTCTTGATGACGACCCTCGAGCTGGTGTCCTTTACGGCGGCCTGGAACTGCTGCCAGTCGGAGTACTCCTCCGCCCGGGCGGTGGGAACGCCGTGGGTCCGCATGAAACGCTTGGAGAAGAGCTTGCTTGCCTCCAGCCGGGAGGCTTTTTGGGTCGGGCCTACCGAGGCTACGCCTTCGCGCCGAAGGCGATCCACGAGGCCCGCAGCCAGAGGCGCTTCCGGTCCGATGAACACCAGATCGATTCGCTCACGCCGGCTCAGGCTCACAACGGCGTCGAAATCCATGGGATCGACATCGGGTCGGTTGGCGGCCAGGAGATGCGTTCCCGCGTTGCCGGGGGCGACGAACAGCCCCGAGATGCTCTTGCTCCGCGAGAAGGCCCATGCAACGGCGTGCTCCCTGGCGCCGGATCCGATCACCAGTACTCTCAATACGTCACTCCCGTTCGATGTGGGTATTCCCTCGGCCGCTGTCAGGGCCGATCAGCCGGAGCTTGGGGCAAAGGATAGCCCATTCAGGGCGCTTTGGGAAGCGCGCGGGAGGAACGCGGCTATACGCGGGCCGTCTCTGCGGCTATGCTCCGCGCGCCGCCCGCGGCTCCAGGGTGCCGATCTCCGCCGCGTCGATGTCCCCGCCTTGGGCCAGGGCACGAATCGCGTGCCGCTGGTGCGGGTGCACGACAAGGGCCAGCCCGATCCCCAGGTTGAAGGTCGCGCGCATTTCAGCTTCCTCGATCCTGCCCCGGTTCTGGATGAGCTCGAAGACCCGGGGCCGCTCCCAGGCGTAGGAGAGCACCGGCCGAAGATCGCCGGGCACGATCCGGCGGAGGTTGCCCTCCAGGCCGCCGCCGGTTATGTGAGCGGCCCCGAGGACCTCGACGCTCCTGCGGATCTGCTCGAAGGCCTGGACATAGATCAGGGTCGGCGTGAGGAGGTCATCCCAGTATCGGCGTTCCAGGGTCTTGCGGGCCAGCGAGAGGCCGTTGGAGTGGATGCCCGAAGAGCGGAGGCCGAAGATGAGATCCCCCGCCGTCATCGCGTCGGTGCGGGGCAGCAGCCTGTCCTTCTCTCCTACGCCGACGCAGAAACCCGCCAGGTCGAAGTCATCAGGGCCGTACACATCCGGCATCTCCGCGGTTTCCCCGCCGGCCAGCCGGCATCCGGCCATTTCGCATCCGCGGACTATGCCCCGGAGCACCTCTCGGAGGACCGGCTGGACGATCTTGCCGCAGGCTATGTAGTCCAGGAAGAGCATGGGACTGGCGCCGCAGACAGCCAGGTCGTTCGCGCTCATGGCCACCAGATCGATCCCGAGAGTGTCGTACCGCTCCAGGGTTCGGGCCACCAGGATCTTCGTGCCGACGCCGTCCGTGCAGGACAGGAGCACCGGATGCCGGTAGCTCTTCAGATCCAGCTCCAGTGCTGAGGCGAACCCTCCAATGCCGCCGTCCACGGCCGTGGAGCTCAGGCTCTTGAGAAACTCGACGAGCCGTTCACCCTTTTTCACGTCGACGCCGGCCCGCCGGTATGTCGTGACTCCCATCTTCCCCTCCCGTCTGTTCACACGGATTGCGCCCGTCGAAGCAGGCGTAGCAGCAGCTCGCGGGATCCGCCACCGAGAGCTTCAGTCTGTCGATGGGGAGAAACCGCACGGAATCGGCCCCGATGTGGTGCGCCACGCGCTCCGGGTCCATCCGATTGGATATTAGCTCCTCTTCGGTGGGTATGTCGATCCCGTAGTGGCACGGGAATTTGACTTCCGGCGCCGAAAGCCTCAGGTGGATTTCCGCCGCCCCGGCGTCCCGCAGCAGCTTGACGATGATGCCCGAGGTCGTCCCCCTGACCAGCGAATCGTCGATCAACGTCACGCGGCGGCCGCGGATCACCTCTGTCACGGGATGAAGCTTCATGCGAACCCCGAATTCGCGGTCCCTGGCGCTGGGTTGAATGAACGTCCTGCCGGTATAGTGATTGCGGGTGAGGCCCATCTTCAACGGCAGCCCGGAGCGGTTCGCGTAGCCCACCGCCGCGCTGATACCCGAGTCCGGCACGGGAATCACCACGTCTCCGGGATGCGGGTCGTCGTCC
>Ga0272441_10016875_pt1 | contig 10042 bp, 10 predicted proteins | sample SSMProp6N_FD_193582 | JGI IMG/M metagenome (GOLD analysis project Ga0272441, IMG submission 193582) | Marine sediment archaeal communities from Little Sippewissett salt marsh, Falmouth, MA, United States - SSM-Prop-6N | ecosystem: Environmental > Aquatic > Marine > Wetlands > Sediment ...
AGCCCGTTGGAAACAGGCCCGAGCTTTCTGTCCGAATGGAACCAAAGCTACAAGCAGTTTATGGACAGCAAAGAATCCACGAAGTTTGTCGATGAATGGGTTATCAACCCGCGCATAGAGATTAATTGACAAGTGCCAGGACGATGTCCTGGCACTTGTCAATTAATGATTACGAAAAGACAAAAGCAAGCGATTACACCAGCTGGAACGATTTTTTTGCCCGCGACCTGAAAAGCGATAGGGATGGCTCCTACCCCAGCCGCCCCGTCACGATGCCGGAGCGGGACTATGTGATCGTCTCGCCAACAGATTGCATTATGAATCCTTTGGTGCAGCAGGTAGAAAAATCTCCAGGTACCTACGAACGCCGCTACATCAAAAATCCGCTTCAACTTGACACTGTGCTCGATATCAAAAATATTCCGATTTCCGTCAATGACATGCTTGGAACGGTGCCGGAGGAAATCAAGGCGAAATTCATTGGCGGAAGCGATCTGACATGCGTATTGATGCCGAATACCTACCATCATTTTCATTCGCCGGTCGACGGTACCGTCATCCATGCGGAAGTGGTCAAGTCGGGCACTCCGGGTACACCCGGTACGCACGGTTACCCTGATATTGCCAACTGGTTGCCGCTTGACGGCAATGTGGGACGTTCAGGCACGGATTTCAGCGTGTTTCAGGCTTTTCAGCGCGGCGTAATAGTCATCAAGGCGCAATATGAAAACCTGCCGGACCAAAAGCCAAAGAGGCTGACCGGCTACGTGGCCTCGATTCCGGTCGGCCTGAACTCTGTCGGATCAGTGGTGCTGAATACCTGCGACAGCAAACAAACCAACCGTGTAAACTGCTTCACAGTCGGAGGCAAGGTACAAAAAGGCAAAACGAAATTTGGCAACTTCTTGTTTGGTGGCTCGCTGAATATTTTGCTTTTCTCAAAGGGGATGATTTCGCCAGCCGTTCAAACTCGATTGGGTAACCAGATTGGGGTAATCCATATTGGAGAACCGCCGAAGTCTCCCTGGTCCCTGGATTAATCCGATCGTTGCATAAGTTCTGACCAGCCCATGGGGCGTGAGCCTAGCCCGCATGCCCCCGGTATTGATCCGCCGGGTGAAAAAAATTAATGATTTCTTGCAACGCATCACGCGCTTGGAAACCTTCGTCGAAATCGCGGAGAAACAGAGAAGACTGACCCGATCCAGATAGGGTTGCGGGTACTTACACGCACCCAATTTTTCAGGGAAACCGTGAATAATTCATCCCTGAATGATTCAGAGCTTCATCAGCAGTATCAAAGACTCCTCCGCTTGGTCTTTGGAACTCAATTCTGCCGCTGCATTCGGATGTTCTTTATCTGGGGCTGCAACTGCTCCCTGTAGAAATTGGCCAAATCAACACCCAAAGTGATGCCGACATCGCCATCGTTTGAGGTGACGGCAAAACTGAATTTATTCGCAAACGTGAACAATGCGCCCCACCCCACATCATCACGGTTGGCTCTATCTGAATACTCAGCGATCACCGACACGCCGGTAAAATATTTCTTTCTCCAATAGTTGATGCCAAAAATCTCTAAATAAACACTGGGCTGCAACTGTTCCCCATCCGTTGCGCCACTTACGTAACTGAAGCCAGGTGCAGGGTGCATGATGAAATACTGTCTCTCGGGAGGCGTTCGAAGGCCGAGCTTGTTATCATAAGAGGCGTCCTCTCTATTCAACACGTCAGTCAACCACAGGCTCCAGGGATACATCGGCTTGCTCTGAAACAGGAATCTGTCCCATTCGTTATTGATTTCATGCACCTTGGCAGCGAGTCCCACAATCACCGGCTGTCCGTAAAATCTGGCTATTTGACCGGCTAAACGAATCGTTTGTATCAGCTCGACCGCGTGCCTGGAAGCGTCTGGGCAGACTCGCCTTCGTCAGCGCATGCTTTAGTCAGATAAACCTCCAATTCAATTTTAGGATCAATAACCTTGTCCTCGTTGCCCTGATCAAGCAACGGCCCCAGGTTGCCATCGAAGTCTATTTGCCAGGCTGACTGGTATGCCTGTGGCTTTGCGGCAACTCCCATGTCCGTCGTTGAAACCGATTCCCAGGCAGACGAAGCACGCCCATGGACCCGCCCGACCACCTCCTCGAGCGCTGCACTTGTGCCGCGCGCTCGCAGGTCTTCCAGCTGCATCAGCAACATGTTCCAGGCACCAATAGTATTCGCTTTGCGCAGCGATGCATCCACAGAAGGGTCGTCAATCTCCAGCTCTGTCTTCTTTTTATCGACATTACGGTTGATGCAGGCGTCCACCTCTGGAGAGCTCATGATTTCCCACAAGCTCGAGGGCGAAGGTGCTTCTACCGGAGCACAAGCTTCCTCAGCGACTACTTGACCTGCTGCGATAATCGCATACAGTAATAACAGCACCACTGGGCCACGATATTTCACGCCATCACCCTCCTCAGTTAAACGATTTAATCAGATCAACAAAACTCTTGATCGATACGATAAAGTCAGGGCTGCTATCAATACCCTCGTCTTGCAGTGCCTCAAACTGTCGCTTGATATGCTTAAACTGTCCGCTTGGAGTTCTTGCCTGAAATCTTTCGATCTCCCTGGCTTTCGACGCAGCCGGGATACGGCGGTTAAGTACCCTTTCGAAAAATGGTATGTGCACCAGAGGATTTTCGAAATAGTGACTTATGGAATGAACATTCGGGCTGGTTATCCGTGTCGTCTTTATGTCCAAGTAACCCTTGTCCCATTGCGTGTGCGCATCGAGCCATTCGTCTCTCGGTGGGTCGAACGGAATCATCTCCGATATGAAATCGTAGCGATTTGAGACATTCATCATCGTACGACAGACACCCTGGTTGGCAATCGCACTGGGTTTGACCAATGTCTTGTAATGCTGGTCACGATCCGCCGACAATACATAGCTGGTATTAGAAATCTGCATCAGTACCCGGAATTTCAGTACCGAGCTCAGGGACACACCATTATCGAGACGGTTGTCGTAATCCGGCTGTGTCCACAGCGCGCCTGCAAAACCTTGTGAACGACCGAAGTGCCCATGCTATGGCCCACGATTGAGAAAGTATGACCGGTCTTTGTGTAGTGCTTGGCGACATCGGTTATGATTTGATCTGCAACTTCAGCAATGATCTTTTCTTGCACCAATGAATTTCCCCAGTACCACAGCACATCGAGAATATGCGTGTAGAAAAACTCATCGTCGGCAATCCCATTAGCTGGATTTTCAGCGATATTGATCAGAGCAGCGAACTTGTCCGCCAACCCGGGAAAGACTGCAAGGTTGGTCTTGAGCTTTGCTATTTCTGCTTCCCACTGGGAATAGAGTTTTGAATAGATAAAATCGTAGTGAATCGATTTCAGATCCAGCTGGCTATCGAAATCGCCCAAGCGCCCGTTTGAATTGTACGATCCCCAGACAGCCTCAAGCTGTTTTCGGAGTGTGGTGTTATTATCATTCTCAGTATCCACCCAGTCCGCTTCATGCTTCCCTATGCCATGGACAAAATAAACATGGTGCGGAGCTTCAGGCATTTTGCTCTCCCCCAATTGTCGGAACTACCTGCCTTGGCGTATCTCGGCGATGAGCCGATTTTTAGTCATACTACACATTGTTACCAACACGCAGCAGCATTCCTTGTGCTTCCCGAAAACAAATAGGGACTCGTATCGTGCTGCTAACCGTTCATAATGATGACTAGACTACCAATTTCTAGAAATGCCACGACCGGAGCCTACGATCGCCAGAGCTGATCCGTGGGCATTTGGCTCCTCGCGGATAGGCAGTCAGCTAATGTCGTAACGCCGCGTTCTCTAGTTGCAGCGTTAGCCGCGTGCGCAGCACAGTCGATAGGTACGCTGACACCTGGGATATAAAAGCCTAAAATTTCAAGGTGCACCAATTTTCGGGAGGGACAGGGAAAATTCCGACGGCGTTCGTCATTCGGGCTGAGCGAATGGCTACAGCTGAACGCCTGAAAACGGTTGATTTTCGGGTAGCATGTCGTTTAACCTTCCGATGCCTCGCACCATGGAGGCAGCATACACAGCGGGCTGAACGAAGAATCTAAGAAGATACGGAGATTGATTGCCAATGCGAGCTACGGCTTAATGCAGAACACTCAACTTTTGGTTGATGTGACGGCTCGCTTGCGAACACCTCGTTCTACTGAGCGGCGTCCTATCTGACAGACAGTACCGAAAGACCTCCGATCCGGAAGGACCGAGATCAGGCGGGCACACAATATCGGTAAGGAGCAGGAACCTTGAAAGCGCAGAATGTCACAGGCGAGGAAGTATTCGCGGAGTTTGGGTCTAGGCACTCGGTGGACTACATGCTTCGCAGCGTGCAACAAAATTTCGTTCAGCTCAGCAAATTGGCGGAGCAGAAGGCCAGTATTCTGGTGGGTGCCGCTCTGATTCTGATCGCAGTCACCGTCAACAGTCTAAATTCGAGTCAGTTTCTTTACGGGCTGTTAGTCCTTAGCGTATTTACGATCCTGGCGACGATAATGGCCGTGTTGGCCATCATTCCTCACACGCGTTGTGGTGGGAGAGGACGTGATGTGCTTTACGACCCATTGTTCTTCGGCTGCTTCGGTAAATTGGACACGATGAATATCTGCGCCGTATGAAGGAAGTCGTGGCGACTGACGCAGCAGTCTACGCAGTAATCCTCAATGACATTTATCAGCACGGTCGGGTGCTGGAGAAGAAATTCACCTATTTGAGCTACAGCTATCGTACCCTGCTGGTGGGCCTGGTGCTGTCACTGCTGGTCGTTATAGGTGAATTTGTGCTGCAACATGCGGTCTAGGCTGTGTCAGCCATAAAAAGCCACTGACCGTTGCAGAGCTACAGGGCGAATAGACGACGCGTGACCCGAGTATCAACCGTTTGGAGACGGTCGGTGATAGGGTGTCGACAAATCAAAGTTACCTGTCGCTGCGTATTCTCGACACCTTGCCTCGCTGTGACGCCCCGGCACATTTCCAGCACACAGAAGCTCATTCGTAGCATCCGATAATTCTTGGCTGATACCAAATGACGACCAGGAATGAACAGTCTGTTTGCTACCAGCAACAATCGGTGTTTGTCAACTACGTTGACAAACACCGCGACCGGCAACTAGTGGACTTTCAACAAAAACAAAACTAAAAGCTAGAATGCCCCCAAGGAGCCGCTGTTGTCTTAGTTGTTAACGTCGTCTCCATCAAGCGCAACGACGCGCGACACCGACCACACCCAGCAAGCCTGAGACGAAAAGCCAGGCTGCAGCTGGAACAGGAACCGGTAGGATGTCGCCCACCAGCTCGTAACCGGCAATGTCAGCAAAACCTGCGGCAACAGTGTTACGTTCTGGTGACGTCTGGGATGAGCCTCGATCACCGTCGCTTCCTGTCCATGCACCACATGAGGGGCAGGTTGCCGCCCATTCAAAGTCACTATTGATCGTCAGCGTATTCGCATGATCAGCGCTCAGGGTATTCACTCCGACCCGGTGTATCACTTCCAGCGGTGAGACCTCGCGGGTATCCATGCCACCCATATCGGCTACTTCATCGAAAATTGCCAGGGTATAACCACCGAGCTCAACGGCTTCTGACACAACGTTGATATCACCGTCGGTTGGGTATGATACGGTTGCGGCATTCACAACCGATGCGGACACGAACAGCGCTGCGCCCAACAGGACCTTCCTAAATTTCATATCATTTCTCAAGGAGCTATTTTGCTCAGAAATTCAATCCGAGACTTAAGCCAGCAATCTCGTCTCAAAATGCGCGATTTATAAACCTTTTTCCTTATGGCACTCAACCACCGACCCGACACAGCAACGATATAATCTCTTAAGACACGCAAATCAAACATGCTTATCGCCTGTCACAGGTAGCAGGCATCATAGCTGCAGACCATGAAGTAAATATTACAGTCTGATTAAGATTGGTCGAACAAGATGTTTCGTTACGGAACTTCTCGATTAAGAAGTAACCGCTTCCTGCTTTACGCGTTGAGGTGTTCCGTCGCCTTCCGACCTTCCGGGGTCGGACCAACGCAACCGATTGATCAAGAAAATTATTGCCGGCTGAAAGCGCTGCGAATATCGCTTAAACGTACCTTTTTCGGCCTGAAAAAGCGGCTCCTAAGCGTCTGCTGTACAAAGCAGTTATCCACCCCTCCCATCCAAGATAAGACAGGAACCATGATTTCGGGTTAGGTATACCTTTTTTGCGTCAAAAAGCAGCGTCTAATCTGCAGGGCTGGTCACTCCGGCCTGACACCCTTTGGTCTACCTGCTTATTGCTGTCATAGCTTTTATTAACACACTAGGTTTATGTATAGAATCATAAACCGGCAGCACTTCCTTGTTGCATTCAAACAGACCATAAACTGCGGTTTGAGCGCACCTTACGCTGTACTCCACAGTGAAGACGCAATCTCTTGGTACTTCGGCAAACTGGCCGAGAAAAGCGAAGTTGGTCGAGCCTTCTGGTAGAACATCAGGGCGATCGCCCTTCGCGCATGGCATGAAGAGGCTGTCGATGAAAGGCATGGATACCGGTATGCAATTGACCTTGCCCGCATTCACGACCGGTTTCATTAGATCCTGAATCTTAAGATGGTACCAGAGCTCTTCAAGAATCTCCTCGCCGTTGCAATCCGACATTTTCTTCTTTACGTAATTTCCTTCTCTATCCGGATGTAGCCCGTAACCCCAGAATACCTTTACGTTTTTAGGTTGGTTGGGAAAGTGGGGCTGCCGAGCGATCACAATTGACATTAACCAACTGGAATCTATCATTGTGATCAATCCGCCAGTGCCATTCAGATTGCCGGTGAAATCCTCCATGTGGTCATGGAAAGTGTCATCTTTCAGCGTTGCGGTGAATGAATACCATTTTTGCAGGTCGATGTTATCGCAAAAGACGCCAGGGTTGCCAAATGCCTGATCCTTTTGTGCGATTCTCTCCCAAAGAGTCCATGAACCAGAGGTTGTTTTGCCTTTGAGAACCGGTGCATCAGTCCACGACCCTCTATCGGTGCTTTCAGTGATAGATCCATTGGTAATAAAAACATAGTCTTCCTTTCCAAGCGCAATCTCCTCTTTTTGTGTTTGTTTATAGAGAGCGTGTATTACAGTTGCAGTCTTGCTGTTCGCAGCGAGGTCAAAGTCTATGTCGCTGACCTGTTTTTGCATCTCAAAATGAACACCTCGTTGCTGCAAGTACCGCCTCAGTGGCACGACAACCGAATGGTATTGGTTGTATTTTGTCCGCATGATACCCTTGAGTTTTGGCATGCCATCCAACAGGTGTATAAAACGTTTCATGTAACGTCGCATCATCGCTAAACTGCTCCATGTCTGAAACGCGAACATAGATGTCCAGAGATACCAGAAATTGGTCTCAAAAAAGCCTTCCTCGAACCAGTCCTGAATGCGCAGATTGTCCAAGGAATCCTCAGAAGCATAAGTCAGTCGCAATAAATCGGCTTGATCTTTTAGCGAGAGCCCGAAGGAAGACAAATCCACCTTTTGTCCCCTTTGTAGCAGTCGGGCTTGTGCATTCGAGACATACCTGGAACTGAATTCAAAAGACTCATCTCTCACGGAGACGCTAGGGTCATCATAGGACGGAATATTGGATAACAGGTCCCAATAGCATACAAAGTGTTCTTCATGCATCCTTCCGCCTCGAATGAGGAAGCCTTCCTCCTCATCCCCATGTCCGTCAAGGGCGCCACCTGGTAGTTCATCTTGTTCCAGTATATAGATATTCGGACCAGGGACTCCGGCATCATTTAAAAGATAGGTAGCACTTGCGAGCGAAGCAATTCCGCTGCCAACAAGGTATATTCGGGAGGCCGCGGGGTGAGCGTTTTTCTGGCTTTTCATGTATTCGTTCGCATGTGGATAATCTTCGTCTATGGTCAACAAATGATGTGCTGTAGCGAGCCCAGGACAAGAAGCGCGTCGGTAATATGCGCTTGGCTATATACACTTGAGCATGATTGATGCTTGCCGAGCCGCTGCTCGATCACGTGTGCCTCGTTCTGCTCCGAGCAACGAGCCACGCCTCCGCTATGCTTGATAGCTGCGTCCAGCACTGGTGGCCAATACCTTCTTCATCAAGTTTTCAGGAATTCTGGATCACGATAAGCGGGATCGGGATATTCATAAAATCCTTCGCCGGTCTTAACCCCTAGTTTTCCTTTATCAATGAAGTTATTCTTATAGTGTTCTGCACGCAACAACATCGCTGTGTCGTCAAGCTTCTTACCCAAATGCATCTCAACATCATATATGGTCTGCAATCCAATGATATCCATCATGCCAAACGGGCCCATTTCGCTTCTTGTGGAAATCATCCATATCTTATCAATGCTTTCATAATCGGTGACACCCTGGACATACAAATTGCTGGCAGCTGCCAGGAATGGAACTAACAATGAGTTCATTACATAGCCGGATTGTTCTTTGTTGATAGGAATGGAGACCATTCCAATGGAGCGCGCGAACTTGACGATCTGGCCAAAAACAACAGGATCCGTGGTCGGATGCCCCATCACTTCAGCCACATTCGAGTCCCATACCGGATTGGCAAAGTGTAGAGCAAGGAATTTTTTTGGCCTGTCTACCGCTGCAACGATCTCACTGGGCGTAAGCGTCGATGAGTTGGTCGTGAAAATGGTATTCGCAGGCGCTGCTTTACTTAAATCACTATAAAACGACTGTTTGATTTCAAGATTTTCAGGAATAGATTTGCTGACAATGTCGGCATCCCTCACTGCGTCAACCAGATCTGTCGTGTAATGTAATCTGGCGGCTGTTTCATCGACGGCCTGTTTCGATGCGCCAAATGATTTCATAAACAACTCGGCATACTGACGGTGCGAACGTTGCGCAACTTGCAGGCTTTTTTCATAAGCATCAAAAACGGTAACAGCATAACCACTAAACGCTGCTTGCCAGGCAATCTGGGAGCCCATTGTGCCCGCCCCTGCGACCGTTACGTTCTTAATCGCCATTATCGCCGGCCTCGTGTTGATTCGAAACGCGCATCTAATCTTGGATAGCCACACTCACTCAGAGATTTGCAAAAAGAATAGTGACCGATACATTTCAATGAGAAAAAATTGATGTGTTCCATCGCAGTTTAACGGACGAGATGCATGAAATACAACAAACCTTCCGTCCTTCCGGGGTCGGACCAACGCAAGGTCCTTCCGGGGTCGGACCAACGCAACCGATTGATCAAGAGTATTATTGCCGGCTGAAAGCGCTGCGAATATCGCTTAAACGTACCTTTTTGGGCCTGAAAAAGCGGTTCCGAAGCGTCTGCTGTACACGCAAAGCAGTTTCCCCCCATCCAAGATAAGACAGGGACGATGATTTCGGGTTAGGTATACTTTTTTGCGTCAAAAAGCAGCGTTTGAGCCGTTCTCAGGATGGAAATAGAATCAAAATTCGCTAATATTCAGCTGGTTATAGTGGTCGGACCCGGGTCTCTTCGGGTATATCATGACCTGAACCGGGTCATCAATTTCTTTACCACCGGGTATTTTGAACAGGAAGAACGCTGGCGATATATGACACCCAACAGCTACGGCAAGTGGGTGTTCGTCTACGGCAACGCGACACTTCTCAGCGATCCGACCGACCGGACCATGCTACGTCGCATCGCTCAGCGCAAGCTGGACAATGATCAGGCCGATATTGTCGACCTGACGACGCATCTGACGTCAAAAGGACAGTCGCTGCTGAACCTGCTGGAGAATCGCGACCCGGAGCGCACTCTGGCGCTGCTTGCCGAACTGCCGGCGGCCATTCGCGCTGAAGTCGACGCATTGAACCTCGCGGACAAGGATCTCTCGCGCCTGCGCGCGCGGCTGATCCTGTTGCACGGTACAGACGACAACATTATCCCCTATACCGAGACCTTGGCCCTGGCCACATCTGTGCCGCCCGGGCAGTCCGACGTTTTTCTGATCGAAGGCCTGGCCCATG
>Ga0272441_10016876_pt1 | contig 10041 bp, 9 predicted proteins | sample SSMProp6N_FD_193582 | JGI IMG/M metagenome (GOLD analysis project Ga0272441, IMG submission 193582) | Marine sediment archaeal communities from Little Sippewissett salt marsh, Falmouth, MA, United States - SSM-Prop-6N | ecosystem: Environmental > Aquatic > Marine > Wetlands > Sediment ...
TTTCTTTTAGGTTGATTAATAATAGAAGTTATGCAAAATTACATGAAATGCAACTTAAAGTCAAGTATCAAAGGCTAAGGCAAAGGAGAGATAATAAAGTTGATAGAGTTGATAAAGTTTATAGAGTTCAAATATTATAGGCATAAAGCATGGCGTATTGCAGGTTCCGAAGCTACCGTTTTTCTTCAAAATTTATTAGATTTGGGCTACTACCAATTGTCAATACTTAAAGAGGATGTATCATGGCATATAAAAAATCAATTAAAAGAAGAAGATTCTTACAATTATCATCAACTGCCTTCCTTGCCGGCGCTGCCGGTAAGTTGATTGGAAAGTCACTTAAGGTGGAACCACAGTCCCAGGTTGAGGATGCAGCAAGGAAAGTAGGCAAATTGCCCCGCCGTAAACTGGGGTACAGCCAGAAGGATGTATCAGTCATCATAGGGTCCGGCGACCTTGCACGGCTACCTGCAGAGGCAGGTATTCTCTGTGGAATGAATTACTGGCACAAGGCAAACAACTGGATGCGGGAAGGGACACCCGAATCCATTTTGAAAAACAGGGAAGCACATTACTGCCAGGTAACCGTGGACAGGATAGGTGGCGATCATTACCAGGGTCATTTCGATGAAGAAGAACATTACAGATTCGTGAAGGAGGTTGTGAAGGAAACAGGCCTGGGTTATTTCGATGATATGCAACTGCATTACGGGTATCACAATGTGGCGGAACTAAAGAATGACAGGAGCTTCATCAGGGCTTTTGAGCGTCTTAAGAAAGAAGGACTCGTAAAACATCTCTGTCTGTCACAGCACAGTTATGATGGCAGCCCCAGGGTTAAGAATGGTGAAAGTGCAGCTGAAGTGCTTACAGCTGTGGTTGAAGACGGGCTTTATGAACATGCCCAGTTTATGTATTCATATGGAGGCGATCCCGAAATGGATAAATTCATGGAGTTTGCAAAGAGTAAAAATTTCGGGACTATTGCCATGAAGACTGCCAGGGGAATTGGACGTATGATAGACAATCAGTCATTCATGGACAGTCTGCCCGAAGGTGTTACTCCTCATAATGCTCTGATACGCTGGCTTACCACTGATACAAATCTCGATGCCGTTGTGATGCGTCTGAGGAACCTGGATGAATTTGTAGAATCACTAACTGGTGCGGGGGAAAAATTACGCCTACAGGATACTCTGGCAATTGACATGATGACTGCCGAGGCAAACAGGACAACATGCCGTTTATGCGGGAAGTGCCAGTCACAATGTCCACAGCAAATACCAATTACTGATATCCTGCGGTTCGAACGTTACGGAATGGATGACCATGACTGGGGAAAAGCCAGCAGTCTGTATGCAGGGTTACCTTCAAAGGGAAATGCATGTATCAATTGCAGAAACTGTATTCAGGCCTGCCCTTTGAGCCTGCCAATACCCGAGAAACTGGCGAAGGTGCATATGTTGCTTACATAAGCAGGGAGCAGGGAGCAGGGAGCATGGAAGAGGAGAAGGTATGAATGTGAGACGAAGAGCATATGGCTCCCTCCTTCACTGAAGCTACGGAGGACAGGCAGGACACAGAGCATAATAGAATGATATAATGCAGGAATGTAATATTGGCCATTAAATTCTCCAATTCTACCCTTCACCCATTAACCCTTTCCCCTTCCACCTGAACTATTTAAACTATATATTAAAAGAAAATTATTGAATCTTTATTTAAAGACTATCGTATAATAGCCTATAAACCAGATTGAAACTTAAATATTACTGAATCAAGTTTTACTATAGATACAGAGTTTAACAATCAATCAATAATAATATTGCTATGAAAAAAATTTATAAGATTACAGCTTTATCCATTTTTATTATTTCAGTTCTTGTTTCTGCAGGTTGCGAAAAAATGAATATGAGTGAAGAAGAACTCCTGAAGGATCACATATGGAACTGGGTTGAAATGACAACCACCTCATCTAATGAAAATGTCCAGAACATAATTGCACTATATAATATCTTAATGACCGGTGCAACCCTTCAGTTTCATTCAGATGGCACTTATACAATTTCCATGCTTGACGAAAGTGACGACGGAGATTGGGAACTAATCAATAATAATGAAGTGCTGCTGATGGATAGTGATGAGATGACCATCATCAAACTAACAAAAGAAGAGCTGGTACTTGAAGGTGAAGAGGTCAGTAATGACTACGGTACATATAGTGTGACAATGTACTGGGAGAAATAATTGTGACATGGGGCAGGGAGCTTAGAACCAAGGGCTCAGAGCGCAGAGCTCAGGGCTCGGGGCTACGCGTAAAGCGTAAAGCGTAAAGTAATGATCAAACCTTTCTGCCGACAGGTAGACATTCAAACTCTCAAACGCTCAGACCAAAATGGAGATGATAGACTGATACAATGCAGGAATGTAACATTGGTCATTAAATTCTCCTCTTCTACTCTTCTCATATTCCACTCTTCCCTATTACTTTATCCTGACGACGCCTTCAGCTACCCTGGGGAACCTGGACATTACGAGCGGATCGTGCCCGGGGATGATAAGGTCAGGATTACTGACAAGGGTCTTCATTCTTTGCAGCTGCTTTATATACGCGTCGGGATCACGAACAAGTGATACCGACAGTTCGTGATCAAGGTTATAATAAAACCAGCTGTCATCAGAGGCAAGCATCACATTTTCAGTGTTTGTGTCAACCAGCAGGTGCTGGCTCTCGAAAGTATGAGTTGAGCCGGTGAATACTCTTATTCCGGGGATTATTTCTATATTGTCACCATCGACGAACCTAACTCTCCCGTTAAGGTTAGCCTGTACAATTTTCAGAACATCATCCCTGTTCAGTCCTCGTTGATCTGCTCCCTCCTGCCAGCCATCGCCAACGAAATACATATATTCATTCCTCTGAATCCATATGGTCCCGTTGTCAAACAGGTGTAATCCGCCTATATGATCATTATGGACATGAGTTATTATTATATCGGTTATATCTTCCGGATTTACATTTATTCTTTGAAGAGCTGAATCAGGCCTGATAAAGTGTTGTCCCGGGGATAGAGGTCTCGAATAATCTCTTTCGTAACCAACATCCACCAGGATATTCTTTCCATTATCACCTTTCAGGAACCACATATAGTATGAAAACGAAACACTATCCTCCGGGTTCCCCCCTATTGCAACACTGGATGCCGGGATTCTGGCATCAGAGCCTCCGTATTCAATGGCGTAAACTTCATATGTGTTTGCAGGTTGTGAAAACGTTACATTAAGAACCATGAAAATGGCTGTGAAAGTAAAAATAAGGTATTTCATATCAGTGAGTTTTGAAGCATAAAGTTAAATAAATAATTTGACCTGTTTCATAATCTCATTTTTCCCGGGTTTTCTAGGTGGGAATGGGTGAAGGGGTGATGACTAAGAGTCTAAGGGGCTGAGAGACGAAGAGCATATAAGAGTCTTCTGTCAACAGTCTACAGTCGGCAATATTAGCTGGCAAATTTGTAAATTATTTAATTGGTTGATTGGTAAATGCTTTAATTGTCACCAATAAAAAGATTCAATGGTTAAATAGGATTACTTAAGCAATCAGTTTGCAGACTGAGGACTGAGGACTGAGAACTGAACATGGAATCCAGAACCCGTAACTTGAAACATCCCTGCTCCATGCTCCATGCTCCCTGCTTTAGTCACATTTCTTAATAATTTCAGCAGTGCGGTGGCCATACGGCAGTGACCCTCCTTCATCATCCTTGAGCTTTTTCCATGCCCTGGAGATTATTATTTCATCGACCTCATCCTTATCACATTCAACCTGCACCACATATTCCTCGCCGGCATAGGTGGCTATATTAAGTTTTACAATAGCTTTTCCCATATTACGAAATATTAAAGTATAAATATAATTAATATTATATTTCCGGGAGGTTCAGATTATCCACAATATCCTGAAACCTGAAACCTGGAATCTGGAACTTGAAACATTTTTCTCCCTGCTCCCTGCACCCTGCTCATGTCACATTTCTTTATAATCTCGTCTGTCCAATGACTATACAGCTATTTATCCCACTTCAATTTCCGGTTCTTTATCCTTGAATATTAAATACCATATCCCGTTTTCGGTGAGTGCCTCTTTACCTATTACGAAGAAAAGCTCCCTGAAATAAGCATTCTTTTCATCCACTTTTATTGGCAAGCTGTTCAACACTTTGATCTTCTCCTCAGCTTTCTTATAGATCAGCTTCATTATCTGGTATTGGTTAAGCAGATGTTCATAAGCCTTTGTCTTTATAAATGCTCTGATTAAAGCAAAAATGCCCAGCATGATAGGTGCTATCACAAGCATGATGTTGATCATTAGGTAATTTGCTATGAAGAAATTACCCAGGAAGAAAATTGACAGGAAAAGCAAAAGTCCAAGGACCAGAAAAGTATTGGAGACCCTGTGGTAATATGCTATACGCTCTTTCATTCTTTTAACTGATGCATCAAAATACTCGCACTGGTCTTTGATCCAGTTTTCGGTAAGATCCTTGATTCTTTCAGTATCGAATGATTTATTATTAAAGCATATGCCTTGGAGGGCTGACAGAATATGTTTCACCCATGAAAATTCTCTTTCATGAATTCTTAATATGTAATCAGCTACATTCTCATTGATGCCGGCTGTATTCCAGTAAAACTGCATTCTTAGTCCCTCGGCCAGGGTTCTGCTGTACAGGTATTTCTTATGGTCTTTTTTGAATCTTGAATAAATAAATATTATGGTTGTGGCTACTAGAACCGACATTGCCATTACGAGTATTATTTTGCTGGTCCATATATTAGAATATATCTCAAGTGTAAGCACAAACAATAATCCCAGTGCAAACATCCAGCTTGTAATAATCAGATCCCGTCTTCTTGTTTTTACAGCCATCTGATCAAGAATTGCGTACCAGTCCATAAGGAGTTTGTCTGAAAGTTCGAGCTTCTCAGGTTCTTTGAAAAGGTAGGATTTTGATTTTTCTATTTTTCCCCTGTCAAGTCTGATAGAATCTTTGTTGATTTCCTCTATTTTATCAAGTGCCTCTTTAATTGTTAAATCGTTATGTATGTTGTCCAGGGATAAAAATTTACCAAACTCAGGCATCTTAGTAATATTTCCTCGAGAATTTTTTCTTTCACTTGGTAATATAAAGACACTGCCATCATGAACAAAAGTACTTTCAGCAACCGTATTATCATCTCCCTTAATCTTATATTTAACTATGTCAGCCGTTCCGCCTTTTTTGCCCACTTTACCATCCCACAGTGCAATCAGGATCAAAGAACTGTCTGCAACCAGTTTTCCGGTCTTTAAATACTGACTGGTACTGTCAGCTTCCCTTTTATCAGGCTCGACAATAAAATTCCTTTTGGCCTGCTTTAGGAGGGCATCAAACTCAATATCAGAAAAATCATCAAAGTCATCTTTGTATTTTTCAGACCCAAACGGCATTGGGACGATCAGCTCAAATCTATCACGGTAATCATCGTTTTCCCATTTCATGTTCAGGAAGATTTCCGCCACGAATCTGTCAGCACCCTCAGCGACTGATGAAAAAAGGTGAATGGGAGAGCTGGGATACTGTGTGGCCAGGTCTTTGAACAGATTAACTATTTGATCTTTTTGCCTGTCCGTAGTTATTACATCAAGATGGCCTACCACACCTACTGTGATCGGTATCCGTTTTGACATTAACATATCATGTAATTTAAATTTTTACTATTAGTTTAAATGATATTACTGAGACTGTATATAGATAATATTAAGTGCATTATCATTTGCAATTTAATTAATAGCTGCCAGTATGCCTAAAACTATAGATAAAAACGGGGTTATTAACCAGGGTAAATATCTTTGAGTTCAACCATTTTACGTTTTAACTGTGTAAAAGGTTAACTAAACATGCAAAAAAACCATTGCATGCTACTATAATACAGGCTGTAATCTGAATTTGTTATTAGTCTCAGTCATTCTCGTGCAGGCCGCATTCCTTTTCGGAACCTGATTCCCACCACCACCTGCCGGCTCGAAAATCTTCGCCGGATTTGATGGCTCTTGTGCAAGGCTCACAGCCTATGCTCACAAAGCCTTTATCGTGTAATATATTGTATGCGACATTATGCTTCCTGATATAATCCTCCACATCGCTCATTTCCCACTTAAGTAAAGGATTGTACTTATATATACCCCTGGCAACATCAGTCTCTATCATTTCCAGTTCGTCGCGGCTAGCTGATTGAGTAGCACGAATACCCGTAACCCAGCACTTTATTCCTTTGAGTGCCCGGTTGAGTGGCTCAACCTTTCGGATATGACAGCATTCTTTTCTGTTTTCCACTGATTCATAAAAACTATATGGACCTTTTTCTGAAAGCAACTTCTCCACAGAAGCTGTATCAGGAAAATAAGTTTTAATATTCTTCCCGTATTCTTGAACGGTTTTGCTGAATACTTTATATGTTTCCTTAAAAAGCCGTCCGGTGTCAATAGTAATAACCTGGATCATAATATTATTTGAGAATATCATATCGGTTATAGCCTGGTCTTCTAACCCGAAGCTGGTTGTAAAAACAATCTGGCCTGGATACATCTCAGCCATGTATTTCAATCCATCTACCGGATTTTTTTCATTTACAGCATACAATAATTCTTCGGCTTTCTTGTTCATAACCAGAGTCTCATTAATATTATTCTCTGTATTGACCTCTTCGACTTACGTGTCCCCCTCCGTATAATAACCAGCATACGTCCCCATCTGATGCGCTCCCATAATCTTTCATGAAAGAAATATAGCAACATTTTAATGAATGCTTCCGCAATTGCTACACCGGAGGCTTTCTGTGCAGCATACGGATCTTTATGAAAGAAAAGATATGCGAGTCCGAATGTTGTTGCAGAGGCAATTAAGCGCCAGGTGATAGCCTTAACTATACTCTTTATCGGTCGGTCACGTGTAACCCTTTGTTTTCTTACAGTAGGCGGAGCAGGGACACTCCTGGGATATGCTTTCTTAGATTTTCCAGCTGTTTTACCATCAACAGTTTTTCCCTGGACATCTGTATTTTTCACCTCTTTAGTAATCGCTTCCATCATGGAGATAGATTAGAATAATGCCAAATGCAAATGTAGCTAATATGATATATGCGGCAACAGGGTAAAAATTGGTATTTGAGTAACTATAAATACTTATAAGAGGCTAAGGCTTCCTCCTCCGCTGAAGCTACGGAGGACAAGAAGGCTAAGGACAAGGAAGTTGATAAGGTTGATATAGTTTATAAAGTTGATAAAGTATTGAGGATTTATATTGCTGACTGTTAAACGAAGCAGAAATGAATCAACCTCTAACCCCCTAAAATTCTAAACCTGTTTTTTTGATGAGAACCTGAGTATCAAATAACCTGTCAACCCTGAGATAAGTGATCCGGCAATTATCCCTATTTTGGCTGAGTTTACCACCGCTGGATTATCAGCGAAAGCAAGGTTTGAAATAAATATTGACATAGTAAATCCCACTCCGGCAAGGAAAGCAATCCCAACCAGCTGCCATCCATTCATCCCTTTCGGCATAACGGTCAATTTAAGTTTACTGGCTAACCAGGTGAATAATGAAATACCTATTGACTTTCCTGTAAAAAGACTGACCATTATTATCAGAACAACAGTATAGTTAATGTCAGTACCGGTACTCAGACTAACTCCTGCATTTGCAAAAGCAAAAATAGGTATAATAAGATATGCCACCCAGTTATGCAGGCTATGTTCAAGGTGTTGCAGTGGTGACTGCACTTTGCTGGTCCAATCTTCAAGGTCGTCTATATATTCAACCTGCTCTTTCGACAGTACCGGGCTTGTGCCTTCACCTGCCTCTTTAAACTCATCGACTATACTGCATAGGTTAACAGCATATGTACTAACATCAACTTTTTTTCTGATTGGTATCGTTAAAGCAAGTAAAACACCTGCCACGGTAGGATGAAAACCTGCCTTCAGGAATAGTAGCCACACGATAACGCCGGCGGTAAAAAAAAGGTATCTTGAGTATAAACTCCTTGAAGACAGTATAATAAGTATTATTATTATAGCGAGTGCAATTATTAGTAATAGCCATTTAATTCCTGTACTGTAAAAAACTGCTATGAGTACTACAGCCCCAATATCATCAACTATTGCAAATGCTGCAAGGAATACCTTAAGACTGATCGGTACCCTTTTACCTAGTAGCTGCAAAATGGCAAGTGAGAAAGCGATATCCGTTGCGGCTGGGATACCCCAACCGTGTGATGTGCCAGGATCTTTGTTTAATATAACATACAAACTTACAGGTACTACCATACCTCCAATCGCAGCAAATATAGGGAAGGATGCTTTCTTCAGGTTATTTAACTCCCCTATCATCACCTCTCTCTTTATTTCAAGTCCGATCAAGAAGAAAAAAATAGCCATTAAGCCATCGTTAATCCACAAAATCAATGGCTTTATTAATTCAAAATCAGGTGTCTTAATGCCAAATTCATATTGCCATATAGAATTATAAATACCGGCGAGTGGTGAATTAGCCAGGATAAGAGCTATAACTGTTGCACCAAAAAGCAATACACCACTAAGGCTCTCAATTTTAACGAATTTTTGGAAAGGACTAATCAGGATATTCTCAATCTTCATACTTAACTGATTAAAATCAAGGATAATTTCCGCCAAAAATAGTTATTATTACAGTGTTGGAGGCAATAATTCAATTAGTATTAAATTCCTCGGCATTGATCCGGGGCAACCATTTCGACAGTTCGTCAATTACTGGTCTGAGTTCAGCTGAGTCAGCTATATTATGAAACTCGTGAGGATCATTTTCGTGATCATACAATTCTTCATCCCCGTTATAATAGCGAATATATCTCCATCTTTCAGTTCTTACCGAGTGATTACCCTTATGATATGTTGTTACTGCCGGTTCATGTCTTTTGACTTTGGGATCGTTGATCTGGGGTAGCAGGCTGGTTCCCTCAAGTTGTTCAAATTGCTCCCCTCCTATAAGATTAACAAGTGTTGGGTATATATCAAGCAGGCTAACGGCTTCTGATGTTACTGAGCCCGGTTTCGTCAATCCAGGCACAATAAATATCAGTGGCACCCGTGTTGATTCTTCCCAGAGGGTAAATTTCTCCCATTGCTCTTTTTCTCCGATATGCATACCATGGTCTGACCAGAGAACAATAATCGTATTATCTGCCCTGCCACTCTCATCCAGGCCATTTATTAGCTTACCAATCATCGCATCAGAGAATGAAATACAAGCTTCATAAGCCTGAACGGCATAATTCCACTGGTCATTCTCGAGCATCCATTCCTGCCATTCCCTCCTGAGCCAGTTAAATGATACAGGGGATACATCATCCAGGTCATTCTCCATTATGAAAGGCAGTTCCCTTTCGTCCACCGGGTACATATCAAAATACTCCTGTGGGGCAAACCATGGTATATGTGGTCTGAAAATGCCAACAGCCAGGAACAGAGGCTTATCATGTTTCTTCTTAAGTTCAGAAACTGCCCATTCCACAACTTTATAATCAGCCATATCTTCAACCTTGCCCAGGGGTCCCCAGTCAAAGAAGTACGAAGGTCTTTTTAAGGTACTTGCAGCTGCAATATTTTCCCAGGTCACTGTCCCGGCATCATTTATTTCGAATGTCTCAGGCCAGAGAGAAGGGGGTAATGACCGTGATTTTGATGGATAGTATTCATCCCATATTGTTGAATCATTCTGGTCGATACCATACGCTGTCTGTATCCATGACAATGTGTGGAATATTTTTCCTCCGCCCTTTACTGTATAGCCCTGGTTCCTGAAAAATTCAGGTATCGTCAGAGCATTTTTCAGGACCGGTGACTGTCTCCATAGCTGCACATTTGCATATACTCCCGATGTGCTGGGCCTAACGCCTGTCATGACACTTGTTCGCGAAGGGCAGCATGCAGGGGCTGTACAATGTGCATTCTCGAATATC
>Ga0272441_10016877_pt1 | contig 10041 bp, 6 predicted proteins | sample SSMProp6N_FD_193582 | JGI IMG/M metagenome (GOLD analysis project Ga0272441, IMG submission 193582) | Marine sediment archaeal communities from Little Sippewissett salt marsh, Falmouth, MA, United States - SSM-Prop-6N | ecosystem: Environmental > Aquatic > Marine > Wetlands > Sediment ...
GGCTTGCCAAAAATCTGATTTATTTCTTCTGAGCCTTTTTTGGTACTGGCAATTCGCCGTAATACAGAGGGAGGATTTACAAAGCCTCGTTCCTTCTCATACTGCAACACACCCTTTTTGCTGAAATAGAATCGTTTTACTTTTTGCCCTTTCGTATCGTAGGTTTCTTCATCATTTAACCAGCTAAGAATCTGGTCTCGCATAGCCCAACCAGCTTCAAGGGTGACTTGAGAAACAAGTTTTCCCTTTTTAAATTCAAAATTCCCTTCGACAATACTAATTTTTTCACTTTTTCCTATCACCCCCTCAAATTTTGCGGAACTACCTTCAAATTCAATTCCCGGCGGAAACGTAATATGGCTTGCTGGGTTGCCTTTTGATATTTTCTTTACAGCTCTTTCTGAAATTAAATCTGCATCGCCCTGATAAACAAAATTTGATAAAATAGTTTTATCTCGTGCAAATACCAAAAGATATTCATGTGCTCTTGTGAAGTGTCCCGCAGCGGTACCGCTTCCAAGATCCCAGACTAATTCCCCTAAAATATTTTCTTCGCCAAAGATATCATTCATAATCATTCTAAGGTTATGAACTTCGTTATCGTCGATGGATACAAATATAACCCCATCTTCCCTTAAAAGATTCTTCGCCAGAAAAAGCCGTGGATACATCATGCAGAGCCAGTTGGAATGGAAATGGCCGGTATCCTTGGAGTTCTTCCGGAAAAAGCCGTCCTTTGTCAGGAGTCCTTCGGCATCTTTTATCCCGGCGCGTTCTTCGTAGTCGCCGCGTTCTTCTTTGAAGCGGTCGGGATAGATAAAGCTGTCGTTGCCGGTATTATAGGGCGGGTCGATATAGATCATCTTTATTTGGCCGTAATAGTTTTTCTGGAGAACCTTCAAGACCTCTAAATTATCGCCTTCAATAAAGATATTATTGGTATTGTCGAAATCCACCGATTCTTTTCTGTCGGGTTTTAAGGTCGCGGTGGTCGATTCCTGCAATATGCCGGAAACAATCGGCCTTGCCCGCCCAGGAAAGGCCGTAAGCCAGGCCATTGGTATCGGTTTCGCCGCCGAGGGCGAGCTTTAACGCGTCAAAATCAATTTTCCCGTCTTTAAACGCCTGGGGAAACAGGGACTTTAGCTTTTCAACCTGCCCGGCCTTAATATCCAGCGACTCACCGGATAATTTTGCAGTTTCTGATACATTCTGTTTCTTTTTCACCTTGAAAACCTCGTATTCTACGTATCCTTAGCTCAGTCTTATTTGCCCGTATTAGTTTCCCGGAATATCCACTTAAACCTTATAATAGAACAACCCATTATCTGCGATTGCCGCCCACGGACCGCCGGGGCCGATGAATGGTCGTTATTATATGTGAAATTCATTTGGTTGGCAAGGTAATGTTTATGGGTTGGGATTGGGTTTTTGTTTTAGGGATTGTTGGAGGAGTTGGAGATATGGTTTTTCTGGTGGGGCGTAGGGTCGGAATTTTTCGAGGATGCCTTGTTCGTCGCTGTAGAAGAGGGCGCGGTGGTAGCCGAGGTTGTTGGCCAGGGGAGAGTCGATGAGGTTGCTGGAGTCGGCGGCGCTCATTTGGAATAGTACGCGGTTGTCGAATTCGCGCAGTGTTTGTCGGTCGAAGGTTCGTTCGACGGCGGCGAGGGTGTCGGACCAGATAATGGTGTGGACGCCGACGGGTGGGCCTTCGCGGAGGATTTCGGCGAGTTGTTTGTCGGGCTGGGGTTTGGCGTCCTGTTCCATCGAGAAGCTGAAGCCGTCGTCGGAGCGGCGGAGGACGCGGTAGCGTTGGAGGCCGAAGATGAGGAGATAGATGGCCGGTGCTTTGAGGTCGTTGTCGGTGAGGCGTCGTTGGGTTTCGGCGGCGAGTTCTTCGATGGTTTGAGGGACGTCGCGCCATGCGACGATTTGATGAGGCTGGGGGAGCACCGAGCAGACGTGGGCGAGAAAACCGGCGGCAGGGGAATCGGCGGGGCTGCCGTCGAGGATGATGAAGCGGGCGGCGTTGAGATGGTTCTGGGCGGCGGCGGCGGCGAGGGTGGCGGAGATCAAGCCGAGGGCGGCGTTTTCGCGTTGGCCGACGATGAGCATATTGGCGCCGCTTTGTCGTCGGAAGACGGCGGCGGTGGGATCTTTGATGGCGACCGGTTCGCCGAGCCAAAGGTGGGTGGCGACGGCGGGTTCGGCCGGGGCGGGCTGCGTGAGGGATTCGGCTAATTTTTTGTTGGCGGCGATGTCGGCGGGGATATTGCCTTCGAAGACGATTTGATCTTCGGTCGGCGTCGAACGTTGAGCGGCGAGGGCGGTGATTTGGGACAGATATTGGTCGCGGAGGGGGTCGGGGAGCCAGGCGGTTTGATAGGGGCTGTTGCCGACGACCATGCCGCCGGCGTCATTGTAGATCGCCTCACCGGGACGGTTGAGGAGGCGGGCGGCGAGATTGTCGTCGTCGAGGATAAGCTGGGAATCGGCTTCGGCGCATTGGAGTGCGATGCGGATGGCCATTTGTCCGATGGTGCTGCGGGCGAGGTTGGCCGAGCCGGCGAGGGTTTGGGAGCCGAGCAGGACGTGCAGTCCGAAGGCGCGGCCCTGCCGGACCAATTGTTCGAGGATAATGGCGGCGTCCTGAGCGAGTTTGTCGTCTTCGGCGAAAAACACCTGAAACTCATCGACGATCAGCACAGTGCGGGGCATTTGTTGTCCGGTCGCTTCGCGGCAGGCGGCGATGTCCTGGACGCCGGCCTGACGGAATATTTCGCCGCGGCGGTTCAACTCGGCGTCGAGTCGCTGCAAGACGCTGAGGCCAAATTCCCGGTCGCTTTCGACGGCTATGGTGCGGGCGTGGATCAGTTTGTTTCTGACATAGGTTTTGAATTCGACGCCTTTTTTGAAGTCGATCAGGTATAATTCGATCTGGTCGGGGGCGTACCACAGGGCCAGGTTTGTGATAATCACGTGCAATAAAGTGGATTTTCCCGATCCGGTTTTACCGGCGAGCAGCACGTGCTGGGCGACGCCGCGGCCCAGGCGGAGATGCTGCAAGCGGGTCGCCCCGGTGCGTCCGATGGGCACGGAAATTTCTTTGCTGCTGTCGAGGCTCCACATTTCGTTTTCGGCGGGGGCGATGATTTCGAAAGGGACTTCCACGCGTGAGGATTCGAGTCCGGCGCGGCCGACGCGGTGAACGATTTCGGTGAGCACGTTTTCGGCGGGCGGGATGTCAAGAGTCAGGGGGAAATTGCGGAACACTTTGTTTTGCCATTCGAATTGGTCGTTTTTATTAATCAGGAAGACGCTTTTTTGCGCCAGTTCTTCGATGTCGAAATTGGGGGGCAATTCCCGGCGGGCGTCGTACATAATCAGGGTAAAGACCCCGCAGCGGGCGCCGCTGTTGACGATACTGGTTAGTCGGCGGGCGGATTCTTCGTTGAAATTGGCGGGGAAATCGGCGAGGACCAAAAAGCGGTAAGGTTCGGCGAGTTCGCCGGCCTGTCGATTGTATTCTTCGATGGTTTCAAATTCGTTCCGGAGATATTTTTGGATGACCGTTTCCATGTGCCCGGTCAGTTCGTCCAGTTGCTGTTGTATTTGGGCGGCGTCGGTCCAGATACGCCCACCGATCAACGCCTCCTGATGATCGGCGGCGTGCATAAACCCGGAAAAGTTTTCGCCTAATCCGATGGGGTCAATAATGGTAAACTGCACCCGGCCGGCCGGCATGGAAGTAAACAGGCGCATCATCACGGCGCGGAGGGCGTCGAGGGCCTGGGCGCGTCCCTGGCGTTCGGTCCGGATCAACAGGGAACACTGATCCGGGAAGGTCAACAGGGCCGGGAGGGTGATTGGTTTTTCCGATTCGACGTTAAAAGGAGCAAACTTTAAGACGTCCGGCGAAATTTGCTTGAGGTCAAGCTGCAGTGATCCGAAGCGCACGACCGCAGCGAAGGAATTTTTCGGGGTCCATTGTCGCCAGAAATCATCATGCCAATCCAACGAGACCGTTTGATCGAATCGGCTGGTGTCTTCCAGCAGCGCCGCCACCTGCGACAAGCCCCGGCGCCAGCGTTCTTCGAGTAAATTTCGGTCCGAATCGTATTTTTGTCGGTACGTGCTTAGCTGCCGGTCGAAATTACTTTTTACTTCCGCGAGGGCGTCGTTTTTTTCCTGCGTCAATTTCGGCAACAACTTTTGGTGTTTGTCGTCATGGGATTGGATTTGCCGTTTTTGATTTTCCACCAGTTCGCGCCGGATTTTTTGATACTTCACTTCCAGTTCCTGCAGCGCGGCGTCACGCTGTCGGGTCGCTTCGTTTTTAGTTGATTCTAATTTTTTTTTGGCATTTTGGATATCCGTATCGTGTGTTTCCACCGCTTCCTGTTCGAGTTCTTTGATTTTTTGCAGGGTGGTTTTTATCGAGTGATCCAGCATCAAGTGCGTCTCGACAATAATTCGCTGGAACGGTTGATAAACCTGCTGCACTTGTTGGGCGGCCTGGCGCCATTTAGCCCGGCCGATCAAGAGCACTATTGTCAAAGTCAAAATAAAGGCGACAGGACCGGTGATATAAAACCGGGGGAGCGGGACTCGTGTTTGAAAATTCAGCCCCCCCATCAGTCCCACGGCGGCGGCGCACAAAATAAACGGGTAAAAGAATGGTCTAATGCCGATAAAAAGATGCGGGGTTTTGAGGGCATATAAAGTATTGATATATTGTTGGGCGGTTTCGCACTGCCGCCGGAAGACGGCAATCACCTTATCTTTTTCGACCGGTTCGGGGGTTTCGATGTCTTGGGGTTCGGGCACAGGCTGGCGGAACAGTCGCATGACGCCTTGGGCCTGCTCTTGCAGGTAGTCCAGTCGCTGTTTTGCCGCCGGCACCGCTTCTTGAATATTCCGGCGGTCCTGCCGGCACCGTTTTTCGGTCGCCTCGGCGACATTATCGGCGAGCATCACCTCGTATTCATAATTTTTTTGGGCTTCCTGGGCCTCCAACTCGGCCTGGCTGATCGAGTGGTCGCGCCGGGCGCGGTTTTCGTCCTCCAGTTTGCGGATACCGGTTTCATATTCGGATTTAACCTGCCTGAGGCGCGCCTGATATTCCTGTTCGGCGGTTTCGGTTTGCTCTTCATGGCGGGCGATAATTTTTTTTCGGTCCCGTTCGTATTTGGTTTCGACTTCATCCCGGAGTTCCTGATAAATCGATTCGATCTGGTTCACCGCCGGTTCGATAGCACCGGGGGTCAGGCGCAGCACTTCTTGTAAGGCGTTGTGCTGCAGTTTTTCATGATCGTCAACGATCGGCGGCGGCGGTTTTAGCAGGTATTTTTCCAGATGATCGACCATCCATTACACTCCCGGGCGGCAACGTTGATATTCAGGTGCAATCTTTACGCAAACGAAACAGTATCCCGTCAATGTGATCCATCGCCTGCTGGGTTTTCATCAGTTCGGTTCGCAGCAGGTCGATATATATTTTTTCGAACTGTTTACAGTTGTCATCCCGCCAGTCTTCCTTGATGCGATCCCAATGGGCGAACAAGTCTTTGGAGGCTCGAATCAGTTTGGCGCGACCGTCATTGACACTCATAAGTTTAGCCTTAATTTTATATTCCCCCGATTTCACATCGGGGGCTTGGTTGCCGTACCCATATTACACCGGGGTTACTAACGTATCTTGAGGATCTAAAACAGCCTCGATGTCTTCTCCGTTTATTACCACCAAATACCCGTCCGGTAAAGATAAAATATCCTTTAGGTCAGGGCGGAAATCCAACAATTGCTCCAGGGGCAGTGCTTGATACTCGGTGATTTTCTCTCCTACGGTTCCGATAAACCAGCCGCTGTCGCTTTTCATGCCGGTTTTGATGCGTTCCAGGTAAATTCTGGATTGCACCTGTTCGATGCGGTTAAACACCACTTTACCCTGAAGGGGCGCCGGTGAGGGCCCGGCTTTAATCGCCGTCGCTATTTTTCCTGATGCGGCCCTTATGACTTCCCCCAAATACCATTTTTCCGGCACGGCGCCGGTTGGGGTCATTTTCCGGTGCAGCAATGTTGGTGTTCTTTTGCGCAAGGCGATGTAATCGGACACCGAGGCTTTTTTCGGGTCCGGCAGCTTATCTGGTTTGGTCCATAATTCCCGCGTAAATTCGCTTTCCTCCGCCGCGGCATCGGCCCGCACCGCCGCATCCTGAGTCGAACCGGTTTGCACATACTTTTCCAGCGATTCGATCATCCTGTCGATCAGGGCGCAGGCATTGGGTATCTCGATCTCCAGGGCATTGCTGAGTCCCTGAGCCATCCCCCGATAGGTGAACGCCTCTTTTTCCATGATATGCGTCCACCGTTTGACATTCTCCAGTTTTTGCCGGGCCTGTTCCAGTCGCTGTTTCGCCAGGGCGAAGGCCTGCTTTTCGTCCACGTTGGACATTTTGCCCGACGACGAGATTTCCTGATAGCGCTGCTTGCTTTCCAGCGCTAATTTCGCCTGGGCGCACTTTTCCGTGAGCAAGCGCACCTGTCCCTGCCAGTGTCGCCCCTGATTTTGCTTAAGCCACATCCCCGCGCGCTGGACGTCCGCCTGGGCCTCCTCCAACGCCATCGACGCCTTCTGCGAAAAAATAATCAGGGCGCTGCGCAGTTCTCGCAACACCTCCACCGACTCTATCCGGGCAAACTGATTCATGCTGCACCCTAATGCTGCTGCAGGTATTCTTCTATAATCGTGGCTTTCTTGGTTAAAAACTGCACGTGCCGCTCCGAAGATTCCAAGAAGCGCCCCAGGGTTTTAATCGTCCGGTCGAACTCTTCGGAAAATTTTCGCTGTTCCTGATCCTGCCAGGTTTTTTCCAGGGTCTGCATCCGAGAATGCAACCGCCCCACCAGCGTTTCCAACTCGCCATTAAAACGGTTTAATTCCCGGGCAAATCGCCTCAACTCACCAGGATCGACATGGGCTTTGGCCATTATTGCTTTCCTCTCCGGCTCCACGCCTTACCACGCTTACGCCTCCGGCGTTTACCTGTGAAACCAACAAATCCCTCCAACAGGTCGGCACTGCACCTAAAAATTAAAAACTCACATCCAGGGTTATTGTACCACATTTTCCAGGGCGAAGCAACTCTATATATAACGTCAAAAATACCCCCTGGTTTACAGGTATGGTTGCAAGACATTGAAAATAAATACTTTATATCGGGCGGGACTGTGATATAATACGCCCATGATTAAAGGTTTTGTGCTGTTGTTGTTCGGGACGCTGGCGTGTTCGACCGCGGCGATTATTATTAAATTAAGCCAAACCGATCCGATTTTGCTGGCGGGTTTTCGGTGTTTGATCGCGTCGATAATCCTGAGTCCGCTGTATTTTCGTGATCGGCGGTTGCATCGAAGTACATATCATTTCAAGCATTTATGGGCGTCCTTGCTGCCGGGGATATTCATGGGACTGCATTTTATATCGTGGAATTTTGGGGTGGTCCGAACGGCAATCGCCAATGCGACGCTGCTGGTGACGATGGCGCCGATCACCATGCCTTTTTTCGCCTGGATAATTTTTCGACAGAAACTTAACCGGGCCGAATGGGCGGCGACGGCGTTTTCGGTCATGGGATTGGTGATCTTGGTTATTTCTGATCTGCAACTGCAGGCAAAGAACGTCGCCGGTGATTTGTTAAGCGTTTTATCGCTGCTGTTTTTGACGTATTATATGATCTTGGCGCGCGTGAACCGGGATGTCGGTTCGATTTGGCTTTATATTGTGCCGGTTTATTTTATTTCGGGGATGTTCAGTATGGTCTGTTCGTTGTTTTTCGAGCATCCGTTTCAAGCGTACCGTATGCGTGAAATTTATATTTTTTTAGCCTTGGCGCTTATTCCGACTGTGATCGGGCATTCGATTTTGAATTACAGCATGCGGCATTTGCCCAGTCAATTGGTGGCGATTGTGAGTTCGGCCCAGTTTATTTATGCCGGGATATTAGCCTACTTTATTCATCAAGAGACCATTCATGTGATGTTTTTGCCGGCCAGCGGATTGGTGGTCGTTGGGGTGGTGTTGGCGGTGCGGGCCCGCAAAGAATCCGCCGGTGATAATCCGGCGAAAAACAAATCCCCGGCGTGATAACCGGGGATTCAATATGTTGGTATCGAGTTGGTCCAGCAGGTTTCGGCTATTTAGCTTTGTTGGTCCTCGATCAGGAAATGGGGATTAAACGCCGGGTCGGTTTCGGTGAGTTTGGTTTTGCCGACTTTGATCGGCATGATGTCGGTGGCGGCGAACAAACCGAAGTCCGCGGTGGCGTTTTGATCGACGGCGCCGAATTTAACCTTGCCGATGCTGCCGGTATGGCCCAGACCTGTGTAGGGCGGCTGAACGCCCGGCAGGACATCCTGGAGATCGGGAACCGGGGGCAGCACGCCGGCGCTGATGTAACTTTCATTAAAGCTGCCGGAAACAGAAACAGAAAGGACATCGCCATTACCGACGCCCTGCATGCCGCCGACAAAGCGATCATAACCAGCGAGGATTAGCATTTCATCGGCGTCGCCTTTGGCTTTTATTTTGTTAATGTTGCTTCCGGCGCTAATTACGGCGTCGAGCAAGTTAATGCCCTGAACGGAGCCAATGTCGTTGTGGGCGGAAATGGCGGCGCCCTGGAAATCACCTTTTTTCGCGGCGATTTTTACAATCGAACCGTTTTCGGCGAGGATGTCGCCCAGGATATTTCCGGCAACACTGACACTATTGATGTCGCCGGTTTTAGCGTGGATCGTGGCGCCCAAATCACCCTGTTTGATCTTGATGGAGTTGACGGCATCGGCAGAGAGCAAGCCGGCGGTGTATTTGTTTGCCTGAAGCGAATTCAGCGGGCCTTCGATGTCGAAGAGGACATTGCCAATTTCGTTGACCTTGACGGTGGCGCCGTTGGAGGCCGGCTCGGCGGTGCTGATTTGCACGCCGTCGGCGATAGCGTCAACCTGGATTTGTCCCAGGGAACCGGTCAGGTCAATATTGCCGTTTAGGGTAAGCGTTTTGCCGGTAAGTTTGCCTAATGATGTCGGAGGCGCCAGCGGGGAAGGGTTGCCGTTGACCAGGTTCAAGGTGATAGGTTCTTTGCTTTTGACGGTAATGGCAGTCGCTGCGGTGGTGCCGTCCAGGTATAGTTGGTCGAAATTAAAACCGCCGTCGATGCGCCCGGAGCCGTCGCCTTTGAGGGCGAAGGTGTATAACGGTCCGCCGGGCTGCTGCAGTTTAAGCTGAACGTTGGAGCGCTCGCCTACCGAGCCAAACTGCCAAACGACCGCGCCGGTCTCATCGGTTGCGGCGATGTTGTTGTTGGGATCGCGTTCCTGGATGGAGCCGTCGGGGACGATTTGCGCCAGGAGATAATATTCGTCGGCCGGGGTGTCCAGGGGAATCAGGAGCTTGGATTTGTAGATTTTGGCGTCACCGGGATCAAGCTTGACCGACTTATTTTGTATAGACCCAACGAGCAGGTCATTTTGGTCCAATACCGTATCCGGCGAAGCGAACACATTCAGGGTAAATTTACCCAGGGCGGGTCGGTCGCCAACATTCGAGATGAGGATTTCGGCGGCGCCTTTATCGCCGGGAACGACAAAATCCCCAAGAGAAACATCGTCAAAAGAACCGATTAAATCCGGACCGGGCGGCATAGAACCGGTGGTGAAATTGATGTCCGTTTCGTTCCAGCTTGAGGTATGCACATCGACGCCGTCGATTTTTTCGAAGTCATAATCATAGAAAACCACCCCACAACGGTATTGCGTGTTAAGATCGAGTACTGCCGCAGCGGTCCAACTGGTGCTGTTTCCGGGTAAATCAGCGCCGGAAACGAAATCTTCGGAAAGGGTTTCTTCAATCCCGATCCAGACGCCGCCATCCTTTAAGGGATCGGTCCATGGGTCCCAGAAAATAGTCGGTTGGGCCGGCACGCCGGTCTGTTGGTGCGAGGGATAAGTAATCACGGGCGTCTCATCCGGTACTTCCACCTC
>Ga0272441_10016878_pt1 | contig 10041 bp, 5 predicted proteins | sample SSMProp6N_FD_193582 | JGI IMG/M metagenome (GOLD analysis project Ga0272441, IMG submission 193582) | Marine sediment archaeal communities from Little Sippewissett salt marsh, Falmouth, MA, United States - SSM-Prop-6N | ecosystem: Environmental > Aquatic > Marine > Wetlands > Sediment ...
TTTATCTGATGTTCTGATTTTCGTCGGTGGTAATTATGATGATTAAACTCCAGGTGGCAAGCTAAGAGTCCGCCCGGTAAGCTCTACGAATTAGCTAAATGTCAAGTCGAAAAATTTAGTCTGAATTACTAAGTTGTCGATAAAGTACAACACTATATCATTATAGAAGTTAGGAGTAAAATGACAAGTCAAAACCACACCCATTTGATCGACATTTTTTCAAAACCTGGACAGGTTTAGGCAAATTTGATCTTTGACGCAGCGTGATTGAATTCGTAAGTGCTGAAACTACAGAGAATTAATAAAAGAATGAGTTAAAATCCCGGCTGCAGGTCGCCTGGTATTTGCGCCTGAAGATATTTGGTATAAGTTGGAATTCGGTTATTTGCCTGGCGGGGATTTATCACCGGGTGCGGTTGTCAGGCGGAGTTAGAGTTTATTCCGGTGGGATGACGGTGATGCTGTAATCGCTTTCGGTGAATTTTATGATGGTGAGTTCGATGCCGTCGGGATTTTGGGATTGGTGGAAGGCGGCGAAGGCGAGGTTGATTTCGCAGGGGCCCGGGATCAGGGTTAGAGGGTTGTCGAGGCCGGTGGCGGTGGGGGGGAGCATGAATTCCTGTTCATCGTCGCTGTCTGTGTTTTCGATGCAGAGGAAGATGAGGTTGGCGTGAGTTTCGGTGCAGGGATTCCAGGAGAAGGTGACCGGAGATGGCAGATGTTGTTCTTGGGCAAAGCTGGTGATGTTGGGTTCTTGAATGAGCGGATCGATGTAATCGGCAGTGCCGGGGACGCCAAACCAGAAAGAGGTTTGATGTTGGCGTTGGTTATCGTAGTGGAAGGTGAGGGTGTATTGTCCGTCGCCGTAGTCGGCAAGACAGCCGGCATCGTCGAAACATCCATTATAAAACCATTGGTAATCTCCCGATCCGCTTTGGGGGGGATCAATTTCATAATCCCATCCGCTCTCGATTACGCCATAGGGCAAGATATTTTCGCGGTAGGGGGTGTTGGGCAGTTCAAAGGTGTTTCCGGCGGGCGTTAGAAATTCGATTCGCTCTACTTTATGGTCGGTCACAATCCTTAATTCAAAAATATATTCATCATCTGAGTTGTCGCCCGGAATTTCCCAATCTCGTCCTTGGACTATTTCAACAGCATATACGTGGTCGGTTACATCGTCGAGCGTGAGCCAGCGGTTGGTGAAAGCATTCAAGTCGAGGGTGTCGATGAGGCTGTCGCCGGTGAGATCGGCGCCGGCGCATATTCCGCAATTTTGGTTGAGCCATTGCCGGGAGAGGTTGGCGTAATCGTGTAAGTCGATTTTGCCGTTGTCGTCGGAGTCAGGCTCGCCCCAGACGATTAGTTGGGGATAATTGGGTTCGGGCATAAACCAGATGGGTTTTTCGAAGTTCCAGCCGGCATCGGTAAAGGTGTCGGCGTTTTTCATTTCGGCGGTGGTTTTACCGGTTCCGCCGGCGCTGGTGGGTTGATTGCTGGTTTGGGTATCCCAGAATGAATCGTTGATGTCGCCATAGACCCTAAGGCCTATCAGTCCGCCGCCATCGGAGGTCGCCGAAACCTTCCCGGTGCTGCAGCAACGATTAACCCCGCCGCAGCCGTCGCCGTTACCGAACGAAATACCGCTTCGTCCGATCAGTCCGCCGACATCGTCGCGGCCGGTGACGTCGCCGCGGGCGTAACAGTCAGAGATACGATCTGTTTGGTCCCAGCCTACCAGGCCGCCGACATCCGAATCACCGGCAGCAGCGCCGGTAGCGTAGGACAACCTGAGATTGCCGCTGTTTTGCCCGACTAATCCGCCGATGTCATTGTTAATGCCGGTTACGCTGCCAGAGGCGTGGCAATAGATAACAGTGCCCGGGGCGACAACGTTATCATCTCCGGATGCCGCCCATTGACTGGCGCCGACCAGGCCTCCCACTATGTTGTTGCCATTAACAGCAGCTTGGGAATAAGACATTCTAATGTTGGCGGTATTATTTCCGACCAGGCCTCCCACAATTGAATTTCCCGATACGACACCCGCTGAATGGCATTTGATAATATTGCCGGAGCGCCAGTTGCCGGTGGTATCTTTCCAGCGTCGGTTTTCTCCCACCAGGCCGCCTGCTTTATTATATCCTTCCACTAAATTCATATCGGCGAAACAGTTTCTAATGTTGCCGCCGGCGTTAAAGCCGCACAAACCACCCTGGTAGTTATTGGATGCGTACCCGGTGACCGAACCTGATACTGAGCAATTGCTGATTGAACCGCCATCATTTCTGCCGCATAACCCGCCAGTATAATCGCCGCCTTTAATTGAAACATTAACCAGGTTCAGTTTTTGGATGGCGGCGTCCTGGGTGATATAACCGAACATACCAACATAGTCGGAGAGTATGTCAATGGTCAGGTTTGAAATCTGATGATTGTTGCCGTTAAAGATGCCATGGTAGCTGTTGAGGTCATCGGGGCCGATACGATTAACGGCAATACCATTTAAGTCAAGATTGGTATCGAGTTGTGCATATACCCCGGCCGCCCAGTAAATGGCGCTGTAGGCGGGATTCGAAAATTCCAAGTAAGCGTCTGTGCTGGTTATTCGATAGGGATTATTTGGGTCGCCCTGTCCGGAAACCGCCGGTCCTAGCGACACCACCAAATCAATGGGACAGCCGATAAGGACATTGGTTAAGCCCGGTGGTGATTGACTGATAATCATACCGGCGGGTATTGATAAGCTGTAGCCTTGGGTGACGACACCTATGGTCAATCCCGCCGAGGTAATAGCGGATTCGGCGTGGGCTTGGGTCATACTTACGATATTGGGAGAAGTTATTACGACACCTTCCCAGGCTAGCCGCGGGTATTCGTTGAAAGGCATTTGCCAGATTTCCGGATTGCCGTCGGTGTCGGAGAAATCCCAGTCGATATAACTGGTCTGGATACGCATTTGGGCGTCTGCCAGGGGCGTGCCGCCAGAATAAAACCAATTTAATTTATCAGTATCTAAATAATAACTGCTGGTTATGGTGCCGTCATAGTCGCCACATAGTGCATCATAATAATCTGACTGTTGTAGCGCCATACCCGTGGAGTAGCAGTTTGTGATTGAATCAAATATGCTCTCCCCTATGCCCTCGCCGCACAAACCGCCTATGTGATAATATCCACTGGCATTTCCGGTGGCATAGCAATTTAATATATAATTAGCCGAGCCGCATAAGCCGCCGACATTTTGTGAATCTCTGCCGCCTGTGACCTGAGCATTTGAGAAACAACTGCTGATGGTTCCATAACTTGTTCCGCACAGGCCGCCAACATCACTGCTTGAAGATAGTGAAACATTATCGCCACAAAAAACACTGCCGCTGGAACTGCTGTTTATGATGGTTCCCATGCTGATTCGACCGCATAAACCGCCAATAGCTTCGGAATACCAACTGCCAATAATATTTACCGATCCATGACAATGTTCAATTCTCCCCTGGCAGTAACCGGCGATGCCGCCGAGGTAGAGGGCATACTTGCCGCCGTTAATAACCACATTGTCCATTGTGAAATTTTTTAATTCGGCGGCGCTGTTGGCTTTGCCGATGAGCCCGAGCATGGTATTGCTGCCGATTTGGGCGACATCGATAGTGAGATTGCTGACGGTAAAGCCGGCGCCGTCAAAGACGCCATTAAAATCGGTAACGGGTTGATAATTCATCACGCCGGCCATGTCGATATCGGAGGTTAAAACGAATTTTTTGTCCCAATCCTGCGCTAAGCGTGTCATGCAGACTAAATCATTGGCGTCAGTTATTTCATAAGGTTGAGTGACGCCGTCGCCGTTATAGGTTCGTGGTTGAGTATAATCGATTACCGAACCGGCAGTACCTTCCCATGCCAGGTGGGGATAGTCCTGGCCTTCATCTATAATCCATTGAGCATTATCCCAACTGATATAGGTCGCTTCCTGTTTCATTTGAGCGGACGTTCGGGCCCAACCGCCGGAGCTGTAAGGCAAACCGCTGGTTTCCTTGTTCCAATAACAGTTGTTTATTGATCCATTATAATTTTTACTGCAAAAGCTGCCGTACAATTTTGTTTCGGGCCAATATGAAACTTCCCCGGTGGCATAGCAATTGCTAATAGTGCCGGTATCAACCACTCCACAGAAGCCACCGATAAATTTGCTGTACCCTTTGCCGGCAACCGAAGCCGTTGAGTAACAGTTGGCAATCGTACCGCTGACATTTCGGCTGCACAATCCTCCGAGATAGTCCCCGGTGGAACCCCCGGTGACACTGCCGGTGACATAGCAGTTTTCAATCGTGCTTAAGTGATTATAGCTGCACAAACCGCTCATATAGTGAGCGTCATCGCCGCCGACAATCGTCGCTGCCGCCGAACTGTTGCTGATCGTGCTAAAGGCGTTCCAGGCACACAGACCGCTTAAGTACCAGGAGTATAACTCACCGGAAACATGGGCTATAGCCGTGCAGTGATCAATGACGCCATAGAAATTGGAGCCGCATATTCCGCCGGACATCTTCCCATCGGTGATAGTTACATCGGCGCTGCAGTTACTGATCGTACCGGAATGATTGTAACCGCAAATTCCAGCGGAATATCCGCCGTTAACGTTCCCGGTGGCCTGACAGTAGCTAATCGTACCCGATTGATTGTAGCCGCACAGCATGCCAATATTCTGGGAATAATGCCCCCCGGTGACCGTTGCCGAATCGAGGGTAAGATTTTTAATTTCGGCGGTGGCGCCGTCGATTTTACCAAACAACCCCAGGTAGTCATTGGCGTCTTCTATCAGGTCGCCGGCGACTTCGATGGTCAGGTTGTAAATGGTGTGGTCTTTGCCGTCGAAGCTGCCGCTATAGGGATTTCCCTGAAAATCGGTATCGCTGCTGATGTCCGGGGCGATAAGTGCATGGGTGGAGGTTCGTCCGATAAGGTTGAGATCGTTTTCCAATTGGGTATAGACCCCGTCGGCCCAATAGATGGCTGCCAGGTTCGGATCGGCGAATCGGTCAAAATCCGCCAGGCTGGATATTTTATAAGGATTCGCCTGGGTTCCCAGGCCGTCAATCGCCAGGCAATTGACGGCGCCTAAAACGAAAAAAAAAAGAGACATCAGTGCAGGTTTTAATGGCATTTTCCTGGTCCTAAAAAAATCAGCTTTTTCAGCAAAGCCGATGCCGGTCGATAGTAAAAATCATTTTCTTGGTAAATCCGTTTAAACAGAGCCTCATGGCCTTTAGGTCTATATACGGAGACCACCCCCTTGTTTCCTCATCTCCAGTTTGTATATGCTAGCATAATTTAAGAGGTTTATCAACGGTAAAACCAATAAATTACCACCAGGGCCAGTTGTCCGGGCAGAGGCGGAGCCAGTAGGCGGCGAGGTGATTGTAGTCATAGAGGTCGCAACTGCCGTTGTTGTCGAAATCGCCCTGGGGTGCACCGCTGCCGACGAGCCAGAAAGAGCAGAAGGTGGCTAGGTCGGGCAGATCGACGATGCACCAGGAGGTGGCGGGCCAAAAGCCGCCGGCGAGGACGTAGTCGCCTCCGGACATGAATCCGGCGTCGGGTTGGCCGATAGTCCCTTCGAGGGTGTAAACGTCGCCGAGGGAGCGTCCGCCGCCGCCGTCAATGGTGGACCAGGTGATTTGGTACTGGGCGTGAGCGGTGGCATTGAAGGTAAATAACACTAACAGAAATGCAAACAAAACCCACGATATTTTCATATTTGTTCTTACGATACTTTTTAATTTGGTCATTTTATACATGGTTTTTCACCTCATTTTAGTTTGACTTTTCACCAGACTTCTTTCACCAGTATTGCTCCGCTCCATCCCCCGGGATCGAGCAAGACGCCGTTAGAGGTGCCGGTATTGGTTCGAGCCCATACACTAACAGTATGGTTTCCGGCGCTAAGGCTTTGGAAGACGGCAATGATTGAGAGAAATTCTTCTGCATCCGATGTCCTGATAGATCCTTTATTGTCAAACGTTGCAGAATTATCATCTATCCTGATTTCAAATTTTATCCCTGTTGCACCGCTGGCAAATGTTCCGCCGTCAACTCTTGTGTTCATAACCACTTCGATATCAGTGGCGGCATTATCCTTAGTAAATATGACAAAATCCTTAATTTTGGCCCAGGTTGAAGTTGCATTTAAAGAGCCGGTATTTAAATTGTCGCAAAGCGAATATTTTCGGCCGTTTTTCCAGGCGGCGTTGCCGTCGGCGTCGGAGACCATGATTTTGCCTTCGGCCTGGTTGCCGTCTTTCATTTTAATGGTTCCGCGAACATCGAGTTTGGCCGTTGGTTCGGAGGCGCCGATGCCGATTCCTACCTGTCCGCTGAAGTAGCCATCACCCTGTCCATAGAAGGCATATTCTCTGCCCGTGGTTGCTCCGCCATCAGCATCGACAAGCACTCCGATGGCATTGGAATTGCCATTGGCATAGGTATAACAGGTAAGACCATGAGCGCTGCCGCCAGTCGCACCGCCCCAGCTATACAATACCGCGGCATGACTTGATTCAGTGCTGGTAGCGCGGGCATCCGCGGAGGCGCATATACCATAGGGCGAATTAGTGCCGGTAGCGGTATTGTTGAAATAGCCCATATAATTGGAGCTATCACCCCGGACTTCTAATTTGCGCGTGGGAGAGGTCGTACCGATACCGACGTCGCCGGCGCCATTTATGGTTAATCTGTAAAAATCGTCAGTTATAAAATGTATGGGTGTGGTATTGGTGGTCCCGATATTTAATTGGTTAGTTGACTTTATATCGGCATTATACGCACTTCCGGTAAATTCTATGTCGGCTCCCAAGACCGGTGTGATGGATAGGGGCGCCGAGGGTGAAGTGGTTCCGATGCCGACGTTGTCGCTGAAGTAGGTTCGTCCTTCGAAATAACCGGCGTACCCGGTGGAGCTGTTGGTGACGGCTTTGAGGGCGGGATTGCTGTTGGAGGCGTTTTCGATTTCGAAGAGTCCTCCGCTGCCGGTGGCGCCAAAGGTATAGCCTTTGACGCCGGCGCCATTAATGCTGCTGCCGAAGACGCCGAAACCGTCGGCGTGATCGTTAAAGCCGAAGACACCGCTGCGCCCGCCGACAAACGCGGCGCCGACGACACCGTCGTTGTTTTGACCGCGTCCTTCGATGGCATTACCGGCGCCGGTGTTGGTCACCTTAAGGGCAGGGGCGCTGCAGGATGCCGAACCTTCAAAGGGAAGGACCAGACCGGCGGATTTGGCGGCATACAGAGAGTAAGGATTAGGCGTGAGTTCCTGACGGGGTGCGAGGGGGGTGTAAGCGCCGGTGCTTTTGAAGGGTCGGACCCCGATTTGCAGCCAGCGGGCGTCGCCGTTAAAAGCGGCGGCGCCGAAATCCAGGGTCACGGTGAAGTAGCCCTGGTAAACATTAACGTCGTTTTTTTCGATGGGTATAAGGTTAACTGGGTGTCCGAGGGTTGCCGCGTCATAGAGCTGGAACGAAAAATCATACATGTCGTTGGCGGGATTTCCTTTGTCGGTAAGCCTGCCCTGATAGGTTATTGCGGCGCCGAAATCCTGGGCCCAACACAGCGGACTCAATCCTAGAAGCACCATTGAGCTTAAGAGTAATACAGTTTTCCTTTTCATGACCGTTCTCCTTTTATAGTAGATAATTGAACCGACACCAGTAGATATATACTTTATTTAATAAATCGATATACCTTTGGTGTAAAATTTGTAATCTTGTGCAATGATTGAATTCTGTTTAAGTGAAGTATTTAACCACATGTATGCTGAAAGGGCCTCCTTCCATCAGTTTATCTCATTGTAGTATAATATTAAAAGATGTCAATAGGTGATTTTTCGCATTGTTTATCCGACATTATTCGTTTGTTAATATATAGTTAACTGTCCACCGTTAAGAATTTTTATGTGTCCTTCAGTGAGCTTGATGCGCGTTTGGCCGGCGGGATCGCCGTGGAGGAAAAATCGAATGGGATCATAACCGGAGTTATTGGTGATGGTGATTTCATTGCCGGCGCCGCCGGCGCCGTATCCGGTGATGGTGTGTCCGGGCTTTAGAAACTGAAAACCAACCCCGGAACCGAAGGAGCCGAATGTGCCGGAGGTGTCCTCATTGATGTACCAGGGTCCGACGATATTGAGGTATAATCCGTTGATAGTGGATCCCAGGGCCCATTCGGGGTAGATTTCGCGGACGATATATTCTTCGTCTTCGCCGCCCAGATGCAAGGCGTCCAGGGTGTACCAGGTGTTATAGCCGTTGTCCCAGCCGTAATTCATGTGATACTGTTTCAGGCTGCCGATTTCCAGCCAGCCGTCGCCGACGATGGAATGTCCTTCGACACGATATTGGACGGGTCGATTGTGGTTAAATTCAGTTTTTAAAAGTTCAAACCAATCGTTGGCGGAGTAATCATTGCGGTCTTTCTTATCACACTGATCGTTATAAATAAATTTATCTTCATAGACATCTATCATATCTGAAGTAGGAGAAGACGAACCGTCGCAACCGAAATCCATACCGACGGCTTTAGCGATTTCGTAACTCAACTCCGCGGCGGCATTGATCTGGGCCGTCGTGACGGGATTGCCGGCGGGATCATTGAACCAGCCGGCGCCGTTATAGACATAGCGGGTGAGCATATTAGGCCAATCGTAGGGATCGCCGTAAGGTGCTTCGTTGTAGCCTTGCAGGGGCCAATTCCAGTAGCGCATGATCTGGGCGCCGGCGGTGGCGGTGCATCCGACCCAGGTGTTACTGTTGAAAGAACCAAAACCAGACCAATCACAGCCCTCATCCGGGCAATATTTGTTATAAGGGGGTGTTTGATTCCATGAAGTAGTCAGTAAGAATTGTCCCGGTTGATAATTGGCGCCGAGGGCCTGATAATCGGTTTGAGAGGCATGCCGGGCGGGATCGAAATCTTCATCGGCGAAGATATTCCAGGCGGGGCGATAGTTGATTTCGAGTATTTCATCCAGTTGGTCGGCAGAGGCATATTGAATCTCGGCGCCGGTTAACTGTTCGATGTCCTGCTGGATACGCTGCATTTTATCCTTGATCAGAGCGGCCATACCGATTTCTTTAAATGGATCAAGATTGTCTGTATCAGAATAGGCTTTGACCGGGGCGAGGTTTTGATAGAGAGAGACAATAATGTATCCCTGGGGAGCGATCTGGCAGTAGTATCCCAGGATGTGATCGTCGCGTTTGAGTTCGGTGATGAGGACGACTTGGGCTTCGGGAGAACCGCCCCAATGATAATTTTGGTGGATGATCAGATCAATCCAGTTGTGGGCGACGTTAAGAGCTTGTTGCTGAGAGGCTCTTTGGGCTGGTAATGGATTGGTGAAAATCAGTAATATCAAAAGAGCAATCAACCATTTTAATGATATTATCTTTTTCATTTTTAATCCTTTTATTGGTTATATTTCAATGTGTCTTCAGAGCAAATCACTCGATGAATCATCAATAGAGTTTGATGGCGCCTCCGTTTTTAATTCTTAACTGACCTTTGATTCTGACACCGCGCACTTCATGGTCGGGATAAGGTTCGGTATAAGGGGCCATCAAGTAAACGGGAGCATGGGCCGATCCATGGGCTAAAAAGCCATTTACCGGGTTGGCCGTGGTGTTGGCGATTTTATAGCCGGAAGCAAAATACAGGGATGCACCCGGATCGGCGGACAAAGGATTTCCCGGCGCTACGACAATGTCGCTATTGATGGTGTGGCGCGAATTGCTGTAAAAGCAGGGATACCAGTAACCGATCCAATAATCATTGAGCGTGCCGCTGACTTTGTTGGCGTAGGCGCCGCCCATGTGCAAGGTGGGATCGCCAAAGAGCATCATTTTATGGATATGGATGTAACTGTAGTAGCCGCCCATGCCCACCTGTTCGACATCGGCGACGAAATCGGTCATGGCGGTATAACAGGCGGTCGTGAAAATTACCGGGAGATTATAATTTGAGTTGGTTTGGCCTGACATGCTGCCTTGT
>Ga0272441_10016879_pt1 | contig 10040 bp, 10 predicted proteins | sample SSMProp6N_FD_193582 | JGI IMG/M metagenome (GOLD analysis project Ga0272441, IMG submission 193582) | Marine sediment archaeal communities from Little Sippewissett salt marsh, Falmouth, MA, United States - SSM-Prop-6N | ecosystem: Environmental > Aquatic > Marine > Wetlands > Sediment ...
GGCCCGCGATGGCGCCGCTACGGCGCGTTGCCCGACGGCATCGTCGAACCCGGGAACGTGTTCACGCTCGAGCCGAATCTCGCGACGGACGGCTACGGGATGATCAGTCTGGAAGAGGACGTCGTGGTTACGCAACGAGGTTGCGAGTTCCTGTCGGCTCCGCAAACGTCGCTCATCTGCGTGACGCGCTGATCAGAAGTCCCAATCCGGGTACGGGATCGGCAAGCGTAGGACTTGGTCGAGCGCTTGCAGAAGGTCCTCCGGAGCCTGTACGTCGTCGCTCCAGGCAAGGCTGGTCGCCGGGCGGACGCCGAGCCACAGTCGCGAAAATGCGTTGACGCTGGCGCGCAGGGTCGGCAACCCGGAAGTGGTCCCGTCCGTCACCGACGAGTCGGGACCCAACGTGACGGTGTACTCGCCGGCGACGCCACCCCACGCGGTGGCGTCCTTCACGTAGTCGGCCACCGGGTCGGACAGAACCAGGTTGAACGTGATGGGCTCGCACGAGAGCCGCACCGCAGACACACACGCTTCGAGGTGGAGGATGCGGATCTGCCAGTACGCGGCCGCGCTCATCCGGTGCTCGTGAGACGACCGTTCGGTCAGCCTGCGCCACTTGAACGGCTGCCGGATGAAGTCCTGGATCTGAACGCCGGCGGGCTCATGGAGCCGGACGGAATGCACCTGCTCACCCAAGCTGTGAATCAGCGCGAGCAGCTCAAGAAACTGGTCGCGGGTTTGGTACGCCATCCATTCGACGCGATAGGGCCCGTGCTCTCCCTTGGCGGAACACCAGATGTGATGGGATACCTCGCCGGCGAGATCCAAGTAGCCCAGCCCAAACCCGTTTTCCGTCCACAGCGTCTCGGCACGTGTCAGCCCTGCCGGCGTCAGCGAGCAAGTGCCGTGCGTTTGGAATCGTCGAAGACGGCTCGAGTGCATTGCTTGCCAATCCTCCGACGTGAGGCGAACAGGTGTCCTGGCCCGCGCCGCGAGCTGCAACGCGGCAGGGTCGAACGTGCACCAGTGCTCGTACACCCCGGTTCCGAATCCAAGCTGGTTGTAGAAGCCTTGCTCGAACATCCCCAGCATCGCAACCGTCTCGCCGCGTTCGACTGCATCTGCCAGCAAATGGGCGGTCAACCGTCCCGCCAACCCCTGCTTTCGCGCAATACGGCTGGTGGTCACGCTGGTCACCGCGCACATCGGCAACGTGCCGTCAAGGTAGCGGATTGTCCCCGGGCAAGCCGCCACGAAGCATTCGGCGCTCCCGGCGATGTCTTCAACCCATCCGCGACTGCAGGCGAGCAACTCGCGCGCCGCCCCCTCGTGGGCGGTTTCCGAAACCCAACCGACTTCACGGTAGATGCGAAGAACGGCATCCGAATCTCGTTGTCTATCGATGGGTCGAATCATCGTGTGCTTCCTCCGCAAATACGATACCCAACTCGTCGGTGGCCCACCACGTGCGTCTCGAGCGTGTGGCTAAAGGTGTTTGATCGCCTCGCGTGCCACGTCGACGCGCCGATCGTCGTCGAGCCATCGAGACAATTCGGGCCGAATGATGTCGGGACGCCGCCGCCCCAGCTTCCACAGCGCCGAAGCCACTGCACGCCAGACGAAACGCCGTTCGTCCAGCGAAAGCTTGCGTAGCACGATGAGTGCCTTCTTGGCCACCGGGGCAGCCGGTGCCCCCGAAAACGCCATCGCCACGTTCCACAGCGTCTGCGCATCGTTGGACGTCGACCACTTGACGAGGTACTCGAAAGTCGGATTCGGATAGTCGGCGAGCAGGGAGTTGCCGATGGCCGATGGGCCGAGGTTGCGCCGAACAATCGGCTCGTTCTCCGTGAGGAGCGGCTCGAGAAGCTTCAGCAACGGCTCGGCGCGCTCCAGGCGGGACGCGTCCGAGGCACGGACGGTGGCGACGAGCAGCGCGCGGTAGACATTGGTCGAGCCACACGAACGCCACGCGGTCAGTGCGCCGAGCATGTTGGCGAAATCTTCTTTGAGTAGTCTGCCGGTGATTTCGCACGCCGCATCGCGTAACGTCCAATCCTCGGACTCGACAAGCGGAAGCAACGTCTCCAGGGCACGCTCGCGGTCGACGGCATAGACGTGGGGAACGAGCTGGCAGATGAAGGGCCCCGCACCATCCGCGGAAGCGGCAAACCACCGGTCGATGTGATCGAGCAAATTGTGACCGTTCGCATGGGCTGCGTCGGCGAGGCGATCCGCCGCGTAGCGAAGGCTCTGAACGTCCGCGCCGTCGAGAAGGGGAACAAGCGCATCCAATTCCCCCGACTCCACCAGCCCGTTGATTCGATCGCGCATGGACTCTCCGAACCTCGTGATGTTCCACTGTAGCCGCACACTTCGGGTTTCGTCAACCTCCGAACGGTTGCTCGTTCGTGACGATTGACCTACCATCACGGCACGTTCCACGTTCAAGGGGAGGCTCGATGAAACGTTCGCGACCCAATGAGAGGCGCCGATTCTTGACGCGATCGAACGCCGATCCGCTCAGACTCGTTCGACGGAACATCCCGCATCCTCCGTTCCTTTCCGTTTTGCTGCAAACGTAGGAATCCGACTGTCACGAAACGCAAAGGAAGGATGATCTGATGCACAACGAAAGAACCCGTCCCCCGTATCGAATCAAGGTCGTCGAACCGATTGCCGTGCTGTCCGCGGATGCGCGACGCACGCGCCTTCAAGCCGCGGGGTACAACGTGTTTCATCTTGCAGCGAAGGACGTCTACATCGATCTGCTGACCGACTCCGGAACCGGCGGCATGAGCCAAGACCAGTGGGCGGCGATGATGCGCGGCGACGAATCGTACGCGGGCAGTCGGAGCTACGAACGGTTCCGAACGGCGGTGGACGAGATCTTCGGGTTCGAGTACGTTCTGCCGACGCACCAAGGTCGCGCCGCGGAGAACGTCCTGTTCTCGGCCATCGTGCGGCCCGGTCACGTCATCCCGAACAACATGCACTTCGACACCACGCGGGCGAACATCCTCGCCAACGGCGGCGATCCGGTGAATCTGGTCATCGACGAAGCGTTCGACCCTGCGAACCCGCATCCGTTCAAGGGGAACATGGATCCGAGCAAGCTGCGGCGGCTCATCGACGACGTGGGAACGGAGCGGATCCCGCTGGTGATGATGACGATCACCAACAACAGCGCCGGAGGACAGCCGGTTTCGGTCGCCAACCTCCGTGAGATCAGTTCGATCGCCCACGAGCACGGGCTTCCGCTGTTCATCGACGCGTGCCGATTCGCGGAAAACGCGTTCTTCGTACGAGAACGCGAGGACGCCTACGCGGATGCGTCGCCGCTCGACATTGCGCGGGAAATCTTCTCGCTGGCCGATGGAATGACGATGAGCGCGAAGAAAGACGGACTTGCCAACATCGGCGGCATTCTCGCGATGAACGATGCCTCGATCTACGAGGCCGCGCGTGAGCGACTGATTCTGATGGAGGGGTTTCCCACGTACGGCGGCCTGGCCGGCCGCGACCTGGACGCCGTCGCCGTCGGACTCCGCGAGGCGCTGGATCTCGCCTACCTCGCCGACCGCGTCGGCCAAACGCGCTATTTGGGTGAAGGGCTCAAGGCGGTCGGCGTGCCCATCGTCGAGCCGATCGGCGGCCACGCGGTCTACATCGATGCGCGTGTCGTCGCACCGTCCATCCCGCAGCACGAGTTCCCTGCTCTGTCCGTCACCAACGCGCTCTACCTGGCAGAGGGCGTACGCGGCGTGGAGATCGGGAGCGTGATGTTCGCGCATGAGGGCGAAGACGGCACGGTGACCTATCCCGAGTTGGAACTGGTACGCTTGGCGATTCCGCGGCGCATGTACACGCGGGAACACTTCGACATTGTGATCGACGCGGCGCGATCGGTTGCCCGGAATCGCAAGGAGCTGCCCGGGTACCGGATCCTCGAGGGTTCGGGTCCCCTGCGGCATTTTGTCGCGCGTTTCGCGCCGCTGTCCCGCACCTAGCCCGACATGTTCGCGGCCATGCCGGGAGAATTCGCGGCCCTCGGAACCGCCTGCTGCTGGGCGGCGAGCTACATTCTGTTCACGCTCGCGGTCCGGATTGCAGGGCCGAAGTGGCTGAACCGGTGGCGTCTTACCGTCGCGGCCGTGCTGCTGCTCGTCGTGCATGGGGTCGCGTTCGGCCGTCCGCTACCCCTTGACGCCGGATGGGGAGTGTGGGGTTGGCTGACGCTGTCCGGCGTGATCGGCTTTGCCATCTCCGATGCGTTTCTCTTCCGCGCCCTGTACCACATCGGCGCGCATCGAACGTCGCTCGTGACGTCGCTGATTCCGGTGATGAGCACGGCAATGGCGTGGATCGTCTTCGGCGAGACGATGTCGTGGACTCAGCTATTGGCCTCCGCCGGCGTGGTGGCGGGGATCGCCCTGGTCGTATCGGCCCGATCGCCGGGGCGGCGAGACGCCGCGAACGTGCGCCAAGCTACGCTGGGCATCCTGTTCGCGCTTGGGACCGTCGTGACGCAATCGGCGCGCTACATTCTGTCGAAGAAGGCGCTGGCTCATGCGATCCCGGCATTGTCCGCCAATGTCGTTCAAATCGTAGCCGCGGCGGCGGCGGTTTGGATCGCCGCGTTCGCAGGAGGTCGCTGGAAGAACGATCTCGAACCGTTTTCCGATCCGCGTGCGGCGGGGGGAATGATCGGCGGAGCGATTGCCGGCCCGTTCATCGGTGTCACCCTCTCCATGGTTGCGCTGTCGTACGCGCGAGTGGGCATCGCGTCGACGCTCATGGCGCTGCAACCGGTGCTGCTGTTGCCATTCGCGGCGCTGGTACTGAAGGAGAGGATTGGCGTTCGAGCGATTGCCGGAACTGCACTTGCCGTCGGAGGCGTCGCATGTCTGTTTCTTTTCTGACCGACGCTGCGGGCCGGCGCCTTGGGGTATCATCCGGGACTCGGGAGGTGTGACGTGAATCTTGTCGCCGTCGGCCTGGCGGTCGGCGCCACACTCATGTGGGGGCTGACGATGCTGTGGATGAAACTGGGCGTCGATCGGTCGAACTGGAGGGTGTTCGGATTCCTGCGCCCGTGGATGGGATTGCCCTTCATCGCCGCCTACGCCTGGGCGACGGGCGGGTTCGAGTTTGGATCTGCGTCCCTCGTGTGGGTCGGGCTCGCCGGCGGACTCGTCAACGCGTTCCTCGGTACGGCGTTGTTCTACATCGCGCTGTCCAAGGGCTCGATGCACGAGACGAACATCCTTGCCAACACCAGCCCGTTTTGGGGCGTGGTCGGAGCGATCGCAATCCTCGGGGAGCCGGCGCGGTGGGCGACGTTCGTCGCCGGAGTGTTGGTGATCCTTGGAACGGTCTTCCTCGTTCGCCGTCGCGTCGCGACGCAAGAGCGGGCGAGCCGACGTCCTGCGCTCGCGGCCGCGTTGGCCACGGGGATCCTCTGGGGGATCACCACCACGGTGCCGACGAAACTCTGCATCGACGGAGGAATGAGCCCGGCGACCTACCAGCTGTTGTTCACCGTCAGCGCCGCAGTCGGGTGGTCCGGGTTGCTTCTCCCGAGTTTGCTGCGGGGACGGATTCGCATCGAGCGAAAGGACTTGGGGTACGCGTTTCTGTCGTCCTTCTTCGGGCTGTTCATCGGCTGGGTGTTGTGGCTGGCCGCCCTCGGCCACGCCGACGCAAGCGCCCTCGCGCCACTCAACGGATTGGCGCTCCTGTTCGCGACCCTGCTCGGCGTGCTCGTGCTCCGCGAGCGATTGACGGTTCGCATCCTGGTCGGCGGCGCATTTACGATCGCCGGGGTCACCCTTGTATCTGTGCTCGCATGAGACGCGCAGTGTTAGGGCTCGGAAAACGCGCGTAGCAGATCAGGCGGTACGGTGCCGCGAGCAACCCGGGCCGGTGTCACGGTGAGGTCAAGGATCGCTGACGCCATTCCGGAAACGGGGCCGGTGAGGATGAGGTCCACCTCGGTGAACGTTTCGATGATGGCGGCGACGTCGTTCAGCGGTGGCTGTCCGCGACGATTGACCGACGTCCCGAACACGGGCTGGCGAAGCACGTGGCCGAAGAACGGATGATCCGGAACGCGAATCCCAACGATGCCGTTCGAAACGGTCGCGATTGGTGCGGCGTCCGTCGCCGGTAGCAACAGCGTATACGGTCCAGGCAAGGCGAGAAGAATCCTCCGCAACAGGATGTCGGGGCACACCGCGTATCGAGGGATCTGTTCGACATCCCACAAGTGCAACGTGAACGGTTGATCGGAAGCCCGTCCCTTCAGATGCCGAACGTGGTCGAGCACGCGGCGGTCCCAGGGATTGCCGCCCAGGCCGTACACCGTATCGGTGGGAAAAACGATCGTTTGCCCGGTCTCCAGCGCCAACGCCAGCGCGCCCGGCGTCGCTCGATCCTCGCTCGACAGCACCGTCGGAATCATGCGCAGATGAAGTGAACGACGTCTCCGTCTTCGACGACGTAATCGTGTCCCGCACGTCGGACGTGCCCCGCGTCGTGCAGAATCTTCTCGGATCCGGCGTCCACGAGTTCCTCGAGCGACATCACCTCGGCCAGCACGAAACGCTCAGCGAAGTCCGAATGAATCTTGCCGCCCGCGTCGGGTGCCGTCGTGCCCGACGGCACGGTCCACGCACGGACCTCGGGTCCCTCGAACGTGAAGAACGTGACCAGATGGAGCAAGGCGTACCCCGCCCGAACGAGTAGGTCCAGTCCGGTCGAGGCCATCCCGTACTGTGCCAGGTAGTCGTTGCGCTCCTCGGGCGACGACGAGGCCTCACCGATCTCCGCCTCGAGGCGCCCGCGGATCGCAATCGCTCGCGATCCATGTGCATCTGCGTGTGCCCGGACCTTTGATGCGTACGTCGATTCGCCTTCATCGCCGACGTTGGCGACGTACAGACACGGTTTGGCTGTCAGCGGAGCCGTCTCGGCGATCAGGGTTTCGATCGCATGGTCGCTCGGCAGATCACGGATCGGTGTTCCCTGCGCAATTCCATCGAGCAACCGTTCCCACGCAGTCCATCGAGCGGCTGCCGACCGATCCTTTCCCTTGACTTCCTGGCGAAGGCGCTTCGCAACCCGTTCGAGGGTCTCGAGATCCTTCAGTAGAAGCTCAGTCTCGACGATCTCGATATCACGGATGGGATCCAACGAGCCGCTGACGTGGGCCACGTTCGAATCTTCGAAGCAGCGAACAACATGGATGAGCGCGTCGACGGCACGAATCTCCGATAAGAACTGGTTTCCCATCCCTTCGCCTTCGGATGCGTGCTCGACGAGTCCGGCGATGTCGATGAACTCGAGATGTGTCGGCACCTTCTTCTTGTCGGGGAAGACGCCTGCAAGGCGGTCGAGGCGTTCGTCCGGCACGGACACCGTCCCGATGTTGGCTTCAATCGTACAGAACGGATAGCTCTCGACCCGAGCGCCGGCGTTGGAGAGCGCATTGAAGATCGTCGACTTCCCGGCGTTGGGAAGTCCCACAAGGCCACACGTGAATCCCATCGTCCCTCCCTTGCTGCTATCATACCCCCAACGGCGATTCTCGGGCCACGATCACGGAACATGCAGCGTAGGAGTGAATGAGCTAGACTCCCGGGCACAGGAGGGAAGATGCAATGGCGACCAATGACGTACCTGTCACCATGCCGGATCTGGGTGACGTGTCCGAAGCACGCGTCGTTCAGTGGTTGTGCTCGGTTGGCGCGCGGGTGAGTGAAGGGGACGACCTTCTTGAGGTGGAGACTGAGAAGACGACGTTCGTCATCCCCTCTCCCGAGGACGGCACGCTGCGGAGGGTTGCCGCTCCCGAAGGGACTCGAGTTCAGGAGGGCACACTGCTTGCGGAGTTGGAGCGGGCGTAGCGTGATCGCACACGTCGATCTGGGAACTGCGGACTACGCGGAAACGCTCGCACTGCAGCGTCGTTTGCACGCGAAGCGATGTGCCGACGAGATTGGGGACGTTCTGTTGTCGGTGGAGCATCCGCCCGTTCTGACACTGGGACGGTCCGGGTCTCGCGAACACGTGCTTGTGCCACCGGCGACGTTGCGCGCGCACGGCATCGAAATCCACGAGATCGAACGCGGCGGCAACATCACGTATCACGGCCCGGGGCAATTGGTGATGTACCCGATCCTTGATCTACGCGACTACGGCAAGGACGTCCACCGATTCGTCTGGACGCTGGAAGAGGCGATCCTCCGCGCCCTCGAATCGTGTGGAATCGACGCGATCCGGCGGACGGGGTATCCCGGTGTCTGGGTCGGAGAGCGGAAGATCGCCTCGCTCGGCGTCTACGTCAAACGGTGGGTTTCGTATCACGGGATTGCCGTCAACGTCGCGGCGAATCCCGAGCATCTCAAGCTGATCCGGCCATGCGGACTTCCTGTGGAGATGGTGTCCGTGAACGAGTTGCGCCCCGGCCCGATCGATCTCGACACCGTGCGTGCTCCACTGATTTCGGCACTGTCTGCGCTGTGGAAAACGGAGATCGAGCCGGCTGATCGAGAGGAGTGGATCTAGGCGCATGCCTCACCACCCATCATGGATCAAGGTCCGTGTTCCGACGCCGGCACAGGCACGCGGAATGCGGGAGATGTGCGAGATCCTGACACGACATCGACTGGAGACCGTCTGCCAGGGCGCTCAGTGTCCGAACGCGGTCGAGTGCTGGAGCGCAAGAACGGCGACGTTCATGATCCTGGGTGGGACGTGCACGAGAAGCTGCCGTTTTTGCGACGTGCCCACCGGACATCCCGGCGGCGTGGTCGACGGCGAAGAGCCGGAGCGGCTGGCGAGTGCCGTACAGGAGCTGGGCCTTCGCTACGTCGTGCTGACGTCGGTGGACCGCGACGATCTTCCTGACGGCGGCGCCGACATCTTCGCCCGAACGATCGAAGCCATCGGGCGTCTCGATTCCGAGATTACAATCGAAGCGCTGATCCCCGACTTCCTGGGACGGCGCGCATCGTGGGAGCGGCTTCTGTCCGCGAGCCCGGCGGTCCTCGGCCACAATCTGGAAACGGTGAGACGCTTGACGCCTGAGCTCCGCGATCGGCGCGCGAGCTACGAGCAGTCGCTGCGCGTGCTCTCGTTCTATGCTCAACGCGGCGGCTCTCGCGTGAAGTCGGGGCTGATGCTCGGATTGGGCGAGCGAGACGACGAGGTGCGCCGCGCGCTTCAGGATCTCCGCGCCGCCGGCGTGGAAGCGGTCACGCTCGGGCAGTACTTGCGACCGTCCGCGATGGCCGTTCCTGTGGTGCGCTACGTGCCCCCCGACGAGTTCGACGCATTGGCGACGTACGCGCGCTCACTGGGGTTCCTCAGCGTCGTCGCGGGGCCGCTGGTGCGAAGCTCTTACCACGCGGCCGCCGCCTTCGAGGCGCTGTGAGACTGCTGGTCGATCTCCGACCGTGCCGCCCCGCGAACGGGCTCGCGTTGGACGAAGCTCTGTTGGATTCGCTGCGGAACGAAGGTGAGGAGGCCGTCCGACTGTGGGTCAACGAGCGTTCGATCATCGTCGGCCGGTCTCAGCCTGTGAGCACGGAGGTCGACGTGGAAGCGGCGGAGCGATACGACTTCCCAATCCTACGGAGGGTTTCCGGGGGCGGCACCGTCGTTCACTATCCGGGAAATCTCAACGTATCCGCCGTCGTGTCCGAACGCCCGAATTGGGCGAGCGTCGCCGATGCGTTCGCGCGGTTCGGCGGCGCGTTGGCGACAGGACTCACCGGCTTGGGCAGGGCGTTCTACGCGCTGGACAACGGAGTGTTCGCGAACGAGCGGAAAGTTGGAGGGGCGGCGCAAGCCCGGCGAGGACGAGCAATCCTTGTCCATTCAACAGTGATGGTGCAGCCGTGTGAGGTCCGCTTTGACATGCTACTGCGCGCGATGCGACCCGGCTACGAACCGACGGTGCCAGCGTCCCGCCCGCAGCCGGTGACGTCCGTGAGCGAGGTGTTGGGACGCCGAGTAGATGTGTGCACAGTAGCGGG
>Ga0272441_10016880_pt1 | contig 10040 bp, 6 predicted proteins | sample SSMProp6N_FD_193582 | JGI IMG/M metagenome (GOLD analysis project Ga0272441, IMG submission 193582) | Marine sediment archaeal communities from Little Sippewissett salt marsh, Falmouth, MA, United States - SSM-Prop-6N | ecosystem: Environmental > Aquatic > Marine > Wetlands > Sediment ...
CCCCGAGGGCTGCCGAGCCAGAGAACATCATACTGACGAGGCCGGCCAGTACCACGCCACGTCTCACCATACCGCCAAATGCGAACAGTCTCATGACGCCATCTCCATGATCGAACCGGCCTTATCAGGATTCGCGAATACAGGTCGCACGTTCATCGTAGCATCACCCACGGGTCGCCGCCAGTTGCCCGCTCCGAACAGCGCCCGTGACACCAACAGGCTGGGCCGAGCGCACGCGGGAAGGGGGTGGGGGTGGTACGGCAGGATCGAGGGCGGGACGGTCCCGCAGGCGCAACCCCGAACCTGAGCGGCCGCAGTACCGTCAGCCGGTTCACTAACCGGAGACACTTTCTGCCTATCGAGCCGTGATGCCCCTACGCCTTGGGCCGCGCGTCACGCCTCCTGAGCCACGCAAGAACCACGACGCCCGAAGCCAGCAGCACGGCGCCAAGCAACCAAGCGGCCACGGGCAACGACGGCGTGCTTGAGGCGTCATACGCGTCAGTGCCGTAGAGTACCTCGAGCGCATCCGAAACACCGTCTCCGTCCGAGTCCAGGTCCAGGAAGTTCGCGATCCCGTCGCAATCCACGTCCGCTTCGGTCTCCGTGCGGTCCGGAATGCCGTCGCCGTCGCTGTCCAGGTCGAGGTAATTCGCCGCACCGTCGCGATCCGCGTCGTGCGTGCCTTCGGCAAGGTCGCAGATGCCATCCGCGTCCGTATCACGAGTAGGATCCATCTTCGCAGCAATGGTCACGCAATTGCTGATAATCCAAGGGCTCCAATCCGTGCCATCGCTTACACGTACGCGGAAGTACCAGTCCTCGCCGGCTGACGTTGCGCTGGACGGCAGCGTCGTCAGGTTGGCATACGCGGCCTGGTAGACCGCGTCCTTGTACCAGCGGAGGCGGTAAGTAACATCGGGATCGCTATCTGCATCATAGTACGTGTAAGTGGCAGCCAGATCGTCGTTCGTTGTGGGCGGATCCGGGGTCAAGGTTGGATTTTGCACCTCCGGGGGCGTGTTCGGCTGAATAACAACATCGTTGCTGATAGTCCAGGGGCTCCAGTCCATCCCGTCCGACACCCGCACCCGGAAGTACCAGTTCTCGCCCACCGCCGTCGCGCTCGACGGGATGACCGGTGCGTCGGCGAACGCCTCCTGGTACGCGCCGTCCTTGTACCAGCGCGTGCGCACGCCCGCCTCCGCGTGACCGTCCGCGTCGCAGTACGTGTAACTGGCGGCCAGATCGTCGTTCGTTGTGGGCGGATCCGGGGTCAAGGTTGGATTTTGCACCTCCGGGGGCGTGTTCGGCTGAATAGCAACATCGTTGCTTATGGTCCAGGGGCTCCAGTCCGTACCATCACTCACGCGCACGCGGAAGTACCAGTCCTCGCCGACCGACGTTGCGCTCAACGGCAACGTGGCCAGGTTGGCGTACGCCGCCTGGTACACGCCGTCCTTGTACCAGCGGATGCGTTCGCCCTGTTCCGGGTCCCCGTTTGCATCGTAGTACGTGTAGCTGGCCGTCAAGTTGTCGCGGGACCACGCGGGGTCTGAAGAGAGCGTGACATTGCGGACCTCGGGCGGCACGCTGCTCGGGTTAATGATCTCAACCGGGTTGCTGGCCCGCCACGCGCCCCACTCGACGCCGTCGTGGCAGCGCACACGGAAGTACCAGGTCTCGCCCTCAGTCGTCGCGCTGAACGGGACTGTGGACGCATTGGCATAGGCCGACTCATACACACCGTCCTTGTACCACCGAATGCGTTCCGCCGCCTGGGCGTGGTCGTCAACATCCTCGTAGCCATAGCTCGCCACGAGGTCATCGCCCGTCCACGCCGGGTCAGGCGCCAGCGCGAGGTCCACGGCCTCGGGCGGCGTGTTAATGGTGACAGCGTCACTAGCCGCCCACGCGCCCCATGCGTAGCCATCGTTGAAACGCACGCGGAAGTACCAGACCTCGCCCGGCGCCGTGGCAATAGCAGGGAGCACTTCGGCGTAGTCATACGCAGTCTGCAGTGCACCGTTCTTGAACCAACGGATCTGTCTGCGCGCCTGGGGGTCATCATCGGCATCGGAGTAGGCATAACTCGAAACCAACGCGTCGCTGGAGCCTGGCGGGTCCGGCGTCAGGACCAGACCCTGGGCCGTGGGCGGCGTATTGACGATAGTCACCTCGTTGCTGGCCGACCACCCGCCCCAGCCAAGGCCGTCAAAACAACGCGCGCGGCAATACCACGTCTCGCCCCGGGTCGTCGCGCTCGACGGCAACGTCGCCAGGTCAGAATACGCCGGTTGGTACACGCCGTTCTTATACCATCGCACCTTCTCCCCCGCCTGGAGATCGCCGTTTGCGTCGTAATATGTGTACGTTACGGCCAGGTCCTCACCCGTCTGCGCCGGCGCAGGCGAGAGCGCCACGGCGCGCGCTTCCGGTACGGTGTTGTCCGTTCCGGTCAACCCAAACGTCAGCGTGTTGTTCTCCGGATGCACGTCGCCGCTCACGCCGGCTTCGTCGACGATCACATCCGCATATATCGCCTCATACGGCACCAGACCCGGATCGAGGTCAATGGCCACCTGCGCCAACCTGCCCGGCTCGAGCGCAGGCACTGTCGCGCTCGCCAGCAACGCGCCGCCGTCCGCCTCAGTCCGATGCAGCGCCACCGTGGTTTCCGGCGAAGCCGGTGCGCCCTCGTTCGTCACCCGCACGATGAACCGCCCGGACCCGTCCGCTTCAAACTTCCTCGAAATCAGCGTCGGAACAAGGTCGATCCCCCCAATCGTGAGCGACAACTGGTTGTTGCCCTCATCAAACTCCGTGACATCGTCATCCGGGTCGATTACGGCAAACACCTCATGGGCCGCAGCCGGTGTCGGCACCGTCCACGTCGTCTCGACCGTTTCGCTACCGCCCGCATGCAGCCAGCCCGAAACCAGCACCCCCGTGTTGATCTGCACGCCAGCGACATCGGGATCGCCGTCGTAGAACGCCACCTCCAGGTTCTCGACACTCAGGTCACCCACGTTCCGCACCGTCGCCGACAGCGTCACCACCTCCCCCGGCAGATAGTCGTGGCCGTCCGCCGTGAAGTCACCGGCCTCCATGCCCAGGTCTTTGACAAGACTGCGCTTAAGCACGCCCAGGTCCACCTGACCCGTGACCGGCACCTCCTCGATTTCGAGCGTCTCGCCGCCTTCCAGCTCGATCACCTTGGTCTCATACGAGATCGCCACCCGGTTGTACGCCACCGTCAGGTTGCCCGCACCATCCCACACCGGCGCAAACGATTTCTCGAGCGGGGCGTCTTCGAAGAACCGCTCATCCTGACCCCATCGTCCTGAACCCGGGTCATAGACCTTGAAAAAGGCATCCACACCATCCGCGCTCTGCTCCTGCCAGAGCAATACGAGATTGCCGGAAGGCCCGGCCGTCATGTCATAGTCCTGAAATGCGACCGTGTCGGATCCTGAACCTACGACCATCGGCGTCCCGGCCATATCAATGTCCATCACCAGGTTGGCGTCGCGCAGCCACACAAGATACGCCTGGCCTGACCCGGCAACCGCCACACGAACATTGCGGTCGGCTACTGCATCGTCGGTCAGCCTCGTGACGGACCCCCAGTTCGCGCCATCCCATTCACAGTAGTAGACCTCCTGATCCTCGGTGGTGGCGAGGTCCCCGTCCATGTCCTGCGTCCAGGCATACACGGCTTTGCCTTCGACGCCGGCCAGGTCTTGCGAAACGGAGTAGGCGACATCGTCCACCAGGACCTCTGGGGCGCTCCACGTATCCGTGATTGGGTCCCATTGAGCGTGCAGCACGGTGCTGTTCTCGGGGTCTCCTGGTGCGCCCTGCCCGATCAGCAGGTTCTCCGTGCTCTCGGTCCAGACCGCCAAGACACTGCCGTCACTCATCGGCCCACAGACTTCCGGCTTGTGGTCAAGATAGGCGTTGCTTGTCAGCGGTCCTGTGCTGCTCCACACCTGCGTCGCGCTGTCCCACCGCGACCACATGACCTCAAGCTCCGCGGCCATGGCGCTGATATCCGGTGTGTCGAAATCCGGATCTTCCACCCGTTCCCAGACAGCAATAGCGTCGCCATCGCCGTCGAAAGCCACGTCTGGCGCGAGTTCGGCGCGCGTATCCGCAAAGATCGGCGTCTCTGCGGTCCAATCGGTTCCATCGAAGTAGAGCCAGTTGATGTCCGTAAACTGCAGGTCGCCAGACGCGCCGTTGTCCGCAACACAGAGAAGCATAAGTTCACTACCGGCTGCCGCCAAAGCCGGCCTGGACCCCGGGAACACGTTGGGGATCAACGGCAGATCGGCCTGCTTGAGGCCCGCCCCCCCGCCTTTCGCCATAGCAGGGTCCCCCATCATCCGAAAGGCCTCGAGCGACGACACCCCGTCCAGTTCAGGAGATTGCCGCCCAGACACTATGAACTGCGGCGAATCGTTGTTCAGATATGAGCGATCAATTGGCGCGAGCACCTCCCGGCCCACAGGCATCAACACGCGGGTGTGCGTCTGACCTGCCATCGCGTCACCCTCGGGATAGGTCACCTCCACAAAGACGTATTCGACGCGAATAGGAGGTATGAGCCACACCTTGAACGATGCCTCTGCATAGGCTATGAACCGCAACTCTTTGAGCAGCGGCGGCGGGATCTGGAACGTCACGCCAGGCTTGCCGCCCAGGCACAAGGTCAGCTCGCAGATGTTCTTCAGTATGTCGGCCTCGTACACGGCTTCAACCGCAATGTCCCCGTCAACGGTCGCCGTCTTGAACGCAAAAGCCGGGCTCAGGCCGAAAACAATCGCGCCGCCTACTTCAGGTTCTACGTAGATGATAACCGAAAGCAGATCGACCACTTTGCCCAAGCCGGGGATCTTTGAAAGTACACTGGACAGACCCGGGCCCAGCAGGTCGGGAAGACCCACCCGCCCCAGTTCCAGTCTGACCGCTATCGACGCGCTGCCGCTCACCTCGTCAAACGTAATCCCGCGTGACAGCGTCGCGGTCCCGCTCGCGCCGGCCTGTACGGTGCCGTTGATCTGCTTGTTGCCGATGTACAGCTTGGTCTTTGGGTGACGCGTTAGGCCCGGGATGTTCGGCCTGCGGCCCCGCTTACCTTTCTTGCCTTGCGCACCAACACCAAACGCCCCCTCCCAATCGCCGTCCGAGATTGTGTAGTCAAAGCTCCCATTGACCGCAAAGGCCGCCCCGAAGTCCCCAATCACCGGAAGGCTCAACTTGTGCTCGAACCCAGGGTCCGGAAAAGAGAAGTCGCACGCCAGATGAACGTCATCGGGCGTCCGCTGTATCTGAACCGTGATGTCCGCCCCCAGGCCCTTGCTTGGGAACAGCACGTCCTGCAATGCCCCCGGCACCGGCAACACAGAGACGGGGCATTCACAGAAGTCCGACCACTGACTCGCCGCGTTTTGCGCACGCACACGAACCTTGTTGGCCCCGGGCGTCAACGAACCCGCAAAAAGCGCCCCCACGTCAAGCGATGCCGTGGCCCCGGTTGCCGTCCCACTCACGCTTTCGGCCAATGTGCCGTTCGCGTAGAACTCGACGAGCCCCGGTGCGCCGTTCCACGCCACCGTGGCCACGTAGTCGGTGGTGATCTCCAGTCCCTCGAGGAACAGCCCCTCATATTCGGGCTCCACCCCCGTCACCACCGGCTGCGACCCGTCCGAAGGATACATGTCAAAGTCGTGGACGATCTGGATCCCGGCCGAGGGCGGCGAGAGGGTCGCCTGGTAGGTGGCGAAACCCGTCTTGGCAGCAATCAGTTGCCCCGCACCCACGTTGGAGACTGTGTACGCTCCTTGGGCATTCGTAGATGCGTTCTGAGCGCCAACCGTCACCTCGACCCCGGCCATCGCGTCATCCGTTTCACCATTCCGCACCACCCCTGAAACCTCGAACGCGCCCGCCACGAACAGATGCGCAATCGCCGATCCCGTGCCGGCCGTGACGCTTGCGAGGGCATACGAGATGCTGTAGGCGTCTGCCGCCAGGCCGCCTGCCACCACCTCCGCCCCCTGCCACTCGGCATCCACGGCGTCGTACGTGAGCGCCCCGTCCGCCACGTAGCCCGCACCCGAGTCGCGCAGTTCCCACGTAAACGTCCCGTCCGTCACCGGATCGCCTTCGGCATCATACGCCAGCGCCGTCATCGTGAGCGTATCCGTCGCAACTGCGTAGGATTGCGCCGGATGGATGGCAATGTCCTGCGCCGCGAAGCTCAGGTCCAACTCGAATTCCGGCGAGTCCCCGTGCCCCGTGGCCCCGAACGCCAAGCCACTTGATACAAGAATTACAGTACCAATCAAAGCCGATCTAAACATCGTTCTGCTTCCCCAGAAGGAACCCTCTTCATAACCACTCTCGGAAAGCCCCTGAGAGCTAATTCAACTATACGAACACGCGTTTGCCCATGCAACCTCCACGTCATTCACACAGTTGCACAGTTCTTCCGAATTCGCCACCGCACCTACGAGCAGGCAAGACGCGCAGAGCAATTCTAACCTGTCTAGGGATTGCTGGCAACCGCCTGAATCACCACGGCTAAGGCCGCCCAAATCTCTGGACCATTTGCAGCCATGTTGACAGCAGGTTGCGCGAGATATTATAGTGTCCGCATCGATACTTAATCAAAAAGGCGCGTTCCAATGAGTGAAGCCGAGAGACTCGCCCGGATCTTCAAAGTCCTGTCGGTTGATACACGGGTGCGTATGATCGAACTGTTGAAGAATCGGACGCTCTGTGTCAATGCCTTGGCCCGCGCGCTCGATATCACCCCAGCCGCAGTATCGCAGCATCTACGGGTGCTGCGCGACGCGGATATTGTGAGGGCGGAGAAGAAGGGGTACTACGTTCATTACCGGGTCAATGAATCGACGCTCATCGACTGGGGAGAAACGGCCCGGAGATTGCTCAATGTGGACCAGGAAAGATAAGGGTGTTTTTTTTGCTCAGCGGAAAAGTTTCCGCGCGGCCACTTAACCCAAGGAGGTGCGTAACATCATGTGTGAGAAGAAGCAGTGTTGCGAGAAGCCGGAAAACCTGGAAAGCAAACCCGCAGAATGCTCGCCCGAGCAGGTCAGGAAATGTCACGGCGCGAGCAGCGTCCACCCCTGCTGTGCCTCCGCACACGATCCTGAAACGAAAGGACAAACATCATGAAGCTCGGAATAATCATCACCCAGACCGACCCGGAGACGGTTTTCAACGTCCTGCGGCTCGCGCTCTACAGCCTGGAACAGGGCGACGAGGTGCGTATCTTCCTCTCCGGCCGGGGCGTCGAAATTGACCAGATCGAGGATGAGAAGTTCAATGTGAAGGAAGCCGCGCAGAAGGTTCTCGATGCTGACGGCGAGTTCCTGGCCTGTGGAGCATGTCTGAAACTCCGTAACTCGGCGGGTTCGGAGCTTTGCCCACTTTCTACACTCAAGGATCAATACGAGATCGTTCGCGACTCGGACCGGCTCGTGACGGTCTGATTGTGCGGCGCACCTTGAAGTTGCCGCCAGCCAATTCAGAAGGAGGCTCGTGAGATGAGACATGGCCATGAGATTCTGGGCGGGGTCGAACCCTGGTTGGCCGGCGTTGTGTTTCTGGCCATTGTCTGCCTAATCGCGATTGCCGTCTGGATTGTTCATCGGCGGACGGTGGCTTCGGATGGACTCACGCCCGTGGAACGGAAGAACCTTCCCTATCCTCAACGCGAGATTCTATCCATGCTGCGCCAGCATGGCGCCGCTATGATGCAGTCCGAAATGGCCGACGCGATGCCCATCGAACCAGAAGAACTGGCGGAATCCCTGAAGCGCATGGAGGCAGCGTCACTAATCCAGCGGCAGTGGCAACCAGAATCGAGCACCTATATTGTCTCGACATCTGCTCAGGGAGCGCCAGAGGCTCATGTAAAAGGCGAATCCCATGGGGCATGAAAACGAGATTGCCATCGCCGCCGCCGGCCTGGCGAAGCGTTTCGGAGAGGTGACAGCGGTCGCGTCGGTCACCTTCGACGTGCGGGAAGGCGAACTCTTTGGCTTCCTCGGCCCGAATGGCGCGGGCAAAACCACGACGATCAACATGTTGACCGGCCTGGCGCGGCTCGACACGGGGACAATCCGCATCGCAGGCATCGACTGTTCGCGGGACCCAAAGGCCGCGCAACATCTGATGGGCGTTGTCCCGGATGAGAGCAATCTGTATCCCGAGTTGAGCGGATTCGAGAACCTTTGCTTCTGTGGCGCGCTCTACGGAATGCGTCGGCGGGAACGCGAAACGCGGGCACGCGAACTGCTGGAATCCTTCGGGTTGTCGGAAGCTGCGGACCGCAAGTTCGCCGGCTACTCCAAGGGCATGAAGCGCAAGCTCACCATCGCCGCCGGGATTATCCACAGGCCGCCGATTCTGTTTCTGGACGAGCCGACCACCGGTATCGACGTGGCCAGCGCGCGCCAGATTCGCCAATTGATCGCCGACCTCAACGCCGCCGGCACAACGATCCTGTTGACCACCCACTACATTGAGGAAGCCGAGCGGCTCTGCTGGCGCATCGCGTTCATTGTCGAGGGGCGCATCATCCGCACCGATTCGGTGGCAGACCTGATGCGCGAAACCCAGGGGCGTCACGTGGTCGAGTTCGGCGTATCGAGCGACGCCAACGCCTTGTGCGCCGTGATTCGCGAAACCTTTCCCGCGCTCGAGTGCGGGATGGTTACATCCACCGCGCTTCGAGTGGAATCGCACGAACCGGTTCGCATCGGGCCGCTGGTGCGGCTGATCGAAGACCATGGCGAAGAGGTATCCGAAGCCCGCAAAATTCGCCCCTCGCTAGAGGATGTGTTCGTTCACGTGACCGGCATCGAAGCCAGGCTCATGAAGCAGGAACGCGAGAAGATGGGAAAAGGAGGTGGGGCATGAAGCACTGGATCGCATTTTGGAGCATTCTGGCCAAGGACATGCGGTCCTATTACCTCAAGCCGCCCAACATCAGCTGGGGCCTGGTTTTCCCGCTGGCCTGGACGGCCATGTTCTTCATCAAATCCGGCTCGGGACTGGAGAGCATCCAAACGGTTCTGCCCGGCGTGATGGCCGTCTCCGTACTCTTCGGCACGACCTCGATGCTGGCCGTCACGGTCACTTTCGAGAAGAAAGGCCGTTCCTTCGAGCGGCTCCTGCTCGCCCCGATCCCGCTCGAACTGCTCATGCTGGCCAAGACCGCCGGGGCCATCCTGTTCGGCATGGCGAATGCCTTCGTGCCCGTCCTGATGGCGGCCTTTATCGTCGATCTTTCCAACGTCAACTGGCTGGCGCTCCTGCCCGCCGTTTTTCTCATCGCCGTCAGCTCCACCTTTCTCGGCCTGTTCGTGGCCGTATCCGTGAGCGAAGTCTTCGAGGCGCAGACCTTCTCCAATTTCTTCCGCTTTCCCATGATCTTTCTATGTGGGCTGTTTTTCCCAATCGAGAAACTGCCCATCTTCTTGCGGCCGCTCTCCTACGTGCTGCCTCTTACCTACGGCGCCGACATGCTCCACGGCGCGATCCGCGGCGCGGCCACCATGCCCTATGCCCTCAGCCTGGCGGCGCTTGCGGCTTTCTGTGCCGCATTGTTCGCCATAAGCCTCCGCAACATAAGGAGGCGATGGATTGCATGACGCGGAGCCTACTGACGAATCCCTTATGGAATGTGCCGCTCAAGGCGACATGCGCGCCTTTGAGCGGCTGGTTCTCCGCCATCAGTCTGCGGCGTGGCGCGTGGCGCTGCGCTATACGGGCGACGCCGCCGAGGCCGAAGACCTTGTTCAAGACACTTTTCTCAGCATCCTGAACGCCGCTGAACGCTATCGCCCGGAAGCGGCCTTTCGCACTTACCTTTACCGGGTGCTCACCCGGCGTTGCATCGACTACAAGCGCAAGAAACGGCCCCTCCTTTTCGACCCGCTTCCCGATATGGCTGACCCCGCCACATCCTCTCCCCTGCGAATCCAGCGCCAGGAGCGGGAGCG
>Ga0272441_10016881_pt1 | contig 10038 bp, 7 predicted proteins | sample SSMProp6N_FD_193582 | JGI IMG/M metagenome (GOLD analysis project Ga0272441, IMG submission 193582) | Marine sediment archaeal communities from Little Sippewissett salt marsh, Falmouth, MA, United States - SSM-Prop-6N | ecosystem: Environmental > Aquatic > Marine > Wetlands > Sediment ...
CTCAAGCGGAGATGTACGGGGCGGCGCACGACGCCTACTGCCTCGTGGCCCGCACGAACCCGGCACTGGTGCACGGGCGCCTTGGCATCGTTGAGGCGCTGCGGGAGATCGGCGCAGGCCGGATACCATCGCCGGACGCGGCCGCCGCAGCGGCAGGCGGCGCCCAGGGTCACTTCGTGGGCGCACTCCTGTCGTTGGCAGACCCCGAATCGGATGTGACCGCCGCGCGCGGCTTCCTGGCCCGAGGCCCCGACGAGACCGCTCCCGAGTGTATCGCGCAGGCCGGGGAACTGCTTTGCAGGATCGCGGAGGGAGATCAGCAGGCTGCCCGGGAGTTCATGGGCATCCCGCCTTTGCCGGACGGCTTCGCTATACCTCGACTGGTCGGTCTGGGCGTCCGGATTTGTGTCCACGGGTCCGACACATTCGAGGGCCTGGCGGAATTCCGCGAAGCTGCCGGGAGCCAATGGGAGGACCTGTGTCCTGTGGATGAGGAGCAGGTGATGGCGACGAAAGTCATTCAGGCCCTCGAGGATGAGGGTGCCGCGAGCGAGTTGACGCAGCTACTGCACAGTCGCGCTTGGTCGGCCGACACGCGCATGTCAATGGCGCGTGAGATCGGGGTCAGGGCTCGAGAGCTGGGACTCGAGGGACAATTGGACAGAGCGCTAGACCTTGTAAAACAGGCCCGGCAACTCCTATCGCCAAAAGGGGGCAGTGATGGACCCGATCGCTGATGGCCGTCTCAACCCGGATGCCTTCGACGCCGACCTCATGCAAGCAACGGACGGGCTGAACGCTGTTCTGGCGGCGGCAAGTCGGTCGGGCAGTTGCCTGGTCGAGAGTACGCACTTCCTGGTTGCGCTCTCGGAAGTCCCGAGAGGTCTGACGCAGCGGCTCTTCACGCAGGCCCAGGTACCCGTTCAGGAGTTGGTGGCGGGCCTGCTTGCGCGAGCCGACCGCGGGCAGTGCGATGAGCCTCCCCTGGCGATCTGCCCATCCTCGCTGTCGCCCACCGGCCGGGCAACGCTGGATGACGCGGCCGGGATCACGGCCCAATGGAACGCGCCTGTCATTGGCGAGGGGCACCTGCTGATTGCCGGCCTCCGCAACCTGACGCCACGGGTAGCGGAGGGGTTCCGGGACTCGGGGGTGGATACCGAATGGGTTGCCCACGCAGCGGAGAGCGCGACGAAGCCCTTCACAGCCGTAGCGGCCTTCGGGGACGAGGGCAATGGCGGGGGGCGGGAACTGCTCGTTTCGTCCTTCGCACCTGGAGGGTGGCGCATCGTCGAGCTGATGCTGCAGGAAGCGGAGGCTCTCGGCTACGAGCGGCTCGACCCCCGTCACCTCCTTCTGGCCCTCCTCGAGACGGATGGTGGGGCAACCCGACTGGTTGTCCACCAGCAGACGATGAGTCCCAAGACGCTTGAACAGCTCGTGATGCTTAGCCTGCGGGGGCGCGCCCGCGGGCGGCGTTCGAGCCTATCGCTGGACAGCAGCCACATCAGGCCGGCCCTGCAGGAGATTCTCGAGGACGCGGGGCGGTGGGCCGGACGGGACCAGGCCGAGCAGATCGAGGAGGTCCATCTGGCACGAGCATTCTTCGATGCCGACACTGCTGCCAGGCAACTGCTGCGCGACAGCGAACTTGACACCGACCGGGCCCGCGAAGCCCTGCTGGCGTATGATTACACGCAACAGCACGAGGAAGCCGAGCAGGCCCGCGAGCAGATGAATCCGCAGACCCTGAGGCAGCGCTTGTCACACAGAATCGTTGGCCAGGAGGATGTGCTCGAACGCGTATTTCCGCTCATTCGTCGCATGCAGTTCGGCTATTCGCGCCTGGAGAAGCCGGCGGGGGTCTTCCTGTTCTGTGGCCAGTCCGGGAGCGGGAAGACAGAGACGGCCAAGGTCCTCGCCGAGCTCGTCTACGGAGACTGTCAGGCCCTGATCCACATCGAGATGGGGCAGTTCACAACCCGCGAGAGCGTCAACGTCTTCATCGGCGCGCCACCCGGATACGTCGGCTATGGCGAGGGCAGGCTCACCAACGGGTTGCGGGACAAGCCCCGCTCGGTCGTCCTGTTCGACGAGGTCGAGAAGGCCAAAGAGCCGGCGGTGCTGGACGCATTGTTGCGCCTGCTGGACGAGGGACGAATCGACGACCCGTCCGGTGCCGTTCGCGACGCGACCAACTGCATCATCGTCTTGACCTCCAATGCGAGTGCAGACCGACTGAGTGCGCTTTGGGAAGAGGCCGACTGTGCGCCGAACGGGCACCTCCTACTTCGCGGTAAGCTCAAAGCGGAGCTTCAGCGCTACGGCCTGCGGCCGGAATTCCTGAACCGCGTTGATGAGGTGCTGCTTTTCCGCGCTCTTGACGAGAGTGGCCTGAGCGAGATCGCGAAACGCCAACTTCTCACGGACCTGCAGCGCCTGCGTGACGAGCATCAGGTCCACGTGGCTCTTCAGCCCGGGCTCGAGGAGGTGGCCGTGGTCGTAGGACGCTACTGCGCGCGGCTCAACGAGGGGGCTCGCCCGGTGATGCGGGTGCTTAATAGAGCCATCATCGACCCCGTGATTGACTGCGTGATGTCTTGCGACACGCCGGGTCCGTGGCAGGTCATGGTCGGCCTCGCGCAGACCGCAGAGGAGGACGAGCCCACAGGCGTGGTAAGGCTGGGGCCCACGGAGGGGCGGTGTAGTTAGTGAATGCGACCGGCGCGATTGTAGACGGACGGTTCCGGCTGGAACACAGACTGGGCGAAGGCGGGTTCGGCGTGGTCTACAAGGCAACTCAAATGGCCTTCGGGGTCCCCCTTCGACAGGTGGCCGTGAAGCTGTCGAAGGAGCCCGTCGATGACGGTGAGGCCCAGGAGTGCTTTGGAGACGCGATACTCCTCGCCCAGGTGACTGGATCGTGCGGCGACCCCAGTATACGCGACCACTTCGTCACGGTTTACGACGCGCTCAGGTGTGGCGATGCGGACCCCATGGCCGGGCGTGCGATGACTGTCATGGAGTTCGTACCGGGGGGCAGCCTGTCCGAGGTCATCAGGACTGAGGCCCCATTCCCATTGCCGCGCATTATCAACTACATGGACCAGATTCTGACCGCGCTCGCGTTCATGCACCACGATGTGATCGTTGGGGGCGAGCGTCGTGTGGTGCTGCACCGGGACATCAAGCCCAGCAACATACTGGTAGGACCCGCCCGGCAGGACAACCGGGCCGTCCATGTCCTCAAGCTCTCTGACTTCGGCCTCGCTGTCGTGGTCAGCGATCTGCTGATGTGGGCGCAGGCCGGCGGCGACCTTGCCTACATGGCTCCCGAGACCTTCCGCGAACAGGTCTGCTCACCCAAGAGCGATGTCTACGGCACCGGCGTGGTCGCCTATCAGATGCTCACCGGACGCAGCCCGTTCAGACAGGTTGGGTCTCATCTGGGTGGCGACGATATCCAGCAGCGGACCGAGTTGCGGCAGCTACACGAGCGAGCCAGACGCCTGGAGACGTTCCCCGAGTTGGATCGCAGGCCGGATCTGGCGTCACACAGCGCGTTGCGTGATGTGATCAGATGCGCCCTAAGTCACGATGAGCGGAACCGGTTCCGCGATGCGCGCGAGTTCAGGGATGCTTTCCGCGGCGCGGTGGAGCGCAATGTCGCCACCGAGCCCCCGGGTACCCAAACACCATGGGACCGGGCTCGCGCCCTGGCCGCCGACGCCCGCCGAATGCTGGCGGCGGGCGATCTGGACAAAGCCTATCTGGCAGCCTCCGAGGCAATTCAGGTCAACCGGGACGACTGCGCGATGCCACCCTCAAGGGTTGTGGGGGAGGCCTATCTGGTCATGGCCGAGGTGCTGATCAGGCAGGGCCAACTGGGTGAAGCCGGCAGGATCGCCCAGGATGGTTACTATCGGCGTCGTTGCTACTGGACCTGCATGGCAATGAGCCAGTGGCAAGGCGCCAGAGCCGCGAGTGAGAGCGATGCGGCCAAGTCACGGGCCGCGATGAACATCGCGAGTCGGTACCGAACCGAAGCCCAGAGCTGTCCCGATGCTCCCCGCTAGGCGCGGTGCGGGGGCGTAACACAGGCGACGATCGACATACCAAGACCGCGCACGCCCGGATGGGAAGGCGGTTCCCAAGGGCCGACCATGGCCCGGCAGGCCTTGCCGGGCCTCCTAGATACCCACAGAGGGCGGGTGAGACATGTGCCGCAGGCGTGGGACCACCGGGAAAACCTGGACGCATGGCTGTGTGAGCTCGAGCGTGGCCTTGAGGACGCCCGGAGCCTCTCCGGGCCTTTCCTGGGCTGGCAGCAGCTTCAGGCTACCACGCCTACCGGAGCTCGACGGACGCTGCCGTCCACCGAAGACGCCGTCGCCGCCTTCCACATGGCCCACGACATGGATTCCGGCGATGCTTGGGTTGCGCACCACCTGGCGGTTGCTCATCACGCCAGGGCCTGGGACCTGGAGCTGCGCGGCGACGAGGCAGCTTCCAGGGAGTGGACAGAGGCCCTATGGTGGTGGCGCCGCGTCCAGGCGAGCAATTGCTTGTGGGAGGAGATGGAGCGGCACCTGGACGCCGTCTTTCCGGGCGAGAACGGTGCGTACCTCGCCGAGCTGCGCTCGGAGCTTTATCTGCACCTGCTCCAGGTGCACGTGGACTTCATTAAACACTACCAGGAGACCGGGGAGCGAGAGCGGGCCGCAATGCACTTGAGGATCGTCCGCAGCTCGCGCATTCCGCCGGTGGTCAAGGAGCAACTCGAGCCGAGGCTCTTCGCCGCGATGACGGTTGCGGTGGGCGCTCACCTTGAGGCCGGCGAATACCGCAAGGCCGCGGACGCCATCGAGGACTTCACGGCCCTCGAACCGGACTTCCGGGACGCGCTCGAGTTGGCTGTCGAGGTCTACCTCGAGTGGCTGCAGCGCGTATCCGCGGCTGAGGACCCCGAGACGCTCATGGAGCTCCAGCAGCGGGCGTGGGCCCACGCAACTCGCCTGGCCCGACTGCCGGACATTGCGATGGCGCCCCTGGCTCTGGACCGACTGGAGGACATCGCCCTCGCAGTCGCAGCACGGCTGCGGGACTATGTCGAAGCAGTGGCAGACAGGTGGTCCGAGGAAGCCACCGGCCTGCCGACCGACCTCAGGGCGCGGCTGGCCGGCGTCTGTGATAGGCGGGTCGAGTGGCTGGCACTTCTCCACGACGGGGACCTGGCCGGCACGCGGGTGAGTCGTGCCCTGTGTTTCTGCACAATGGACAAGGCGGAGATGCACCTTGTGGCCGGCAATCTTGGCAGGTCTGAAGCGGCCCTCGCGCAGACAGAGCGCCTCGCCTGTACCGCCGACGTGACCGAGCTGGATGAGCGGATAGCGGACCTGCGAAGTAGCATCGCCCGGCGACGTGCCCTGGGCGGACCCGCCACGTAGTTCGGGGTCATCCACCCGCGATGGCCCACACCGGGGCCCGAGGGACTCATACTGCGGGCCCCCATCGTCGACCTGTGGATACGCGCAATCCACCGATGTGACGCGCGATGCCGTGCGCACATCCCCTCAACGGAGTGATCGCGTTGGCCGACAATCCCTGGCGAAGAGGAAGCCTCGACGACAACCCATACGACTGGACGGCGTTCCAGTTGACCGGGTTGAGCCCGGCGGAGACATCCAGCAGGCGCATTGCGGAGCGGTTGCGCGCTGTGACCAGGGCCATCGAGAGACGTCCCGGCAGTCGCACTGCGGGGGGGCGCGCTGTCACGGTTGCCGATATAAACGCGGCCAAGCGGTCCTTCTCGCAAGCGTGCCTTCGTGCCCTGGATGAGCTCCTGGAGCATCGACCCGAGGCGCCCTGCACCGATCCGGTCGAGCGCGTGTCGCCCCTGGGGGCCGCGACCGACGTCCCGCAAGAAGCCCGCCCGGCCCCGCGTATGGGCTTCCTCCTCGCGTGGGTCGAGTCGGTGTTGGTAGCGCAGATAGCCCACATGCCGGTAGTACCTGTTGACCCCGGGGAGGCCGAAGCCAGGCCGCTGCCTCCCGTTCCATGGGTGGGATGACCGTGAACGAGAACTCGTCAGACCCTCTGTGCTTGAAGGCCCAGCGACGTGACGTGCCCGCCGGCGTGCCGTGTGACGCGTCGCTGCCATCGCTGGCATGGCACGCGCTGGCACAAAGTGCGGACCGCGTCGCCGAAATGGCCAGGACTGCAGACAACAACCAAGAGGAGGCCGACACCGCCTGGGTAGCTCTTGCCGACGCGTGCTTTCGCCTGGAGAGACTGATGCCCGATCCGGCGTCTGGCGATGCACAGGAGGCGCCGGTCAGTGATCACTCTTTATCGGCCTCAGTAAGTATATTGCGTCAAAGTATGGAGGCCAACGGCGTAGAGATTATGTCCTACACCGGGGCAACCTATGCCGCTGAGCTGGGCGACTACGTGCATGTGGCGGGTCTCGCAGCGTGCCAGGGGATCAGCGACCACACGGTCGGCGAGATGGTGGAGCCGGTGGTACGCCGGCGCGGGCGTGTGATCCGTCCGGGCAAGGCGATCATCCAGATTCCGAGCCAAGACGGTGGCCCCGAAGCCGCCGGTCACCCGGTGGTGTGATGCCGCTCGCGGGCCGCTTCAATTGTTGCATGCCCGGGGCAGGTGTGGCCGTCGCGTGCGTCGAACTCTCACGCGTCCCAGCGCGGAGTAGCCCATGGGTACGGTGTGTCCCTTCAGATGAGCGGACGGGTCGCCCGGTGCTGCAGGGAATCCCGATCCGAGGGCCTTCGAGGTTCCCGAGCACGGGCGTTCTGAGGCACAATGGCGGGGGGAGGGAGAGAATGGTTTGGCGATCGTAGGCATTGATCTTGGCACGACGTTCAGCGCCGTGGCCGTGACCCGACCTGTTCCCGGGGGCAGTGCGAAGACCCTCCCAGGCTACGAGCAGTACCCGGTACTCAGCGACGACCTCAAGCGTTGCACCCTCCCCTCTATCGTATGGGTAGACCCGGAGGGACACGTCGTCGTAGGGCACCGCGCCAGGGCCCGAATGGGGACGGAGCCCGAGCCGGTCGCCTTCGCCAAGAGGTTTATGGGGCTTGACCGGACTTTCCAGTTGGGGCCTCGCGCGGTGTCGCCCGAGGAGGTCTCGGCAGAGGTCCTCAAGGAACTCAAGGCACTCGCAGAGGATGTCCTTGGCGAGGGCGTTGATAGCGCTGTGATCACCGTCCCGGCCTACTTCGGCATAGGTGCAAAACAGCGTACCGTCCAGGCCGGTCGGCTTGCCGGACTACAGGTTCTGCAGGTCGCCCAGGAACCCGTCGCCGCCGCGATGATGTACTGCCTGGGAGACAGCCGGGACCCGCTCACGATCATGACCTATGACCTGGGTGGGGGCACTTTCGACGTCGCGATCCTGGAGAAGCGCGACGGCGTGCTCAACGATGCCTCGATCAAGGCCTTCGATGGTGACCAGTACCTGGGGGGCAGCGACTTCGACCGCCGCCTGGCCTACTGGATCGCGGATCAGCTCAAGGCGCGGGGGCACGACCTAGCCCTCGACCAAGGTGACCCCGAGGGCAGGCTGACTCTCGCCAAACTCACGGTTCTGGCTGAACGGGCCAAGTGCAGCCTGTCCCGAACCACCTCATTCTCCCTGCTCGGGGAACCCCCTGACATCACCGACAGGGACGGGCGCCCCATACCCGTAGACGTCACCGTTGAGCGATCCAAGTTCGAAGAGCTGATCTCCGACCACGTTGAGGACACCATCAGGCTGTGCTGGCGCGCGCTCAGAGACCGTGCAGACCGCCCCATCGACGCGGGGGAGCTCGACGAGATTGTGATGGTTGGGGGGTCGTCGAGAATCCCGCTGATCGGACGACGGCTGGAAGAGGAGTTTGGGACCCGCCCCCGCCTCATCGAGCCGGACCTGTGTGTCGCCATCGGGGCCGCGATCATCGCAGGCTCTTTTGCCGAAACGGGACAGGGCGTGCTGTGCGTTGACCGTGTCCCCGAGGAGACCGACGCCGACGTGGTCTTCGTGGCGGGCCGCGTGCAGCCCGACGCAGACGGCGCCGTCTCGACGCCGTCGCGCGTAACGCTCCAAACAGCCGACGGAAGTGTCAACCTGGCCCAAGACACCGCCGAGGACAGGGGCTTTTCCTTCGAGGATGTGCCCCTGGCCCGCGGTGAACGGACGGACCTGATCCTCACCGCGACGGACAGCGATGGTAACCCGCTCGCGGTCCATGAGTTCTCCGTGCGGCAGACGGACAGCCCCGTCCAGGTGCTCACTGACAGCGTGCAGGTGCTTGCCAAGCCGTTGGCGATCATGCAGAGATCCGGCCTACACGAAATCGCCCCCGCTCGAACCCCGATCCCGAACACGTTCCCGGTTGAGGCCCGTACTACGGACCAATCGGGCATCGTCCGCGTTCCGGTGTATGAGGACAGCGTGTCCCTGGGCGACATCCTCGTGGCCGGCGTTCCGGGGACCCTGAAGATCGGGGCCGAAGTTCGCATCACCGTGGAGATAACAGGCCACTTCCAGGTTATCGGCGAGGCCTTCATTCCCGCTGTCGGGCTTAAGGGCAGCGCCTCGCTGGAACTCGAGACCCCGGAGGAGATGGGGCTCGTAGCCCTGCGGGCGGAGTTGGAAAGGCTTGCCTCCGCGGCGGAGGACCGTATCGGTGCTCTCCCTGCGGGTGAGGCATTCGGCAGTGAGCCGGCCATCAGGGCACGGGCATCCGTCGATGAGGTCAGGCAGATGTTGTCGCGAGAGCATCCGGACAACCTGCGGATCCAGCAAAGGCTCGGGGAGTTGAAGACCATCGTCGAGCAACTGGCGACGGTCGCCGTCTCTCCGCCCTGGGAGGAGTTCGCGGCGGAAGTCACGCAGACTCGCGACGCGATAGCCAAGAGGATTGACGAAGACGAGGCGTTTGCGGCCCACGGATATGACCGCCAACTGGAGGAGCTCGAGACGAAAGGGCGCAGTGCTTGGGAAGCCCGCAACCAAGCGGACTGGACTCGGGCCAATGACGATCTGGCTCGCCTGCGACGCCTCGTCAGCCCGCCATCGAAGAAGGTCATGTCGCCCCACGCGCTCATCATCACGCTCCAGGAGGACCTCAACCGGTTTGAGGAGGTTGCACAGACCGGCCGCCTGGACGAGAAGTTCCAGATCGATATCGCTCAGTGCAGGGCCGAACTTCGTGGCATCGACCCCAACAGCAGCGATGCTATGCCTCGTATATATGACTACTACACCACCAAACACCAGCCACTTGCCGATAGGTTGCGACGCGCCGGTGACCAACAGGACGATGAGCTGCGGGGGACCGTTGAAATAGTGGAGTGATGGTGGCGTTCGGGCCATAGCCCGTAATGCCGATTCCGCTTCGGCGGCAACCGAGGTCACAGGCAGGATCGCGCATGCATGGAGGTGAGAGCTACGGTGAACCCATCCTCTTACCAGTGCCCATATTGCCGCACACGCGATGTTCAGGGGATGACGCAATGCCCGCGCTGCGGCGGCGATCTACGCTTGTTAGCGTGTCTGCATTCGCGGCCGGACATCTGGTTCAACCGTGCCCTCGACCTGCTTGACGCCAATGACCTTGAGGCGGCGGCGGAGCTTCTGTGCGCCTGTTGCGTAGCGAGGCCACAGGACGCGGAGGCCAGATTCGTACTGGGCCGGGTGAGAGCGCAGCAGGGACAGTGGGATGCGGCCAGACGTTGCGCCAACATCGTCCGTGATCTTGACCCGAAGCAGGCCGGCCTGGGGCCGCTACAGGCCCGGATCGAGGCCCGCGATCGGGGCTGAGCGCGACCGATGGGGCAAGTGCATCACCGGGCCGGGACATGGCACACGCAGAAACGTCAGCCGAGGAAAGGCAGAATCATGGGACGCACACTGGGCATCGATCTGGGCATTACCTATTCAGCCATGGCCTGCCTGGACGAGCGAGGGCAACCCGCCATCATCCGGAGCGCGGAAGGCCAAAAGACGACACCGTCCGTCGTGCTGACCGA
>Ga0272441_10016882_pt1 | contig 10038 bp, 5 predicted proteins | sample SSMProp6N_FD_193582 | JGI IMG/M metagenome (GOLD analysis project Ga0272441, IMG submission 193582) | Marine sediment archaeal communities from Little Sippewissett salt marsh, Falmouth, MA, United States - SSM-Prop-6N | ecosystem: Environmental > Aquatic > Marine > Wetlands > Sediment ...
CTATACCTGAGGTTTTGAAAGATATTGATATTATTATTATAGAGCCTGGTTTAAGTGAAATAACGAATCTGTTTGCACCAAGACTTTTGCTGTTTCAAGTTTTTGTTAATTTGCTGACAAATTCCTCAGAATCAATTAAATTTGCAGGAAAAATAGATGGTAAGATCAATATTTCCTGCAAAGTTGAACATTTTGATAAAAAACCAATGGTTCATATTAAATTCGAGGATAATGGTGCAGGAATTAATAAAGTTAACCTTTCAAAGATATTCGAAAGGGGATACTCGACTAAAAATCAAACAGGAGGAGGTTTGCACTGGTGTTCAAATACAATAAATGCAATGAACGGAAGACTTTATGCTGAAAGCAAAGGCTTGATGCAAGGAGCATGTTTTCACATTTATATTGAGCTAAAACAAGAATTATGTAGTAAGAAGGGAATGAAAACATGAATAGACCAAAATTTGAAAATATCCGCATATTAGCTGTTGATGATGAGGAGATGATCCGGAACCTTTATAAAGAGATCTTAAATCCATTTGATATATCGAGTGATTCTGAAGAAATTGATAAGCTGGAAAACAAGCTTTTCAATAAAAAATATAAAACAAATAGAGCTATCAATTTTGATCTTGAACTCTGCAAACAGGGGGATGAAGCATTTGGATGCGTGGAAAAAGCTATAAAAGATAATCGACCTTTTTCTGTTATATTCATGGATGTTAGAATGCCTCCGGGACCTGATGGTATATGGGCTGCTGAAAAAATAAGGTCCATTGATTCAAATGCAAATATTGTACTCATTACCGGCTATTCTGATGTGGACCCTGTTGATGTTTCATCCAGGATTCCTCCTGTTGATAAATTGCTCTATCTACAAAAACCTTTCCATAGCCAGGAACTTCGTCAATGTGCGGTTGCTTTGAGTTCTAAATGGTTTGTAGAAAAAGAATTGCATAATATTCATCAAGAATTAGAAAACAGAGTTGAAGAACGGACTGCTGAACTCGTCGATGCTTATAACCAGTTGAAACAGGAGACAAATAAACGGGAAAAAGTAGAAAAAGAGTTATCTTATGATGCTTTTCATGACAGATTAACTGGATTATCAAATAAAGAATTATTCATGAATCGGTTGGGACATTTGATCGAGCAAAAAAAGCGAAATAGTGACTGCCTTTTTGCTGTTCTGATTTTGGATCTAGATCATTTCAAAGTTATTAATGACAGTCTCGGACATGCAATTGGTGATAAATTGTTAATTTCTATTGCTGAAAAATTTCACAACCTGCTGAGGTCTGGTGATACTATTGCAAGATGGGGTGGTGATGAGTTTGTTATCATTCTTGATAAAATGAAGAAGGAGACTGACGCAACTTTAGTCGCGGACAGAATACAAAGTGAAATAAAAAAGCCTATAAAATTAAATGATCATGAGGTTTTCACAACCGCAACAATCGGCATTGCACTCTGTTCAGATGAATATCAAAAACCTGAAGAGATCATTCGTGATGCTGATACAGCTTTGAACAGGGCAAAAGCTTTAGGAAGATCCAGATATGAAATGTTCGATATGACAATGCATCTTTCCGCTGTTACACGCTTGAAAATTGAAAATGATCTCAGAAGGGCAATTGAAGAAAAGTCTTTTGATGTTTATTATCAACCGATTATCAATCTTAAGACACGGGAGATAATTGGCTTTGAAGCTTTGGTGCGTTGGATTCATCCTGAGAAAGGTTTAATTCCACCTAACGATTTTATTCCGGTTGCCGAAGAGACTGGATTTATAGTAAAAATAGATCAATTGGTTTTGAATAAAGCATGTATGCAAATGAATAAATGGCAAAAAAAATTCCAAAATAAAATACCTTTGACCGTTAGCGTTAATCTTTCAACTAGACAATTTTCGCAACCCGATCTTATAGAACAAGTTAGCAAAATCGTCAAAGCAACTAAAATTAATCCCAAAAATTTAAGACTGGAAATCACAGAAAGTGTGATCATGGAAAACATTGAATCTGCTGCAGCTAAGTTGTCACAATTGAAAGATATCAACATTAAATTATACATGGATGATTTCGGGACAGGTTACTCTTCACTCAGTTATCTGCATCGCTTCCCTTTTGATGCATTGAAAATCGATAGATCGTTTGTTAACAGATTGGGTGAAGATAATGAAAGTGCAGAAATAATTCGAACAATTATGACCCTGGCAAATTCTTTGGGTTTAGACGTTATTGTTGAAGGTATTGAAACAGATGAGCAACTAGAGCATCTTAAACTCATTGGTTGTAAATTTGGACAGGGATTCTTGTTTTCAAAGCCTGTTAATTCTGAAGAAGCCACTAATTTGTTAAATGAAAAATGAAATTCATTATTTTCATAAGAAAAGTTGAGGAAGAAGATAATTCAGAAAATAGTTATAATACTTAGTTTCTGATAAAAAAATATTTTTGCATGACAATAAAAAATAAAATTATCACTATTAATTCGATAATTGTTGTCCTGTTCCTTCTATTATTTGGGGGAGCGGTCATCAGGGGACAGGATCTTATAGTTAACAACATAATACTGGTTGTTCTTCTTGCTTTTTTTATTGCCTGTCTGACTATCTTAATTTGGTCATATTACATTCAGAAAATTATTTCAAAACCTGTTACTCGTCTTAATGAAGTTGTTGATAAGGTTTTAAAAGAGAAAAATTACTCAATTCAAATTTCAAAAGAAGATGATGATGAAGTTGGAAATCTAATTCAGAATTTTAATGAATTGTTAAATAGTTTCGATGTTGAGATCGGTGAACTTGAAACTCAAAAGATAAATCTCGAAAATGAAAATATAAAAAGAACTGAAGAACTTTCAAGTATCAATAAAACACTCGATGAACAGGTAAAAAAACTAAACTGCCTTTATAATATAGCTCATCTTGTTGAAAATCCGCTACTCACCCTGGAAGAAATTTTTCAGGGATCCTTGGATTTAATTCCAAAATCGTGGCAGTATCCGGAAATTACATGTGCGAGAATCAAGGTTGAAGATCTCGAGTTCACTTCTGACAATTTCAAAGAAACAAAATGGAAACTTACAAGCGATATCTTTGTTTTTGGATTAGCAGTTGGTGTTCTTGAAGTATATTATATGGAAGAAAAACCGGATGTCTATTTAGGTCCTTTTATTAAGGAAGAGGTTAGTTTAATTGAAGCTATAACAGAACGTTTAGGAAAATTATTTGAAAAGAAAAAAACCGATCTGCTATTTCAGGAGAGTGAAGAGAGATTTCGGATTATAAGTGATTCGGCACTGGATGCAATTATTATGATGGATGAAAAGGGAGAAATCGCTTTCTGGAATCCTGCAGCAGAAAAAATTTTCGGATATACGGAAAATGAGTCAATTGGTAAAAGCGTTCATATGATGATCGCTCCACAACGGTATCATGACAATTTTTTTAAGGCTTTTGAGGAATTTAAAAAAACGGGTGAAGGTTCCGCTGTCGGTAATGTTTTAGAACTGTCTGCTTTGAGAAAAGACAGAACAGAATTTCCAATAGAGATATCCTTGTCAGCAATATTGATTAAAGAAAACTGGTGGTCAGTGGCTTTGATTAGAGATATCACTGATCGGAAACAAGCAGAAGAAGAGTTATTAAAGGCGAAAGAATCTGCTGAAGCAGCAAATAAACAACTTCAAGTTGCAATTGAAAATGAAAAAAGACTTGCACTGGTTGCAGAATCAGCAAACCTTTCCAAAAGTACCTTCCTTGCAAATATGAGTCATGAAATCCGCACTCCTATGAATGGTATTATTGGTATGACACAACTCGCATTGGATACAAATTTGACAGATGAACAAAGAGAATATCTGGAACTGGTTCAGATTTCTGCTGAAAATCTTCTCACATTGATTAATGATATCCTTGATTTTTCCAAGATAGAAGCAAATAAACTCGAATTGGATCTAATTGATTTTAATCTGCGTTCGTGCTTTGATAAAACTATTAATACTTTCAGTTACAGGGCTCATGATAAAGGACTCGAGTTAATTTATCAGATCAAGTTTGATGTACCTGATGAACTTATAGGCGATCCACATCGTCTCAGGCAAATTGTTGTTAATCTGATAGATAATGCTATTAAATTCACTGAAAAAGGTGAAGTTGCTTTGACAATTGGAGTTGAATCGGAATCTGAAAAGGAAGTAACTCTGAAGTTTTCCATTAGCGACACGGGAATCGGTATTCCTTACGATAGACAAAAGAAAATATTTAACGCTTTTGAACAATCAGATGGTTCGACAACCCGTAAATATGGTGGGACTGGACTTGGACTTTCAATCTCTATGCAACTCGTAAAATTGATGGAAGGTAAAATTTATATAGAGAGTGAAGCGGGTGTTGGAAGTACCTTTCATTTTACCGCAAAATTTGGTCTGAATGATGCTCCAAGACCAGTTAGCAAACCTCTTAAATTCCCCAGACTAAAAAATATTTCTGTTATTGTAGCTGATGATAACAAAACCAATAGAAAGATCCTTTCGGATGTTTTAACAAGATGGTCTATGAAACCTGACCTTTACGATAGCGCTGAGAATGTATTAATTGGTTTGGAAAAAGCACGTTTGCAGGGGAAAAAGTACAAGCTCGCATTATTTGACGTTCGGATGCCAACTATGGATGGTTTCGAATTAACCGAAAAGATTAAGAAAAATCCCGATTTTGAGGATATAAAGGTGATCTTACTTACCTCTATAGGTGAAAGAGGTGACTCAAAAAGATGCAGGGAAATAGGTGCAGAAGCATATTTGACTAAACCGATAAAAAACCAGGATTTATTAGATGCAATTAAAACCGTTCTGGGGCAACAAGATCAAAAAAGTAAATCTGATAAGTTGGTTACAAAGCATTTGATAGAAGAAAATCGCAGAAAATATCGAATCTTACTAGCTGAAGATAATGAAGTTAACCAAAAACTAGCAATAAAAATTCTGGAAAAAAGAGGACATAACGTTTTTGTTGCAAATAATGGCGAAGAGACTCTTGCTGCATTAGAAAACGATTCTTTTGATCTGGTTTTGATGGATATTCAAATGCCATTAAAGGACGGATTCGAAACCACAAGAATTATCAGAGAAATGGAAAAAACTATGGGAGCACATATTCCCATTGTTGCAATGACCGCGCATGCTATGAAAGGTGACAGGGAGAGATGCTTGAATGCTGGGATGGATGATTATATTTCTAAACCAATTAATGCTGAAAAACTTTTTGAGATTATTGATGGAATTACGTGTATAATAAAAAAAATCAATGATAATCCTAACATTGATGATTCTCAGAAGAATACTTTGAATATTGATGATGTCCTTTTACGTTTGGACAGTGATATAAGTTTAGTCAATGAAATTATTCAACTTTTTCTTGAAGACACCCCTCAACAACTTGAAAAATTAAATGATTATATCTTGATTGATGACTTCAATGGAATCCAACAACAAGCTCATACCTTGAAAGGTTCATCTGCTAATATCGGTGCGGAAATTATGAGTGATGCAGCATACGAGTTAGAAAAAGCTGTTAAAAGGAATGATATGGAAGAAATTTCGATACTATGCAAAAATCTGATCGATAAATATGATTATTTAAAAACTTATTTAACAAATTCGAAATTTCAGGTTGATCTATCAATGAAAGTTTAAAATATAAGCGAGAACTCTTATTGTATGGTTCACTTAAATATACAGATATCGATTAAACAAATATTTTGCACTGAAAAACTGATTAAAATTGTTTGTTGAAAAAAAGGGTATCGAAAGCACTCGTGATATCAGGATTATTATGATAACATTTTTGTCGATATAAAAAGTGTTAAAGATAAGATGAAAAAAAAGACAAAGGATTTCCTTTTGTAAATCAATAAATTAAAATTATAAAAGATAGATGTATAAATGAAAATTTTAATTGCCGAAGATAATAAAACTTCAAGGAAAATACTCGAATCAACTTTAAAAAAATGGGGCTATGATATTATTTCAGTCCCTGATGGTAATGCCGCATGGCAGATATTAAAAACAGATGACGCTCCTCAATTAGCTATTCTGGATTGGGTTATGCCAGGAATCGATGGTCTTGAATTATGTAAAAGGATTAGACTGAAGAATAAAAAATTATACTCTTATATAATAATGTTGACAGCAAAGGTTGATAAAGAGGATATTATTAAAGGTCTTGATGCTGGAGCTGATGATTATATCAATAAACCCTTTTATCCTTTTGAGTTAAAAGCTAGAATTAAAGCTGGAATAAGGATCATTGATCTCCAGACAAAACTTAACGTTTTAAATGAAAAGCTTCTATTTCAAGCAACTCATGATAGCTTGACAAAACTGCTAAATAGAAAAGCAATAGTTGATCTTATACAGCGTGAAATTTCAAGATCATATCGAAATAAAAGTCATTTAGGTCTTTTAATGATAGATATTGATCATTTCAAAATAATAAATGATAATTATGGGCATCTAGCTGGTGATGAAATTCTATCTAAACTTTCAACCAGAATAGAAACTATCATAAGAGATTATGATACATTAGGAAGATATGGTGGAGAAGAATTCCTTGTTGTTCTTCCGAATTGTAATAAAAAAGAAATTCTAACTATTGCTGAAAGAATTAGACAAGCAATAAAAAAAACCTCTATGATAACAGAAAAACAAATGGTTAATATAACCGTGAGTATTGGTGCTATTCTGCTTGATATCAAAGAAAAAATGGATATGAAAGACTTGATTCGAGCCGCTGATAATGCACTTTATGAAGCAAAAAATTCTGGTCGTGATATGGTTGTGCTTTCAAATTAAGAAGTTTAATCATTTACTGATAATGTTGAAAGACCTTGAATGAGGTAGAAGTTATGGACATTAGAAAGAAACCTAAAACTTTTATAATAAATGACGATCCAATCCAATTAAAAGTGACAAAATCTATCTTAGAGGGTGATGGTTGGAATGTCGTTTCTTTCCAAGAAGTTGAATCTGCATTGAAGAATATGATAAATAATTGTCTTCCAGATGTCATTGTTACAGGACTTCATATGCAAGGTATTGATGGATGGCGATTCTGTAGATTGTTGAGATCTCCTGAGTTTTCTTCCATGAATAATATTCCAATCCTGGTTATTTCAGATACATTTTCTGGTGCTGATACTTATAAGATGTCGATCGAACAGGGCGCAAATGCATTTTTAGAAATCCCTTATAAACCTGCAACATTGAAAAGGATAATGAAAAACCTCTTCAAAGGGGAAATACCAGCTATTGAGAAAGAGGTTCTTATAGTTGAAAATGATAAGAATTTTGCTAATTTATTGGAGGATTCTTTTAAGCTAAATAACTTTATCGTCCATAAAGCTTCTAATTTAAATGAAGGAAAAGAACTACTCAAATTACATAAATTCCATTCTGTTATCATAAATTATGACCTGCCAGATGGAAATGGTGACGAAATTCTTAAAGATATTAAAACCCCCTTATCCTGGACAACAAAAATATTGACTATTGAAGCTCCAACTCCAGACCTTGCTTTGCAGTTTGTTAAGAATGGTGCCGATGCATCCGTCAGGAAACCTTGTAATCCCCAATATTTGGTTGAACTTTGCAACAAGACGAGCCGCGAACGTTCATTGTTCAGAGTTAAAGAGCTTCAAGAAGATCATATTCACAAACTTAAGCGAAATGAAAATAAATTCCGAATTCTATTCGAGAGTTCGAAAGATGCAATATACTTTTCATCTAAAAATGGTACCATTCTCGATGTAAATCAATCTGCACTAAACCTCTTTGGATATACGAGAGAAGAGATGTTAAAGTTAAATTCAAGAGATCTTTATGTCAATCCAAAGGATAGAGAAAAATTTATAAAAGAGATTGAAGAAAATAAAGCTATTGTTGATTATGAAGAAATATTACATAAAAAAGACGGTTCAGAAATTGCTTGCCTTGTCTCTTCAAGTATTCGTTATGATGAAAATGGTTCGGTGATCGGTTATCAGGGAATAATCAGGGATATTACAGGCAGAAAGAATATGGAAAAAGAACTATTAAAAATGGAAAAACTCGAATCCATTAGCGTTCTGGCGGGAGGCATAGCTCATGATTTCAATAATATACTTACAGCTATCTTGGGTAATTTATCCCTTTCTAAATTTTTGGTTGAGCATGACAGTGAAGTTTATGAAAAATTAGATGAGGCTGAGAAAGCATCTTTAAGAGCAAAAGGGCTTACTCAACAATTGCTGACTTTCTCGAAAGGAGGAGCCCCTATTAAAAAAGTGGTTTCCATAAAAGATCTACTTTTGGACTCTTCCAAATTTGCACCTATTGACTCGGAGGTCACATGTAATTTGATGGTTGAAGACGATCTCTGGGTACTTGAGATAGATGTTTCACAAATCAGCCAGGTTATCAACAATCTCATAATAAATGCTGACCAGGCAATGCCTTCAGGTGGTATTATAGATATAAGTGCCCAAAATGTAGTCCTTGATAAAAATTTAAAGTCTCCAATGAAACCCGGAAAATTTGTCAACATAAAAATAAAAGATCATGGGATAGGAATTTCCAAGGAAAACCTTGATAAAATATTTGATCCATATTATACAACCAAACAAAGAGGGAGTGGTTTCGGGTTGGCTTCAGCTTATTCTGTTATTAAAAACCATAAAGGATTTATTACTGTGAATTCAAAAGTTGGAGTTGGAACTACTTTTGATATTTTTCTTCCTTCAATAGAAAAAAAGGTGACAGAAAAAAAACAGCTGTCAGACAAACCTGAAAAGGGATCAGGAAAAGTTCTTATTATGGATGACGAGGAGATTATTAGAGATATAGCTGAAAGTATGCTGAATTATATAGGTTATAAAGTTGTTAAAACTATTGATGGTGATGAAGCATTTGAAACATATAAAAAAGCACAGGAGCAGAATGAACCTTTCGATGCGGTTATTATGGATTTGACAATTCCTGGAGGTTTGGGAGGTAAAGAAGCTGTTAGAAAAATTATCGAATTAGATCCTGATGTTAAAGCGATAGTTTCTAGTGGTTATTCTAATGATCCCATCATGTCAAACTACGAAAAATATGGGTTTAAAGCTGTTATCTCAAAACCATATAAAATTGAAGAGCTTAGTGATATTATAAAACAGGTTCTTAATAAAAATAAGTGATTGGCTCTTCTCTATTGCAAAAATAGAAGATAAAAAATCCTTAATCGAAAAAATCAAAATTTAAATCTGTTCGAGAGATATTTTGTTAATTGGAAAAGTTAAAGGAAATGTAGCTTCGACAAGGAAAAATCCAAACCTGAAAGGTTTCAAAATTCTGTTGGTTGAAATCCTCGATTTGCAGAATAATGGTACAGACAAAGAATACCTTGCCATTGATACCGTTGATGCAGGTATTGATGATATTGTTTTGCTCTGTATGGAAGGAGGTGCGGTAAGTTCGGTGATGAATATTCCAAAAGTTGCATGTGATGCAGCAATTGTCGGAGTTATCGATTCCATAAATCTACAAGACTTTTAAAGAATGATTAATAGAACATTAAAACTTGCTTTTATTATAGTTTTTTTTGTACCTATTTTATTATGTTCTAATGTGGTTTGCGATGTTGTTCTCTCAGATGAATGGATGGACATATATTTTTTGGGTTCAAAAATGGGGAAAATGAACATTAAGACTATAAAAACCAATCATGAAGGAAAACAAATAATTGTTACTAAAACCACAGAGAATACTTATGGGATAAGGGGAGATTCTAACATTACATCTGAAATCCAAACCATTGAATATGAAGATGAAAATTGCAAACCTATGTTAATAAAGATAAAGATGAAAATATCTAAAATTTCTACAACTATGACCTGTGTATTTATCAAAGATAAGATAAAAATCAAGGTTAATACTCTCGAGAAGATCACTGAAAAAGAACTTACCAATACTAAAGATATTTTGTTGACATGGGGTTTAAGGCAAAAAATGCTTTCA
>Ga0272441_10016883_pt1 | contig 10038 bp, 8 predicted proteins | sample SSMProp6N_FD_193582 | JGI IMG/M metagenome (GOLD analysis project Ga0272441, IMG submission 193582) | Marine sediment archaeal communities from Little Sippewissett salt marsh, Falmouth, MA, United States - SSM-Prop-6N | ecosystem: Environmental > Aquatic > Marine > Wetlands > Sediment ...
ATCGAGCAGCTGTGCAGAGCACCTTCAGAGAGCGTCGCGTATCGGTTTTTCACCTTGTTGGCAAGCGACAGAAGATCCGGCACATCCTCACCTGCAAGGCGAGAAAGCTCGACTGCAACGTCATAAGGAAGCGGTTCTCCGGTCTCCAGAACGCTGTATGCTTTCACTATTGACTTGTTCATTTCCACTGTCATGATTGCATGGTATCTAGTATTGAACTCCTTTACTCAGGCGAGCTTCGCCGGAAGAAACAGCGTGCATCCGGCCGTCTTGCGATTCAAGCAACAGTTCGCCCGTTCTGCTCAGACCCCGAACACGCCCTTCAAGAGTGCTCTTGTACTGTTCAACCTTGACTTCCCGGTCTTTCAACCATGCGTATCTTTCCAGATAGGGAAGAACAGCAACGAGATCGTCAGCCTCCAGCCACTTGTCGTAGAGCGGCTCGAAACGGTTCAGTATAGACGACAGGATATCGGGCCGGGAGTGCTCACTGCCCGATTCAAGAAAAAGGGATGTCGCGATTCCCTCGATTTCTCCCGGAATATCCCGCAAATTGACATTGATGCCTATGCCGACAATAACGAAATGCGTCATATCGGGTTCGCTTTCCATCTCACAGAGAATCCCGCACACCTTCCGTCCTTCTATCAGAATATCATTTGGCCATTTAATCATCGACGAAACACTCTCAACCGTCTCGTCAAGCGCCTGATGAATAGCTGCCGCAGCGAGAAGCGGTATCTGGGAAAGCCTTACAGGCGGAACAGGCGGACGCAGAACAAGCGAAAAATACAGATTCGCACCCGACGGAGAAACCCACTCCCGCCCCATTCTTCCTCGCCCTCCGGTCTGACAATCCGCCACAAGAACGCTTCCTTCAGAAGCCCCCTGACGCGCAAGGATTTTCGCCTGCAGGTTCGTTGAATCTACTTCCTCGTAAAATAGGAGATTCCTGCCGAACCGTTTTGTCGAAAGCAGGGGGTTAACCTCCTCTGCAACCGGAATATCCGGACTTTCTTTCAGCCGGTATCCCCTGCCGGAAAACGCCTCAATCGAGTATCCGGTCTCCCGAAGCCGGGAAATATGTTTCCAGACAGCACTTCGGGTCATACCGAATTCACGGCATAGCTCACCTCCTGACAAAAAGCTGTCCGACGCCCTGAGACGATTGAGTATTTGTGCCGTCAGTTGATTCATGGCTCCGTTAGCCTATGCAATAAAAAAGCGCCGTGACCGATACATACAGTTGTCAACCCGAATTTACAACCGAGTTGACGACTTTGCAAGTAGGCTCGGGTTCCATCATCCAGTGCAAGAGACTCGCACGGAATAGAAACATCCGAGGTACTCCCTCAAATTCAAATTGTCAATAAAATCCCAAAGATATTGTTTATCCTTATGCTCATGCACAAACCTCAAGTCATAAGGGGGGCACCGCTATTTATTGTCATGAGCACTTCAAGTGCAAGGCGAACGGAGCGCAGAAACCCTTTTCTATCCGCTCAACAAAGCAATTGATTCACGGAATACATAAATAGAGGTGCCCATAAGCTGAACGAAAACATAGTGATGCTTATTGCGGTTCTTTCTACCTGACAGGTTTTTCAGTTAACACTATGAGTATCGAGATGTTGTCATTCTGGATAGCGGTTGGCGTGATAGCCTATCTGTATCTATCACACTATGTGAGCTATTCGCTCCTCAAAAACAAAATCCTGAAGGATAAGCAATGGGGACTGAATGTCTGCTGTGGAAAAACCGACGGTGGGGGAGTCAATGCGGACATCTTTGAGCACAAGGAACTGCCGAATTTCAGACTGCTTGATGATATCTACAACCTTCCTTTCCTGAATCAGGAATTCGAGACGATTCTCTGTTCTCACACCATAGAGCATGTAGACGACCCCGCGGCGTTCCTGAAGGAGCTGCGACGCGTAGGGACAGACGTCACCATTGTCATCCCGCCGCTCTATGACATAACCGCCGCGCTCAACATTTTCGAGCACAAATGGATCTTTCTCACCTTCAAAAAGAAACACACCACCCTGCCGCTACACTTCAGGCTGCCGTTTTCCACTCTCGCCCATAACAAGATCGGTCAAATCAACAACGCGTGAAAAAGCTTCTCCTCTCAGCACTTGCAAATTAAGCACGGTAATTTCCTCAGAGGGATAAGTCTGAAAGAGAATAAAACCAAATTCTCTTTCACTACAGAAGTCAAGCACAAATGGGCGACCAACCCCGTGATCATCCCGAACGTACTCTCAAATATCCCACATCCCATGCCATATAGAACTCTTATACTCTCAAAAAAGATCAGATAATCGTCGAAAAAATTCCGGGAAAGTCGCAAATTGAGATCGCTGTAAGCGACTGCGATCATGAGGGATAACTCGTTTATTTGCATATATATCTATTATATATATATTATACATGTAACATATGGGCTATGCCCCGGGGTTTGCGCTCAGCTAGCAAGCCGACAAAATTCAAAGGCTCGATTTTTCGAGCCTTTGTTTTGCTTACAACCCATCGAAACAACTGTATTTCACCGCCATAGCAGGCAACTCCTCTGCCGCAACATGACAATCGATAATCTTGTTATGCTTTCTCAGCATTCTGTACGGAAGATAATCAGGATCATAGCCGTTTTTAGCCAGCGGAAAAAGCAAAAGATCGGCAACCTGTAATAACGGATTTGTTTTTTTCTTTCTTCGAGGTTCTCCGATAACGATACGCCTGTAGTCGTCAGCCGATAAAGGGCGGTACTCTTTAGAAGTCAACTTGTTGAAGGGATTCCCGTTTTTCTTGAGTTCTTTCGAATAGTTGACAATATCACGGTCTTCTTTTTTTCCGGATTCCTCGAAAATTATTTCCAATTGCCGGCCCTGAGAATCAGCATACTTTGATACGCGTTCTGTCAAAATACTGAACGTGGTTTTACACATAAACCAGAGTCTGTCTTCGTATTGCTCTTTGTACCTTGCCACATATCCTGGACGGTGCATAACACAAGCAGTGCATATGACCGGCAGAGAAAGTAAAAAGTTTTCAAGTTCCGGATAAAAACGGTCTCTGTTTTCCTGCTTTTTCAGCCATGCGAATTTTCCTTGATGCCCCCTTATTTTCGTTGAATGTAATGGGTAATCAATTCTCCATTTATGGCAAAAGTTTTTGTGCTTTTCAACAACTTCTTCGACATCCTCGTCTTTCACCAATATCCCCCCAAGGGCAAACCAGTCCATCTTATCCTGTCGCCCTCCATGCAAGGACATTTTTCTGTCTGGGTCCCTGCTTCCGCTATCATCAAAGCAAAGCAAATATTTCTTTTTTTCTTCTCTTGTATTCATGCATGAAAAGCATTCGTCACGCCGCCGTCTGCCGACCATACAGGTACTGCTGAAAACCGATGAACAGCTTTTTAATTGTCGCTATGGTGCCGAGTTCGGCTATGGCGTCGGAAACTGCGTGGTATTTGAGGTTGATAAGGTGGGGGAGTTTGTCCTGATCGAGTTCTTCGACGCCTTGACGGATGTAATGATCGAGCACGAATTCGAGGAAATCCTGCTGGTTTTTGTCGTTGTAGCTGCTGAAGATCGAGGTTTTGCTGCAACTGACCCGCTCTTCGCGGGTAATGGGTTTTTGCGCGAAGGCGATATAGGCGAGCACGTCGTAGAGGTCGCTCTGGTCGGCGTTGATCATGCTTTTGAGTTCGGCGAGCTGCTCCCTGCCGTAACCTTTTTCCTCAAGCCCTTCAATCAGGGCTTTTCGGGTATCCGGACGACTCCAGATTTTGCGAAGTTCTTCTTCATCTTTAAACAGGTCCGGCAGGTCGCCGAACAGCTTTTCCATGAACTCGGCAGCTGAAATGGGTTGGCCATCTGCGCTCCAGAAACTGGTCATCATCATGTGCTGAATGGAGCGTTCCTTCCCGTCGGCAAGTTTGACTTTGACTTTCGGGTGAGGTGGCGGTGTTTCTTTTCCGCCAGTGTCCCCGTCATAAGGCCCCGGGTCTTCCCTTCCAGGAGGAAGACTCTTTCCATTGCCGTCACCATCGACAAGCACCGGCGGTTCAGGCGCAACCGGGTCGCCATCCCATTCGGGATCGCTGAAATGCTCATAGGCTTTGACGAAATCGTAGATGGTGAAATAGTCCTTGCCGTCGAAAAGCCTTGTTCCCCGTCCGATGATCTGCTTGAACTCGATCATGGTCTTGATGGGGCGCAGGAGTATAATATTGCGGACGTTGCGGGCATCGACGCCGGTCGAGAGCTTGCGCGAGGTCGTCAGGATGGCGGGAATGGTTTTTTCGTTGTCCTGAAAGGTTCTCAGAAACTGTTCGCCGAGTTTGCCGTCATGCGCCGTGACGCGTACGCAGTAGTCTGGAGCGTTGCTTTGTTTCTGCTGGTTGATCAGGTCCCGGACGAGCAGGGCATGCGGCTGGTTGGCGCAGAACACCAGGGTTTTCTGCTTCTGGTCGATCGCCAGCATGAAAATATCGACGCGCTTTTTCTCCCGCGCCTCCATCTCGATCACTCTGTTGAAGTCCGATTCTTTGTAGAGCTTGCCCTCCTCGATCTCGCCTTCAAGCACCTCGTCGTCCGGAGTGTACGTATAATCGTCGATGGTTGTCTGGATCTGCCGGACCCTGAACGGGGTGAGGTAGCCGTCGTTGATTCCCTCTTTCAAGGCGTAGACATAGACCGGCTCTCCGAAGTAGGCGTAGGTATCGGCGTTGTGCTCACGTTTAGGGGTAGCCGTCAGGCCGAGCTGAACGGCTGGAGAAAAGTATTCCATAATCTTCCGCCAGGAACTCTCGTCGTCAGCACCTCCCCGATGACACTCGTCGATGATGATGAAATCGAAAAAATCTGGCGGGTAGTCGCCGAAACTGGGTTTCGGGTTCCCATCGTCATCGGTACCGTTCATGAAGGTCTGGAAGATTGTAAAGAAGACGCTGCCGTTCTTTGGCACCTTTCCCTTCTTGCGGATGATCTCCGGATCTATCCGAACCTTCGCGTCGTCAGCGAAGGAACTAAACTCGTTGAACGCCTGATCGGCAAGGATGTTGCGATCGGCGAGAAAAAGAATGCGCGGTCTTCGTGACTGCTCTTCGTCCTCCTGGATGTCGTTTCGCCAGTCTGGAAGGTTCCATCTGCTGTGGAAAAGTTTCCACGCAATCTGGAAAGCAATAGCGGTCTTGCCGGTTCCCGTGGCAAGCGTCAGGAGGATGCGATCACTGCCTTTTGCAATGTTTTCGAGCACCCGGTTGATGGCATTGTGCTGATAATAGCGCGCTGTCCATTGACCGCCTTTGTCATCGAACGGAACAGCCGAAAACCGGTTGCGCCAGAAAGATTCCTTAGCGGTGCTTTCGGCAAAGAGAGCATCCCAGAGTTCATCGGGCGAAGGGTAGCGTTCGACATACCCTTCAACACCAGTCTGCATGTCAACGCGGTAGATTCCCTCGCCGTTGGTCGAAAAAGCGAAACGGGTCTGCAGCTTGTGAGCATAGTTCTTCGCCTGAGCGAGCCCTTCCGTATCGCTGAGCCCTCGTCGTTTGGCCTCGATCACCGCAAGCTTCTGTTCGCGATACACAAGAACGTAATCGGCAATGTCCTCTTTGGAGCGCCGACCAGCACCCTGCAAACGGCCGGGAGCAATCATCTCGCGCCGAATTCTGCTGCCGTCGATCTCCCCCCATCCGGCAGCCTTGAGCGCAGGATCGATCAGTTCTGCCCTGGTTTCGGCTTCGTTCATGGATATATCGTAATCTAAAAACTACCCGAACACCACTTCGGATCGTTTGATGAATTCTATGAAGTTTATGCAGGGAATGCCAATGTCCTCCATTGAACAGACTGCAGGAATTTTTCGTTTTGCAGGAATATCAGGCACTCTTTGCTGTCGCCCTTCATCCGAGATCAGTCCAACATTGTTGACAATTGCTGTGGCGATAATAAGGATATCGTTTTCTCCGACACCCTTTGAATGGTATTTGTCAGATGTAATGCCGAGAAGTCTCTTGACTTTTAAAGCCTCTTGGACAACAGCATTCGTGATACCAATCAGTTCAGTATTCGCATCTCTGAGCCATACAGCACATTCAGGAGCCTTGTTGACAACTTCATCATACGCAACGGGTGACATAACCAACTCTTTATCCGAAAACTGCTCTGTCATCCATTCCCATAACCCCGGAAACTGCAGGACCGGATAATTATCCCAGGCATAGATAATGGAGGATGCGTCAACGACCAGCATAGAAATGCTCCAGATTGTGCAAATCCTTGATCTTGATGCTATCGAGATAACTGCTTGCCCTGGTCAGCGTGATCTGACTGGCATTCAGTGCATCCAGCACTGTCCGTACATAGGTATCACCAAACACGTGCCTTGGTTCACGATAGCGGTACTGCCGGTTTCCACCCTCTTTTTGAGCAGTGTTTATCGCAGCATGCCACTGTCTGTATGCTGCATACTCACCATGTGTAAGGCGACCGGCATTGAGTAATCGACGCAGAATTACCTCACAACTCACCCCCCATGTCTTGCAGTGCATGTCAAGCCAGACATCGAAATGAGATACATTTTCAGGTCGTTCGGCATCATTGATCACGGCAAGAAAATTATCCGGTACCAGCAGATGACCTGCAAAGGAGTTGGCTTCGTGCTCTCTGCCATGGGGAGCGTCCAAATCGACGATATCATCAATGGAACTGCTCTTGTGTAGGAGCAAATGGCCCAATTCATGCATGAGCGTAAATGTTTGTCTACGCTCAGAAGCCTGTTTCTTGACAACAATCACCGGACAATCACGATCATACAGGGTAAAACCGATAATCGGGCTCTCTTTCGGAATCTGCCACTTTCCACGATAACCATTACTCCGAAAGACCAGAATCCCTTTTGCTTCCACGGCAGTTCGGTAAGAGGCAAAATCATTACTGTTCCCAAGCCCAAGCCATGCGCGAATAATGCGAGCTGCTTCAGGGATACGGTTTTCGCGCAAATCCGGTGGAGAGAATCGCACCATTTCCGCTTCATCCAAATCTTCAAGCAAACCGAGATAGACTTCTCGCTGTTTTTCAACCCGCTCAATAAATTTTTTAAGCGTTGGCGTTACCTCAGGCTTCTGATTGGTCAGTGTACGAAATTGCATCGTATGCACCTGTGCTACATCAACCGGACCTTCCTCCACAAAAAACAGTACCCCGCGACCAAAATAGTCTGCCACCTTGCGCAACTGGTTGAAAGTCATGCCATCTTCGCCAGCAATCACACGCTCAATGCTACTTAGCGCTATGTCAAGCTCATCAGCAAGGTCGTCCGGAGTAATGCCATAATCGGCACAACACCAGAGAATACGCTCTGGATTGATGGACTGAATATGTTCCATACCTACACTAACTTATTGTCTTCATGACGGGAAGATGAAATCACTAACCTTTTACGCAATATAGAGAGTTCCTCTCAAGATGTGAAGCATAGACACGACAAAAGGAGGCTCTTTTCTTTATCCGGCAGCCTTGAGTGCAGGATCGATCAGTTTCGGTCTGTTTTCCGCTTCTCGTTCAGCTCACGACATGTCATTTGCCCATTTCGGTTAAGCTTTTTTCAACCGGCTTCGCATTGGTCCTCAGTTCCCCGCTGAAGGCTTTATGGAGAAGTGATTGCTTCAGTTCTGCAAGGAGGGCAAGTTTTTGCTGGTAGATGGATTCAAGACGTCTTGTTTCCTTTTCGAGTTTTCGAAAATTATCGATAATTACTTTTTGTTCTGAAATTGGTGGAAGATGCAGAACTCTCGCTTCCATTGAGGCTTTTGAAACATGGATCATTGTAGTGCCAGCTCCGTGTTCAGCTTTTATTTTCTCAGCATCCCATGCTAACCACCGATACAGAAAATCCTTGGTTACCAATTCATTGGGATCAACTCTCCAGATATGGTAGTGATAGATTACTTTTCCGTCATTCCAGATTCGCGGTCCAAATGAAGCAGACCATGCATACAAAAGATCGCCCTCAGCACAATATTTCGTTACATCTAATTCTAAGTCAGAGTAAAACCAGTTCTTGTTTGTGAAAAAATTTCCAACCCGAAGAACTCTGTATTTTCCTTTTTCGAGAAGTTCTGATTTTTTGTATGCCCTTCCATTCCGAAGAATGCAGATATCTCCGAGCCTTTTTTCAACCCACCCATCCCCTCGCTGAGTGAAAACCCTGTTCAGTTCGCTTTCAAAAAGCTCTTGTGCATGGGCAAGGTTTTTCTTTGCATTGGCTGTCGCCGTTGCAATCGCCGCAAGCGCCTCGTCAAGAATCGCCACGATCCGTCGCTGTTCGGGGAGAGGGGGAACGGGAATTTGAAAATCGAGAACGGTCGGAATATTTGCCCGAGGCATCCTTGTTCCAGTTGAGGTAACATCAATTTTTTGTACCGTCCTGCTTTTAGTTAGCCAAAAAAACAAAAATCTGCGATCGAGGTTGTCAGCACATTCAATCGGAAAAATTTCAGTCGAACAATGGCCATTAAAGTCAGGCAAGAAAACTTTGTTCAAGTATGGTCGTAATCGGCCGTAAAGGATATGCTTCTCATTGAATTGAAATGATGTGCTTTTAACTGTTTTTTCTGTGGGCGCAGTTATCAGTTGTCCTGTGCTACTTTCGATATCTTCCATTCCAATGTATGGAAGTGAGGCGCCTGAGTGTTTGCGTTTTAACACTTTACAGACATCCCCCAACCTTTTCATTTCCCAGCCCTCCTTCATACCATCCTCCTGATTTCTGCCAACACCTCAGCCGCCTCTGCGTCCAGCACTTCGATCTCATCGAGGATTTCTTCGGGCGAGCGTACCGGAACGGCTTCAGGGACGTTGGGATTCTTGACGGAGAGATCGACGGTGTCTGGGTCGATGTCGGTTATGGCTTTTATCCAGGAGTTGGGCGAATCGGCACAGCTCTGTTGCAGTTCGACGAACTCCTCGAGGTCGCTGTCGTTGAGCGGATTGGTCTTGCCGAGGCTGCGGCCGGGGGTGAGCTGGTAGTACCAGATCTTCTCTGTCGGCAATCCTTTTTCGAAAAAAAGCACCACGGTTTTGACGCCGGCGCCGAGGAAAGTGCCTTGCGGACAGTCGAGGATAGCGTAGAGATTGCTGCTGTCGAGCAGTTCCTTTCTCAGGGCTTTGGATGCGTTGTCAGAGTTTGACAGGAATGTGTTCTTGATCACCACGGCGGCCCTGCCCCCGGCCCTCAGGCTCTTGATGAAGTGCTGGAGAAAAAGAAACGCGGTTTCCCCAGTCTTGACGGGGAAGTTCTGCTGGATCTCCTTGCGCTCCTTACCGCCGAAGGGCGGATTGGTCAGGATGACGTCGTAGCGGTCCTTCTCCTGAATATCGGTGATGTTCTCCCCGAGGGTGTTGACGTGGAAAATGTTCGGTGCGTCGATGCCGTGCAGAATCATGTTCATGATGCCGATGACGTAGGCAAGAGACTTCTTCTCCTTGCCGTAGAAGGTCTTTTTCTGCAAGATACCGAGTTCGCTGGTCGTCAGGTCTCCCTGACGCATGTAATCGTGCGCTTCGCAGAGAAAGCCAGCTGAACCGCACGCTCCGTCGTAAACGGTTTCACCGATTCGGGGTTTGATGACCAGCACCATGGCGCGGATGAGCGGTCTCGGGGTGTAATACTCGCCGCCATTACGACCCGCATTGCCCATCCGTCTAATTTTTTCCTCGTAAAGCGAACTAAGCTCATGTTTTTCCCTCTGCGAACGAAAGGTGAGACCGTCCATGTATTCAAGCGCATCTCGCAGGGAGTAGCCGCTCTGGAACTTGTTCTTGATCTCACTGAAAATCTCCCCGATCTTGTATTCGATTGTGTCGGGACCGTCTGCAAGAAGCTTGAAGCGTTTGAGATAGGGAAAAAGATTTTCGTTGACAAACTCTATCAGGTCATCGCCAATACGAGCGTTATCGTGGTCGAACGAACCGTCAGTCTTTTTCGGAGCTGCCCAGCTTCCCCAGCGGTAAGGCTTGGCGATAA
>Ga0272441_10016884_pt1 | contig 10037 bp, 1 predicted proteins | sample SSMProp6N_FD_193582 | JGI IMG/M metagenome (GOLD analysis project Ga0272441, IMG submission 193582) | Marine sediment archaeal communities from Little Sippewissett salt marsh, Falmouth, MA, United States - SSM-Prop-6N | ecosystem: Environmental > Aquatic > Marine > Wetlands > Sediment ...
CCCGTAGACTGGGGCTAGCGTGCAGAACAGCTCCGCCCGGGGACGCGGATCCGGGAACCCCGGCTCGGGCAGGGGGATGTCCTGATCCCGGCAGAACTCATACATCGCTGGGCCGGCAAACGCCTGCGGTTTAATCTTCCGCGTATAGTCGGGGAACCTGTCCGCTTGCTCCCAGTCGAAGAGCGCACCCTTGCCGAAGTTCCGCGTATCCTCCCCCATTAGGATGAGAGATGCGAGATGGTTGCGGCCAAAATGCACGACCTCCAGGTCATGCGCTCGTCGGGCCAGCGCAGTCACGCAGCCAACCCAGGCCATGGAGTCGATGTCGTTGGTGTGCTCAAACGGCAGGACGAACGAGTAAGCATACATCTCGTGCGGCCGGAAGGCAGACAGGTACTGGTCGCGTACAGTCATACTAGACCTTAATGCAGTACATTGCGTATGCGTTGATAGGACGCGTCTCGCTGCCACCTGTGGCACCAGTAACCGACGCGTCTGAGATCTTGTAGTCGCTGCCCGCCGCCGCGATGGTCGCGGGAGCCGCCCCAAGGAGTCGGTTGTCGGTGTGCGTGTGACTGTCCAGCTCATGGTCCTGAACTGAACCCACGTTGTCCCCGGTATCGCCCCCGGTGTCCTGCGCGGTACGACTGGCAGCATCCGGGTCGTTGCCTGCCCCGTGGTCCCAACCACGAACGAACTTTCCACGGAAGTCGGGGAGCGTAAACGTGGTGGAGTTGTCACCGTACCCGTAGGCAGTGCCAATGGCCGCGAACAGTGCGGCGTAGGTTGTTCTGCTCACATCAGAGCCATCGCATTCCAGCCACCCCGTAGGTGCGGACTCCATCGCGAAGGCCATGATTGCGCCAGAGGGCGTGGCATCCGCCGCTTCAGCATAGGTAGAGACCAGATGCCACTCGCTGCCGTCCGACTGGAGCCGGTACGCCTCGTACTGCGCGTCGATAGTGAGCGTGGCGGAGCCGTCGATCGTCTCGGCGCCCTCGCCGTCGACGATCACCTCCCCAGCCCCAGAGTCGATCTTCTTGATGACCAGTTGGCGATCCTCATTGTCCGCCACGGTTGGGAGAGTGATTGTCCTGTTGCTGGCTCCGGTGTTGACGAGGATCGTCAGGTAGCCATCGGCATCGAGGATTGCGTAGTCCGTTTGGTTGACGAGGTAGGCATCGGAGTTGACGGATGCTGCGGCGGACTCAGCCGCGATCCGGGCAGCACTGGCCTTTGCCGCATGGTGCAGCGCGGAGTAGTCATCAACCTCATCGCCACCCGCTGCGGAGGAGATGAGGGAATCCTCCGCCTTGTTCGCCCACTCGGCCGCGTAGGTCACTTCCGTCTGGCAGTTTACGACCTCGGCCTGACAGTTGGTGACCTCGTCCTGACAGTTGGTGACCTCGGCCTGACAATTTACGACCTCTGCCGCCGCTTCGGCCGCACTCGCTGCTGCGTCAACCGCGTCCTGCTGCAGGTCTTCGATCAGCACGTCCGGGTCAGTGGTGTCGGTGATGTCCACCTTGACTGCACGGTCTGCATCGTTCTGCACATCCTGGATCATCATTACCAGCTTGTCCAGTGCGTCCTCGTTCGTCTGTGCAGCGTAAGGCCCCTGGTTCTGGAAGTCAGTGCTCTGTGTCTGAGGCACAACCCGATAGATCGTGAGCGTCTCCCCCGTAGCGGGCGGGGTGAGCATCGTGACGTTGCCCCCGCTGGCATCCCCGACACCATCCACCGTATAGTGAGTGGTGATCACGAGGGTCGTGTCCTCGTCATCGGCATCGGTGAGGATCACAGTGAGATGTTCCTCGTCCAGGATCCGGAAGTCATATGGGAATACCGTGGTGCTGTCATTGCCATCGTAGCGTTTCACTCGGGTTGTCGTGGATAGTGTCATTTCGGTTTCCTCTGCTTCTGCAAGAGTGCGAAGGGATTCTTGGTCTCTCCCTCCAGGAGTTGCTCGCCCCCGGCGAGCAACTGCTTAGCGGTGCGCACAGCGGGGAAGCCCAATGCGTACTCAGTCATGTAACCCCAGTCCAGGCACACATCCCAGAAAGTCTTCTTACTCGTCTCGTCGAAGATCGCGTCCTTCGTACTCCTCGCTGCGGTTACAGCCAGGACAGGCAACTTCGCGAGCGGGTTCTCTGCGAGGAATCCGGTCCCATACTGGAGCCCCCTCGGACCCATATTAACAATCGGGAGCCAACTAGTCCAGTAGCCTACAGCCCCGTACACGTAGTCCTCGGGCTCTTCCAGGGGATTGGCGCCCCGGACTACGGAGTCGATCGTGACCGCCAGCAAGGGAGGGATGACCGTCTCGAGGACAATGTGCTCAAGGTAGGTCCGGAGCGGAATGGTCCCCTCCCTGAAAGCCCTGTGCTGTGTAGTCAGAATTCCACCGAACTGCGAAGTCCACCCCATGAAGGGGGACAGAGACCAGAGCAAAAGCTTGGTGCCTGTGGAGGTGTTCTTGCCGCCCAGTTGGAAGAGCGTCTTGGCGATGTTGCCGCTATAAGGCTGCGTGCGGAGAACCACGCGGTCGGCCTCGGTGACCGCCGCCTCGTGGTTGCCGTCCACGGCCAGACGCTTGTGGTACGCACCGAGCCACGTGGGATACGCGGCGGACAGGTCCATCATACGGATGAATGTGTATGCGTAATCGCGTACCATGTCCGCCGTGATCTTGCGGCCGAGGATCTTCACCCCCGGGACAGAGGGGTCCGCCGTTTTGTACAGTACAGACTGCGCCATCTCCAGGTTCTGTTTACGGTCGCGCATGAGCGCGGAGGCATTCTCCACGAAGGATGCAGCCTTCCACGGGGTCATTCGTAGCATGTTGCCGATGCCTACGGCAGTGTTCCAGACGCCGATCTCGCGTACGGTAGATGTGATTGACAGGGGCTGCTTGAGCGCAACGCCTGCCCGGATACCGAGGGCGCTCACGCCGGCCGCTCGCTGAAGGATCGTCAGCGTCCGCGTGAACACATCAGACCCAGCCCCCGCCCCGGGACGCACGGTCGCGGTAAGCCAGATGTTGAGGAGGTCGTACTGCTCCTTCCCCATGAGGTCTTGATAGGACCGGCGGAACTCGGGGTTGTTGTGGATCTTGTTCACGTCGTAGGCGATCTCGCCCATCTCGATGTAGTTGACCACGTTTGAGATGTGCCTGTACCAGTGGGCTAGCGTAAGCTCCACCGGCCGTGTCGCACCCGTTCGAGATTTCGCGTGCCCCGCTGCGGGGGAGCCCCCGAAGTGCACCGCGTTGGACTCGTTGAGCGCGAGTTCCAGCTCGTTATACGCGCCCTGCTGGTAGTTCATCTCGGGGTCGATTTTGATGGGGAAGTATCCGCCCCGGAGCGTGACGGTCTTGCCGTCCGCAGAGGTGATGTCCACCGTGCCGCCCTCACGACCGAACATGCCGGCCTTTACCTTCTGCAGGCGGAACCCCTTGATGTTGTAGTGGACGGTGTCTGTCTCATCGAAGAAGGAATCCGTGAAGTCCCACATCTCCTGGATGAGTTCCAGTTCCGAAGCGTCGAGCATCTCGAACAGGGAGACGAGCGTCTCGTGCGAGATGTCGTTCCCCTCATTGATGTCTTTGTAGTTCTCTTTGTTGCCTGTGTTGAGCAGAGCCGTGATCACCATCTCCGGTGACCAGTCGTGGTATCCGTTCTTCTTCATGAGATCCGACACGGGCTGTGGGATCCGCCGGCCGTACTTGTCGTGCAACCTCTGACGGAGGTTACTCACGCGCTCCGTGATCTGCCCGAGACGGCCTTCATTCAGCTTCCGGGTGCGCGTCATCGACCGGCGCAACCCTTCCAGGATGGGCGCGTGCGTCATGCGCTCGATAGGCCCGGGGCCCTTGCCGGTGCTCGCGTCTGCCTGCTCCACATCGTAGTGCCATTTGCGGGTAAAGGACAGTAGTTCCCGAGCCCACTGTCTCTTCTTGGCGAGGATGCTGTTCTTGTCGATGGGCTTCGCCTTCTTGCGCCCTGGCGCATCCATGACGGCCACGCCCTCGTCAACGTACTCGTCGTAGGTGACACCCTCCCGCCCTGTCAACCGGCCGAGGGCACGGGGCATGTTGTTGCCCCGGGCACTCAGTATGTCCACCGCGAGCATGAGATCTTCGAGGTCCGTGATGGTCCGTTCACCGAGATTCACAGACGCCGGAAGATTCTTAAGCCAGTCGGGGAATGGCGTCGGGCCCTGTAGAGCCTGTTCCCGCAGATCAGGGAGGAGATCCTCGATGGGGATCGGATCGCGCGGAAGTGTCTTATCGGTGATGCCGAAAATGTTTGTCAGGTTGACGATGGCGTTGTGGAAGTCCCCGAGAATGGTCTTCACGCCCGGCTTCCGGTTGGCCGATTTCTTCAGGCTGCGGATCATCTTGTCCCGAGCATTCCGGATCTTGATGGCCTCGAGGACGAGGTAGTGGTTACGCAGCTGGAGATCCTTCGCGATCTTCGCCCCAGCGAGATCTCCCGCCAGGGCTTTGTTGTAGGTCTCCCGGGCGTACTTCACCTCTCGCTTTGCAAAGAGGTCATAGCGCACTGCCTTCTTCAAGTGTTCCCGGCGTAGCATATCCTCGGCCATCTGCGAATACATCTTGTTCGTAAACTGCTGCCGGACTCGTCCTTCCTGCGCGGCAAGATACGTCTCGAGGGCGTCGAGTTCTTCGAGCATCAGATCCCGACGAGCCTGATTGTGGTACGCCTCTTCGCCCGGGACGATCTCCATCTCGTGCAGTTCCTTCATGATGCGCTCTTCCTCGAACTGCAGCTGGTTCGCCACCTGCGCCTCGATGGCGTCGGACAGAGGGGGCGCGTTGCGGATATCGTCGAACATATCGAACTCGGTATCGTACCCGAGATCACCTGCGAGACGGGCGACATCTTCCATCTGCATACCGCCCTTGTCTTTTCGCACAAGGCCCCGGTCGTACAACTCCTGCGCCACTTCGGAGCCGACGTAGTCTACCGTCGTGAACCAGTCGAGCTTGTCCCACCCGAGGATGGAGTCCATGGCGAGATAGGCAGGCTCAGCCCTTAGCTCCTTTTCTACCTCGGCCCGGATGGTCTTGTGCCCACCTTCAGCCTTCTTCCACGCGGCGAGGCGTTCTTTGGTCCGCTTCGCTATCGCCATTTCCCGGGCACGCCCGGCAAGTTCCTGCATCCGGGCGGGATCGCCTACACCCGCGGGCAGCACCTCGTGGAGGGCGGAGTCCTTCTGAGCGTAGAACCAATCCGCCTGCTCGATCTCCTGCTCGGACGCGAGCATACGGTCGAACACGTTCCGGATGTCATCGTTGATCTCCGTCATGCCTTTGATGCTGCGGTAGATCTTGAGGATCCACTCACGGAACCGGGAGAACGCGGACGCGAGTTCCAGAGAAGGCGCCTTGCCTTCGGCCAGGTAGGTCTCGAACGCCTCCGCGAACTTCTCCTGCTTGGCAATGACGCGGGCCCGTTCCCGATCGGAGATGCGCCGGCCGTACTTCTTCGTATACCACTCGTCCAGGACGGCATCATCGTTAAACTCTGCGGTGAACTCGAGGATCGTGTCCCAATCCTGGAGCACCTGCTCAGGGGCGTTCCCTGATTTGACGAGGGTCTCGAGATCTTTTTTCCACAGGTGCGCAAATTCATGCAGCACCGTAGACACGTCCCCATCTTTCATGAGGGTTATGAGAGCACCGTTGTCCGTGAACTGAATCGAGCCCCGGACGGCCTGTTCCGTATCCGTCTGGAAGAACTCCCGATTCGGATCCTTCAGTTCCGCCCGGTCACTGTCCGCATAGGAATCTCCTCGGTTGTAGACCATGTCGATGAAGGCGGAGCCCATCATGGAATTGGTGAACCGTTTCATGTTCCGGGCCGCATCGCTGACCTGCTGGGAGTCCTCCGTCTGTGTCGTATAACCCGCAAAGACAGATGCGTTGGTCTCATGCACCAGTCGGAGCAGATCCGCCTGCCGGGATGTCTCGCGTATACTGGTCATCTCCTCCAGGCTCATCGGGAAGAAGCCGACCGGCACGTTCTTGCGGTTCATCAAAAGCACGCCGTCACCGCGCCCAAGGTCTTCTACAACTTGCGCGATGTCGAAACTGTTGCGGACCCGGACCGGAGCGATCGCTCGCACGCTCTTGACAGACCCGCGCTCTAGGGTCTTGATCTTTTGCTTGCCTTTCACCGGATTCAATGTGAGCCGTTGGCCGCTGTCATCCGTGAACTCCGCATCTTCAAAGCCTATTGCAGCCAGTCCCCCAAAATCCACGCCGGTTCCGCGCAGTACGTTCTGCAGGTTTCCTGCTGCCGCCCTGTCCTCGCGGGACACTCCGGAATCACCGCTCGGATGGTTATGCGCCGCGTATATCTTGTCCACGCCGGGAATGGACAGCATTGCGCCTACGGCCACTCCGGCTTGGACGAAGGATCCGCTTGTGGTCCCTGTCGAATGCTGCAGCACACCCATGATCTTCCCACGTTTGGACACGCCCACAAACAACATGCGCTCTTGCGCCATGTCGGAGATGCCGGCTAGCAGGTTGACCAGATCCTGTCGGGTCTTGACAGAAGTGGCGCCCTTCGGCAGGGAGCCCGTAGGTATCAGTTCGACTGATCCGTCGCTGATCGCTTGCGCCACGTCGGGAGCCATGGACTTGAGTTCCGGCGCATCGGAGGCGGACTGCATCGCGTCCTCTGCTGTGCCATACCCGTCCACTCCCTCGTTTACAAGGGATGCATCCTCCACCGCAGCGTCAGGCATGGCCACGACCCCACGGCAAAGGTTCTTTCCGCACGGAGTGTTGCACCCCATGCACGCATACTCTTTTTCCCCCTGACAACATGACTGGTCTTTCAGCAACTGGAAGATCGCGTCCTGCTCTTCGGGCGGGACGTTCTTTTTTATGTAGTCCTCCACCTCGGTGTACTGGTCCCGGTCACGGAGTTTGAACCTGACAGTCTGGTCCTTGGCGCCCTTCTTGGGCTTGATCTTCTCGTTGGCCCGGATCCTCCACTCGCCGTTCACCTTGCCGATCCACGGCTGATCATCGAAGTTGCCAACTGCGACCACTTCGCCCAGCGCGTCGGAGTACATGGCCGGGACCGCCGCGTGCATCCATGTCTGGATCGCGTTGGGCAGAGTCCGGGCGTACATGACCATCTCGGCAGGATGCCCGACCACGACGCGGGGTCGGACAAGGTCTGCAATGTCCTTGTACTTGCCCTTGAGCATGCCTTGGAACTGCTCGGGAGAGAACCCGTACTTGCGGTAGATCTTCCCGCCGATCTTCTTGACCTCACGCCCCGCTTTCTTGTACCGCTGGAAGATCGACTCCTCGTCTTGGACACCCAAGGACATCGCCTGATCGTAGTCCATCGGCTTGCCTTCGGCATCCGCCAAGTTGAGATCCTTGTCGAAGAGCAGGTCTTCCGAGACCGGAACCCAGTACGGGTCCACCGTCATCTGGACCTCAACCTTCGGCATGTCTGCACCAAGTTCCCGGCGCAACTCCTGCACAAACTGAAGAGAGGACTCCTGCTTGGTGATCATCTTCAGCTTGAGGCCGACAGTCTTGGCGTGGCGGAAGATGTCGTAGAGTTGGGGCTTGAACGATTCGAGGGTGTCACCACCACCATTGATACGAAGACCTTCCACGGCATTGAGGGCGGACACAAGCTCCGGGGAGAAGAACAGAATCTCGCCGGTATACGCGGCCTTCATGTAGTAGTTGTACGTGTTCGCAGCCTTGCCCATTGCGGCCACGTAGCATCCGTCCAGATAGCACCCGTGGTTGCCGACCATGAACATGGGGCATGCTGTGTTGAGGTTGACCGCCCCGAGCGTCTTGTCCGCGTGCTTCACGGCAGACTGGATCCGGCGCAACTTGTGCTTCTTGCCGTACCATTTCATCTGCTTCTCGGGCGAGAGGTCTTCGCCTGGGGATACCCGCCCGGTCCGGTCCTCCTCGTACAGCACCTCAGCCGCGTGGACGAGGTCATCACGCCATGCCTCAAAGACCTCGGGCTTCAGCGATTCCAGGAAAGTCTGAGAGAACGTGCGAGCGAACGCGCCGAACTTCTGATTGCTGCGGTCCAGCTTGCCTTGCTTGCGCACTTCTTTCGCGGCTTCTTTCGCGTCTTCTTCGGAGCGGAAGCGAAGGCCCTCCCCCTTCGCGTTGGACAGGAGGTTGTACATGCGCTCGGGCGCAGCGTTCACCTTGGCCTTGTTAATCTGCGCGGGGCCGACGACCCAGTCCTTGCCGATCTGATAGACCTGTGCGTTCGACCAGATCTTCCGCCGGTCCTCCAGGGGAAGCATCGGGATCTCGCCATTCTCGTTCAGTATCGGGAGATCCCGAATGTCCTTGCTGGACTCCTGCAGTTCCTGCATCCGCGAGAGCACGTCAGGGTTCTCGCGCAGGAAGCGGTTGAGCCCGGTACGGTTTGGACGCCCCTGGGAGAATTCCGTCTCATTCTTCAGCCACGGTCCAGCGACCTCATCGATCTCAGAGAGCGCCAGGATCGCGTCATCGATCTGGTCGAAATGCGGCGAAGTCTCATACTGCTTTGCAGTCTTTACTTGAGTCGGCGTGAGCTGGTGGTAGATGTTGTCTGTGTCGATGCCCCACGTCCCCTGGTTCTGGACCGACTTGATCTGGTTGGGGCTGAATGCTACGACGTCACCAATGGTTCCGTCGGGTTTGTATTGCACAACCCCGTCATGGCCTCCTCGCTCTGCGATCTCTTTTATCTTTGCCCCATCAAGCATAGGACCAATCAAATCCTTTGTATCCGTCCCATCAGGCAACCGGGTGACCAAATCGGAACCAGTCTTCAATACGAGGGGGTTTCTAATCGAGACATATGCCGGTATAACGCGGGAGGTATCCCCTTGCCGATCCGCGTAGCTACGGGCAGTTTCTTGGTTCGCGGCGAAGTAATGTCCTCGGCCCCACAATCCCCTATCGTTCCTCCCGGTTTTTGAATTATCAAACGCGTCAAAGTCTTCTGCCGTCCCGTGGTACACCACCAACGGAGATCCCTCGGCATCCACTACCTGTGAGCCTTCAAACCAGTTCCGGAACGCCTCATTCATTTGGATGCGCCCGCTCTGGTCATAGGACACGCCGTCCACGTCGGTGGTGAATCCACTCGGAATATCCTCACCCTCGAACATCAGGACGGGGTTGGTCTGCGCCCACCACTGGGCCGGGGTGATGCCCCAAGCCTGTGCCGCACGTTTCCCCCGGGCGAGAAGCACAGCCATCACGCGGTCTGCGTCCGCGGCCTTGCCCTGCTGCAGAAGCTTCTCCCGGATCGCTGCCGCCTGGGGAGGAAGGATCTCGTTCTGCACCATGTCCACGACAGCATCCCTTCCCGCAGCCTGCATCCTCTGCAGGTTCTGCGCCTGCTCCATGACCTCCGCAGTGGATACCCCGTCCGCCGTGTAGGCTACGTGGTCCAGCATGGCGTCTCGCAACGCCTTGTTAGGGTGGTTGGTGAAGGTGCCAACCGGAACCTCAACACGGCCGCCTGCAGCCCTCGCTTGGTCAAACTGCTCGGGGGTGATGTCCAGTTCCCGCAGATCCCGCTCGAGTGCTCGCCGGTCCCCCTGATACAGCGTCTCCATCGCAGACGCGTCCAGGTGCAGAGACTGGATCTCTCCCTCTTTGGTCAGCTCGTTGACGTATGCCTTCTTCTGCTCCGGGAGCAGCTTGAGCGCATCAGTCTTCCCCTGCAACGCTTGGAGGAAGTTCGTCCCCTGCGTGTGGATCTTTCTCTGACGAGCACCGTCAACCAATACACCGGCGGCCCCGGGCAGGATGGGCATAAGCGACCCGAGGAGGCCCTCATACAGCGCCTGCTGACCTGTCTCAGGCAAACGGTTGACGTACTCGGCCAGGATCTCCCCCATGGGCTTTCCTTGCCACGTCCCTTCTGCGGACATCTGTGCGGCCACTTCCACAAGCTTCTGGAAGGCTTCCGTCCCGCCTTCGGTAGCGGACGCACGCAGAAAGTTCA
>Ga0272441_10016886_pt1 | contig 10035 bp, 13 predicted proteins | sample SSMProp6N_FD_193582 | JGI IMG/M metagenome (GOLD analysis project Ga0272441, IMG submission 193582) | Marine sediment archaeal communities from Little Sippewissett salt marsh, Falmouth, MA, United States - SSM-Prop-6N | ecosystem: Environmental > Aquatic > Marine > Wetlands > Sediment ...
AAAGCTTCTTCCTGAGATTAAACAGAATTTACATCGGACTCGAGAGGATCTAAGTTATATCAAATGGACCTACGAGAGAGGTAAACGTAAGTATTCGATGTTTAAAATAGGTTCTTTGGTTAAGTTCTTCGGAAAGCCTATTCCAAAACGACATATGATGTTCTTCGACGGCGATGTTCTTTTCTTTCAGAATCCAACAAAGTTTTTGAAGACTGTCGATCATAAAACATGGTTCCATCACGGGAAAGATTATATTGTAAAAGCTCAGAAGAAATTTGGAATTACAGAAAAGGACGTCGATGTAAACAATTACGAGAGTCTTTCCCGGTGGGTTCCAGCACCTACTGCTTTTTTACTTCTAAAATATGGAATGTCTCATTGGCCGAAAACTGAGTGTGTGGCCGGACTATATTTAATGCATCCTAGGGACCATGAAAAGTTGTTAAGAACTACTTATGAGTATACAAAGGAGATAGCCCGCCTCGACGAATTTAATCGACATTTTGGTGCTGGCGATCAGAAGCCTATGAATGCTGCATTAAATGTTTTGAATATAGATTGGCACGGCGGTGGGAGAAGTAAATTTCCTGAGTGTAGTAAGTATTTCTTCCACTACTTTGGTATACAGGATCGAAAAGATGATTTCCATGCTAAGGCAAAAGAATTAGGAGTAATGCAGTGATTTCTTTTGCAGAACTATCTCAGAAATTGAAGCCCACTATGGATTCTCTGGTCGATAAGGATCTTCAATGTTTTTGGAAAGATCATCCTAAAAGCTACGGTAAGTATATAGTTAAATGGCAATTTCATTTGCGAAGGGCCTTGAAAAGATATGTAGAAGTAGGATTGTTAGATTCAGATCCAAAAACTATTTTGGATATTAGTACTGGCACTGGATTATTTCCATTTGTGTGTTCAGAAAATGGGCATACTGTAAAGTGTACAGAAAATAAAGGAACCTATTTTGAGTTAAAGTATAAGAATATACATGAAAGATTAAATTTAGATTGTCAATATTTTAGGATTAATTTATGTAAAGAATTACCAATTGAAGGCAGTTTTGACGTAATAACCTCATTCGATATTTGTTGGGACAAAATTAAGAATAAAAGTAAAAACCTCCGGGAACGTTGGCGACCTTTTCAGTATCAATATTTGTTGGATGAGTTGCTGCTCCATCTGAATCCAGGAGGAACTATTTGGTTAAAGCCATTCGAGTCTGAAAATTTGTTGTTAGCAAAAAACGGTTTTCAAAAGGAAATTCAGGAGAAAATACAAATTTTATGAAATTAGAAGCTTTTATAATTACGAACCGGCGGAGTACTTTAAAAAACTGTGTGGGCTCCGTTTTATCTCAGACCGTTCAAATTCCCGTTACTATTATTCAGAACATGGGTTGGTCAGAGGCTTTATCTGAATGTTTAGATAGATGCAAAAGAGACTTCTTTGTTCGTATAGACGATGATTTTATTCTGCATCCTAGAGCTTTAGAGTATATGTGGTCTTTTGTTCGTCAGCTGGAGAACACAAAGAAGTTAGGGCTGTTCTGCTGCTATTTATGGGAGGATTGGACATCTAAACCTGTTCGCGGAATTAAGATGTACCGTACGGCTTCTGTTAAACACGTCGGAGGTTTTATTCCCGATGCGTTTGGAAAAATAGATAAAAATACTAATTCTGCTTTGTCGAGAGCTGGATATGATATTCGCATAGACAAAAGTATAGTAGGAGTTCATGCTTGTAGTTCTTTAAGAGATCAGAAGCGGTACGAGAAACTTTGGTCGAACGAAGCCAAAATAGATTATGAAAAATCTACTCATTCAGAGATGGAAAAGTATGCCAGAAGAACTAAATTGAATAATCAATTCAAACTTTCTCGAACGAAACATCTAAGAAGAGTCAACAGATCAGACTGCGGTTTCTACAAAAAATATTTAGCGAGATAAAAATGGTTACTTATATCATCCTACATTATAATCGCCCTTATTTTCTGGATCTTTTGATTCAGTCGATTCGGAAGTATTTTCATCCAGATCCTCGTATAGTTGTTTTAGATGATGGTTCAGATCCAGAAGTTTTGGAAGCTCTTCGTTGGATGCAGATAGATGAGCTTGTCTGCAGCGATATTGGCCATAGTCCAGATTCGTGTTGTCATATGATTAGAAAAGCACAAGAAGTTTTACGTTTTGACAGTAGCGAATATGTTGTCTGGTCAGAGGACGATTTTTTATTATTATCCAATCCAGTTAACGTTCCTCCTGAACAGGCAAAGGGAGAAGATTTATTAGATTCTGATTTATGTCCAAAAATTGATTGTAAGCCAAAAGAGAAATATTGGGAGGAAGGCCGGATATTTTGGGACAGATGTCGAGAAATTTTAGATACAGATCCTAAAACTTTATTGGTTCAGGTTTCCCGTCCTATAAAACCGAATGTGAAATATTGTTCGGGGAAAGAAGATTTAGATTTCCGAACGTTAGATCACAAACAGATGCCCAAGTATTATTATACAAATTGGCCTTACATGTGTAGGAAGAAGGATTTTTTAAAGTTAATTGATAGTATCCCGGACAGAGGAAACGTGGAACGTTTTGAGTTTGCTGCTGCTAAATTCTGGAATAGTTTGGGAGGAAAGGAAACTAATTATATTCAGGTTCCTCGGTATCCTCGTTATATTCATATAGGATACTCTTTTAGTCAGCAGCCCCCGAATAACAAAAACCCGAGAAGAATGAAAGCCTTTACTGATTTGCAAAAATTAGTGGGTAAAAATTCTAGCTGGGAAAACATTAATCGAATATTGTGCAAAATGTTTGCGGATCATAGATTCCGGTTTAGATTGGATCGAATAGAATCTCGTGGTTTGGGTAAGGGAATGAGAAAATCCATTCAGAAAGCGTTTTAGTATGTTAATTGTAGCTTTTCCAAAAAGTATGAGTTCTTCGTTGAAGCGGTATATAGCTAAGAAGAGGGGCATTCATTCTGAGTACAGATTGCCTGAACTGCCTTCTGTAGGTCCGCTGTGGCACTGGTTTCGTCGTTTTACAAATGCTAGCGTCCAATTTGACGAAGTTACTGCCAAAAAACTTTGTGATAGTAAAGACACGATTTGGAAATTTCATATTCCTCCTACCCTTCAAAATCTGGATACTTTTTCGCCCCTTAAGAAAGTGGTTCTTTTAAGAGATCCTAAAGAAGCTATTTATTCTTGGAGGAGAACAGCTTTAAAGGCAGGTCGAAGTCTCAAAGGTCTCCCATTTAATAAATCCTTTCTTTCCCTATCAGAGGAGGATTGGGTTAAAAAAGCAGAACTATCAGGTTTACTTTTAGAACTAGAACGATTCCATCAGGGGTGGAAAAGACATACGTCTAATGTTTTACATATAAGCTATAATAAATTGTTAAACAACCCCAAGAAAACTGTAAATAAAGTTGAAGAATTTTTTGGTCTGCCTATTACAAAAAAGGTGGTATTGCCTAAATCTCGATATACAAGATCATGATAGAATACAACAGCTCAGAATATTTGAATTATCTAGAAGAACAGCGGCAAAAAGTTCGGAGAGTGGATTCTAAAGCTTATCGTGGGGTTCTAGGACTATCTTGGGAAATAGAAAATTTTGGTTCTGAAAAGAAATTAGTTATAAAAAAGACGAAGGAAGTACTTCCCCCCTCTAAAATTAAAGGGGACATTTTAGTAGTTGGGGCTAGGTACGGATCTGATATCGACTTATTAACATTAGCTGGATATAAAAATATATTGGGAATAGATATTTACGATCCTCCGAAACATCCTAAAGTGTTATATTTGGATGCTCATTTTTTATCTAAACTAAATAGGAAGTTTGGACTATTCTACATATACCATGTGATGGAACATTTACTATATCCATCTAAGGTTATTTCGGAAATTGAAAAAGTAATAACTCCAGGAGGCTTTGTTTCCGTTACAGTTCCAACTCCATTAAGGAAGAAAGAGGGCAGGGATGCCCAAACTGAATTCGATAGCGTTGAAGATTTGATCAAAGCTTTTGAGGATAAAAATTTTCGTGTTCATCAGGAATGCAAACTGTCAGAATTAAACATGAGGTCCATCGTTTTTCAGTATGTAGGAAGACAATTATGATCATATCGCACCGACACAAATTTATTTTTTTACATGTTGGAAAAACTGCTGGAACTAGTTTACATATTGCGTTAAGTAAATTTTGCGGTCCGGACGACGTTGTTACTAATATATCAAGACATGACCGTAAATATTTAGAAGAATTTGGCGGGAACGTACCCCAAAACAATATCGATGTTTGTGGGAAAGAACTTCAAGGACATGCTTCTGCTGAATATGTAAAAAAAATAGTTTCCCCGGATATTTGGGACAGCTATTTCAAATTTTGTTTTGAAAGAAACCCTTGGGATAAGACAATTAGTTTATTTTGTTATCTACAAAAGATGGGCAAATTGCCTAAACATTTTAGTATTTCAAAATTTGTTAATGTATATAGAAATAAATTGGTGAAACTAAAAAGTAGAGGGTACGGCATTTATACAATAAAGGACGAAATTGTTCTAGATAAAATCTTCCTATACGAGCATTTCGATGTTTCTATTGCAGCTCTACAGGAGATACTTCATCTCCCCTTAGTTTTACCCAAAGCAAAGGGTAATTTCCGAGCTAAGGAAATGCGGGATCCTAGGTCTGTTTTATCTGAGGAAGATATTAATATAATTTCTAAAATTTTTAAGGAAGAGATTGAATTATTTGGATATACTATATGATTATATCGCACGAGTACAAATGCATATTTTTGAAGGTAGGAAAGACAGCTTCTAGTAGTATAGAAATAGCTATGGAGAAACTTTGCAACCATCCGAAAGATGTGGTGACTCCCGTAACTAATTATCAAAAATATAATCCAAATTTTAAAGCTAGAAATTGGCTGTGTCCAAACGGAAGAAGAAAATTTAGAAAACACATGTCCGCAAGGAAAGTGAAGAAACATGTTTCAGAGTATGTTTGGACTAACTATTTCAAGTTTTGTTTTGAACGAAATCCGTGGGAGCGGGTTATCAGCTATTGGAGTCATGAACACGCTGTAGGTAAAGTTAAACAATCCTTAAATAGATTTGTTTTCTCAGATAGAATTTTCCTTTTAGAGGGTCATTCCGGCTGGGATATTTACACAATAGATAACGAGGTAGTACTCGACAAAGTGTATCTTTATGAGGATTTAGATAATTCGCTTAAGGATATTTCAAAAAGAACTGGTATGCCTCTTTTACAATTGCCACATGCTAAAGGTCAGTTTAGAAAAGATAGAAGAGATTTTCACAAAGTTCTTTCTAAAAAGTCAATAAGGCGAATAGCTAAGATATTCCATAAAGAAGTAGAAATGTGGGGATATCAAGCATAAGATGAAAATAGTTGGAAACAAAAAAATAAACTTTGTAGTTGTATCGTACTATACGATTAATACAATTTACGAGAGGGAGATTAGAAGATTATTATCTTCCGTACAACTGTTCGGGCTTCCTTATTGTATAAAATCTTACCCTTCTTTTGCTAACTGGTACGAGGGGATACAATTCAAACCGGTCTTTTTGCTAAAAATGTTAGATAAGTTCCCTAAAACTGATTTAGTATACGTGGATGCGGACAGTAAGTTTTTGCAATTTCCTACTTTGTTTTCACAATTAGCAGATGAAAAAGACGTTAACATGGGGGTACATCTGCAGGATTCTTCTAAGGAATTGTTAACAAATACATTATTTTTGAAGAATAATAAAATAGTGCGTGATATTTTGACACGATGGGCAGATTCGTGTTCTAGGTGTGGAAGTATTTGGGACACAGTTAGTTTGAAACGAGCGTTAGGGAAAGTTTCCTACTGCCCCTTGCCAGAAGAATATTGCGTATTAGACAAAAATGAATCCAAAGTAAATGAACCAGTAATTTGTCATTATCAAATTTCTCAAATTCAGCACATAAGGGAAAATAGGCCTTCATACAAAAGGAAGAAGAGAAACATAAAAAAGCTATTAAATTCGGGTGTGAGTAAAAAATCAGGTCTTAGAAAAGTACGGCAGGGCGGTATTTGGTGCAATCCTAAGAAAAATCGATTCTAACCAATTTTCGCCCTCCACCCCTGTCATAATACTAAAAGTGAAAGAAATCGCAGTACAAGCAGACTCAGACCCCTTGTTTAGAACGTTAGGTAGGAAATTATGTCCGAAAAATTAAAATCGCTACTATATCGAAGTCTTTTATACAGAATTCATATAATTACACTGCAGAGTATCTTCTTTTACGTTCTAACAGGGAAGTGTGGTTGGTCGGTAGGAGTTTCAGTTGTTTGGAATACATTAAGTACTGCGTTATATTTTAATTTCCATTTTTGGTATTCAAAGTTTTTTGGAGAGAAGAAATAATGTCTTGGGTAGTGTGCGGGTACTATACTAAAGATAAAATTTATGAGGGGCACGCGAAAACATTTATAAATTCGTTGAAGTCATTTAATATACCTTATGACGTAACTCCAATTGAATCTACAAACGATTGGTATGAGGGAATGCAACAGAAACCGCAATTCCTCTTGGATATGCTGCAAAAATATAAACCTCATTCTATAGTGTATGTGGACGTGGACGCTGTTTTTTGTCAGTATCCACATTTGTTTGATAAGATAGATAAGTCAATGCCTGATATTAATATAGCACTACATGTGCTGGACCATACAAAATTTCGAAGAAAAAATCATGCTCCTGAGGTATTGAGTGGAACTATTTTCTTAAGAAACACTAACGAAACATGTATAATACTAAGGGAGTGGATGACGGAGCTTAAAAAAGATTCTAAGCTTTGGGATCAAAAAGGTTTGGCCAAAGTTTTAAGGAATCGTTCTTTTTACATTCTTCCAGAGGAGTATTGCACAATTTTTGATTACATGTCTTCAGTTAAAGATCCTGTTATTAAACATTTTCAGGCTTCACGAGAAGCCAAAGCCACGAAGATCCGCCCTAAGGCTCGACTAAGAGTAGTCAATTCAAATAACGTTCTTGTAAAATTAGGTAGAAAGTTCAAATAGGAGAAACTTTATGGACCTCAAGTTGGAAAAACAAATTAGATCTGATATAGTTGCTGGTGTTAGCCCCAAAAAGATTTGTAAAACACGTGGGGTGTCCCGCAGTGCTTTGTATCGTCTGAAAAAGAAAATGAAGAAAGAGGGAAACCAAGCCGCAGTAAAAGAAAAGGCAATTCGCATAGACGATCCTATTCTTAGATCAGATGCATTAAAGTTTATTTCTAGAAAGAAGAAAGGTTTTTTGATATCTGATTTAGCAAAGAAATTAAATGTTTCCATGGAAGATGCTTCTAAAATAGTTCAACATCTTGGTCATCATGACGGGTACAATCTAGTGCAGAAGGGGAATCAATGGTGTTTAATTTCAGAATTACCTCCTACAAAGCCACTGAATTTAAATGTTCTTCTGGGGGACATGCATAGTTTTGGTGTTCTTTCAGATACCCATTTGTGTAATAAGTATGCTCGACTAGATGCATTAGAAGCAGCTTATGACTTTTATGCTAAGGAAGGTATTACGTCTGTTTTTCACGCAGGAAATATTATAGACGGGCAGTTTAAGTACAACATGTACGAATTGGAAGCTCACGGAGTTCATGATCAAGCTCTATACGTAGCAGAGCATTATCCTCAAAGGAAGGGAATTACAACTTATTTTATTACTGGAACTTGCCACGAAGGTTGGTATCAGGATAGAGAAGGGATTAAGATAGGTTGGTATATTCAAAAAGTGTGTGAGGACCACGGAAGATCTGATATGGTCCACATAGGGCATGTTCAGCAGGATATATTATTGAAGCAAAAGCTAGGCAGTACGAGAATTCGATTAATGCATCCTGGAGGGGGTACGCCTTATGCTTTATCTTATCCATCTCAAAAAATGGTAGAAAGTTTCCAGGGAGGGGACAAACCACATGTCCTGATTATGGGTCATTACCATAAATTTGATTATAATTATCAAAGAGAAGTTTTGTGTATAATGCCGGGATGTTTAGAAGATCAGACAGTTTTCATGCGGAAGAACAAATTAGCAGCACACGTAGGCTTTTGTAAAGTATCTCTTGGATTAAGAGTAGATGGAACTATCGGGAGATCTGCAGTGGAGTTTTTCCCGTTTTATGATGCTAAGTATCATCGGAAGTTAAATGAATTTGAATTGAATGAATAGACTTCTTCTTCTCCGGAGGGCGGCTCAGTTCCATGTGGGAACAGCCGCTCTCTTTTTATTAATTTAATAGTTGTATAGAAAAGTTTGAAATGACAAATTTCGCAGATAATCAGGTTCCCCTGACACAGATGCGGGCAGGTCAAAGCGGTCAAATACTAAAAATAATAGGCGGCCGCTGTTTAGTACATAAACTTGAGTCACTTGGTATTAGAGAAGGCGTGGAAGTTAAGAAGATTAGCAGGCAGTGGCTGAGAGGTCCTATACTTCTACAATACGGATGTAGTCAAGTAGCTCTCGGTTTTGGAATGGCTTCTAAGGTACTTGTGAACATTGTGGTCGATTTGTGATCACTCTATTTGATTAGTTAGACTTGAAAAAAATACAGCTATTAATCCTATAAAGACGTTCATTTCTCTTTTCCTTTCTCTGCCAGAGCAAGCGCTTCGTCAATAAATGCGATTGCGTGTGTAGTTTGGCCTACTCCTGATTCTAAAAGGTCGTGACAATACTTACATGCATCCAGCAGTTTCTTATTCTGTTCTACCAGCTTTTCATGGTTGTTACAAGCACGGCAGATGAGCGTGGCTTTTTCTTCGTCTTCGCCGCCGAGAGTTTGACAGATGAAGTCCTTACCGCAAACTATCACACACGATGGATTCATTTCAGTCCCGTGTTCCCAGATTTCAAATTTATCTTTCATTATTCTTCCTGCTGTGGAGGCTCGTCAAAAAATCCAGAAAATGTTATTTGTCCTTTCCATCTGGCATATAGCCGAGCCGACCCATAGTATGCTTCGTGTATTTTGTGGTATGGTTTAGTATTGTGACAGTGAGTTTTGCTTTGATGTCCAGGTCCGTGACAAATAATAGCTGAACATCTTTTTCGTTTCTTATGCATTATTTTTTCCCCCTCCTCTATATTTCTTTTTCCACTGCGTTAAGGTAGATCTTCATTCCACATCCTTTTCGCTGCTTCTTCTGTAATTTTAATTGAAACTATTTTACCCTGACTATCGTATGCAGGAACATATATACCCTGCAAATATATTAGAAGGTAAAAAATCCCACCGTCTGATTCTTCTTTTGAACCTACTTTAAAAAACCCTTTGTTAAAGAGTCGTTCTGCTGCTTCTAATATTTCCTCAGCACCTAAATTAGAATGTGACTTACCTACTACTTTTAACACTTTATACATAAGTGTTTCAATGACTTTATAAGCGGCAGGAATTTCTTCTTTCATTTCTGCAAGTGTTTTCTTAGGGGGCTCTAATTTCATTCTCTTTCTCTCAGTAACATTTTTATATTTGTTCGTATACTTCTTTCTTCTGCTCCAGACATATTCAAAACCTCCCGAACTAATTTTCTCGTTGTTCTCCGATCCTTCGCCATTCTATCTCTTATATCTTCGGGAGGGGATAAAAGTAAGGATATGTATTCCTTTTCTCGTGGCTTAAGAGAATCTAAAAGATCTATAATTAGATCCGAATCAGTAGAAGAGGAAAGAAACGCGTGCCTCTTTTGTCTCTCTATTCTACTAGAAACATTGGTTACCGGATTTACTTTATATGATTTTCTCATTAATGAGATAAATCTAGTTATCACACATCGAATAAGATAGGTCTGAATAATACCCTTTTCCGGGTCCGGACGACCTAACATGATTTGCTGAATAGCCGCATTCCGCCCTTCCTGTTGTAGGTCCGAAATAGTAAAATCAGACGGCTGCCTCATCTTTCGGAAAAACACGTAAGCTAGTTTGTCTATGTTAGGTTGTATTTTTTTAATAATA
>Ga0272441_10016887_pt1 | contig 10035 bp, 11 predicted proteins | sample SSMProp6N_FD_193582 | JGI IMG/M metagenome (GOLD analysis project Ga0272441, IMG submission 193582) | Marine sediment archaeal communities from Little Sippewissett salt marsh, Falmouth, MA, United States - SSM-Prop-6N | ecosystem: Environmental > Aquatic > Marine > Wetlands > Sediment ...
GACGACGGGCGCCTCCCGCGGCCGGATCCACGCCGTCCCCCGGGCCCGCACGTCCAGACGGGGGTGCGTTTCCGGCAGGCTCACCTGGAACCGGTGCGATCCGGGCGGCAGGTCCGCCGGGCCCGTCGGCCGGCACCGGCCCAGACGGCTGACGTACGCCCACTGCGTCCACCCGTCGGGGAACCGGACGACAGCCCAGTAGGCGTCGAGCGGCCGGCGATCCCCCGGGCCCCCGAAGACGGCCCGGATGCGCGGCGGATGGCCGCCCACCGCCCCGACGCCGTCGAACACCGTCAGGTGCACCGGCGGCGGACCGGCCAGGCAGTCGACCACCCCCTGCCCGAGCAGGACGGCGACCGAACCCGCCAGCGCCAGCGCGATGAGCGTCACCAGGATGTAGGCGACGTAACGGACCACGGCAGGGTTCTCGCTCCCACCAGGAATGTCGGCAAAGCGGGTGGGGAATCTTCGCGGTTTCTTGAGCCAGCCCGCCCGGCGATCGTTGAGCCGTCGACGGAACGTCGACGGTCGTTTGGCATTCTGGCCGGGCACTGTGACTCGGCGTCGACCTTCGATTGACGGCTGGGCGGACAGGCCGGCGCTGCGGTTGGATTCTCACGCCCCGATACTGCCGAGCGACCGCAGCCGCTGGACCCGTTCGGCAATCGGCGGATGGCTGGACCACCACCGGCCGTGCGATTTCCGCCGGCCGCTGCGGGCCATGCGCGGCTCGTGGATGAAAAGGTGGGCGTTGGCCCCGTTGGCCTGGGGCATTTCGTGGGCGTCGCCCTCCAGGACTTCCAGCGCGCTCGCCAAGCCTTCGGGATAGCGGGTCATGTGGGCGGCGGAGGCGTCGGCCAGGAACTCCCGCTGCCGGGACACCGCCATCTGGATGAGGCGCGCCAGGATCGGCGCCACGATGGCCAGGACGATCGCGACGACGAGGACGACGAGCATGACGGCCCCACCGCCCTCGCCGCTGCTGCGCCGCCGCCGGCCGCCGCCGAACCACATCGCCCGCGTCCCGATGTGGGCGAGCATCACGACCGTCCCGACGAGCACGGCCATGAGCGTCATGAACCGGATATCGTAATTCTTCACGTGCGAGAGTTCGTGGGCCAGGACGCCCTGCAACTGGTCGCGGCTGAGCCGCTCCCGCAGGCCGCGCGTCACCGCAATATGGGCGTGCTCGGGGTCGCGGCCGGTGGCGAAGGCGTTCATCGCCGGCGTGTCGATGAGGTAGAGTCTGGGCATCGGCAGGCCGGACGCCAGCGTCAGTTCCTCGACCACGTTGTGGAGTTCCGGGTCGTCGTGCTTGGCGATGGGCCGGGCCTTGCTGAGGGCGAGGACCGCCTTCGGCCCGGCGTAGTAACCCGAGAGGCCCGTCACGAGGGCAATGACCAGGGCGATGGCGATGCTCGGAATCGCCGCCCGCGGGTCGCCCCACAGGGCCCATCCCAGGGCCGCCCCCAGGGCGCAGATGAACAGCGCGAACAGGATCACGAGGAACACGCTGTTCCGCTTGTTCGCCGAGATGAGGGATTCGAATTGGGCCATGGGTTTACCACGTGCACGCGGCGGGTCTCCAGACCCGCCGCGCTACCACGCAAACGATAAAGGCGTTAGAACTCCACCTTCGGCACTTCGCGGGCCTCGGGTTCCTCGATCTCGAAGAAGTCGCTCGCCTCAAAGCCCAGCATCCCCGCCACCATGTTGGCCGGGAACTGCTGCTGCCGCGTGTTGAACGTCTGGACCGTATCGTTGTAGTACTGGCGGGCGAAGCCGATCTTGTTCTCCGTCGAGGCCAATTCCTCCTGCAACTGCATGAAGTTCTGGTTGGCCTTCAGGTCCGGGTACGCCTCCGAGAGCGCGAACAGTTGCCGGAGCGCCCCCGTGATCATGTTCTCCGCCTCCTGCTGCTCCTTGACGTTGGAGGCGTCGATGCCCCGCTGCCGCGCCTGGACAACCTGCTCCAGCGTCTCCCGCTCGTGCGAGGCGTAGCCTTTCACGGTCTCGATGAGGTTCGGGATCAGGTCGTAGCGGCGCTTGAGTTGGACGTCGATCTGGCTCCAGGCGTTCTTGACCTGGTTGCGGAGTTTGACGAGGCCGTTGTACGTCAGCATCAGCCAGAGGCCGAGCACGACCACGCCGCCGCCGAGGATCACCAGCAGAACCACCAGCACGAGAAACCCGCCCATGCCTGTCTCCTTTTGATGTGCCGCTTCGAGTGCTGCAACGAGATTATAGCCCCTGCACGCGATGCGTCAACGCGAACGTCGCCTCGGTAGCCTGTACGCGCCCACGACGGGCTTATTCACCCGAGCCCGACCGCCAGGCCGTAATCCGCCAGCGCCAGGCCCGTCGGCAGGGCGTGCCACCAGTCGCGCGGCGTCAGGGCCACGATCATCACCGTGTAGATGAGGTCCACCGCCGCCGCCACGCCGAGCAGCGGCCAGGCGAGCGGCGACCCGACCTCGGCCGACAGCGCCACCCCGACCGCGAGACCCAGGTTCAGCACCATCCCCAGGTTCGTCTCGGCGAGGTTCAGCACGAGCCGGCGGCGCCAGTAGCCGGGAGGCGGGTCGCAGCCCGGCACGATCCGACGCAGGCCCAGCACGGGATACAGCAGCGGATGGAATGCCACGCTCACCGCCGCCGCCCAAAGGAAGAAGATGGACACGCCAACCCCCCGCCACACGGCACAGGACCGCCTCGCCGCCCTACGAGGCCCCGGGCCTCTCGCCCGTGTCCGCGTCCCCGCTACCGCCCATGGGCACCGACCGGTCCGGGACGTCCGGCCCGATCTTCTCCTCGACCCTCACGAAGCCGGCCATGATGGCGAACGTGCCGGCGGTGGCCATGAGCGCGATCACGTATTCGCCGGCCGCGCACGCCACCCCGATGGCCGACAGGCTCCACAGCCCGACGGCCGTGGTCAGACCACGAACGGTGGGACCCTGGCGGAAGATCACCCCGCCGCAAATGAAGCCCGTGCCCATCAGGGTGCCCTGGACGATGCGCAGGATGTCGCCGCCGGACATGCCGAGCCCCACCAGCGTAAACGTGCACGAGCCGAGGGCCAGGAGCATGTGCGTCCTGAGACCCGCCGCCTTGTCCTTTTTCTCGCGCTGCCAGCCGATCAGGGCCCCGCACGCCCCCGCCAGCGCCAGGCGGAGCAGCATCTCGCCGTAATGCAGCGCCACGTCGAGAACCGGTGCGGCCGCCTCGGCGGCCTCGGAAACGTGTTCGGTCATCGTCACCTCTCGCCGTCGGGTGCGTCGTCCTTCACGCCTGCATCATACGCGGCCGCGGGCCGACCGTGCAACCGTTTCGCGCCGCCTTTCCTCCCCCTTGCACGCGCCGCCCGCCGCGCGCCATCATGGAACGGTGAAGGGAGGACGCCATGTACCGCCCGCACCGGCACCGCCCGTCCGTCGTACTCGCCGTCGCCCTGCTCGCCGTCGGGTGCGGGACCGTCGCCGGCTGCCGGCCGGAGACCGAATCTTCGAAACCCCCGAAGGAGACCGCCATGGCTTTCACGCTGACCAGCCCGGCATTCGAGGACGGTGGCCGCATCCCCAAAGAGTATACCGGCGAGGGGCAGGACCAGAGCCCGCCGCTTGAGTGGTCGGACCCGCCCGAGGGCACCCAGGCCCTCGCCCTCGTCTGCGACGATCCCGACGCCCCCGTCGGCACGTGGGACCACTGGATCATCTGGAACCTCCCCGCCGACACGCACGGGCTGCCCAGGGGCGTCCCCACGACCGACACCGTCGCCGACCTCGCCGGCGCCGTCCAGGGCAAGAACGGATGGGGCAGCGTCGGCTACGGCGGCCCGATGCCGCCGCCCGGCCACGGCGACCATCATTACGAGTTCGCCCTCTACGCCCTGGACGCCACGCTCGATCTCGCCCCCGGCGCCGACAAAGGGGCCCTCATGCAGGCGATGGAGGGGCACGTCCTCGGCAAGGCCGAACTGACCGGACTGTACAGCCGGTAAATGTCGCTTCTCCCTCTCCCCTGGCGGGAGAGGGCGGGGTGAGGGGGATCCCGCGCGGCGCCGCCCCTTGCACCGCCGCCCGTGCGCGGTACACTCGTGCCCATGACCCTCGACGCCGACCGCATCCGCTCGAACCTCCGCGAGGTCACAGGCCGCATCGCCGCCGCCGCCGCCCGCAGCGGCCGGGACGCGGCCGCCGTCCGCCTGGTGGCCGTCACGAAGACCGTCCCCATCGACGCCATCCGCACGCTGCTCGCCGATGGCCAGACGGACATCGGCGAGAACCGGGCCCGGCAACTCCGCGACCGCCATCGCGAACTTGAGGGCGAGGCCGTCCGCTGGCACATGATCGGCCGCCTCCAGCGGAACAAGGTCAAGTACGTCGTGCCGACGTGCACGATGATCCACAGCGTGGATTCGCTGCGCCTGGCCGAGGAAATCGAGACGCGCGCCGCCCGGGCCGAGACGCTCGCCACGTGCCTCCTGGAAGTGAACCTGGCGGGTGAGGATCAGAAAGGCGGTGTGGGTCCGAACGAGGCGGTCGCCCTGGCCGCCCACGTCGCTGCCCTGCCCCACGTCCGACTGGTGGGCCTGATGACGATGGCCCCGCTTGTCGACGACGCCGAGGCGACCCGGCCGGTCTTCGCAGCCACGCGAGACCTCCGCGATCGCATCAACCGCATAGCCGACCTGCCGGCCCCGCTGACGGACCTCTCCATGGGCATGACACAGGACTTCGAGGTGGCCGTCGAGGAAGGCGCCACGATCGTTCGCGTCGGTTCGGCCCTGTTTGCTGACACCGACGGCATGCCCTGACGCCGAGCTGCTCGGCGCTTCAGACCCCCTCGGCCACCAACACGACTGCCCGAACGATGCCGATGAGGTGCATCAGCACCCCGATCGCCACGACGATGGCCACCGCGGCGTAGCCGGCCCTCCGGCTGGCCTCTGAGCGGACGGCGACGATCACGCCCATGATGAGCCCGGCCGTCGCGGCCGCCCACGCCAGCAGGCTCAACACGGATTGGCCCAGGAACCACACCCCGATGGGGATGCCGCCCTGGTGTGCGAAACCCGCGACCATGCTGAGCCCGCCCATCACGAGCATCCCAACGGCGCCAATGACCGCAAGGAGAACCGCCGGTGTCGCCAGACGGTCGCGCTGAGACGCCGGTCCGGCCTCGGATGTCGAACTCGATACCGATTCGCTCATCACCGTCCCTTTCCTTGATCGTGAACGTGAACGTGGACGTGGCATCATGGCCCGCGCGATGCTCAGGTGTCAATGAAAATGCTGGCCCGCGCCTCGAGCCGGCTGCGGGAGCAGCCGTTCATTTCTATCCGCGGTGACGTCTGCCATCCCAAGCGGTGGTGACCCGCTGCTTCCGTGCCTGGGTCACCCCCCGAAATACCGCCGAACGACGTCGCGGTCCTCCGGCCGGACGGCGTCCGGCATGGCGGGGACGGACGGGCCGTCGCCAGCCGCCCCCTCACCCGCGGTCTCACGCGGCCCCTCGGACCCGTCCTCACCGGCGTTCGGCACGCCGGGACCCTCGCCCTGCCCCGTCGCCACAGCCGTTTCGGGCGCGGCCGCCAGGCCCATCGCCCGGCGGGCCCGGTCGACCGTGTCGACGGCGTCGGCGACGGCGGCCTCGGCCTGCGGCCCGAGGACGCGGACCATCGTCCCGGCCAGGCGCTCGAGCGGCGCCACCACTTCCGCTGCATCCTCCGAGCGCACGGCGTCGGCCGCGTCGGCGAGGGCATCCACCAGGTCGTCCAGGCCACCCTCGCGGGCGCGCGGGACGGCGGCGCCCAGCGAATCGCCGAGATGCTCGCGGTCCTCGGGGCGCATCCCGGCCGTCCCGCCTCCGCCGGTCAGACGGTCCGCGAGGTCCCGGGCGGCCGTCTCGGCACCCTCGGCGTCGCCCGTCTTCGCCGCCCGGACCATCTCGCGAATCTCCGGCGTCTCGGCCGACGTGAGGGTCCGCTCGACCCGGTCGCGCGCCCGGCGGGCCTCGGCGGCGGCGCGGTAGACCGCCTCGGTCCCGCGGTCGGCGTCGCCCTCGCGGGCGCCTGCCCGGCGAAGGCCCTCCACCGCCCGTCGGACGGCTTGGCGGACGGCGGGGGCGAGGGCGTCCTCCTGCGCGAGCGGATCGAGCGACGCGGCCGCACGCGCCGCCGACACCCGATCCACGGGCGGACCCGCCAGCGACGGCACCATCGCCATCGCCGCCAGCACCACCGCCGCCACCAGGGCCGCCCGTCCGCGACGACCGACCGTGGCGGCCAGCGGGAGGTGGCGCGGCCGGAGACCCGCCACGGCCTCGCGGGCGTCGGCGAGGAGGCGGGCGTCCATCGCCGAAATGGAACCGTGCACGGCTACCGGCTCGGACTGGGCGCGGTGGGTCTTTGTACCCACCGCGCCAGGGAGCATCGTGCTGTCGTTGCGCGGCGGGTGCGGAGACCCGCCACGCACAACGCGCTGAAAAGAGGACTCCTGGAACCTCTTTCGCTCCAGGGCCGTGGCGAGACGGTCGTCGAGACCGGCGGCGCGGTCGGCGGCGCGGGCCGCCTCGTGCAGACTCACGCCGGCAGCCAGGCGGACCACAAAGGCGGCGAGGAAGCCGCACGGAAGCAGCGCCAGGGCAGACGCGGGATGGGCCAGCATCGGCGGCAGGAGGCGCGGCCAGAGAATCCGCAGGACCGTGACCATCAGCGCCGGCGCCGCCGCAACGACCGTCCCCGCCAGGCCCGCCTCCAGGGCGCGGACGGCGAGCAGACGTCGGCGGATGCGGCCCAGGCCGGTGATGAGGGGATCCATGGGGCCTCCGCCAGATTATACGAGCGAGGCCAACGCTCGGCCATGAGCGAAGCCAGTGGCCGGGACCCGCTCGCCAGCCGGCTCGCCCCCTCACCCCGACCCTCTCCCCCCGGGGGGAGAGGGAGGAACCGCGCGCGGGCCGCGAGCGGGCCGGCGAACACGAGCGTTTTGTCGCGCGCAAAACCGCGTCCGAACCTTCTAATACTCCCGGCGTCGGCGGGAGGACGGGATGTCCATCTCCTCGCGGTACTTGGCCACCGTCCGGCGGGCCACGTCGATGCCCTGGGCCCGGAGCCGCTTCGCGATCGCCTCGTCGGAGAGCGGTTTCCGTTTGTCCTCGGCGTCCACGATCCGTTTCAGGTGGACGCGGACGCGGTCCCACGACATCTCCTCGCCGTCGGCCGTCTCCGTCCCGCCCATGAAGAAGTCGCGCAGGGCCCAGATGCCCCACGGCGTATCGGCGTACTTGTCGGCGACGGCCCGCGAGATCGTCCCCACGTGCAGGCCCACGTCGTCGGCCACCTGCTGCATCTTGAGCGGCTGGATGTGTTCGGGTCCCTCGTCGAAGAACGGCCGCTGGTGCCGGACGATGGACTCGGTCACCCGCTGGAGCGTGTCGCGGCGCTGCTGGATGGCGTCCATGAGCCAGCGGGCGGACCGGACGTTCTTGGCGACGAACTGGCGGGTCTTTTCCTCCAGGTCGCGCTGCTTGAGCATCTGGCGATAGGCCTTGCTGATGTAGAGTTCGGGCGTGTCGCTGCCTTCGATCGTGACGACGTACTCGCCGACCTCGTCGTCCCAGCGGATCTGGACGTCCGGGATGATGGGGGGCGTGCGGTGCGGGCTGATGACGGTCCCGGGCTTCGGGTTCAACCGCTGGATGCGGGCGACGGCGGCCTTGACCTCGTCGATGTCGACCCCGAGGGCCTTGGCCATGCGAGGATAGCGGTTGGCCTCCACGTCCTTCAGATGGTCGCGGATGATGCGGACCTCCAGGGCGTCGGCGGGCAGCAGGCCGGGGCCGCCGCCGTAGACGGGATCCGCCGCCAGTTGCAGGAGCAGGCACTCGGTCAGGTCGCGTGCGCCGACGCCGGCCGGCGCCACCCGCTGGACGCGCCGGAGGGCGTCCTCGAGTGCCTCCTCCTCGGCGGGCGGGTCGACCTCGCCGGCCAGGTCCGACAGCGGCCCGCGCAGGTACCCGTTGTCGTCGAGGTTGCGGATGACGGCCTCGCCGAGGGCCCGCAGACGCGGGTCGGCGTCCTCCAGGTGCCACGCCTCCAGGAGGTGTTCCTGGAGCGTCTGGCCGTCGTCCGGCGTGTTCTGCATGGCCTCGATCTTGGGATCGGGGCCGTCCGCGACGGGCCGGCGCCCCCGGCCGCCCGTCTCCTCAAAATAGGTCTCCCAACGGTCGACCATGTCGGAGAGGCGCTGGAAGTCGTCGGGGCCGCCGTTGTCCTCAACGACGAGGTCGCGTTCGCCCTCGGCGTCGGCGGTGGTGGTGGAGGCGGCATCGGACGCTGCGGCGGCGTCCGGGGCGCGCTCCTCCGGCCCGTTCTGCCGCATCTCGATGACGGGGTTCTCGACGAGTTCCTGGTCGATGCGTTCCTGGAGGGCCGCCAGCGGGAGTTGCAGAATCTCCATCGCCTGGATCATCCGCGGCGCCAGGACCATGCGCTGCTCGAGCCGTTGCTGAAGCGATGCGTCGAACCGCATGGTTACGACCCCAGTTCCTGCCGGTCGCGGAGGGCGTCGGCGAGCATGCCGACGTTGGCGATGTCGAGGCTCGCCCCGGTCGGCAGGCCGCGCGCCAGCCGCGTGACCCGCACGCCGGTGCCCTTGAGATGCTCCGCCACGCAGAGGGCGGTGCCGTCGCCGTCGGCCGTCGGCGCCAGGGCCAGCACCACCTCTTCGATCTCGCCCTCGTCGACGCGTCGGCGGAGGCCGGCCAGGTCCAACCGCTCGGGCCCGGCCCCTTCCGCGGGCGACAGCAGACCGCCCAGGACGTGGTACAGGCCATTATACCCGCCCGTGGCCTCGATGCGGATCACATCCCGAGGTTTCTCCACCACGCACAGGCGGGAACGGTCGCGGCGAAGACCCGCACAGATGGCACACGTGTCGCCCTCGGCCAAGGCCCCGCACGTGGTGCACCGGCCGACCTTCGTCTTCACGTCGCGGACGGCCTGGGCCAGGGCCTCGGCCTCGTCCGTTTCGGCGTCCAGGATGTGGAAAGCCATCCGCTCGGCGCTGCGCCGGCCGATGCCGGGCAACTTGCCGAGGGCGGCCATCAAACGTTCGAGGCTGTCGGTGTAGGCGTCCATAGCACGTCACGTTTAGCCGTCGACGGTTTCCGTGGGCGGAGCCGAAAGGCAGAGCCCCGCACGTCGACGGTCGTATCGTTCGAACGGCCGCGCGGGGCAAGCCCCGCGGCTAACTGTGCACCTCTTCCCGGGTGCCACTGGCGGCGTGTCCGCCAGTGTTCTTCCCAAAGCGATGCGCACTGGCGGACACGCCGCCAGTGCCACCCTGGGCGTCGTGTGACTACTGCCCGAGGAGCGTCTCCAGGCCCGGGGGCAGCGGCAGGCCGCCCAGCAGGCCGGACATCCCCTCCCGCTGGAGGTCGCGGGCCTTGTCCATCGCCTGGCCCACGGCCGCCTTGACCATATCCTCCAGGAGATCGACGTCCTCGCCGGCCACCTCGGGGTCGATGGAAATATCGAGCACTTCCAGCCGCCCGTTGACCTTGGCGGTGACCATCCCGCCGCCGGCGGAGCCCTCGACGGTCTTGCGGCGGAGTTCCTCCTGGACGGCCTGGAGCCGGCCCTGGAGGTCGCCGAGGTTCCTCATCATGGCCATCATGTCGCCGAGTCCCGGCATGGGGTGCGGCCTCCCGTCTTATCGTATCGGTCGCGGAGATTTCAGCGTATGCTTGTGCGCGGCGGGTCTCCGCACCCGCCGCGCCTGTGTCGCCCGATTGGCTTGTCCAACCGGGTTGACATGCACTCCCGGCCGGACAAGACCGGCCAAGCCACACTGGATGAAGGCGTCCGCGGCTCGGCCCCCTGCCCGCCCGTCTCACGGCCGGCAGATGCGTCCGTCGAAGATGTCGAGGGCCTTGCGGACGGCGTCGTCGACATCGGCGGCGGCCCCGGCGTCGCTGGCGGCCGGAGCCGGAGCAGCCGGAGCCGGAGCGGGCGGAGCCGCCGGCGCCGGC
>Ga0272441_10016888_pt1 | contig 10035 bp, 9 predicted proteins | sample SSMProp6N_FD_193582 | JGI IMG/M metagenome (GOLD analysis project Ga0272441, IMG submission 193582) | Marine sediment archaeal communities from Little Sippewissett salt marsh, Falmouth, MA, United States - SSM-Prop-6N | ecosystem: Environmental > Aquatic > Marine > Wetlands > Sediment ...
TTGGCTGGCGAGCCTCTCGACGGCTTTGAGCTCGACGAGATGCTCCCATCCGTCACCAAAGTCGTACCGGTAGATGCACCTGTCGCCCGGGTTGCGGAAGAAGCTGTCGATCCTCACGGCGCCGGCGACGGGAGCTACGTCGCTCTCGTCCCACGGCTCATCGTACGGGGACACGGCAAGGCGCTCACGACTGCCTGCGGGGCAGAACTCGTAGAGATGGTAGTCCCGCCAGCCACAAGCTTTCTGGATCGTGTCGTGCAGGTCAAGGAAGGTGGAGTTCTTCCGCAGGCGGAAGCGCCGCCAGATCCTCGGCTCGATCTCCTCCAAAGACACTTCGAACTCGCAGTATGCGACTAGCGATGGCATCGGTTTCCTCGTTGGTTGTTCGAGCGGCTGTGCTCGCGGTCGAAAGAAGGCGGGAAGCCTTGGGGGGCTTGCGAACTACATCACGGCCTTGCAGCGGCCGTCCCCGGCGACGCCAGGCGGGTTTCTTTCACGAATCCGCGGAGATTGACCTGATCGTCTGACATGTTTCGCTCCTTGGCACGACGCCCAACGTAGCTGTGTTCGCCCTGCGAGGCAATGCCGCCTGCTGAGCGTAACGGAGATCCGTGGCGGTAAGCCAGGCGACTGACCAGACACTCGCGCACCGTCCACCGACGGCCGTCCGGGGGGCATCACCCCTTCCCCACCTTCCATCGTCCGCCCGTGAAGTCCGGTATGTCGACCGGCGCCGAGCCGTTGGCGATGGACTTCGCCGATAGCGGCATGATGCTGCTCCACGCCGCGGCATCGTAGACATCAATTGGGGGCCTGGCGCCTGTCCGCACGCACCGCAGGAACTCATGGATCACAAAGAAGTCCGCCCCGCCATGCCCCGAGCTTGCGGCCTTGGCGCCATGCTGCTTCCACAACTCGTGCTCGAATTCCTTGGCGTAGTTCTCCAGAGGCTCCCACTGCGAGCCACGGGACTTGCCCTGCAGCCAGATGCCGTCGACGCGGGACTCGTATGCGCCCTTCGTGCCCTGCACGTGGTGATAGGTCGTGCGAGGGTGGGGCCTCGCCGACTTGGTGTCGTAGCGCAGGTCGATCATCACGCCCCGCGCGGTCTTGAGCAGCACCGTCGTCGAGTCCGTCGCTTGGAAGCGGATCTTCCTGGCGGCATGGCCCGCGGGGAAACGCCGCCGCACGTAGTCGTCAATAGCCTTCCGGCCCGTGCTCATCGCTACGAGAGACTGGAGTCGGTCGCCGCGATGGATGCCCAGCCACTGCGCCACCGGGCCGAACGAATGAGTAGGGTACAGGTTGCCGAAGTGGTCTCGCGCCAACTCGCCGCGCCACGTCAGCTTGCCCTCGTCGTTCTCGAACATCAGCGACCGACAGTCGTGGACGTAGCCGCACTCGGCGTAGGTCGGCTCCCCGAGCAGACCGGCGCGGAGCATCCCGCCCACGACCATCACGTGGGGCCAGTAGCAACAGTTCTCCGCGAGCATGTACAGCGCCCGCGTCTTCTCCGCCGCGCGTACCAGCGACCAGCACTCCTCGAGGGTAACCGCAGCCGCCACCTCACTCAGCACGGCCTTGCCGGCGTTCATCGCATCGACCGACATCACGGCGTGCCACTGCATCGGCGTGGCGACCAGGACGGCGTCCAGGTCGCTGCGCTGCAGCATCCGCCGGTAGTCGTGCTCGTCCCGGCCGTAGCCTTCCGGCGCGCGACCCTCGCGCGCCTTGGCGACCAGTTCCGCGGCACGCTTCAGGTGGGCGGGCTCGATGTCGCACAGCGCGGGGACCTCGACGCCCTGATCCAATGCCAGCCTCAGAAGGTGCGTGCCGCGCCCGCCCACACCGATGACGCCCAGGCGGATCGGCTTAGACGCCTCAGTCTTCTTCGCCTCCATCTCTGCTGCCGCGGCCAGACCGACGGCAGCGCCCGCTCGAAGAAGGTCTCGACGACTCAGAGAGTTGCTCATGTCCAGCACCTCGCCCCCGAGGGATCCATGATCACCAATCTCTCTCCGCACTGCCGTGTGCCGGAGGCGCGGCAGGTACAAGGAGCGAGCGCGTCGACCAGTCACGTCAGCTGGAACATCCCCATCAGCCGTTCCGCGCGGGTCGCGATCCTGTCCAGCTTCTTCCGCAGCTTCGGGTCCCTGGTTCGGCGCGACTCGGCAGCAACACAACCCGCCAGTTCAGCCAGGTCGCCGAGCGTAAGACGCACCTCCTGGGCGCCTGCATCTGCTGAGCGGAGCACGTCACCCAACCTGTTGCTGGGGAGTACTGCCCCTTCCAGTAAGAGCTCTCGCTCTTCGGGCGTCATCTTCAGGCCGATTGTGGCCCTTGGCCCAATCCGGATCTGCTTTGCCATGCCAAGCCTCCGGGCTTCCGGTCCATCGGATTCTATCCCCCCCAGCATCGCCGCGCCTACTCCTCGAGACCAGCGACACTCCCTCTACCTCGGCTTGGCCAGCTCCGCCTTGATCCCGGCCAGCACGCCAGTGACCAACTTGTCGCACCTCGGGCACTGGCCTCCTCGGTACTCGGCTCTGAATCTCCCGCACAGTCGACACCGTTCCATCAGACATCACCCCGCGAGCCTCGGCATGCCGGAGCACCGGTCCTCTGCTGGCGCCGACGCAGGGACTCTGCCCGGTACCACTGCTTCCTGAACCATCTTTGTGTGGCTGTTCGCGATTGCTTTGGGGCCACACCCAGCTTGACCTTGTCGACCGCGCGCTCGATTTCCCTGCGGTAACGCCGGGCCAAGACCTCTGCCCCAAGGCTCTCAACCATGGACGCGATGCTCTTCCTTCGGATCATCTCGATCACCTCCAAGCGGCTTCCTCAAGATGATGGAAGCCGCGAATCACGAGGGGTCTCTCCAGAGGCCCTGCCGCACGGTCTGTCCTGGCCATCCCGTAGCGTTCGGATCGGGAGTCTTGGTGGTCCCTCCCTCCCCTCCCCAGTCGTGCCATTAGGCATACACGGTCCAGGACGATGCCCTATTCCCCTGCCAGGTGTGCTTGCATCGAAGCAGCCTGAGGCGCAGACTGCTGAGCGGCTACCAGACCGGCCTCGGGAGACATCAGACCATGGGCAAGTCACATCGCAGCCGCACCCTCTCCAGGCGCGAGGCCCTCGGACAGATCGCCTTGGGCGCAGCGACAGCCGTCGCCACGAGCCGTGCAGGGGCCAGCAAACGAGCGCCGGCCGGTGGGAGTACCAAGCCGCCTGGCGCCTTCGTGGAGCGGCAGGCCACAGGATCGAAGATCTGGCAGGTTACCACCGAGGAGTTCTCCCAGTCGAACATCTACTGCGAGGTCCCGTACTGCGACGCTGCGAGCCGGTACTTCGTCTACCAGCGCCGCAACCCGAAGCTGACCGGCAACCGCACGGAGCTGATGGTCGTGGAGCTGGGCACCCGGAAGCAACACCGTCTGGATGTCGCCTCCGGCATCACGGGCTTGGCGATCTCGCCAGGGGGAATCGTGTACTACTTCAAGAGGACCAAGGGCGATGCCTTCGATCTTCTGCGGGCCGACCTTGCGAAAGGGAAGCCCGAGATGGTCTATCACCAAGCGGACGGCTCCCGGAACCGCAGCCTGGGCACCGTATCCGCAGACGGTCGCTACTACGCAACGGGCACGCGGCCGGGAGAGGGATGGGATCACTTCGGTATCCTGTTGATCGACCTGAAGACGGGCAGAGAATCGATCATCGACTGTGACCCGTTCATCCTTAACGCCCATCCGCAGTTCGATCCCGGCGCAAACCAGTTGCTGATCCAGCACAACCGCGGGGGGCGCTATTCGAGCCCCGGGAAGCTCGACCGCTTGGTCGGCCCCGAGGGCGCCACGTTGTATCTTCTCGCCGTCCCCGAACGGCATCGCACGACCTTGCAGGTCGGCAAGCCTTTCACCACCCCCTGCACAGGCCATGAAGCCTGGATCGGCAGAACACACGAGGTCCTCCTATCGGTCAGCGCGCGGGATGCCTATTCGCCCCAGAAGGGCAACCTCCTGGGTGTCCGCGAGGGCAAGCCGGCGCGCATAATTGCTGGCGGATACAGGTTCAACCATGTCGGAGTCTCCCGCTGCGGGAAGTTCTTCTGCTGCGATGACTGGCAAGGCAGCTACAAGATCGTGATCGGCTCCACGAGGACGGGGAAGACGGCCGTCGTGTGCGAATCCAGGACCCGACCTGACCGCAGCCAGAACACCCATCCCCATGCGTACCTGACGCCGGATCTGAAGTGGGTGATCTTCAACTCCAACCGAAGCCGTTTCGCGCATGTCTTCGCCGCCAGCGTCCCCGATGGGATGATCCGCAGACTACGCGACGCCTGATCTGTTGCAGGCAGCTTCTGATGGGGCCCACGATGGCCTATGCGATGAGGTGAACAGACATTGGGCGTCTGACCTACGCCCGTCAGTCCTCTTCACCCATCCTCATCCACTCAATGCGCACGGCCATCTTCGCCTTCTTGTTCGTCCAGACCTCGATCCGATCATTGCCGCGTCGGCGTTCGTACTCGAACGAGTAGCCCTCCCTCTCCAGCGCCTTTCGTATGCTCATCTTGGTTCCCTCCTCTGAGCCCAGACCCGGCCCAGCTTCGCCGCCGGGCCTGTTTTGGATGTTCACTCGATCACTTCCTCGGGCGCGCCGTTGTTCTGCACGCTCTGCTCCTCGATCATCGCTGTGAATGCCTGCTCCAGGCACCATTTGACCAGCGGGATGTCGTTCCTGCCGAAGCTGCCTGAGCTCTTCCACTCACCACCCTTGTCCTCATATAGTCCAGTCACTCCGGACTGGATGTTCTTCGTGTTTCTTGTTCTTCCCGCGAAGGGGAAGATCCGTGGCTCTTGATCCACGTCTACTTCGTTTTGAGTGGATATCCCTCAGGTCTTTGAGCGGGTTCTTCACACCAGGCGAGACAAAGCGGACTTTTCTTGCGGTATCACTTCACCTTCCTGCAACGGACCGTCACGGAGAATTTGTAAGTTTTCTCAGAATTGGGACTTGCGCCCGCCCCCGATGCGCTGTATGCGCGGGATATGGACGCCTCGATCTGCAAGGACGCAGCGGTTCAAGCCCTGATCGTATCGGCGCTGGAAGGCAAGCTCATCGACGAGCAGGCCGAGAGGCTCGCCCAACTCGACGACGCCCTGATCAAGCTCGTGCTGCTGGCCGCGGCCCGGCGTATCGCCGAGTTGGAGGGCAAGCTGGGCGCGGCCGGGAAGATCGATCCCGCCACGCCGTCCGGCCAGCGGCCCGTCTACACCAAGCCGGCGGCGCCGAAGCGCAAGGGCAAACCGGGCGCCAAGAAGGGCCATGTCGGCAGGAGCCGGCCGACCCCGCAGCGCGTGGATCAACGCAAGGAGCATCGCCTGGACCGCTGCCCGTGCTGCGGCGGCGAACTCCAGCGGTGCAACCGAACGCGAACCCGCACCATCGAGGACATCCTCGAAGACCTCCGCACCGTCGTCACCGAGCACACCGTCCACCGCGACTACTGCCCGGCCTGCAAGAAGCACGTCGAGCCGGTCGTCCCCGACGCGCTGCCCAATGCGAAGATCGGCCACCGCACGGTCGCGCTGAGCGCCTGGCTGCACTACGGGGTGGGCGTCAGCATCTCTCAGGTGCAGGAGCTTCTCGGCGGGCAGTTCCAGACCCACCTGTCGTCGGGCGGGCTGGTGGCGGCCTGGCAGCGGATGGCGGCGATCTTCGAGCCGTGGTACGTGCGGATCGCCGAGATGGCGAGGGCCTCGGCCGTGCTGCACGCCGACGAGACCGGCTGGCGGATGAACGGGCAGACGTGGTGGCTGTGGTGCTTCGCCAACCGGACGTGCTGCTATTACCTGATCGATCCCAGCCGGGGCGGCCCGGCGTTAGAGAAGTTCTTCGCCGAAGCGTTTGACGGTGTGCTGATCACGGACTTCTGGCCGGCGTACAACGCCTTCGCGACCGAGCGGCAATGCTGCCTGGTGCATCTGCTGCGGGAACTGGAAAAGGTGGACCAGCACAACGGTTCGGCCGAGTGGCAGGCGTTCGCCAAGAAGCTGCGTCGGCTGCTGCGAGACGGGATTCGACTTCGAAAGCGGCCGGACTTCTCGCCGCAGCGGTACGCCTCGCGGATCGTGCGGATCGACCGGCGACTCCGGGAGTTGGCCGAGGCGGCGTACGTCGACGCCGACGCCTCGCGACTGGCCAAGCGATTGCGGAGGCACACCGACGAGCTGTTCACCTTCCTCGATCACCCCGACGTGACGTTCGACAACAACCTGGCCGAGCGGATGATCCGCCCGCCCGTGATCCTGCGGAAGACCAGCCAGTCGAACCGAAGCGAGAAAGGCGCAGCCGTCCAAGCCGTGCTGATGAGCATCTACCGAACGCTGAAGCTCCGCGGCCACAATCCCCTTGCGACCATCGTCTCCGCCCTTCTGACCTACCTCACCGATGGCCACCTTCCCCCGTTGCCGATAGAATCCGTTGCAGACGGGTGACGTGTTACGCGCACGAGACCTGCCCCGCGCGGAACTCCATCAATGGTCTGCTCATCTTCTTCACCTCTGCGAACTGCTCTGACGGCGGTTCGCTCACGATGGGGCGAACCGGCGTCGTTCGGGCTGCCCTCGTCACCTTGCAGCACGACCCCGTATACTCGTCCCAGACGCCCCTTTCCCACAGCTTTCCCCGTCGCGCCAAAGACACCCCATCCCTGCAACAGTCAAGCTCTCAAGCAGTATTCAGTACGCACACTAGCCTCACAACCAACGCGTACTCATCGCAAATGCGGCCCCTCTCCCACCAAGATCACCACTGAATACACCAGCCCTATGCAGTCTCCGGAGATCGTGGAATGCCATCCTGGGAATCCCCTCACTTTCTCGCGACCAGAGCCACCCAGAATCGCGTCGGAAGAGCGAACAGAGAATCTCGATCTTCTCGTCAAGAGCCATCGCAACAGGGGCTAGCATGGCCCTAAGGTACCCTTGAAACGGATTCGCTCCTTGATCCATAGCCTCCTTGACCATACTCCACTCCTCCACAGTGAGATCGCCCGACACTATTGACGGTACCGACCCACAGTGGACCGTATCCGTGCGACCTCTCCTCACGATTTCCCGGACAACTGCTCGTCGTTGCTGCACGCTGAGAGACCTGAACACTAAGGAGCACGCGTACAGGCTATCGTCGCATACACCACTACCACCACCACACGCTAGCCTCACCAACGCGTCAAAGTCTTCGTCCTCGCAGTACATTTCCAACAGATAGCACACATCGACGACCGCATATAGCCCCGGCCTAATACCATCCCGCAGCACATCCAGCATTACCCTTGCCTTCCCAGCATCCATTACTGGCGATTCGATCACCGCCCGTAAGTACCCCGCGCCGCCGCCTCCTCTGCTAAGAGCGTGCTGTATCAGTGCTTCGGCTTGTTCACTCTCAAGACGTTGTCCTGCGCCCTCAAGAAGCAACCCAGCCACGAAACTAGCCGACGACCTCGGCTTGCGCAGCTGCTCTACGCACAAGCAGATGTCCCTGTCGCCAATCAGCTCGCCTAACACAGAGCACAAGCGGAGGAACTCGTCCGAAAGGAGGACAGTCCTTCCCCACACCCAGGAAAAGAGGGGCGCCACGGTTTCTGCATCAACGCGTGTTTGGACTTGCCTAAGCACACTATCAGGGCAGCGCATCCCTGCTCTCGGAATGCTCTGCACGAGGGATCTTACCTGTTTATCGTCAAGACGCGAAGCGCAGCACGAGAGACCGTGAAGGAGATCTGCCCTTGGGCGTCTGAGATGCAGGTCCAAGGCGGCATCTACCTGCTCCCTTGTGAGCCTGTTTCGGATGCTCCCAAGCACCCACCCCGCCCAGGAACACTTCTTGTGGTCCAAGAGCGACCATCTGTAGATCTCGTCGACCTGGCCGCCCGAAAGATGATCCTCCCAGGCTCCCAGTATCTCGAACAACCCCGGCTTCTGCCCCCTAAGCACTCGCGAGATGATCTCATCAAGCCGATCAGACGAGAACAGCTCCGATACGCTCGACACGGGAAAGCAGATCGGGTCCTCCGCGTGGAGCCGATCGAACACATAGTCGGACCACGCTATCTTAGATGCCTCTTCGCTCCCCATTCGCGCCATCGCCCGGTGAGCAGCGATCGCCTGATCGTAGTCTTCTCTCATTACACCGGCCTTCACCAAGCGACGGAGCCGAGATGTGAGTTCCCCCCTGAGCGCTCGTGGGAGATGTCCCTCCCGCGCGCACTCTGCGGCAACAAGTGTCTTCGAGCCAAACATATCATCACCATCTAAGCCCAGGCCTAGTCTACTGATGAGCCTTTGAGGCCCTACCGCCCCGGCCAGGAATACTAGTACTTCTTTCCACTTGACTTTCCAGTACTCAGTCAAGACGTGGGCACAACAGTCAGGCGACTTTGCTGCCCACGAGGCTGCGAGGTACTCCTGGAAGGACTGATGGGTGAAGACAAGTGCGGGGTCTGGGGCGTCGGTCTCGACCGCCACGAGATCGGCCAGACCGAAAGCGGACAGATCCTCTATGTGGATCCCTTCGGAGCGCGCGGGGCCCTCAACCAGATCGACCGGTATTGCTATCCAGAGCGCTTCCTCTTGGTCAATAGCCCGGTATGCTACGTGCCCCAATGTGCGTAGGATGCGGCGCGCCCAGGAGTCATGCCACCGCGCGCGGAGATTTGGCCCGTGCTTGTGGAGGATGTGGTTGAGGAAGAGCGTAAAGAGCTGCCACCGTGATTCAATGTGCCGAGACGGATTCCCGATCAGGACCTGTTTGAGCGCGTAAGCTAGCATCGGATTCCGAACGAGGTCCCAGTCCCGGTTACAACACTCTTTCGCAGCCTCATACGTGATCCCGAAGAGCGCTCTGCAGGCTCCTTCGTCGAAGGGCTCAAGGCGCAGAAACGTCACAGGGCATGTGTTCTCAACCCACCGAGCTGCCGATGGGCGCCCGGCCATGATGACCCGATTGCCACAGGCAGAAGACAGAAGCTGCTGTGCAAGGTGAGCGCAGTTTTCGCCTGTTATGCCGAGGTTGTCCATGCCATAACGGAGGAACACACACTCTCCATTCTCATAGGCTTGGTTCAGTCGTCCCTCAAGGCCGTCATCGGAAGAGGCTGCGGCGAGCCGGGTTGAGGCTTCGCGCAGCAGTCCTGGCCACCCGGTCTTGGCTACGTCGACCAGATCTCTCGCTTGGTAGTACAGGGCGATCTCCCGCCCGCTCCGGAGGATGGTGTTCTGGAGGTGTCGCAGGAAGGTTGTCTTCCCAGCGCCGGAAACTGAGGACAAAAAGAACGCTCTACCCCGTCGCCAGAATTCCTGTGCTGGCAGGGGATCCCACACCGCGCCCTTGTCGACGAGCTGCTGACCTTGAGCGCCCGCAGCCCAATGCTCCTTGGCGGGATACAATTGTCTGCGTACCTGCAGGCGTAGCGGGACATAGTCTTTGGTGGAGCGCGAACGAAGCTGGCGTCGAAGCCCCTGCAAGGCTTCCCGCTGCAACCTTCTCCTGAAGCGCAACATAGCTTGATCTGATAGCGTCAATGAGGCAGAGCTGCATCTGTGTTGGCGTGGAAGATGCCGAGAGCACTCCGCTTGAGTAACAAGCGCTTTGACCGCATCGTAGAGACCAGTGAAGTGCTTGTCGGTGTTCTGAAACTCTATCAGGCAGAGCCGATGTGTGCCGTCGGGCAGTTTTTCCGGCGGACCAAGGACTAGGCCGTCAACACTGCAGAAGACGCCTTCGCACTTGTCTACGAGCTTACGGTTCTCACCATCAATGACAAACACCCTTGCAGCCTGGGTCGTTCCGCGAAGACCGCGCGCGAGCCTAGACCAGTAGTTGGCACGTGTGCGCTCCCTCATCTGCCATCCGAAGTGGCTGACGACCTCGTCCAGGAATGGGCTGCAAGCGCCACGCCAGCTTGTCCTCCGGACACCGGAGAGATTGAGCTCCTGGGCGATCGCGACACAACAGCAAAACAGGAAA
>Ga0272441_10016889_pt1 | contig 10035 bp, 9 predicted proteins | sample SSMProp6N_FD_193582 | JGI IMG/M metagenome (GOLD analysis project Ga0272441, IMG submission 193582) | Marine sediment archaeal communities from Little Sippewissett salt marsh, Falmouth, MA, United States - SSM-Prop-6N | ecosystem: Environmental > Aquatic > Marine > Wetlands > Sediment ...
AGAGAACCGGGCTGGCAACCTCGTAAGGATAGTCTGTCGCATCCCCTCTTGAGAAAAAGCAGGGCAATGTATAATGCCACAATTTCCGCATTTAAGCAGGCATGGCGGAAAAGTGGAGAGACTTACACACTTGAGATCAAAACGCCGTTGTATGGGCTATTCCATCAATACGGAGCAAAATTTAAAAGCAAGTCAGGCGGGATCCCAAAACGCACATTTATCAAGCTGCTCTCATTTGAACGTGAGCAGGCAAAACAGGCGATTCGTAAAGCCTTTTTAGGGCGCAAGGTGTAATCATGGCAGATATTGACACCCTTATATTCAAAATCGAAGTCGAAAACAAAGGCGAAAAGGTTCTTGGCAGCTTCACGAAGAAACTCCAAGACCTGAAAAAACACGCGGATGCTGTCATTCCAACAATTGTCAAGATGAATGAGGCGATCCTGAAAATTCAAAGTCTTGAAATCGCTGCAAACTCTCTCCAAATGCTGAACGACGCCTTGAAAGCGACCTCCGCAAACATCAAAGAATTTGCCGATAAAGTCAATATCAAACTCAATTTAGGCGATGAGATCAAGGTCACTGAGAAACATTTTCACGATTTCCGTACTGTCGTCAACCAAACGGCAACCGATACAGGTCAAGCTCTCGGAAAGATAGGAGAGCAGGCAAAGACTCTTGGCGAGAAAATCAAAGACGCTCTAAAAAGCGATGTCTTCGCGCCCTTCAAATCCGCCATAAATACCCTCACAGAATATTTCCCAACATTTAGCAAGATTGCAGTCGGAGCGGTCGGACTCATTAAGAATGCGTTCTCAGGATTGATTGATATTGTCTTGTCGGTTGCTGGGGCAGTCAAGCAGGCATTTGATAAGATGTCAGAAATCGCCATTGAAGCGATGACCGACATCATTAATGTTACCCGCAAATTCGAGGCAGAATTTAATAAAGTTGAGAAAATTTTGGGAGCAGGGAAAAACCTCTCCGAAGAATATTTTGATGGGCTTTCAACTGCGATTCAGGACTTATCAGTCAATGCGTTGAAGGGGCAGATTTCGGCAGCAAATTTGACGGAAGTTATAAAAGCGGCTGCCCTCGCTGGATTATCAGCACAGGAAGACCTTTTAAAATTTGGTGAAGTCGTTTCAAAAATGGCGGTCTCATTCGATGTCGCGGCGACCTCAATTACAGACCCTATTCTAAAAATACGGACAGCGTTTGGGGCATCCTTAGAAGACATCGAACGGTTGGGGTCTTCGATCTCACTCCTGGAAAAGAATTTCGTGACAACAGGGCCTGAAATTATTAAAGTCTTACAACGAATGGCAGGGACTGGGGAAATCTTCGGATTGAAAATGACAGAAGCTGCCGCATTGACAGCCGCTGCAATGGATTCAGGGGCGCAATCTGCCTCTGTTGCTGGGACTTCAATCTCATTAATCTTCCAAACAATGGCAAAACGCTCTGAAGATTGGGCAAGTGCATTAAGTCTCAATTTTGCAGATTTCTCTGATGCTATTGAAAATAGACCTGTTCAGGCATTGCAAATGGTTTTTGAAGCATTCCAAAAGCTGAACCAAGAACAGGGAATACAAGCAGCAACTCAAGCTCTAAATGCAATGGGTCTGTCAGGGAGTCGGAATGCTGATGTCTTCTTGAAAATGTCTGCGAATTTGGAAGGAGTAAACAGGGCATTAGCATTAGCAAAAGTGGGATTCGAGGAAAATACACAGCTCAATATTGATTTTGCAAAATCGCAAGAAACGCTTAATGCGCAATGGGAACAGTTTCAAAATTTAATTGATAGTATTCGCCTTTTACTCGGAAAAGATGTTGTTGATGCGATCACAACTCTTCTCAGTACTGACATTAATCCATTAATCGAACAGTTCAGGGCATGGGTTAAAGAGTCAAATTTTTTATCAGAGATATGGCCTGGAATTATCACAATTATCAAAGAAGGCTTTTTGGCGTTGCTGGAAGTTGGAAAAGCGTTCATCGAAGAGGTTGGACTTGCATCTTATTTTGAGGAAGCCGGACAAAATTGGGATGAAATAGAACTCAAGATTTTGATGGGGATTCAGGCATGGCGAGACAAGGCGATTGAATTCGTCAAAAACCTGGATTGGACAGAAATTCATAGGCAAGGGCAAGCCGCCCTTGAAACGATTGGAACGGCTCTTCTCTCAATTGGGAAGTGGCTTGCTGACATCGAAGGCCGTCAACGCGATTGGAATAATATAATGGAGGCGGGGAAAAGTCTTGCTGCCGGGTTGGGTATCGCCTGGGAAACGTTCCTTGAAACCATGAAGGAACTTTGGTCAATTATCAAACCTTTTGGGGTATACTATATTGATACAATATCAAAATCAGTGACCCTCGCAGAAGGTCTTGTCCTTGTGATAAAAGGTATAGGAACGGCATTAATGGGGTCTCCGATGGAAGGGTTACGAATGTTTGGAGATGGCATTAAAAAAGTCTTTTCATCTGCAATTCAGTGGGTAAAAAATACCATCGGAACAATTTTAGATCTTGGTGGAGCCTTGAAAGGGATTATCGCTGATCTAATAGGAATTGACAATGTAGGAGTGCAAAATTCGACATGGCCTGATATGAGGGATTGGGTGCAAAAGAATATCGGGGAAGTTGGGAAACTCGAAACCATGTTGGTGAAAATGGATGAACAGCTTTCCAATATGAAGAATTATAGTATGATTGGGGTTGATGTTCTTGCCGCAAATAGAGAAAAGGAGTCATTGCAGCGAGCAAAAGCCCAAATAGAAACGGGGTTACAACGTCCTAAAGCATGGGATGCTGATGGTTCACGCAGCCTATCTCCTAATGTAGGGACGCTCGCTCCTGAAAATGGGATACGTGTGCCCTCGTTGTCTATCAATTTCAACGGGACGAATGTCGTTAATGAACGAAGCATAGATGAGTTTGCCAGGGTGATCAATAACAGCCTAAATAGGCTCAACAAGGAGATTATTTCAGCATAATGTACGGAACGTTACGCTTTCTTTATGAAAATGCTTTGACCTCTGATATGATTACGGTCACAAATCAGGCATCAGGAGCGGTCACAGGTACATTAAAAACGGGAACGGGGGATGCGGTACTTGCGCTGGCGGGGTCATATTCAGGAGATAATAATCGTCTCTACACCGTACAAATTGACGATGTTTCGGGCGGGGATGACATCGGAAATGCGACCTTTGCGTGGAGAAGCTCAGAATCTCCTGACGGTTTTTGGGAAGCTTCCGGAGTGTCTACTGATGACGAAATCATCCTACTGGAAGATGGGATCTATGTATATTGGTTGACAGGTGGGGAATTTGATTTATACGATTATTGGAACTGGAAAGTATTTAGCCGTTATCAGGCTGGAAATATGTTGGATTGGGATTGGCATACAACATACAGAAGCGCAACCCTCGCAAGCCCAAACGAAATCAATATTGATTTAGGGAGTGCCCAAACGCTCACAACAATTGTCATCGCTGGGCATAATCTCACAAGCGGAGCCACAGTCACACTCAAGGCAGGAACGACCGCTGCGTGTGCTGACTATACCAATGCGTTATCCGTTGCTAATGTGATTAACGAGTATTTCTCGGAAGAGTACCGATATTGGAAAGTCCAGATCACAGACGCGGCTAATCCTGATGGATACATTGAAATCGCTCATCTATATCTCGGAACGTATGTAGAATTATCCGTTCCTAATGCTGACTGGGGCGCGTCTCTGAATACCAGGAAAGTGCTACAGGAAAGCGTCAACCCGGCAGGCGTCGTCAATCGGTACGTTTTTTCTGAGCAGCGCATTCTTGATCTTGCCTTTCCGATTATTTACGCGGCGGATGTCGCCTCATTGCAGGCGATATTTGATGACTGCTTAGATACTGATACAGGTGCATCACGTCCGCTCTTTATTCATCTTTTTTCCGATAGTGCCGACCATCTTTTTCTGATGGATTTGCCGGAAGAATTACCTTTGGAGTTTCGCATTTATAACATTTATTCAACAAGTTTTACACTTACAGAGGCAGTCAGGGCGGTCTAATGAGGCAGATCACGCAAAATTTCTGGGCAGCGCAAGAAGCGAACACGCACCCGATTGTCTTGGTGCTCCTAACCAGCAACATGACGCGCCGACTCTATTCCGTCCGCAAAACATCTGATACTGAACAAGGCGGATCGGGGGGGATGATTCTTTACGACGGGGCGTATACTTATGGCGATGATTCACTTTATGGGGCATTCGGTTTACTTGCTGATTCCGGTCCTCGTGTGTTATCATTCGGTTCGATTCGTGAGACGCTCGCGCCAGAAAACAATAACCTACTGGCGTCCCTGAATCAAACTGACATCGGCTCATTTTCTATCGAATTTGATAACGCTGATGGCAAATTTTCTAATATTTTGCAAACAGAGAGTTTTTTGAATAATGATCTTGAGATTCTTTTTGGTTTTCGTGATTTAGCGTTTTCGGACTTCAAGAGCCTGTTCACAGGGACTATCATCGAAGAATTGTTGATGTTCACAAAGCTTCGTCTTGTTGCTCAGGGGAATCTGGATTTCAAAGTGATTCAGGCGAACACCCCGCTCTTCTTGACGCCATACGCTCTCAGAACGACAGCCGGGCAAATCGGAGCAACGGAGACTTTTGATTTCACGACAGAGATTTCTCCGATATTTTGCGGGTCTGCAACATGGTCATGCACAATAGGTTTTCGCCGCAGCGCATTAGGCAGCGCAGGAGTACTTTTTAAGCTTTTTGACACTGGATATAGCGTCAACCGACTTGAGATAGGGATTGACGTGTCAAATCATCCATACGTTACAATTAGCAGGGATGTAGAAGCAAGTGACAGCGTAACTTTCACAAGTACGCTCACGATGGTCACAGCAGATTTGAACGAACACCTGCAATTGATTGTCAGTTGGAATAATAGCACATCACTTTGTTCATTCTCATTAGCGGGGTCAAGTGATGCAGTTGACGTGTCATCCGCGCCAAATGGATTTGATCGGGTTTATACGAATGATGGGAATGAAGACTTATTTATTGGTTATTTGTTTGCGGGTGATATTTATTCTGTGCTTTTTGGGAGTACATTCAACGCGAAGAACACGACAGGAACGACGCTGTCGACAGACTTCCCTGACATTATCGGCTCGTTGGATGTCGCACTTGACGCGGGGGCATGGGTGAAATGGTAAGTCATGGACTCACACATATTGACAAACGCTTGCCGTTGAATCGCCTACAATGGGCTGTGTTAATCGTTGCTGTCCTGCTGAATGCCGAGGCAGTGATGTTGGGTGCGGGCTGGGAGCGGCATTTGCTAAATCTGTTTTTAGGCGTTTGCCTCTCCTATCGCCCCACCTCGAAAGACGAAGAACTTTTGCAGCGTGACGCGCTTCGTGGACTATCATGGTCTCAATTCATTGAGACGGCTCCGCTCTTGCAATATGTTGATTGTCAAAATCCGGAATGGTCTTGGTTTGTGATTAATTTCTGGCTCGTTGCTAAAATCCTCGTGACCGGGTTGTCATTCGTGGTATCTTTGTTGGTATTCCAGAAGTCTCCGAGCCTCTCGTTTTTGTTGGCAGGGACGCCTCTCTTTATCATCATGAGATCGTCTATCTTGCATGATATTGTTGCCTTCGATTTGGCTATTATCGGGTTATTTTTAGGACATGGCGTCGGGGGGTTACTCATCGGGATCGCAATAGCCTCCAAATATTATTTTGCCCCTGTGGTGGTAGTGCTCGCGTTGCGTGGCGATTTTATGGGATTACTTGGTTGCTTTGTGATTCTTTATATATATGCCGAACGATTGAAAAAAACCCGGTTTTGGGGAGTACAGAAACGGTTTCTGATTAAAACACTAACGGGGGGATGTCGGAAAACGATTTTGAATCCAACAAAACATCTGACATGGCGGAACACATCGCGCCGGGCGGTCATCTTTGCATTGTACCTGCTTCCTGCGTGGATTGTCGTGAATCCGTTGTTTGGGTTGGGTTTTGCCTGCGCACTCTACATATTAGCGCAGCCAAAATACCTTTTGTTATTATGGCTGACCATACTATAAAGATTACATGCGAACAGGGACATGATGTTTGTATATTCGCAGGAGTTGGGGAGGAATTGATCGCCTCGAATTTTAGTGAATATAGCGAAAAACAAACGCCCCTACTTTCGACAGATCGCATGACATCAATTCATGATCCATTAAATCCTGCTAAATGTTGGTGTGGATCTCCTTATGCTGGATATACTGAAAAATCTATCTATACAATTTTTCAATTGCATACTCAAAATGGTTGGAAATCAGGCGATGAATTTAAAAAAGGCTAAGCGTCGAACGCCTCAAACGTCTAACCAAGTATGGGCGATGTTGCGATCCCTCGCTTTTCATTGATGTCTTCTGCTGGATGCCGAAAACAAGATAACGCCATGCTCGCGTTGGATTGCCAAATCCAGCGCGAGCGTAAACTTTATGCTGACTGACCTCTATACATTGCCAACTACGGCAAATTATCCAAACGCGGCGCAGCAAAATGACGTGCTGCCTGTGCTTTATGGCGACCTGACGGAGAATAGCGGCGGGGGGGTGACGAACTGCCCATGTTTGTATGTGGACGCGCATATTTATGGAATTGCCGCGCATGAAATCCTGAGTGCTGGGGCCGGCAATGAATTTTATGTCTATGAAAACGGGGTACTGACTGAGAAATCCTATGAAGTCAATCCGGCGTACACTGGCGATGCGGGGGATGTGATCGCCATTGTGACTTTTTTAGAAGCCCCTGACGAACCAGTCTCTATTGCCTGCAAAGGCAAGCTTGACGCCGATGGGAACTTAATTACGAACCCGGTTGACGTGATTATTGACCTGCTCACTGATGATACGACGTTTGACCCGACAACCGTTGCCAAAGCCCGTCAAACAGCCGATGATCTTGGCTATACGTGTGCTGGGGCGATAGTTCAAGACACAACTTTCGCCGTGCTTCTGACGCAGATCATGTCAACCTTTCTTGGTGATTGGTATATTAACGGCGACAAAGCTCTTGTCTTGGCTTTCGATAGCGAGGAGACGATTTATCAGGTGAGTGGATTTCTGAAGCGAAGCCGATGTGAGTGGCAGAGAGCAACACGACGCCTTGAAAATATTGCTAATCAAATCCAGGTAAATTACGCCGTCGCTTTTGTTACAATTGATAAGCGATTTTCTAAGGGGTTCAGGGCGGACAATTACTACATGACTGACGACGGGGATTCCACAAAGGACATTGCCTCACAAAATGTATATGGCACACGGCTTGCACCGTTGGAACTTAACTGGACACGCAACACAACCGCCGCGCAAGTGATTCAGGCTAGGGCGGTTGAAAAGTTTGCTAATCCGATTTGGCTTGTTGATATTACTGGACATTCTCCTTACAATATGATGGTTGAGAAGGGAGATTTTGTCGTGTTTGACTGCCCATTTCTCAGGGATGAAAGCGGCGAAAAACTTCAAGCACAAATTGGGAGGGTCATCGAAATCGAAAAAGATTTAGACAATTTGACTATTTCATACAAATTACAAGACACTGGTCGGTTTTTCCCAGCAAGTCCGATACAATATAATGGCGATCACACTTACGGAGACGGCTCGTATTATGGCGGGCAACGCTTCCGAGATGTGACTGCATAGAATTATGGCAATAGGCGCACCGAGATTCATACAGAGCGGGGAACGCTGTGATGCAGCGAATCATCCTGACGGCTATCCAGATGTAGCTAATAGGCCGATGCGTGATTTTTATGACACGTTTGGTGTCGAACACGAAGACGATGGAGTCCATAAAACCTCATCAGAAATGATTTACAGTGAGGCGGTTGAATATATAGGCAATGGGACTGATGACCGTAATATTTTTACATCACAATCACAGCCTCGAGTACTGTTTATTTTGCGTGAAGATACCAATGCCCCTGTTCTCAAGACGGCATCAATGGGGGCAGATGAAACAAAGGAACTCGGCGTCGCTGCATTTCAGGCGAACATGATTCAGACTATGGCCCCAGACTCCGATACTATCCAAATCGGGGATGATGTCGCTGTCAATGAGAATCTCATTGACTATGTGTACTTACTATTTGGGGCATACTACGGTTTTTCTTAATAGGTGAAATATGGCGTTACCTCTCAAAACAACAAGTGATTTTGTCGTCGCTGAAAACGACCCGTTTTTCCCTGACATTCAAAACAAAGAACTTCGATTTCTTTGGGCGGCGTACACTGTACAACACAACGAAGACGGGACACACATTGACCTGCCAAAAATCGAAGAAGATACCTACGCAGGCACGGGAGCGGCGCAAACCATCAGCTTGACGGATACGACGCTCACGCCCATCAAATGGCTATGGCTCTTCTCTGAAAATGACGCATATCTCTATTTTGTGACGGATACGATGCCGTCCGGATATGCGAAGCGTCACGATGGGATTTATGCTAATTATGGAATTACGCTTTCCGGCGCGGGGTTCACGTTGACCGCCGCATCCGTCCTGAATACGAACGCCATTGATTACTATTATGTTGCCTGGGGCATCGGCGGGATGGGCGATCCGCAAGGGAGCAATGCCTCCCCTCCGACCTGGATTGAGCACGGAGACGATATTGAAGGGGGAACGGGGAAACCTGCCTGCCAAGTTGAAGAGGAGCTTTATGATGATTTTATTGTTGAACATACAGAAGCCGGAATTCATAATATTTCTGAATGGGATGTTCTCCTGGTGTTTGAAACAGGGACCTTTGCCCCTGACGGATCCGCGTCACAAGAAATCGAATTAGAAATGACAGAGACGCCGAGCGTCATCTGGTTTATGGCCGAAGATTACAGCGTCGTCGGTCTGTACGTGACCGCCTTCGGGAAGCTCCGCCTCTTGCAAGTCGCCGCCCTGACGAATACAGGCTTCGTCACGCCTGCTGCCGGAAAATTCACGCTCGACGGCACGGTGATGGGTGACGAAATACAGTTTTTGGGAATTTACAGCGATACGCTCGACGGCAGCACGGATTTTGAAGATTCGACAAAATTTGCCAACGAAATCCAGACAACCGGCGTAGTCACGCACTCTACAGACCAACCCCACACCGGCGCGACCAGCATCAAATTTAATCAACCCGGCATTGCGCCTTTTCTTCGTGTTTACGGCTCCACCCCGGCCGGGTCAACTTTTGTCATCCCTGGAGATTTCCGCTTCAAATTTTCTGTGTATATCCCTTCCGCAACGCCGCTTACCCTGAGTTTCGGGCTATTTTATTTATTTCCTGTCGGCGGGTCGAATTATCTGTATATTAATTGTCAGGCATCAACGGGTTACGCTGAAGTCAGATTCGGCACAGACTCGTTAATCACGAGCACTACCGTCATTAATGATGATGCCTGGCATGACATCGAACTCTCTCGCATCGGCGAGACTCTGTATCTTGAAATTGACGGTGCGCCCGAAGGCTCGTATGCGTATGGGGCTGATTCAATGACAGTCTATCGGGTTGACTTTGGGGGGAATGTCGCCGGTGTACGTTACTACGATGATCTCGAGTTATTTGCAACCCTCCCGTATTTTATGTCAGGATCAACACTTCATTACGTGGCGATGGCAATTGCATAAACAAGTGAAAAAGGAAAGATATGGAACCGAAAATAATTGAAGTGTTTTTGAATGTCGGCGCGTTTGGCGCGATCTCCATCCTACTCTGGCAACGTTTGGGGAAAATGACTGATATGTATGTTGACGGAATTAAATCTCTCACCCAAACACATAAAGAGGAGATGTACAAACTTGCAGAGCGATATGAACATGATCGAATTTCGAGAGAAGAACGATACATAGAATTGACAGAAAAAGTCATTGAATCAATGGCACGATTGGAGGTTATCACCACCAGGATTATTCAACAATTCAAACTTACAGACACGAAGAACGAACGCTTGAGATGATAACGCCAAAAATCACTTGCCGAG
>Ga0272441_10016890_pt1 | contig 10034 bp, 8 predicted proteins | sample SSMProp6N_FD_193582 | JGI IMG/M metagenome (GOLD analysis project Ga0272441, IMG submission 193582) | Marine sediment archaeal communities from Little Sippewissett salt marsh, Falmouth, MA, United States - SSM-Prop-6N | ecosystem: Environmental > Aquatic > Marine > Wetlands > Sediment ...
CACGCGGCCTCGCCGCAAGGGATGGCCTGCTGATGCCTTATATCGAGCGTCGGCACTCCCGTGCGGTCACGATGGGCATGGCATTTGCACCGTTCAATGCTACAATTATGTCTTCTGCCCTTGTTCTACATCTTGCTCCACACCGGAGGGCCTCGATGAGACCTCGCCTCCACGTTCTCTCCCTCTCGTTGGCCTGTGCACTCGCCCTGTCGTCGGCAGCCCATGCGGTGCCCGTGTCGTTCCGCACCGACTGCGACGACGCGAACACGCTGTACGTGAGTTCCACGGACACGGCGACGGGCACGTTCATCTCCGGCCACAGTTGGACGCGTCAGGGCAGCTTCGACCTGACGGCGGGCGCCCCGACGTATCTGCACGTGTGGGGCCAGGAGAACAGCGGCGGCGAGTGGATGAGCGCCTACTTCGCAGCGCCCAGCGGCTACGTGTTCGAGGAGACGGGCGGCCGATTCCTCACCACGACGACCGACGCGACGAAGCAGGCGGGGCGGGCCCTGTGGTCGGCCTCGCTGACGACGGACTGGGAGGACCCTGCCTACGTGCCGTGGGATCCCGCCACGTCGCCCTACCCGCCCGCGAGCCGGGGCAACGCCGACGCGAATGTCTATCCTCCGGGTGCGCAGCGCATCTGGTGCCAGACGGGCGGCGACAACCAGGACGTGTACTTCAGCACGAAGGCGACACTGGCACTGGCGCCGACGGTGGAGCCCGCGGGGTCGCCGCTGACGGGAGTGGACACCTCGGTCGAGGGCATGTCCACGCACGTGGTGCACACGACGGGCAATCTGAGCACCCTGGCCGCGGGGGACACGGCGCTGGGGCTGCGTCCTGGAGACAGCAATCACTACGCCAGCCAGGTGCTCACCATCGACCGTGGCCACATCGACACAGCCGGCCACTTCGGCGGCGAGGCGGGCGTGCTCGCACCCGACGAGCGCAGCAACGGGGCGCTGGCGGAGCACTACGCGGCCACCCTGGCAGGCTACGTCTACGCCCCGAGCGACGGCTACACGCGGACGTTCGCCGTGGGTGCGGACGACGGCTACCGCCTGCGGGTCGGCGACACGGTGGTGGCCGAGTGGCCCTTCGGCGGCGGCGTGCCGAACCCCCACGACACCGTGGCCGTGCGCTTCCCCACGGCGGGCTACTGGCCCGTCGAGCTCACGTGGTTCCAGGGCACGAGCGGCGTGGGCCTCGAGTTCAGCTCACGCGAGGGCGAGTGGACCGCATCGGACTGGAATACGACGGACTTCGCGATCGTGGGCACGGACCCCGCGTTCCCGATCTACGCGCGTCCCGATGGCGTGCCAGCCCCCGGCGAGGTGGGTGCGGAGAGCGTGGGTGCGCCGCTCGGCGCGCGGCCGGCGGTCGGAGGCGACGGCCTCCGCGTGCAGATGGCCTTTAAGGGCAGCAGCTTCGCCGACGTGAACGACGCGGCGGCGTGGCTGACCGAGAATCCCACGGCGGGCATCATTGCCCCCTGGCAGCAGATCGACTTCTACGACCCGCAGAACGGCTCCACCGGCGAGTTCCCCTACAACCACCCGTTCCCAGGGAGCAACCCCTCTGCGGACGACAACTACATCGCGGCCCGCATCTCGGGCGTGATCGACATCCCGTCGGCGGGCGACTACACGTTCGCAGTGGGCAGCGACGACGGGTTCCGCCTCCGCGTGGGCGACCGTGTGATCGGCACCTACACGGCGGGCCGCGGCGACCCCGGCGGACGCGCCAACTTCTGCCACGCCCACTTCGACCAGCCCGGCCTCTACCCGGTGGAACTGGTGTGGAACGAGAACACGGGCGGTGCCTCGGTGGAATTCTCCTACGGCCCCTTCACCGGCCTGGTGACGAACAGCGTGAACCCGAACACGGCGGGGCTGGATGCGGACTTTGGCGGCAGCGCCTACAGCCTGGAGGCGGTCGGACGGATGGCGCCCGTGGGCCATCACCTCGAGGGCGCCGTGCTCGCCCACCTGCCCGCCACAGGCCAGGACATCAACCCCGAGAGCTGGACGCTCGATCTGCGCCACGTGGGCGGACAAGGGCTGCTTGGCGAATACTACAGCCGCAACGGCGAGACGTTCGGCACGCTCCGCGGCTCGCGCATCGACCTCGCCCCCGGCCACGGCAGCCCCGCCGAGACCGAGTTCTATTTCCCCACCGACTATGCCAACGGCCCGTGGGGCTCGCTCTACAACGACTTCATCGTCCGCTGGACGGGCTTCATCGAGATCCCCGAGGACGGCCTCTACCACTTCCGGATGGACAGCGACGACCGCTCGTGGATCTACATCGACACCGATGGCGACGGCACGCTCGAAGCCGCCCCGGGCAATAATGCCTGGACGGTGCACTGGAACGACCTGGACCTGGCAGCGGGCCTCCACGCCGTGGAGTTCCGCGCGCTGGAGTTCGGCGGCGGCGAGAACAGCCGCCTCCAGTGGGACACCCCGTGGGGCGGCTGGCAGACGGTTCCCGCCACCCAGTTCAGCCACGACTCCGAGTGGTGGGAGACCATCGCGAGCGGCACGAGCCTGCTCGGAAGCTACACGGACGACGCCATCCTCTACCGCTTCCCTCACCACACGGCCGACTACACGGTGCGTCTGCACTCGGAGACGGCGGGGCAGTGGGCGTCGGAGCAGTTCACCTTCACCGCCGTTCCCGAGCCGACGAGCCTCGCTCTGCTCGGCCTGGGCGCCCTGGCCCTGCTGCGGCGCAGGAAGAAGTAGAGCGGCCCGCCCGCGTCCCAAACACAGCAGCCCCCGCCGACGCACGAAGCGCCCGCGGGGGCTGACTCATGATGGAGCAAGGCGATGAGGCATCCGCGACTGCCGGTGCTCGACGAGCCAGGTGAGCCCCTACTCCACCGCGTTCTCCGGCGGGAGGGTCTGCACGCCTGGAATGCTCCGGAGATCCTCCTCGGCGCCCGTGGGGCAGTAGATGACGAAGAGCCGCATCGTCTCGGTGCCCGTGTTCAGGGTCGAGTGGAACGCGTCCTTGGGCACGAAGATCGACGAGCCGGGCGTCACGTGGACGGGACCGTGGTCGTCCACCGTCTGCTCGCCTTCGCCTTCGAGCACGTAGATGATCTCCTCGGTGCCCGGGTGGTTATGGCGGTCGTGTCCCGCGCCGGGTGCGAGTTGCACGAGGCCGCAGGTCATGCGCTCGGCCCCGGTGAGCTTCGGCTCACTGAGAAGATTGATCCGGCCCCAGTCGTAGACGAGGGTCTGTACGTCCTCGGGCCGCACGATGGCGCCGTCGCCGAGCTTGTCCAATGGCTTGCTCCTTTGGGGTGGAAGAATGGAAGACTGGAGGAATGGAGGGCTGGAAGACTGGAAGAATGGAAGGGCGGAAGACTGGGAGATCGCGGGGGTCTGCGGAGGTCAATCAACGGGGTGGTCTCCGTAAGCGGCGTTGCTCTCCTGAACGATCAGGCGCTCCTGCCACTCGCCATTATATCGCTTCTCGTCGACGCGCTGGATGAGGCGGCTGAGTCCGTTTTCGAGCTTGTAGGCCAATGCGTCCGCCTCCTCGAAGTCCGCGTCGGTGATCTGTCCGGCTTGGCGACATGCGTGGAGGCCCGAGACGGACTCGCCCGCCGAGCTAAGCGCGATGTTCAGGAAGCGAAGGTACTCGGTGGCCGAGCGGCGGCAGTAGCCCTCGGCGATGTTCCGATGGACAGAATCCGCGGAAGCGACCTGGTTCGATGCCACACGCCGCAACGAGTACGGGAGCGTGCGGAAGACTCTGCACGTCAGCACGTAGTACGACACGGCGTCCTGCCACACGATGAGCTTCCGATACCCGCGGTTGACATTTCTCCGCGGGGTCACTTTCGCCTCAGCCATACGGTGCCCTCTCACCCTCACTCCCCCAATCGTGCGTTCTTCTCCTCCATTCTTCCACCCTTCCAGCCTGCCACTCTTCCACTCTTCCCCTCTTCAGATCTTCAGTGCCTTGAAGCTTCTGGCTTGCCCCTCGATGGCCGGCTCGGTGGGGAGCCGCTCGATGCTCGAGGCGCCGAAGAAGCCGACGATGCCTTCAGTGTGCTCGAAGATGTACTGGGCGTCGGCGGGTTCGGCGATGGGGCCGCCGTGGCACAGGCACAGGATGTCGGGGTTGACCTCTGCGGCGGCGTCGTGGATGGCCTGGACCTTCCTGGCCGCGTCCTCGATGGTGAGGGCGGTGTAGGCGCCGATCGAGCCCTTCGTGGTGAGGCCCATGTGGGGCACGAGCACGTCGGCACCGGCCTTCGCCATCGCCACCGCATCGGCCTCGCTGAACACGTAGGGGCAGGTGAGCATGTCGAGTTCGTGGGCGAGGCGGATGGTGTCGACCTCGAGGCCGTACCCCATGCCCGTCTCTTCGAGGTTGGCGCGGAACACGCCGTCGATGAGGCCGACGGTGGGGAAGTTCTGCACGCCGTCGAAGCCCATCTGCTTGAGCTGCACGAGGAAGGCGGGCATGAGGCGGAACGGGTCGGTGCCGCACACGCCGGCGAGCACGGGGGTGTCCTGCACGATGGGGAGCACCTCGGAGGCCATGTCGACCACGATGGCATTGGCGTCGCCGTAGGGCATGAGTCCTGCGAGGGAGCCGCGGCCGGCCATGCGGTAGCGGCCGGAGTTGTAGATGATAATGATATCGGCGCCGCCGCGCTCGGCGAACTTCGCGGAGATGCCGGTGCCGGCTCCGCAGCCGATGATGGGCTTTCCCTCGGCCCCCTCCCGTCGCAGGCGGCCGAGCGCCTCGTCTCGTGGGATGAACGGCATTGTGCCTCTCCTTTCTGGACGGGTTTCCGAAACGGGTTGCTCTGCGTTGATCCCGATGCGCTACGGACAGCCGATCTGGGTCACGCGTCACGTGCGTCCGCGTTCGCCGTACGGCGAATCACGCGTCACGTCCTTGGCGTCGCCCACCGGAGGCCGACGCGAGGCCAGGAGCTCGAGGAGTTTCTCGGCCACGGCGTCCGCGAAGGCGTCGTCGTTGATATTGTTGTCCATCTCGATGACGGGGGTGCGTGGATTCGTGCGTTCGCGGATGGCGTCGAAGAGCGCGGCATTCGCCTCGGGCCACCAGAACTCCTTGCCGGGAGCGTCGAGCATGGAGACGCCTTGAAGCGGGAGCAGGAACACCACGGGGCCTCTCGATGCGTTGGCCTTCTCGGCGAGGATTTTGCCGATCTGGGCGTTCTCGTCGGGCGTGGTCCGCATCAGCGTGATGTTGGGGTTCCACTGGTAGAAGAGCCGGTCGTTGTACTTCTCGGGCACGGTGTCGCGGGCCCAGAAATTCACCATGTCCACGCAGCCGGGGACGACGACCTGGGGGATGAAGGCACGTCCCGCGGCGTCGCCGCGGGTGGGGCCTGCCGAGAAGACACCGCCGGCCACCTCGTCCGCCCACTCGGTGGTCGTGATGTCGAGCACGCCGTCGATGAGGCCTTCGGCGACGAGTCCCTCGATCGTCCGCCCGCCGGTGCCTGTGCAGTGGAAGACGAGGGTCTCGTAGCCGCGGGCGTCCATGGTCTCGCAGCAGCGGGTCACGATGGGCGTGGTGTTGCCGAACATCGAGGCGGCGAGGAGCGGCTTCTCGGCGATCTCGGGCTTGGGGGCCGTGACCATGCCGACGATGGCGCCCACGGCGTTGGCGTAGATGGGCGCGCTGATGCGGTTCACCCCCGCCACATCCACCACCGAGGGGATGAGCACGATGTCCTTCGCGCCGCAGTAGGCCGCGGTGTCGCCTGCGGCCACGGTGCTCACCATGACCTTGGGCACGCCGATGGGCAGCACGCGCATGGCCGAGGTGCCGATGGCGGTGCCGGCCGTGCCGCCCATCGAGAGCACGCCGTCGAACTCGCCGCGAGCGAACAGGCGCTTGATCAGCTTGGCGATGCCGCGCGTCATCACCTCCATGGCCAGCGCCTTGTCGCCCCTCTTCTTGAGTTCGCGGAGGCGGATGCTGCCGGCCCTGGCCACGACCGCGGCCCGCACGTCGGGCTCGAAGCCTGGCTTGCCCACGACGCCGACGTCGATGACCAGCGCCTTGTGGCCGCGCCGCTCGATCTCCGCCTTCACAAACGCGAAGTCGTCGGCCTTCGTATCGAGTGCTCCGATGACGGCGATGGTCTTCGGCATCGGCTGTCCTCCTGCGCAGGGGGTATGGTGGGCTCTGAGTATAGGCCGGCCGGCCGCGAGCATCAAGCCGGAATCACGGGGAGAGCGTCGATGCCCGGCCCATGCAGCTCTCGCTCCCATCCACGCGCAGGCGCCCGTGGCCCAACGCACGGTCTCCTCATCCCCTGCGGACAGTCCGCGTGGCCCCTCTCACGACCGCTCCTGCGGCGGCTTCGCGGCGCGCCAGCCCGCATCGAGCATTCGCCCCAGCCGCTCGACCAGGGCTTTGTGCTGCGGCTGGGCGGCGAGGTTCACGTTCTCGCCGGGGTCGGTCTGGTGGTCGTAGAGCTCGAGGCCCGCGATATCCTTCGGGTTCTTGATGCCCTGCCATCGGGTGAAGCGGTAGCGGGCGGTGCGCATCGAGTAGCCCATGTGGCTGCCGCGCTGGTATTGGCTGAAGGCGGCGGTCTTCCAGGGCCGGCTGGGGTTGGCGAGCAGTGGGGCGAGGCTGACGCCCTCGAGGGGTTCGGGGAGTCCGAGGCCGCACAGCTCGCACAGGGTGGGATACACGTCGACGAACTCGGCGAGTGCGGGCGTGGTCTTTCCCGCACCCTTGGCCCCGGGGGCACGGATGATGAGGGGGACGTGGACGGAGGTCTCGAAGTTGCAGTGCTTGCACCAGAGGCCGTGCTCGCCGAGGTTCCAGCCGTGGTCGCCCCACAGGACGACCACGGTGTTGTCGGCGAGCTCGAGCCGGTCGAGTTCGTCGAGCAGGCGACCGACCTGGGCGTCGATGAAGCTCGTGCAGGCGTAGTAGCCGTGGATCAGCTCGCGGGCCTTCGCGTCGGTCAGGGGGCCGGACTTCGGGATGTCGCTGTAGGTGCGCAGCTCGCCCCAGTTGTGGAGCGCGACGTCGGGGCAGCCCTTGGGACGGAAGGGGTTGTCGGCCAGATCGAGGTCGTCGCGCTTGTAGAGGTCCCAGTACTTCTTCGGGCAGGCGAAGGCAAGGTGGGGCTTCACGTAGCCCACGGCGAGGAAGAACGGCTTGTCGGCGACCTGGCGGAGCTTTCCGATGGCTTTGGCGGTGAGCCTGCCATCGGCGTAGGCGTCGTCGGCCACGTCGGCCGCCTCGACGGACGGCCCGAGGGGCCTCTGCCTGGGTCGCGGCTTCGCCCGCCAGTACCGTCGCATCGCCTCGCGCACCTTCGGGTCGATGCTGCCGGGCCAAGCGTTTGCCGGGTGCCACGGCGTCTCGCTCCAGCCCTGAGCGTCGTCGTTGCTGTGATGGTAGATCTTGCCGAGCGAAAGCGTGGTGTAGCCGTTCGCGCGGAAATGCTGAGGGAGCGAAACCACTCTGGGCATCGCCTTGCGCAGCGGCGTGTTCAGGAAGTAGAAGCCCATCGTGTCGGGCCGCACTCCGCTGAGCACGCTGGCCCGCGACGGCGCGCAGATGGCAATCTGGCAGTACGCACGCTCGAAGAGCACGCCGCCGGCCGCCAGGGCATCGATCCGCGGCGACACCATCTGCTTGTGCCCATAGCAGGCGAGCTGCGGGCGCAGGTCGTCGACGGCAATGAACAGGACATTGGCCCGCCGTCCCGGCGCCGCTTCTGCCCGCGAGGCAAGCCGCGTGGCCGCCAAGCCTGCGCCCAGACCCCTCAGCCCAGCCACAAGCGCAGCCCGTCGCGTCATCCGCAAGGGCATCGCGTTCCTCCTGAAGGTGTGCGGGTCCAGCGGCGGCATTCTATGGGAGCGCAAGACGGAACGCAAGCGCCTTGCTGCCCCACTCCACCTGCGTTCACCATGTTGCCGCGGGCGAGGCGATGTTGACAGTCCGCAACAGGACGTAAGTGTAAGTATATCAAGGCTCTATGCTATGGAGGCGTACGGTGGCATTGACAGATGGCAACATGCGGTCGCGGCGGCGGCCGGGTCCCCCGCTAGAACTGGGCTGCCGTGCAACGCGTAAGTCCATCAGCTATAGCCATTTGGGGGACTTCGCCGATCCCGAGCAGGAGCTGCCGCCCCCGGCACACAGATTGCATGTCTTTCACACGTTACTGGAGGTGCGGATTGATATACCTTAGGAGCTACCCGTGAAAGCCCACCGCGCCGCGCTCATCCTCACGAGCATCGTCCTCCTCCTCGCGCCCATCGTCGCCCAGGCGGGGAACATCGACCTCATCAACTCCCAGCCCATGGGCACGCACTGGCACCAGGCCAACACGGGCTCCACCTACTTCTGGTCCGATCACCTCGCCGCGGCCGCGGGCAACGACTACCACGCGGGCACCGTGACGGGCGGGAACGTGCGCACCCCTGAGGGCTACAGCTCTACGTTCGCAGGCGACTCGCTGAGTGTCTACCCCGGTGCACAGCTCCTCCTCAAGACGAACAACGACAGCCGCGTCTACACCGTGGCCGACTTCCGCATGGATGGCGGCGCCATCACCCACGGCTCGGACAACCGCACCATCACGTTCCGAGGCACCACCACCGTGCTGACCGACTCGCGCATCTCCAACGCGGGCAAGAACGCGCGCCGGCTCTACTTCGACGCCGACCTCGTGGGCTCGGGCGACCTCCTGGTCCAGCAGGGCGACGCCGACTGGATGTGGCTTCGAGGCGACGGCTCGGCGTACAGCGGCGACTGGGATATCGTGTTCGCTCCCTACACAGGAAGCCCCGCCGACAATGGCTCCCCGACCCCCTGGTTCCACGCCGCGGGCACGAACTCCCTCGGCTCCGGCAGCATCCACGTCGGCGACAACGTCATCTTCGACATCGATTACGACCTCGAGAGCCGAGCGGCCGAGTTCACCCTCGAGGGCGCCCTGGTCCTCGACCAGGACCACCTCTTCGGCGGCCTCACCATCGGCGGCACCACCCTGCCCGCCGGCGACTACAGCTTCGAGCAGCTCAACACAGCGTTCGACCCCTACATCCGCGACGGGGGCACGGGCAGCATCACCGTTGTCCCCGAGCCCTGCACCCTCGCCCTCCTCGCCGCCGGCCTCCTCGCCCTCCGCCGCCGGCGGCGCTGACCCTCTGATGCCGCTGTGCCACGCGGTCGAGGCCCTTCGCGGGTACTGAGCCGAGACGGGCTCACTTCTCCTTCATGCCCTTCATCAGTTCGGCCATGCCCTCGGCGGCACCTTTCATGCCTTTCTTCGAGGGGTCGGCCAAGCCCTTCATCATGCCCTCCATCATGTTGGGCAGGCCCTTCATCATCGCCACGGCCATCTTGAGCTCGGGGATGGAGACCTTCCAGGCGCCCTCCTCCTTGCGGAACTTGATGGTCTCGGGCTTGCCGTTCATGGTCACAGCCAGAGCAGCCGTCTCGTCGGTGATCTCCTCCTTGCCGTACTCGATCGTGGCGTCCTTGAGCTTTGAGGTGAACTTGCCGTTGGGGCTTTTCTTCGCGCCCTTCATCTCGGCGCCGAGCTTCTCGAGCTCGCCGAAGTAGCCCTTCGTCTCCTTGTCGAAGCAGGCCACCATGGCCTCCTTGTCGCCCGCCCGGGCCGCCGCGGCCATCGTCTCGAACGTGGCCCTGGGGCTGGCGTACCTCGAGTCGCCACCGCACCCGGCGAGCAGGCCCGCCAGCGCAACCGCACACAGCGCAACCGCCGCTTGTCTCATGGCTCAACTCCTCCGTACCGTGTGAACACCGATTATGGAGGGTGCCCCACCACCACAGCGGGCGCGAATCCCTCGAGCAACAGGCGAGGTTGGGAGCAGCCTGACCTGGGCGTTCGCCGAGCCGTTTCCCCCTTCCTCCGGCGGGCCACGCGCCCTGTGTGACCCGCCCGGTGCTGTTCCCCAACGACGCAGCCACTCCCGCACCTGAGCCACCCTCCAGGATAGCTGCGGAATCGGCCTCAGCAATTACAAAGC
>Ga0272441_10016892_pt1 | contig 10034 bp, 10 predicted proteins | sample SSMProp6N_FD_193582 | JGI IMG/M metagenome (GOLD analysis project Ga0272441, IMG submission 193582) | Marine sediment archaeal communities from Little Sippewissett salt marsh, Falmouth, MA, United States - SSM-Prop-6N | ecosystem: Environmental > Aquatic > Marine > Wetlands > Sediment ...
CTCGAAGCTGCGGCTCGCTTGCCGCGCTGCAAATCAGAAACACGTCGGCAATCAGCGTCAACCCGCGCACGTCATAGGCCCGAATGTCTATGGCCTTGTGGTCTGCCGCCAACGCGCCGATCCGCACGGTGTTCGGGAGGAAATCCGGTTGAGACGTTTTCGCTTTCTTTACCAGAACAGGCAACTACGCACTCCTACTCCTTGCTCAACTCCCGCGTGAGGATCTCATTAATCATGCGTGGATTCCCTTGCCCTCTTGTGGCCTGCATCATCCGGCCCACGAGAAATCCTAAGGCCTTCTTTTTGCCGGCCTTGAAATCCTTGGCCGGCCCGGGATTCGCCGCAATAATCTCCCTGGCCAGCGTCTCCAACTGCGCCGCGTCACTGATCTGCACCAGGCCCTGTTCCTCAACGAGCGTTTCGGGCGCTTTTCCCGTGCTGAACATGTCGGGCAGGAGCGTCTTGCCGATCTTGCCGCTAATGGTCCCCTTTTCAATCAGCGCGACCATACCGGCCAAGTGCTCCGGCCGGATCTTGCAGGCGGCGATCTCCGTGTTGGTGTCCGTGAGCAGCGCCTGCAAGTCGCCCATGATCCAGTTCGCGGCCTGTTTCGCGGGCGCGCCCGCCTTCACGACGGCCTCGAAGTAGTCCGCAACGGCACGCGATGCGCTAAGATTGCCGGCATCGAATGTAGACAACCCGTACTGCGCTCTGAAGCGCCCGAATCGCGCGCGGGGCAGCTCCGGCAGCGACGCACGAACGCGTTGCTCCCAGGCGGCGTCCACGGCCAACGGCACGAGATCGGGTTCAGGGAAATACCGGTAATCGTGGGCCGACTCCTTGGTGCGCTGCAAGAAGGTGATGCCCCGGTCGGCATCCCAGCCCCGCGTTTCCTGGATGATGGGCTCGCCTTGCTCGAGGGCGCGGGTGTGCCGCACCACTTCAAATTCAATGGCCTTCTGCGCGCCGGCAAACGAGGCCACGTTCTTGATCTCCGTCTTGACGCCCAACGCGGTCGAACCGACGGGGCGGAGGCTGACGTTGGCCTCGGCCCGCAATGAGCCCTCCTCCATGTTGCAGTCGCTCACGCCGAGGTACTGGATGATCTGTTTGAGCGCCGTGAGGTACGCATAAGCTTCCTCGGCGCTGCGAATATCCGGCTCGGACACGATCTCGAGCAAGGGCACGCCGGACCGGTTGAAATCCACACCGCTGTCGCCGCCGAGGCCATGCACGTTGCGGGCGGTGTCCTCTTCGATATGGGCCCGCGTGATCCCGATCCTCTTGCGGGCGCCGTCCGCTTCGATATCGAGCCACCCGCCATACGACAGGGGCAAATCATACTGGCTAATCTGGTAGTTCTTGGCAAGGTCCGGGTAGAAATAGTTCTTCCGGTCCATCTTCGACCAGCGGGATATCGTGCAGTTCAGCTCCAAGCCCACGGTAATGGCCGCCTCGACTACGGCGCGGTTCATCACGGGAAGCGCGCCGGGCAGCCCCAGGCAGACCGGACAAACGTTCGTGTTCGGGGGGGCGTCGAATTGCGTACTGCACGCGCAGAACACCTTTGACGCGGTGTTCAGCTCGACGTGCACTTCCATGCCGATTACGGTTTCATACGCCATCTTGGTCCAGGCACACTGCTCCTCACCTTGGGGCGCCCGGTCCGGCATGCCTTGGCGATGCCCGCGCCGCCAACGGCCCATTGTGCGGCCTGCTTGACCGGTGCCCGGAGGTTAGTCCGTATCCAGTATCCGCGGGACGAGGAAGTACTCGCCGTCGGTTTTGGGGGCATTCATCAGGGCCGCCTCGCGTGCCACCGATGCGCCGACAGCATCGTCGCGGTACACGTTCGTCATGGGGAGGGCGTGCATCGTTGGTTCCACGTCCGAAGTATCCAGCTCGTTGAGCTTGTCCATGTATGCCAGGATCTCGTCCATCTCGCGCACGAGGCGCTCCTGGGTTTCTTCATCCAGTGAAAGCTGCGCCAACGATGCGATGTGCGTGACGTCCTCTTTGGTGACTTTTCCCATGCACGTCCTCTTGTTGCGCCCTGTCCCGTATGCATTTCATCGTAGCATATACGTGCTGAGTTTTCCAGAATCCGGCAGTTTCGCACGGGCACGATTCGCCCCGCCGGGGGCGCGTTGCCCGCGACTGAGCGGATGGCTCAGTTCACTGCTCGGGTACGGGCGGCCAGGAGGAAGAGGGCGCACACCAGTACCGCTTGGGCCAGAACAGCGGCGCGGCCCGTGGGGAGCTTGTATGCCGGGGAGAGCGCCTCTAATTCCGAGGGCAGGGCGCCCGCGATGCGGTCGAGTTCCTCTCGATAGTCCCAGCACAATTCCTCCGTTGAGGTGAACAGCGCGTCGGCCGTTTGCGCGTCTATCGCGAGGTAGCTCTGGAACCCCTCCACCAGAAGCGCACGTATGCCGGGCAGTTCCCATAGGGCAAGTTGCTCGCCATAGATCCGCGTGATTCCCTTGAAGAGTTGGGCCATGGATCGGATTTCGTCTTCTGCATCCTCGGTGCTGAGCCCGGCCACCCGCTGCGAGAGCGGCAGGGCAAACGCCTCCACGAGTTCCTGGGTCTGCGCGGCGCCGAAGAATTGCGCGCTCAGGGCGATTGCGTGGCCGAATTCCGGCCCCAGGTCCTTTCTCAACAGGTAGTCCAGCACGGCATCGACAATGTCTTCCGCCTGTAACATGGTGAGGCCGGTGGCTTCGAATTCGTCGAGCAACTCCTTCATGCGCAGGGTGAAATACGTATCTTCATAGCCTGGGTTATGGTGGCAATGGATGTAGCTGTCCACCCCCCAGAGGTTGTTGTGTGTGGCGAATGCCATGGCGAAGGGGCTTGGCGACAGCCGGTCAAACTCGCAGTGGGTCAGCCCCGCCATGGCGCCGTTGATTTGCGGTGTCGATGCCAGGTTGCATAGGTCCGGCGCCATCGAGCCGAACAAGGCCCCCGGCCACCCCGTGCCCATCACCCGCGAGGCCACATAAAGGTGCGCGCCCGGCCCTAAGCCCTCGGCACTGCTGCCGATCAGTACCAAGGCACAGAGTAACAAGACGGTAGAAAGCCGCATCAAGTCTACCTCCTTCCCCCGAAATTCTATCAACTTCGCGCGTCTATCGCCCGAGGCCCTTCTTGGCGCCATGCTTCTGCGGCGTGCCACTCAAGGCCCGGTCGCGCGCCGCCGGGTTCGTAGCACGAGCCATCCACATAGCAGTAGAGCTTCCCCCAGGACGCACCCCGGCCCCAGAGGCAGTTTGTATGAAGGCGATAGGGCTTCCAACTGTGCGGGAAGCAGGGCCGCAATGCGGTCGAGTTCTACGAAATAGTCCCAGCACAACTCTTCCGCCCGCGCCACGTACGCCTCGGCAGTCTGCTCGTCTACGTCCAGCGCGGTGGCCAGGCCCGTCACCAAGGTTGCCCTGCAGATGGCCAGGTCGCCCCCAAAGAAAGTCCCCCCGTAGGCCGCCAGAAGCATTCGCCAATTTCGGGCCATGCTGCGCAATTCCGCCTCGGCGTCCTCGATCGAGAGGCCGGACACGCGCTGCGTGAGCGGCAGGGCAAACGCGTCGACCAGTTGCTGCTCATCTTCTGCACCGAACGCTTGGGCGCTCAACTGAATCAGCCCACCCAATTCAGGCCCCCGGTCCTGTCGAACGAGGTAGTCCACCACGCCCTCGATAACGAGTTCCGCATCCTGCATCGAGAATCCAAATTCCAGGCACATGAGCTTCATCCGTTCCGTAAGGTACGTGTCCGGGGCACTCGGGTCATAGTAACAATGGGCGTAGTAGTCCGCGCCCCAGATCCCATTGTGTGTTGCGAAGCCCAACGCAAAGCTGCTTGGGGATAGCCGGTCGAATTCGTGATGCGTCAGCCACTGGGTGTTGTTCTGTATCGGGGCCGTCGATCCCAGGGCATACATATCCGGCATCATCGAGCCGAACAACGCGTCCAGCAAGCCGGTGCCCATCAGGCGATCCACCACGTACACATGCGAAGCCGGACCCCACGCGCCCGCCTCGGCCGCCAGCAGAACCAGCGCCAACGTCAGTGCCCTCACCCGCAGCATCACGAACTCCTTTCCCGTTGCGCGAACTCTACCACATCTGGGCCGTTTCCTGCCAAGCGTGCCGGATCGCGAGGCATCTGCGACATCGTCCCGCAGATCCATTGTTTCACCCCAAGAGCATGCATGGTGGGGCAAGCGGCCCCGGATCTTCTTCGGTGGGGCGAGCGTCCTCGCGAGCCGTCTTCCGTTTGTTCTGAGCAGCCACTTCTTGACGGCTCGCGAGGACGCTCGCCCCACCACGCGCCCCACCGGGGATGCGAACCGAAGCGATAACAATGCCAGCGCCGCTTAGTTCGCTGCTTTCGCCGGTGTCGTGTTGAGGAGAGCCCCTTTTCGCAAATGCCTGAATCGAGGTTGCAGACGAGGGCGTTACCCTGGCTCCTCGAGAAAGAACGCGCGCAGTTCCCCCGGCGAGGATAGCAGGTGCTCGGGGTTGCCTTCCCGGAGTTTGGCGGCGTCGTGCCAGCCGCCCCAGGCCGCGCCGATCGGCACGGCGCCGGCGCGCCGCGCGTCCAGCATGTCCACCTTGGTATCGCCGACGTAGTACGCCGTGCGCCCGGGGTGCTCACGGACGATGCCCCGGATTTTCTTGACCTTGCTGTTCTCGACCTCGACGCCGAGGACGTCGCGCACCCCCTCGATGCCGTGCTTGGCCAGGAAGGTCTTGGCGGCTTGGGTCGTGTTTGAGGTGATCACGTAAACGGGATGGCGCCGGCCCAGGTCGCGGATCGCCTCCGGTATCCCCTCGAAGGGATGGACGCGCTCCGTGACGGCGTTGATCCTGTGATCGAGCCTGCGTACGAACCTTGTGGTCAGCCAGGTGGGCAGCGCGGCCCAGAGCATCCGCTTGAGGCAGTCGCCTTCGTAGGCCTTCAAGTAGAGTTTTCGGTGGTTCAGGCGGCGCAGTCCCAGTCTGCGGCATACGTCCGTGAATTCGGCCAGGTACACCTCAAAGGCGTCGGCAACCACGCCGTCGTAGTCCAGAATAATCACCGGGTCCATCAACTGCCCGCGCTCCTTGCCGCGGGCATCATACCACAGGCGAGGCGGCGCAAAAGCGCGTACCGACAGCAGGCAGCCCTCTGCGGGATCTAATCCCAGTAGCTGGTTTGAACCATCTCGCCGAGGAACTGGGCGATGCCTTTGCTCAGCGGGGGCTCGCCGGGATAGCGGATGAATTCTACGTGGCCGTCCATGTAGAGTATGTTCGCGCCGCCCGGCACGTGGTTGAAGAACTCGACATTCCCCGACACCTGGTCCCACATCACGAATATCTCGCTTTGGGCCGCCGCGCTCGCCGCAGGATTGAAGACGTCCGTGATCAGGTACCGTTCGATGCCTTCCCGGAAGCGGTAGATGATGTCGCGTCCGCCGGTCCCGCTGTTCTTGTAGCGGTCATAGTACTCGCCCTCGAGCATGGTGAGGTCCACGTCCGCATCGGCCACACTGTGCGCCTTTGCATTGAAAGGCCGCCCGTCCGGCACGATGAGGGCCTGGATGGCCCCAAAAATCAGACCGTAGACCGCGGCGACGACTTGCCGGGGCGCCTCACCGCTGGCCTCGCCTTCATGGCCGAAGAACTCGAGCAGTTCCATGATTTCGTCGAAGGGCTCGGTCGGATAGCCTTCATCGCATCGATCGAGCACCCAGCCCAGGTATCCGTAGCTCGCGCAGGCAATCCGGCGGCCGCGTATCGTCTCGAATTTCCAGGAGCCGTCGTCGTTCTTGAGGCTGTCGACGGTCTCCTTCATGTCCGACGGGCATATCAGGATCGCCGGGTCGGTCATATACTCGGGCCAGACGGCGCTGATCATCGGGGCGACCGCGAGGCTGCTCTGGTCGACGTCGGGCATCGTTCCCGTTTGTGGGCCGCCGACCTCGACCTCCATCGGCGGGAATTTCATCTCGGGCGCCTCGCCGGCGTACATCTTGAAAATCAACCCCCACTGCTTGAGGTTGTTCGCGCAGCTTGCCCGGCGGGCCGCTTCGCGCGCGCGCGCCAAGGCCGGTAAGAGCACCGCGGCCAGTATGCCGATGATCGCGATCACAACCAGCAGTTCGATTAGCGTGAAGCCCTTCCTTTGCATGGTGTCTGCTCCTCAAGTTGATTGCATGATTCCTCGAACTGAATACATACTGCCACCCACGGACCGCGTACGCAAGCCTCTCGACCGTCACAACTCCCCACGTCCGGCACGCGTTAGGGCATCCGCCATTTCGATGACCATCCTACGACAAACGCGTGGGCTGCGCAAGTGTCTCTTGATGAGGTCGCGCACGGCCGGCGCCTACGGCAACCCGTATTCGGGCCTCGCTTTCATGATGCCGCGGATCGTCTCGCACATCTGCGCGATCTCTTCCTCGTAATCCGGCTCACAGATCTCGACACACCGGGCGAAGTAGCGTTTTGCGGTCTCGAGATCGCACCCCATATAGAGGCGTATAGCGTAAGCGGCCAGCTTGCGCAAGTGGGCCTCGTCTTTTGCCAGTTGCTCGCCGTAGGCTATGGCCAATGTCTGGTATACGCGCGCCGCCTTGCGTATCTCCTTGGCCGCGTGCTCGCGCGAGATCCCCGCGCGCTCCGCAAGCGGCTGTGCAAAGGCCTGGACGAGTTCCTCCTCGTGGGTCGAGGCGCTGGCGCTCTCGACGATCAAGGCGCCGAGTTCCGGCCCATAGTCCCGGCGGACCACGTACTCCATGACCAAGTCGAACGCGCCCTCGGCCTCGTGCATGGAGATGCCGAACTCCTTGCTGAATTGCCGCATCTTCGTCGTCGAATAGATGTCGGGCGCCTTCGGGTTGTGGTGCAGGTGTACGTAGTGGTCCGTGCCCCATTCGTTATTGTGGGTGGCAAACCCCGTGGCAAACTCGCTGGGCTCGAGGCGCTCGAACTCGTTATGGGTCAGGCCGGCCAATTTCGACGCGAGCGAACGGTTGCGAACAACGCCCCCGTTCACGTCGGTCAGCATCGCCCCATACACGATGCCGGGCGTCTGACGCCCCGTGATCCGGACGGCCAGGTAGGCGTGCGCCGCCGGCCCCCATGCGCATGCGTTCGCACTCGATAACACGGCGGCAGCGAGCGCCGCCAGGATCCATATCCGACGCACTATGGGTCTCCTCGTTCTGGTGCGGCCGCCGAAGGGGTGCAGTGCGTGGCATACTGCGGCATGCTGATCATCTTCGCGCGGATATTCTCGCAGATGCGGTCCATTTCCTGCTTGTAGTCATCCCTCGAGATCTCGATGCCGCGCTCAAAGTAACGCTTCGCGGTCTCCAGGTCGCACCCCAGATAGGCGCGGATGGCAATGACCGCCAGCCTGCGCAGATAGTCTTGGTCCATGGCCAACTGCTGGCCGTAAGTCAAGGCCAGCGTCTGATACGCACGCGCGGCCTTGCGGATCTCCGTGGACGCTTCCTCGACCGACAGCCCGGTCTTCTTCGCGAGCGGCTGCGCAAACGCCTCGACCAACGCCTCCTCGTGGGTCGACCCGCTGGCGCTCTGCTGGATCAACACACCGAGTTCCGGGCCGTACTCGAGGCGAACAAGGAACTCGATGATGCCCTCCCAGCTATCCTCGGCCTGCTGCATCGTGATGTTGAACTCCGAACTCATCTGGCGAAGCTTTCTGACCGAGTAGATCGGCTCCGCCGTCTTGTCGTAATAGAGATGCGCGTAATAGTCCGCGCCCCACGCGCCGTTGTGCGTAGCAAAGCCCGTGGCGAACGTGCTGGGTTCCAGCCACTCGAAGTCGAAGTGGGTCATGTGATGGAGGGCGTCGTTGGCCGCCTTGTTGAACAGGACCGCACCATAGAAGTCGACCACCATCGAACCGTAGATGATGTCAGGGTCCTGTGAACCCGTGATGCGTTCGGCCAGGTAGGCATGCGTCGCAGGCGCCCAACCATACGCGTCCATGCCCAGGCAAAGAATCGCCGCAGACAAGATAAGAACAGCCCGCTGCACCTTCGATCCTCCAAGAAAGCGCTGAATTCTAAGTCATACGGCCCGTCCCTTGTCAAGAAACGGCCCTTGCGGATCCGATCCGGAAGCGGGCTTCGCCCTGTTGCTGACACGTCCGGCTTGATCAGATGCTTCCCCTCACGCATGATAGCGACGATGAATATGGTAGTGATGACCGAGTCGATCTGCGGCACCCCGAAGCCGACAATCTGAAAGCACGCGCCGGTTGTGGTGTCCTTTGTGAAGATCTCGCGAGGCGGCCGCGAAGCCCTTGTCCGGGAAGAGTGGGCCGACGCGATTGCGGCCGCCCTGCTCGACGGCGTGGGCTGCGTGCGCGTCGACAAAGGCGGGCGGGCCAGCCTCGATCGTTTTCCCCTCGAGGACGGGTGGGGGCTGATCCGCACGGGGCGGCGTGGCGGCCTGGCCGGGCGTGTCCTCAAGGATGCGTATTTCCTGAGGAACCGTGTGTTGCGCGAGTTGCGCCTGCACGCGCGGCTCTACGAGGACGGCCTGCCACTGCCGGAGCCGCTGGGGGCAGTCTGGCGGCGAGACGGCCCCTGGTTCCGCGGCGCCATTGCCACGCGCGAGCTCGAAGCCACCGACCTGCTCAGTTGGTTGCAGGGCGATCCGCCCGGCACCGACGAGACCCTTGCCCGTTGCGGGAAGCTCATTCGGCAGATGCACGAGATGGGCGTGTTCCACGCGGACCTGCAGGTTCGCAATATCCTCGTGGGCGTGGACGCCGTCTACCTGGTGGATTTCGACAAGGCGCGGCTGGTGTCGCGGCTATCCGCGCTGCACACGGCGAGGAACCTGCTCCGGCTGCGGCGCTCCTTCGAGAAGAACCGCCTGCCGTTGGCCCATTTCGAGCGCGTGTGCGAAGGGTACGGCATTGCGTCCTTGCCACGATGGCTTTCCGCAACCTATCGGCTCAAGGGCTTCCTTTCCGATGTGATAACCCGGCGGTTGTGAGTTGATGATGGCTTCTGTTGGCACAGAGGATTCGATTCGCGTTGAGCGTCGGGGGGATCTCAAGGTCTATCACCGTGGCGAGTTTCCAGTGGACGCCCTCCTCGATGCGCTGCACGCCCTGGGGAAGACCTTGAAGGTGTCCAAGAAGAGCGTTACGCGGGAAGTGCGCGGCTGGGTGATCAAAGAAAGCCGGCCGGAGGGGCGCGTGGGCTGCCTCAAGCGCACGCTGCTGCGCCCGCGTTATCGCCGGGGCTGGGCCGCGGCGAACTACCTTATGCGGCGCGGCATCCCGGTGCCGAAGCCCGTGGCATTTGTCGAGAAAGGGCGCTACGGCCTCATCGCCGGAAACGCCTTGGTTTCGGAGTATCTCGATGGCTACCGCAACGTTGAAGAGCATGCCAAGGAACTCGTCGAACAGCCAGATGCGGAGGAAGCCGTGCCCCGGTTCCTGTTAGCGCTTGCTCAGGCGATCAATGGCTTGTGCGACACGGGCGCGTACCATTCCGACCTCTCGGGCAAGAACATCTTCACCCGTGACGGCGAAACGTTTTACTTCATTGACCTCGACGGGGTCTTCCTGCACCGGCCTCTGACGGACGCCCGGCGCATGCGGAACCACGTCCAGGTCTATGACTCGTTCTGCGACTTCATCGACGATGAGTTCCTCGCCCCTTTCCTCTCGCGGATGCTGCCCCCGGAGCACCGCATGCGCGACTGGCTACCCGAGGTGCGCGAGGCCCAACGCCGGCGCCGCGCCCAGCACCTGGCCGGCCAGACCTCCTGAGACGAGTCCAGGCATCCGCGTTCAGTCTCTTGGTACAGACCAACGCAATAATCCGTAGCGCAGGCGTCCCGGCTGCAAACCGCCAGAATGCAGGCGAGACGCCTGCGCTAGTGCGCCTGTGGGTGCACGTTGTCAGAGAGGTGCAAGTCCTCTTCAGGTACGCACTCTCCGGCCTGTAACCGACCGTAACTGCGTCGCTCCGAGGCGGGGTGGGAAGCAACGGAAGG
>Ga0272441_10016893_pt1 | contig 10034 bp, 7 predicted proteins | sample SSMProp6N_FD_193582 | JGI IMG/M metagenome (GOLD analysis project Ga0272441, IMG submission 193582) | Marine sediment archaeal communities from Little Sippewissett salt marsh, Falmouth, MA, United States - SSM-Prop-6N | ecosystem: Environmental > Aquatic > Marine > Wetlands > Sediment ...
CTTCTGGTCAGACCTCATGCTCCCTACTTCGAACTGAGATAACTGATCAATGTTTTCTACTGATGCTTTTGCGCACATAGCTACGATAGCCTTGCCGTCTTCAAGCATCGTGTCAATGTACGTGAAATTTCCTCCAAGGATCTTGTAGCGCTGGGCTATAGCTGTGAATTCAATAACTTCACGAGCGTTAATTACAATACAAGTGTCTGTTTCATCCGCAATTTTCTTCGATATCAAGGGCGTAACTTCATTGACCAGCACTGAATTCAGTTGAAAACTCCCAAGAACAGGAGTAACTCCCTCTTTGGTCGGCTTAATAGCTATATACACTTTTCTGGCATGTGAAGACGCGTGGTGTTCCCCGAAGTGTGCTACTTCAGATAAGGCACGTAATGCCATTTTGTCATCAATCACAAAAGCGCTTCTTGGCTTTGATTTCTTGATTTCTTTCAGCCGTTCGTATGCAGCGTATACAGTACCTAATTTAAACGCTGCTAGGTTTGGAATGATGCCGGTGGGCATCTTGATTACATTTGCAGTCTCAGAAAGCTTTGCCTCTAAGACAGCATTAATTTGATCGTTGTTAGACCACGCATAAGCGTCAAACACTAAATACCTCCTTTAGGTGTGGCTGGCTACACTCCAGCAGTAATTGTGTTTTACCAATCTTCCCAAGATGCCTTCTTAGAAAGTCATTGGTTATGTTACGAAGATTTGGTGACGTAAGACAGTTATTTGGATTGTGGCACATTATGTGCTGATCAAATATCAGTGCTAAATGGCCTACTTTTCTGCACTGAAATGTATTTCGCATTGAATTGTGCAATTCCCACAGTAACATATACTTATGTGAGTGGATAGCAAAAAGTGCCGTCCGTATGATCAATCTCAATTCCTTTAAGTTCTTGGCCGCGGTAGCTATGATGTCTCCTGCCAGACGTATTTCTACATAATACCCATACATACTACGTCTGATCTCTATCGAAGCCACTCTATTTTCCCGGTAGGACACGTTTTTCCTCTTAACCAATTCATATTTGTTTTGGTCTTCATATTTAATAAATTCTATTGAGTAGCCCTCACAATCTTCTGTGAATAGGGCTACATTTTTTTTGTGAAAGAGCTGCTGCCTATCGGCGCTGCTTTGGTCTTGGCAATATCTACCATACCTTCCCGTATACCAATACTCTTCTGTTCTATCTACTATCACTTCTAAATTTATATCACGCCGAATCTCTTTGGTTTTAGTTTTACCAAGCACTGCTGCGGTATACTGTTTTGTGCTAGTTAGGCCCTCTACCTGACGCCTCTTGGAAATCTCCAGGTATAAATGCAGCCTTAAATCTTCTTCTATCATCATTTTCATAATGGGGTCTGGAGCGTATATGCTCTCCGCCGCATTAAACATCGCGAACAAGTTTATATATTCATTCCCTGTTTCTGAACAATACCCGCCCCTGCTGCTGATATACCTGTTCTTTTCTAGGCATATATTTGGTGAATATAGTACCAAATATCCTTGATCTTCGGTATATACCGCTGGGTTGATAGCTGGGGTCACGTAGGACCATTTTAGAAACATGCTTAATTCATTGTGTTTGGTAAATTTCTCTATCGCTTCTATGGCCTTTTTCTTGTTCTGCATGGATCTATTTTCTTTTGTCTCTTTAAACTTCATCGGCATCACAACATCTTCTGTCAAAAATATTGTGCCATTTATTGTCCTCTCCCCCAGAAGTATTTGAGTTAAATCTGACCACTCTATAGTTGAACAACATGCCGTAGCTATTGATCTGATTATGGCTTCTGACGATCGGATTTTTGACATGACTTCGTTGTATCTATTCATGCTCCATGTGTACAAATGCTCCATGCTATATATGGGCTCTCTACACAATAGTTTGTTTATGTTTATTTCTTCCAGCCTATTTCGGTAATATCCCCAACCTTCTTCTGTTTTGCTCATCAGATGCCTATTAAGAGAGTTGATTTTTCCGCCGTATCTCTCATACGAAATGCAGTTTCTGCCTACTGTGTCCCTCATAAGGCAATTTTTACACGAGTTCTCGCCAATCACAATGGCTTGATTTATCTCTTTTGCTACTTCTGTTGCCGCGCCAACCGCCGCTAACTTAAATAACTTTGCCCCATGGTTTTTCATAGAATTGAACATGCCTGGCTTCAGGCCTATATATACAAAGCTTCTTGATGCGGCTTTGTTTTTTACATAGGCCTTTAAGTTGCTTTTTGTGTCATGATACACTTCTAGCATAGACGCCCTAGTGACGCTTGGTGTAATAGAGATCCTATAATTGTCCGCCCTGCTTGTCTCTAGCATCTGCCAAAATGGGGAATCTGTTTTGATAAGAGATTCTATTGTTGTGTTTGGAAAGAACACTAATTGACACAATTCTATGTTCTTATTGTGTGTTGCTCGTATTGGTGACAGGTATTTTTTTGGTAATGATCGGGCAGCCTCAGAATTAACTAGAATAGGCATAGCCCTTTCTGCTCTTAAGTCTTTAGCCCTTGCTGCCTCAGATGCCCTCAAACCTAAAGAAAACTCTTTAGTATCTTCTGGTACAGGAACATTTAATATACTGCACCACATTCGTGGATTGCTGCGGACTATGTTGTCCATTGAATTAATTATGCCCATCCTGCCCATTCTTCTTGGGACATACAGAGTTCCGTTGGACAGGTGCTCCATGAATGTTTTTATCCCAATTTCAGCATAATGATTGAGGAATTCTTTGTATAAATTCAATGCATATTCAGTGACGTACAGGCCGTCATCAGCAGGGAAAGCCATTAATGCTTTTCGGTTGTATAACGTCTTATCTTTAAAGAAGGTGTTAAATACCGCCTGATGCATTAAATAACGGCATTGGTCATTTCCAGTGCTTTCGTTTATTAAGCATAAAAGCTTGTTTGGGCATTTGTCACATAATGCTCTCATTGAACCATCAAGCCCTAAAGCCTCACTAAGAAGCATAACAGAGCCTATTGGTGTCAATTTATCCGAGATATTTATCTTAGAGGTCACGTCTTCTCCGCGGTATCTGTATTGAATCATCGCCAGGCTACTAGCATTAAACATCAAATCGTGGCTTGTTCTTAATACCAGGCTTTTTAGGAATGTTTTTGTGCTTAAGTTTATAAGCATATCTATCTGCTTATCAGTCATATCCCTGAAAGGTTTATTAAACATTCCGGTCGGCTCTCCGGCTGGTGTGTGTTCAGCAGGCGTCAGGTCCTCTATGCTTGCTATCTCATGAGCTATAAATGCTCTATGGCTATACCCATTATCTCCAGTGTATGAGGCCGACCACCCAGACGTATCAATAGAGTAAATACCCATTAGGTCTGTAAAGTGGTACGTATCCACATACGTCCGCAATTCTTCTAAGACGGGCTCAAAGTTTGAGACTCCGTTTGGTTTAAAGTCCATGCCGTAAAACAACACACCGCGATAAAACTGAGTAACCGCCATAATCTTTCTGTGATCGTATTTGATCATAGTCCCAATTTTCTTCTCCAACACCTCAAGCTTATCTTTGAAAATTGGATACTGATCATTATACAGATCAACATCCGATACAATATGGTCGAAATCATGTGTAGACAGCATCTAATTAGCTCCCTTCATTTGAACTGTCAAGGTCCCTCCCTCCATAGCAATGAGCAACTCATCTGAAAATTCGCTCTTGATTGGAGGTAAATATGTGATTTTATATTCTTTAGAAGTTTCGGGACGGGCTGCCCACAAGTATTTAACGTTTAAGCCAAATTTCTCGGACAGATTTCCGATCAATATGGCGATGTTTCCAATCTTAGTAGTCCCTCCGGAAGTTATTATATGAACTTCATCTGGGCACACGTCTATAATTTTATTTAGACTGCAGCGCAGAGCGGGGACTATGTCTTCAAGACCAGTGTAGGCCTCTTTTATTGGTACTGGCGAAATGCTGCCAAGACCACTTAATTCATAGGCATGGCAGAATATTTTAGGGTATCTACACGGGAAAATGACAATTGAAGTCATTTTATATCCCATGAACACTGGTATGAAAGTTTTGAAATACTCTCTATTTTGGCTGGCGCTTTGCCCTGTTGGGTAAACAGCAACGATATTTTTACGTTGCTTCTTACTCAACCTTAACCGGGCTCGTTTCTATGTCTTTACCAAATTGAACTGCGCCTCTTGCTAAGTGATTTTTAATCTTCTTCTTATCTAATGCGTTTTTGATTTTCGCTTCATTGTAATAAATGCTCAGTTCTTTTGTTGATGCATCGAAGCTTACTATAAGTGACTCTTCCGTATAATTCACTACCGTAAGTTTTGTCTTCTTTTTCTTCTCCGGGTCTTCTGGTGGCGGCCTGTTTGTCCACTTGACCTTGTTCTCAGGCTCTTTCTTCTTCAGAGGCTCTGTTCCTGCCACAGGACCTATGGCGCCAATATCGTCATCCACTGTCAGTACAAGACCGGCCTTGTCCATGAATAGAACAAATGCTTTAAATGGCATCTCGATTTGATCCAGGAATTTAGTCAGATCTTCTTGCGTGATGTCTTCCCATTGTCCATCGAAGAATAACTGGACTCGTTGTTTCGGGAAGCCGGTCGCATCAGCAAGATCTTTCTTAGATCCGCCAGTTTTTGTCTGTGTTTTGTAATTCTTCCATAGCTTGTCGAATAATTGGCCTTTTGTAGATATCTTGGTCAAGCCACGCAATTTGAGATTGTCGTACCAGGGCATACAAAATTCTCCTTTCTTTAAGTAGCTACTTATAACAATTTAGCCAGATCGTCATGGTCAAACGGATACTCAAGGGTCTGAAAGCCGTTGATACCAAATTCAAGGCGATAGCTGCGAACTCGATTGGCCCATTTCTTCCTTGCTTTCGATATCTTTTTGTCTACGAAATCAAAGATATAACTTTTATCTTTTCCGATTGCCTTTCGTGCTATCCGGCCTACTCGTTGGATTAGCTTAATCGTGCGGTCAAACGGTACTGCCAAAAATATTCCATCTAATACCGGGATGTCAACTCCTTCATCGATTGCCGTTGTCGAAACTATGACTCTATTTTCTCTTGCTAGCGTTGCTTTAATAACCTCCTGTCGCCTTTTTTCTTTATCGTCACCTATAATTGTTGCCGCAGGAACCCCTTCACGTTCTAAGGCAATCATAACCTGCTCTACAAGCCACATGTTGTTGCCGCAGATTACTAGAGCCGTTTTATCAAACGAAACAAACTCAATCAGCGTCCTTATGACGGACATGAATCTCAATGGGTCTTCGCAGAGGCGCTTTATATAATCGGCACCATACAAATCTTCACAGTCGTCGATAACGTCTGGGTCTAAGTATTGATCGACATTGACGCGGATCAGTTCAGGTATACACAAATGCTCTTCGACTTTTTCAAACGGCACTTCGATTATTCGATCAGTAAACAGCGCCGTCAGATAGTATGTTCTCCCGTCTTCTCTATACGGCGTTGCCGTACAGCCGTATAAATATACCGGCTTTATTGAATTTATGAGGTTGAAATATGAGAACGCTGGCGCCACGTGGGCTTCGTCTACGATTAAGGCTTCTGTTATAGATAAGTCAATGCCTTTTTCTGAAAGCTCTTTAAGCTTTTTCTCTTTTATAGCATATTGCATGTTTCTAGGCTCTGTTAGATAAACAGGCGCTGTGGATCTTTGCCCATGTAAGATTGTCTTTTCTTTTCTATGTAATGGCTTTAATAATGACTGAAACGTAGATATGACAATTGTTGGGTCTCCTTTGGATATCTTACTCTCCATAACAGTAGTAACTTTTTTTGAAAAGAAGTTCTGAAATGTCTTGGCCCATTGAGAAACAAGGGTCTTTTTATGACATAGGATTAACGTTTGCAGTTTAAGTTTATCAACGACTGGGCATAGCGCTATCGTCTTTCCGGCCCCAGTCATCGCCTTAACCATAGCTCGGCGGTATTGCAGCAGCTCGTTACCTACTTCAGCCTGGTAATCCCTCAAGAACTCATAGTCTCTACCCATATCTATATCGCGACTCAATGGGTAGAATTTAAAGTCCCTCCATGGATCTTCATATTGCTTTTTAATCTCGATCGAATTTGGAAAAGTTTTTAATGCCTCTGCTACTAATGGCCAAAAACCATATGGTATGTTGCATGGGCAGTTATTGTCGTTGTAATAGAACATAGCTACTTGCCTGGGGATACGAGGCATCTCCCAGCCCTTCATGACCTGCATTTGTTTGTAAAAGTCTATCAATGGGTTTTTAAAATAGAAGTTTTCAGAGATATGACTCCAGAAATCACGGTCACCCGCATCTTGAAGTATTAGGTCAAATACATTATCTTTTAGTATGACTTGCATATGAGGAGCCTCCAATGGGAACATCAATTAAGACGTCCATGATTAATGATATAGCCAACTTAGTTGTTAATAAGCTATCGGCTATGAATAAACAAGTTCCTGGTGGAACCGCTAAGATGGTCGCCCCCAAGAACCCGCCAGCACCAAAAATCAAAAGCCCAGATTCGCCAAAACCGACGACTGTTGAGTCGTCGATTCCAGCTGGGGTAGAAAAAATAGATCTGATGAGAGCTCAAGGACCTAACGGCGCCCCCATGACTGGGATGAACGCCCTCATGTCTTCTCTTTCAGCTCCGCGTTTTGTTTGAGTTCTAAATAGCTTTCAATTGACATTGCCTCTCCCCAGTTATACCCAACGTCAATTTCTATCTCCATTGGAAGAGCCTTTGGGAAGTTATAGTTAGTGATTAAGTTTAGATCGTCAATCATTGCTTCTCGTATCAAGCTTATAACGTCTTTGACTATTGTCACGTCATCTGGGCAGCATGAGATGATCTCATCATGCACAAAGCCCACCAGACTGGCTATATTGCCGTTTTCTTTGAATTTACGCCTCAGTGAGATCGCACCTTCTTTTGTCAGGTCAGCTGCCGTTCCTTGAATTGGGAAGTTCTGCGCCTGCCTAAGCTCCCCAGACACATCTTTCCAAAAGCCTTTTTTCAGTCCAGCTAAGCTCATGTCATCGCGGACATATGGCATCATATAAAACGGACTCATGCCGTGCTTACTAGGCGCCTGCCCACAGAACTCGAACCTACGAATGCGCCCACGAAGATCTCTAACAAAGCCATTTGTTAGAGCTTCGGTCTGAATTTCTATAATCCATTTACGGACTTCTGGGAATGCTTCGAAATAGTCATCAATGATCTTTTTAGCTTCGTGAATTTCTATACCCATCTTGAATGCCATACCTGCAGCCGAGCCTCCGTATGCAATCGTAAACGTCACTGCTTTACATTGACTGCGGTATTTCTTAATTTCTGGGTGGTTCTTCCACTCTTCCATAGGTACGCCCAACTCTAACAGATGTGGGTACACCTTCGATGTAATCAAGGAGTGGATGTCTACGGGATGGCAATCTTTAGGGCGCGCCTCCATGGGTATGTCCTGACAGCCTTCAGTGTAATTTGGGCATTTAAAGCATGGGTTGTATGCTCGTATCAATCCCTCGTCTCCCGATGCTGCGGCCATAACACGAATCTCTTGACCCGAATAGTCAGCAAAGATTAACACGCTCCCTTCTGGAGCTACGATTGCCTTTCTGATTAAATCACTGGCATTTTTCGGCAAATTTTGAAAGTTTGGGTTCACGCATGAAATGCGGCCCGTGAGTGTTGTGAATAGCAAAAAATCAGGGTGGATAAAGCCCGTAATGGGATTGCGCTGATCGAGAAAGCTTAGAGTATACGTGCTCTCAAGCTTCTTTGTAGCGCGTCGGTCTAATATCAATTGAAATATTTCATGGCCGGTCTCGTCCAATAGCTCTTGCATAACCTGCTTATCGACTGACGGGCCTGTTTTTACGGTTTTCTTGATGGGGAACTTCATGTCAACAAACAGCGCCTTTCTTAATTGAAACACACTGTCAATGTCAATGTCCCCAGTATATGTTTTGATTTTTTCTTCTATGTCTACAATTTGCTGTTTTAAAAAAGCATTGAGTTTTCTCACATAATCTTCATCGATCTTAAAGCCTTGTAGCTCGGCCTCCGCGGCTGCTACTGTAAACGGCAAGTCGACATCATAGTAGATTTCTCTCAACCCCTTCATGATTGGGGCATGTTGTTTGATATATAACAAGCATTCATAACAACAGTCACGCACACAGTATTTACCAACATGAGCCGGTGTAAAGTACTGAATGTTCTCAAAAAACTTTTTATCCTCTTTCCATTCCTCGATGCTTGGAAAGCGCTCTGTAACAGATTTACCTAGATTATATCTGCCTTTTAGTCTTTCATCGAGTATATATTCCCCAATTAAAGTGTCATGTAAGATCTGCATCTCGATGCCGAAATGTACTTTGACAATTTTATACTCAAACTTCAAATTATGGCCTACAAATTTATGCTTTTTAAAAAAGGGCCTCATTTTTTCCATAACGTAGCCAATTTCAGGCTGACGATAATCATTGTCTTCCTCAGCACCAGACGGAGTTATATTAACGCCACTTGGGTGGGGCTTGTGCCTCAATGGGACGTATACCCCCCCAGCAGAAGAGGTAGACAGTCCGATGCCCACAATTTCAGACGTATACGGATCAATCCCAGTAGTCTCAAAGTCAAGTATAATGGCTCTCCCTGACCTCTCAAGACGCTCTAATGCCACATCAAGCTCTTCATTAGAACGAATAACGTTAAATTGAAGATCCTCCCCGTAGGTAGTTAAAACATAGTTTCGTATAAACGACTGAACCTCTTTCAACAAGGCCTCGTCTTCATAAAAGCCCTTTAATAAAAGCCTAGTTCCATCAGTGCAGCTATAATACATCATTCCAGATGATCTGCCAAAGCGTTCTAAATAGAATTGCGAAGGCCTACGAGGAGCGTATATTTTTCTGCGATCTGGGTAGAGTATATTAAACAAAGCACTTTTGGTGATAAAGTCTTTTAGGCCATATTTTTTCGTTGAAGAGATAAATTTGTAATATCCCTCAGACATTTTTCCAGTATCAAACAATGCTTTCTCATCGTGACGCCCTGACGGCATAGCGTTGTCTTTAGCAACTGCCATTTCATCACGAGTAAGAAGTAGTCTTGCTGTTTTCTTTCGAGTGACCAAGTCTTTTAAAGACATACTTCCTCCTAGATAAAGAAAAAGGGGCGGCTACAACACGCCCCTTGAGTGACTATTAAATTACAATGCCCACTTCGAACAGATTTGCCCGCTGCTTAGAGAGCAAATTTCTTGTTTCTGCTTCAATGTCTGCAATCTTGACACCAATGCTTCTCGAGGCCTCGTTGGCGACTTTACAGCGCTCACGATAGTACGTAAGCCCATCGTAATCAACGATGTCTATGCCGAGCTTTTGGAACTTTTCATACGAAATTCCGTCGTCAGAGTGAAACCCGGTTGACCGAAGAAGCTCACGAAGGACTTTCTTTTTCTGAAAGCCTGGCTTTTTCATGGCCTCATTCCCAGTATCGTTAGTGTTGACGCCATTCCGAACCATATCAGCGATTGCACGCTTGAGTTTCAGGGCCGCATAGTACGTAGCAATCTTCTTTGATGGGGAATCGTCGTAGTGCTTTGCTACCCAACAGATAGCATACGTATCTTCCGCGATCTTGGCGATAACGGCGGTTCTCACTGGGTGCCCGCGGCCACCTCCCTTTTGTGTCTGCCTCAGATGTAGAAATTTGAAGGTGCGCTTCGACTTTTTGTACCAGTCTGCCTCAAGATCTGGCTTGCTTTTGTAGTCAGGAAGGTCTTCACCATCGCAAAAAATCTGCTGCATGAACTTTACCGGAATGCCTAGTTTTGTGTTAATCTGTACTTCCATCGGTTTCTGTTTCCTCCTTCTCTTCCTTTCGGACTTCCTGGTCCATTTCCTGAAGTGTCACCAGACCAAGCGACTTGCTTTTGATAAGCTTCGAAATCTCCGGAATATGCTCTTCGCACCCTTTCTTAAATTTTTCGATTT
>Ga0272441_10016894_pt1 | contig 10032 bp, 7 predicted proteins | sample SSMProp6N_FD_193582 | JGI IMG/M metagenome (GOLD analysis project Ga0272441, IMG submission 193582) | Marine sediment archaeal communities from Little Sippewissett salt marsh, Falmouth, MA, United States - SSM-Prop-6N | ecosystem: Environmental > Aquatic > Marine > Wetlands > Sediment ...
GACCACGACATATGGGAGGGGGCGCCGATTACTATGGAGGGAATGTATCCGGGTTCCCGGTGTATCGGGAGCGCATTCAGTGTCCTGCGTGCCTTCAGCAAGATCGGATATACCGCTTTCAGAAATTTATACGTGATGGCTTCGTAAAAAGTCAAATAAAGTGTCACTCCCGCGAGACCGAAAATCCATAAATGCCTAAAAATGCTGGATTATCTGTCAAGAACGGAAAAAATCCAACTGCTGCGCTGCGCTGCATTCTTCCCCACCTTCGTGAGGGCAGGCTATGCGGTGTACCGTAAGTACTTTTCATTCCTCAGAATTTGCGTGCCTTGCCTTTGAAGCTTTTTACTTTGCCACCCATTATCTGCTTTTTGCGAGTGCAAAAAGAATTGACAAATACAGGCAAAAATGCTTTGCCTCTTAATGCCTTTGAGTGGAGGTGGTTTCAAGTTCAATGTTCTGCCGAGTTCAGAAGATTGATTGCTTCGTAAAAAGCCGGATCACCCCCTCTCCCTTGGCGGGAGAGGGGTAGGGTGAGGGTGATACATAATATCATTACAAAAGGTTACATTCCCCCTCCCCTTAATCCCCTCCCACAGGGGGAGGGGATAAGTACTGCTTACGAGGTTGTCAAAATTGATGGTATAGTGATTTATTCAACCCCTGTTTTTCGAAAAGAGAACCGGTGGGTTGTGAACAGATTACGACACTATCAAGAAATATCCGGTTATTTTTGGTATGGAAAACACGGCCGTTGCCCTTTGCATGTGCGGCTTTCGAATACGCGCACATACACTGTCGGGCGCTTGAGATCCTGACGGTATCTGAACTGGACAGCGAGCGCAATCCCCGCAACGTGGTGCGGGGAGCTTCAATTCCCAAGGAGGTTCGAAAATGTCTTTTCGCATATCGCCGTTATGGTGGCCCGTTCTGGCCGTGGTCTCTCCCGTGATCATTCCCTCGTTGCTTGTCAAAAACAGTCGATTTCAGAAGGATCGTGAAGCTGTCGCTGAACTGAACAAAAATCGCATGAACCGGGCCGAACCCCTTGAATTGCCCGAGCTCGATTTTCTGGAGCTGACGGTACTGGTGGAATGGAAGACAGAAGAAGGGTTCACCGGTGATGCCGGTGTGTCCTATCTCTTCAAGAACGAATTGGGCTCGATGCTCTTTGACGTCGGTTTCGGCCCGACCCGCCCGGCGTTTACCCATAATGCCGACAAGCTTGGTTTCAATCTGAATCAGGTGGATGCCCTGACTATCTCGCACCTCCACTGCGATCATATGGGAGGACTTGCCGCCCAGCGGTCGCTGAAGATTTCCGTGCCCGAAAGACTGATGCCCGCACAGCACAAGGTCTGTTTCCTGCCTGACAAGGCCGGGGCCGAAGGATTTGACGCCCGCCTAATTGAAGGGCCGCAGTTGCTCACTGCCGGTATTGCGTCCACCGGTCCGCTGGCCCGGAGACTGTTCATGCTCGGTCATACGGAAGAACAGGCGCTTCTGGCCCGCGTCAAGGGCAAGGGCCTGGTGGTCTTTACCGGCTGCGGTCATCCGACCATTGAAGTGATTCTGAATATGGTGAAACGCCTGTCCGACGAACCGCTCTATGCCGTGGGAGGAGGGCTTCATTTCCCTGTTACCGACGGGCGAGGCAACCGCGCCGGCATCAAGGTCCAGACGATTTTCGGCACGGGCAAACCCCCATGGCAGCGGATTACCGATGATGACCTGAGCCGTACCATTGCCGCCATCAATGCCGCCGGTCCCAAAGAAGTCTATCTTTCGGGCCACGACACCTGTGATTATGCCCTCGACCGCATGACGAAGGAACTCACGGCCGAAACCAGGGTGCTCAAGGCCGGGGCGACCTACCGTTTCTGATCCCCCCGCGCCGCGTGTTCGAATCGGCGAAGAACTTATACGCACGGTTATATCCCCCCGGCCGGCGAGAGGCGTCGTATGTTCCATGCATTAAAACAGTCCGAACCTGAAGGGGGACATTCTTAAACGGGAAGAATTGTGGTATTGTACCTTCCTGTTTTCAGGAATCGAGGTCATTATGCTTGAACATATCGGAATAACAATCAACGAGGAAGGCGATATCGACGCGTTCTACAAAGATCTGCTGGGGCTGAAAGAGGAAAGAAGATTCGAACTCGACGAGGATTTTTCGGAAAAGCTGTTCGGTACGGGCGACAGGGTTTCCGTGACGCTTCTCTCCGGTGACGATCTTCTTATGGAATTATTCCTCACGGAAAAGAGCCAGACGCCAGTCTACAATCATATCTGCATTTCCGTCGATAACAGGGGCGATATCATAAAGAGAGCAGAATCCACGGGGTTTCCCGTTACACGGATAGAGCGAGAATCGGGGAATGACATTCTATTCATCCGTGACCGTTCCGGAAACATATTTGAGATAAAAGGCCGGTAAAGGGGGAGGGGGGATGCTCCGGCCTCGGATAAAAAAATAACTGTTCCGGTGCCTGAAGTCGTTTGTCCGGGTGTCATTCGTCAACAGGTTACCGGGTGTGCGGTAATGGCCGAATCCGCTGTGCCGCGTCACGCAGAGGGGATCTGCCGCGTTACGTTGCAGGGATAATGGTTTTATAAGGTGAGTGCTATGATAGTGTTTGACAAAGAGGCGGCTGCCTATGACAGCTGGTATGAAACGAAACTCGGGCAGTTCGTGGATGAGGTTGAAACCGGGTGCGCCTTCAGCCTGCTTTTTCTTGAGAAGGGGAAAAGGGTCCTTGACATCGGATGCGGTACGGGAAACTTTTCTCTCAAACTTGCGAAGCGGGGCTACCGTGTCGTGGGGATAGATGTTTCCGAAGAAATGCTCGCCATCGCAGAAAAGAGGGCTGCAGCCGACGGGATGGATATAAAATTTATCGTTATGGACGCGCATCACCTTGATTTCGATGATGAATCCTTTGACTGCGTCTTCTCAATGGCCGTCTTCGAGTTTCTCGAAGATTCCGAAAAGGTGCTGGAAGAGATGTTCAGGGTGACCAAATCGGGCGGCACCGTCATCATGGGAACGATCAACAGGGAGAGTGACTGGGGAAGACTGTATACTTCCCGCGTGTTCAGGGAAGATACCGTCTTTAAACATGCGAAATTCTCCGCACCTGAGGATTTGAAAAAGCTGAAACCCCGGCATATGATCGCCATGAAAGAATGCCTCTTTATCCCTCCCGATACGGACGAGACCGACATTACTCCTTTCATGGAAGAAAAACTGAAGGAAGAAAAACGAGGGGGCTTCATATGTGTGGCATGGAGAAAATAGTTGCCTGCCAGATAAGTTATGTGCCGGTAATCACTGATCGTATCAATGAAAAGGTCGAAAAAATTCTTGCTCTGATACGGGAATCCGGGCTTGAATACAGCACCGGTATATTTGCGACCGAACTCAGAGGACCGAAGAAAGGTGTTTTTTCTCTGGTAGAGGACATTTTTGAGGCTGCCGAAGCGGAAGGGCAGTTTGTCCTGGAGGTCAAGCTCTCAAATGTATGCGGTTGTTGAATCGATGCAGGGGGTAAAATAAATGCAGGCAGAGGGGGAAAGAAAGTTCCAAAGTGGCAAAGTGGCAAAGTGGCAAAGTACCTGAGTATGATTCCCCGAAGGGGAGGGCAACTCGAAACCCGAAACTTCAAACGGTTTTTGACCGCTGAGAGCTTATTTTCTTTTCGTACCCGTCGATGCGATGCGGTGGATGATCTTGAATCCGTCGTCCTTCCACTCGCCCCGGTATTTCTTACCGTCGGCCGAGGTGAGGATGCCTTCGCCGATGATGAAGCTTTCCCGCCACTCGCCTTCGTACTGGGAACCGTCGGAGAACATGAGGGTTCCCTTGCCGTGGCACATGTCGTCCTTCCACTCGCCGGTATACCTGTTGCCGTCGGCATAGACCATGTCACCATGGCCGTTTTTGAGGCCCTGTTTCCACTGGCCCGTGTATTGCCCCCCGTCGGGCAGCGTTTCCTGTCCTTCTCCTTCGGCCCTGCCGTTCTGCCATGATCCCTCGAAGCGGTACCCTTCCGACATCACCATGATTCCTTTGCCCTGGGGTATTCCTTTGCTCCACAGGCCTTCGTAGCGGCTTCCGTCGGGCCAGGTGAAGGTCCCTTCCCCGTGAAAAAGACCGCCCTTGAAGAGTCCGTTGTACCGTGAGCCATCGGGGCAGATACAGGACCCCTCGCCGACGAAGGGGCTTTCCTTCCAGTGAAATTCGACGCTTTCCTTTTTGCGTGTGTTGAAGAATGATTTATGCATGAGTGAGTGTCTATCGTTCATGGTAATTCCCATTATATTCCTGTCGCCGACTCCGTAAAGGTCTGAAAAAGATTCCATTACGAGTCCGGACGCCGGCCTGTTGCCGGTTTAATCAAGCATGAAACTTGAAGTTTCATGCGAGCGGTGTGAAGCTATCTTTTTAAAAGTTTTTAGCTGACAGCTGATGGCTGCGGGCTGAAAGCTCATTCTTGCTTCGTTACTGCCCGCCACGCCTCGCTCGCGGCTTTGGCAGGTTTCTACCAGTCCGTCAATATTTATTTCCCGTGAACCTGCCGTTTCTGAATTCACCGGCGTATTTCTTGCCGCTGGAGAATTCCATCACCCCCGTTCCGTGGGGGAGGCCGTTTTCCATCTGGCCGGTGTATTTCCTGCCGTCGGCCATGGTCATGGTTCCCTTGCCGTGGTACTTGTTATCCTTGAAATTGCCCTCATACCGGTCGCCTTCCTTGAACTCCAGGATGCCCTCTCCGTTGAAGAGGCTTTTCCGGAACTCGCCGGTATATTTCCTTCCGTCCGGCAGCTGGAGCATGCCCCGGCCGTGAAATTTTCCATCCAGGTACTCTCCCTCGTACTTCATGCCGTCGGGGAACGTCTCAGAGCCCTGACCTTCGCAGCGGTCATTGACCCAGTTGCCGATATACTTTCTTCCGTTGGGCATCAGTGCCGTGCCGTTTCCGTTCCTCCGGTTTTCCTTCCATTGCCCCACGTAGGTCGAACTGTCGGAGAGCGTCAGGATTCCGTGTCCGTCACGGTTTCCCTCTTTCCATTCCCCCACGTATTTGCTTCCGTCGGGAAAATTCATGACGCCCTGACCGTGAGGCTTATCGTCCAGGGTTTCACCGATGTAGGCACTTCCGTCGGAAAAGGCTTTCGACATGTTTGCGACCGCCGGGGCAGCCTGATCGGCAGGGGATGCAAGGGATGTCTTTGCGACGGTCTTCGGCCGTGTATCGCTTTGCCATTGCGCCGCAGCAGTTCTTTTTCGCAATGCTTCTTCGACCTGTTGCTGTGTTTCTTCTTCGGATTTCAGCCGTGCCTCCTCTTCGGCCACTCTCATGGCGGCTTCCTCGGTGCGGCGCCGGGCTTCTTCGACCTTTTTCCGCAGTTCCTTTTCCTCCGCCTTGATCTTTGCTTCTTCCTCGATGATTCTCCGGGCTGCGTCTTCGGCCATGCGCCGGGACATCTCCGCCCGCTGCCGCAGATCTTCTTCAACACGCTTTCGTGCTTCTTCCTGTTCTCTCAGGCGCTCCTCTTCCTCGGCCATTCGCGTCGCCATTTCTTCGGCACGGTGCCGGGCTTCGTCGGCCTTTTTTCTCCATTCCGCTTCTTCCGCCCTGATCCGCTGTTCCTCGGTAGTCATGTCCCGGGCCATTTCTTCCGCTTTGCGACGCGCTTCGTCGGATGCCGCGATGGTATCCTGTCCCTTTTCCAGCAGGCGGTGTACCTCTTCTTCGGCTTGTGTGAGGGCGCTTTCCTTTTTCAGCCGGGCCTCTTCGATCTTTTTTTTCAGTTCCTCCTCGGCCTGGGCGCGTGCTTTCTCTTCGGCCTTCAACCGTGCTTCTTCCTCGGCAATCCTTCGCGCCGTCTCTTCCGTGCTCTTCCGTGCCTCTTCGGCTTTTTGCCGCAATCGTTCTTCTTCGGCCTGCAGTCGTTCCTCTTCCTCTGCCAGCAACCTGGCGGCCTCTTCGGTGCGGCGCCGGGCCTCCTCCGCTTTCTTCAGAAGCTTTTGTTCTTCCGCCGTGAGGGTTTTCTCTTCTTCGGCGACTTTTCTGGCCGCTTCCTCCATTTTTTTGCGGGCTTCTTCGGCCCTTGTCTTCAGCTCCTGTTCCGCCTGCCGACTCTTTTTTTCTTCGGCCATGAGACGGGTTTCTTCTTCGGCAATCAGCCGTGCGGCATTTTCGGTCCTGATCCGGGCCTCTTCGGCCTTTTTCTGCAATTTCGCCTCTTCGGCCTTGAGCCGGGCCTCTTCTTCGTTCATCTTCCGGGTTGCTTCTTCGGCCCGCTGTCGGGCTTCTTCGGTCTTTTTGCTGAGCTCCTCTTCGGCCTTCCTGCTCTTTTCCTCTTCCGTCTTCAGTTTGGCCACTTCGCCGGCCACTTTTACCGCCGCCTCCTCGGTGCGGCGCCGGGCTTCCTCGGCCTTTTTCCTGAGCGTTTCTTCCTCGCTCTTCAGTCGTTTTTCTTCTTCAGCGATCCGACGAGCTCCTTCTTCGGCGATTCCACGCGCCGTCTCTTCGGCCCGCTGCCGGACTTCTTCGGTCTTTTCCCGAAGTTTCTCTTCGGCGAGGTGCTGTGCCTCCTCCTCGGTTTTCAGGCACGCTTCTTCCTCGGAGACTTTGCGTGCCGCCTCTTCAGTCCGCCGCCGTGCTTCCTCCACCTTTGCCCGCAGTTCTTCCTGGGCCTTTGCACTTGCCTCTTCCTCGGCCTTTAAGCGATCTTCTTCTTCAGCAATGCGCCGTGCCGCTTTTTCGGTACGCTGCCGGGCTTCCTCGGCCTTTCTGAGCAGATCCTCCTCTTCCTTCTTCAGCCGGGCTTCTTCCTCGGCCATCCGCCAGATCGTTTCCTCTATCCGCTGCCGACCCTCTTCTGCCTTTTTCCTGAGTTCTTCCTCGGCCTTTCTGACCGCTTCTTCTTCGCCCTTCAGCCGATCTGCCTCTTCCGATGCTTTTCTGGCCGTTTCCTCTGCGCTTCGCCGGGCTTCCTCTGCCTTTTTCCTCAGTTCCTCTTCGGCCTTTCTGCTGGTTGCTTCCTCCGCCTTGAACCGTGCCTCTTCTTCGGCGGTGCACCGGGCTGCTTCATCGATCCGTGCCCGTGCCTCTTCGACCTTTTTCCGCAGTTCCTCTTCTTCCGCCTTGAGCCGTGCCTCTTCTTCAGCGACCTTGAGGACCGTCTTCTTGGTTCTCTGCCTGATTTCTTCGGCTTTTTTTCTGAGTTCTTCCTCGGCCTTTCTGCTGGCTTCCTCTTCCGTCTTGAGACGGGCTTCTTCGTCCGCCACCTTCCTGGCTGCCTCTGCGGTCCTTTGCCGGGACTCTTCCGCCTTTTTAAGCAGCGTGGCCGCTTCCGCTTTCAGGCTGGATTCCTTTTCGGCCATCTGACGGATCGTTTCTTCCGTCTGTTTCCGTGCTTCCTCAGCCTTTCCCCTCAGTTCTTTTTCCGCGGCTATGCCGGCTTCTTCTTCGGCCCTGAGCCGCTTTGCCTCTTCAGAGACTTTAAGGGACGCTTCCTCGGCTTTTCGCCGGGCATCTTCGGCCTTTTTTCTGAACTCTTCTTCCGTCCGCTTGCTGGCCTCTTCTTCATCCCGGAGTCGCGCTTCTTCTTCGGCCATTATGCGCACGGCTTCTTCGGCCTTCTTCCTCGCGATATCGACCTTTTCCCGCAGTTCTTCTTCGGTGCGCCTGCGTGCGTCGACTTCCGCCTTGAGCCGTGCTTCTTCATCGGCCACCTTGCGTGCCGCTTCTTCGGTGCGGCGCCGGGCATCTTCGGCCTTTTTACGCAGTTCCTTTTCGGCGTGCCGGATTGCCTCTTCTTCCGTCCGAAGCCGTTCCTCCTCCCTGGCCACTTTCCGTGCGGCATCTTCAGCCCGGAGACGGACCTCTTCGGCCTTTTCAAGCAGCTTTTTCTCTTCAACCTTGAGCCGTTCCTCCTCCTCGGCCATTTTCCAGACCATTTCCTCGGCTCGCTGTCGTGCCTCTTCGGCCTTGCGCTTCAGTTTTTCATCCGCCCGCCGTCCTTCTTCTTCCTCTGCCTTGAGGCGTGCCTCTTCGTCGGCGATTCGCTGCACCGCCTCTTCGGTTCTCTGCCGTGCCTCATCAGCGCTCTTCTGAAGTTCGAGTTCCTCTGCCTTGAGGTGTGCCTCCTTTTCGGCTATTTCCCTGATCGCTTCACCGATTTTCCGCCTGGTCTCTTCGGCCTTTTCCTTCAGTTCCTCTTCGGCGCGGGCGATCGCGTCCTCTTCCTGTTTCAGGCGCGCTTCTTCATCGGCCATGCGCGTGGCCATTTCTTCCATTCTTCGCCGGGCGTCCTCGGCTTTCCTGCGGAGGTCGTCCTCTTCCTGTTTCAGCCGTGCTTCTTCGAGGGCCCTCTGCTTTGCTTCCTCGGCTTTCTGCCGCAATTCCTCCTCGGCACGGAGACGACCCTGTTCCTCCTCTTTGAGCCGTTCCTCCACCTCGGCAATACGCCGGGCCGTTTCCTCGGTCTTCCGTCGGGCCTCTTCGGCCTTTTTTCGCAGGTTTTCTTCTTCCTGCTTCAGACGGGCCTCTTCCTCGATCATCAAACGGGTGGCTTCTTCGACCTTTCGCCGGGCCGATTCGGCTTTCTCGATGGCCGCTTCCTCGGCCCTGAGTTTTGTCTCCTCCGCGGCCAGCCGTCTTGATGCCTCTTCGGTCCGCTGTCGGGCAATCACGGTCTTCCTCCGAAGGTTTTCTTCTTCAGCCTTGAAGCGTGCTTCTTCCCGGGCGAATTTTCCGGCGGCCTCCTCGGCCAGGCGGCGTGCCTCTTCGACCTTTCGCCGGGCTTCGTCCTTTTTGGCCGTTCCCTGTTCCCATTCGCCTTCGAATTTTGTTCCTTCGGGTGAGATAAAGACGCCGCGGCCATGGGGCAAAGAGTGCCGCCATTCGCCGGAATAGCTGCTGCCGTCGGGCCAGGTGAAGATGCCGAGGCCGTGGATCTGACCTTTGAAAAATTCCCCTTCATACCGGCCGCCGTCGGGCCAGATAAAGGTTCCCGTACCCTGGTAGTCAGGCTCTCCCCACGTCAGGGTATAGCGCAGTTCTTCGGTGTTTTCACGTATCAGCATGGATCTCTAAATGTGAGAGAAACTCCTTTTCATTTGACGGGAGTATAAGAAAAAGGAAAGGTGTGCGTCAATCAAAAATGGTGTGAAGTTGGTCATACAGGCCTTCGGATAACCAAGACGCAGGGCGGCGCGGGCTCGCGTCCCTTTCTCTACGGGGATCGCAAGACCCATTGCCGATGGCGGAAGGTCCCGCTCTGTCTCTCCCGATATGGGCCCAGTGACCTCTTTTTTTGACAAGGGGCGACCAGCAGAAGAAATCATCCTGCCTTTCCGGGTCGCTGGCCCAGTCATGAAATCTGCATATTTCCTGTAACGATGCCTGAAAGTATCTGCGGGTGGTGACATTCTTTACTTTTTCGCCGGCGATGTGGACGTGAGTTGTGAATGCTTTCCAGGTATTGGGCGCTCGTTTTGATACCCATGAATGTTTTCTCCTGTGGGAACGTCTGAGGCGGATCATGATACCGTGATCTGCCCCGGCCCGGTTTCCGCCCTGCCGGCGGGAATTATCTGGTGTCGATAATGTCCAGTATCAGAAAGAAGAATCCTACGATGGAAAAGACCCCTATCTGTATGTTCAGCGTGATGAGGCTGATCTGGTCTTTGCCGGTCGCCAGGCCCCCAAGCTTTTCGGGGATCGTTTCATAGAGGAGATTCAGGAAAATGAGATTGATGATGATGAGCCAGAGAAGGACGGTTCCGATTATTGCAAACGCCCGGTCGGGACTGATCTGATACAGTTTGAGGGCGACAAATAGGGTTGTCACACCCAGTGCCGTGGCTATGGTGGCGATTGCCGGTGACCTGAGCACGACTCCCAGGATGATGATCCAGCCGATGCCGCCGATGGTGGCGCCGACGATTCCCCAGAATGCGCCTTTGCCCTGCGGATGTTTCATGTATCGCCGTCCTTTTCTGTGATTGTGTTTTCCTTT
>Ga0272441_10016895_pt1 | contig 10032 bp, 2 predicted proteins | sample SSMProp6N_FD_193582 | JGI IMG/M metagenome (GOLD analysis project Ga0272441, IMG submission 193582) | Marine sediment archaeal communities from Little Sippewissett salt marsh, Falmouth, MA, United States - SSM-Prop-6N | ecosystem: Environmental > Aquatic > Marine > Wetlands > Sediment ...
ACGCCCAGAAACTGAACGACACCGGCGACACGCCCGGCCGGGCCGAGTTCAACGCCATCACCATGGACGCCGACGCCCGCGTCGAACTGAAGAGCGAGACCGAGCAGGACGTCCTCGCCTCCTTCCTCCTAAGCGGCGACGCCGCCGTCTGGAACAACGACACCTACGTCCGGGCGTTCGTCGGCGACGTCGGCTTCGCCGACGGCGTGACCGAAGGCACCCTGTACGTCACGGGCACGGCCGTCAACCGCCTCGTCGGGACCGTCGACGCCACCGTCGAACTCGACGGGGCGCGCACCGTCCTCCAGGACGGCGTGAGCGTGCCCGGCTCGATCGTCGTGGACGACGGCACGGGCGTCCTCGACACCGACCTCGGCGCCGCCGACACGGCCAACATTACGGTCAACGACGGCGGCATCCTGAACATCAACGTGGACGCCGGCGGCGCGTTCGATCCCGCCAACCTCAGCCTCCAGGCGGGCGCCGGCCTCGGCCTGATGGTCGACCGCGACCTCTCCGACGCCGTCTGGGGCGGCGAGCAGGCCCACATCTACATCGCCAAGGAAGACTACGCCGGCACCCTGACCCTGAACGCCAACGACACGATGATCGGCTCCGACGAAACCGACCGCGCCAGCCTCGTCAACCCGCTGACGGGCGGCGCCACCCAGGTCACCTTTGCGGGCGGCGACAACCTGCTCACCCTGCCCGCCGGCACCGTCGACGAAGCCAGCCTCGGCGGCGGCAGCCCCGTCAGCGTGACCTACGACAAGGACGTCACCGTCGCCGGCGCCCAGACCTACCAGGGCATGACCCTCGTTGACGGCGGCCACGTGCGGGCCATGACGGCCGGCGCCCTCGGCACCGGCGACGTGGTTGCGGCCGGCGGCACCCTGGACCTGTACGCCGACCTCGGCCAGAACCTCGGGCTCGGCGGCGGCGGCATCTACGGCTCCGACGGCGCACGCCAGGTCACCGGCGCCCTTCAGGACCTCGGTGACGCCACCGCCGGCGGCATGACCCTCGGCGCCGAGGACAGCCTGACCTTCACCTCGGCCCTCCAGGTCAACGGGCCACGAACCATCAACGTCTCCGAAGGCACCGTCGCCTTCTCCGGCAACATCACGAGCGACACCGGCACCTGGACCGTCACCAAGGCCGGCACCGGCACGCTTCGCCTGGACGGCAACGCCTCCGGCATCAACCTCGAGGCCGGCGCCAGCCCCGGCGGCCTGACGCTCGTCGGCACCGGCGGCACCCCGCCCGCCAGCGTCACCATCAACGCGCTCACGGCCTACGGCGTGGAGCAGGTGAACCACGGTTACGGCGAGGTGGACACGACGGCCTCGGAAGGCGTCCTCGCCATCGGCGCCGACACCAATGCCGCGCTCACCATGAACAACGCCGACCTCAGCCTCGGTGCGGCTAACGACGCCACCTACTCCGGGGCCCTGACGCCTAACGGCACGGCCTATCAGTTGGGCGGCGGCGGCGCCACGCTCACGGTGGCGGCCGGCAGCCTGACCGATCAGGGCAGCGCCACCGACCTCCAGATCGGCCGGGACCTGCTCAACACGTACGTTCCGGGCCTCATCGCCGCCGTCTACGAGGGGCTCGGCTCCGGCGTCGACTTCCCCGGCTGGGCCGCCATCGACGCCGCGACCGCCGACTTGACGTTCGTCGACAGCGACGGCATCAACGACGACAGTTACTCCGACATCACCGGCGCCAACGAGGACAACTACACCATGGCGTGGACCGGCTTCATCGAGGTCCACGAGACCGGCACCACCACATACGTTTTCAACGGCAACAGCGACGACCAGGGCACCATCGAGGTGTTCGACCCGAGCGCCGGCGGCGGCGCGGGCGACTGGGTCCAGGTGGCCGATACTCGCGACCCCGACAAGTTCGACGGCTCCGTCGACCTCGACCCCGGCCTGTACGCCTTCCGCGCCGGCTACCGTGAGAACGCGGGCGAAGATTCCATGACCGCCCGCTGGGACGCCGGCCTCGGCGGCGATTTCCAGGTCATCGACGGCGCCAGCGACGCCGACGCCCTCGCCAATTTCCTGATCCAACTCGCCGACTATCCCGGCACCATCATCGACCAGGAAGGCATGGTCGTGCTCCAGGGCGCCGACGCGACGGCCAGCGTGTCGGGCGACGTTGACATCCGCATGGCCGCCGGCATCGAGGCAGCGAGCGGTACGGACGATCCGTTCTCCGCCCTCGACGACGCCGACAGCATCACCATCCACGAGGACGGCTCGCTCGACATCGGCGACGCCGACCTGTCCACCGCCATCGCGCAAACCGCCCTCGGCAACATGACCGTGGCCGGCGGCGTCACCCGTAACGGCGGCACGATCACCCAGGACGACATCGACGTCTTTTCCTTCGACGTCGCCCAGAATGATTGGGACGTCGACGCCGTGGTCGGTGGCGGCGGCGGCGGCGCGGTCACCTCGCTCGCCGACGCCAACGTCGGCAGCCTCCGCAAGGTCGGCAGCAACACCCTGCACCTGACCGGGGGCGGACAGAACATCACCAACCTCTATGTGGCCGGCGGCCTCGTCCAGGCAGACGACCAGTACGCCATGGGCGACCCCTTCGACATCGTCGTCAGCAACGACGCCGAACTCAAGATCCTGGCCGACAACACCGACCTCCGCTCCAACATCACGCTCAGCGACCAGGCCGTCCTGGACCTCCAGGGCCACACCTACACGCCCACCGCACTGATGCTCGGTAACGGCGCCGAGGCGCTGCTCACCGGCGGTGCGAACACCGTCCTCGACCTCGACGCCACGGCCGCCGCCGTCGGCGTCCCGGTGGACGGCACGGGCGGGGCCCTCACCCTCGACACCAACACCACGCTGAAGGCCTTCCTGGGTGGCCCGAACAACTTCCATCTCCGCGCCGGCGCCACGCTCCAGTTCACGGACGTGGCCTCGGCGGCCACGAACGGGCTCGGCTCGATGCAGCCCGGCTCGCTCGTCAGCCTGGCCGACGGCGGCCTGAGCGCCACCGTCAACGGCGGCGGCCTGACCTTCGACGTCGATCCGGACGCCGGCCCCGCCGGATGGTCCAGCGCCGGCCAACCGTACACGATTACGGTGGGCGACGGATCCACCCTGACCCTGAGCAGCGTCCTCGCCTCGGCCGTCACCACCGATGCGGGGGGCATCGCGCACCGGCCGGTGGCCCACGTCGAGAAGACGGGCACGGGCACGCTCGCCCTCAGCGGCAACAGCTACAACGCCACCGCGGCCGGCGACGCCCGCACGTTCTCCTGGAACGTGGCTGCCGGCACGCTCGACGCCACCGGCAACGCCGGCGCCCTCGGGGCCGACGGCTACGCCTGGGTGTTCAACGACAAGCGTCCGTCGGCGGCCGGTCAGCACCTGGAGCGCATCGAGGTCCAAGGCGGCGCCACCCTGGCCTGGACGGGGACGCACGGCTGCCTGCCCGCCTCGCTGTACGGCGGCCTGCCGGCCGGCGAGGGCGACGGCTTCGATGCCGATGAACTTCTCCTGTACGACAACGCCACCCTCCAGGGCGTGAACCTCGCCCTCGGCTTCTACCAGGAGTACACCGATCCCGGCACGGGCGACCCCGTCATCGACCCCTATCCGCTGTACCCGGCGGTCGTGACGAGCAGCCCGACCACCATCCACCTCGCCGGTCAGATCGACCTCCGCAGCGGTCTCCAACTGACCGACACCGGCCCGCTGACCGTGAACGTCAACGGCGACGTCGGCTTCGGCGGCACCCCGCTCATCGACCGGGCCAACGGCGCGGGCGACAGCCTCACCGTCGACGTGATCGACACCCTGAACGTCCAGAGCGGCACGGCGGGCATCTATCGCTCGCACCTCAACATGAACACCACCCAGGTGGACGCCGGCACCACGCTCGCCATCGACCCGGCCGGCGCCTCCGGCGCCCCCGTCGAGTACGCCGGCACCATCACCAACGACGGCACCGTCACCACCCTCAACGGCGACGTCACCCTCACCGGCGCCCTCGAGAACAACAGCACCGCCACGTTCAACGGCACGAACGTCGTCCTCGGGGGTGACGTGACGAACAACGGCAACCTGACGTTCGGGGCCGACACCGGCCACGTGACGGCGGCGACGTTCAACTCGAACGGTTCGGTGCGGGCGGCGCGCGGCACGACGACGGTGGATGCGAAGATCGTCAGCCCCGAGCCGGATCCGGGCGCCGTCACCGCCCCCGTGGCCGGCCTCCTGACATACTACTCCTTCAACGACACGGCAGCCGACACGGCGGGCGGCCACAACCTCGCCCTCCTCGGCGCCGCCACGTATGACGGCGCCGGCCACGTCGGCAGCGCCCTCTCCCTGGACGGCACCCCCGACACCTACGCCGAGGACGACGACGGCGAGGACTACATCAACGGCCTGTCAGGCTTCAGCATCGCCATGTGGATCAAGTCGGACCAGATCAACACCGACGCCGGCATGTTCATCGCCCACGAGCCAAGCGGACAGGACCGCTTCCTCACCATCCGCTACGACTCCGCCGGCGCCAGCGGTGGCGGCGACGACGTCATCAAGGGTGGCTTCTCCTCCACCGACCCCGACACAGAGACCCAGTTCGAGTCCGCCGCCGGCGTCCAGACCACCGCCTGGCAGCACCTCGTCATGACGTGGGGCAGCCTCGACCCGAACCTCGACGGCGACACCTCGGACGCCGTCGGCGACGGCATCCTTCGCCTCTACATCGACGGCACGGAGACCGCGTACACGTGGACCGAAGGGACTGGACGCGGCGGAGTTGTCACCGACTGCACCACCGTCCTGGTCGGCAACGGCGGCAAGGGCAACGAGGGGCACGCCTGGGACGGCCTCATCGACGAAACCTACATCTACGACCGGCCGCTGTCCGAAGCCGAAGTCGGCCTCGTCATGGACGCCACCGGCCTCATTCCCGCCGGCATCACTGTCCAGGAGGATGCGCATCTCATCCTCAACGGCGGATTCACCAACCAGGGAGTGGTCAGCGTGGCCTCCGGCGGCACGCTCGAAACCAATGCCGACGCCGACACGCTTGCCATCGATAACGCCGGCACCGTCGCCGTCGGCGACGCCGCCACGCTGGCCGTCGACTCGGCCCTCGTGCAGTACAACCCGACCACGCAAGCCCTGGACGGCGGCACGTGGCTGATCAAGGGCACGCTCCAGCCCCCGGCCGGCACCGAGATCTACGTCCTCGATGCGGACGCCGACGTCACCCTCGACGGTGCGGCCGCTACGTTCGCCGGCCTCGAATACGTCGAGACCAACAACGGCGCCCTCCAGACCCGTGGCGACCAGGCGTTCACCACTGACGGCAACCTCGGCAACTACGGCACCCTCGACATCGGCGCAGGCAGCAGCGTGACCGTCACCGGCGAGTTCTACGCCTCGGCCGGCTCGACCAACACCGTTGAGGGCGAACTCGCCCTCGGCGACGGGTACCACGCCACCGACGGGGCGATCAACGGCAACACCGTCGGCACCCTGTCGGTCGGCGACGCCATCTTCGACGTCGACGCCGGCGGTCTCCACGACCTCGCCCAGATCAACCTCGCCAGCGGCGCCGAACTCAACATCAACACGCCCAGCAGCGGCATCGGCCTCATCCAGGGCAGCAGCGGCACAGTCAACGTCAACGCCGCCATGGACGTCGGCTCGTTCAGCACCCTCGACGAGGTCGCCGTCAGCGACGGCAACACCCTCACCATGACCACCGAGGCCGACAACTCCACCAAGGCCGTCACCCTGACCGGCAGCGGCACCCTGAACCTGCACGAGGCCAACCTGATCGTCGACTACGACGACCCCGACAACCCGATCGATGCGATCGCCGCCGCCGTCAAGAGTGCCTGGAACAGCGGCACCTGGGACGGCCCCGGCATCACCTGCAACGGCGACACCGGCACCAATGCCCTCGGCGTGGCCGACAACGCCGACCCCGACTTCGCCCAGCGGGCGTACCTCGAAGATCCCGCCGTGGCCGTCGACGCCGACAGCGTCCTGGTCCGCTACACGCTCTACGGCAACGCGAACCTGGACGACCGCGTGGACGCGGCGGACCTGAGCAAACTGCTCGGCAACTTCGGCACCATCGAGGCCAACCCGGACGACATCATGGCGTGGTACCTCGGCAACTTCAACTACGACGACCGCGTCGACGCGGCCGACCTGAGCAAACTGCTCGGCAACTTCGGCACCATCGAGACGGGCGGCACGGGTGAACCGCCGGCCGGCCTCGGTGGCGGCATGGCGGCCACGCCCGAACCGGCGACGCTGGCCCTGCTGGCCCTCGGCGCCGCGGCCTCCCTGGCTCGCCGCCGTCGTCGCTAAACCGACTCCCGGGCCGACGCACGGCCCGGCGCCAACCCAACACGAAGAGGCCGCTCCGCCCGGAGCGGCCTCTTCTCTTTGCGCGCCGAACGGGCCGAGGACTGCGGAAGGGGCACAGCGGGCCTGAACCGCCGGACGGGGCGAAAACCGGCCTTGCGGGAGACCCGCGGAGGAAGGTGGCGCGCCTGCCAGGATTTGAACCTGGAACCTACGGCTTAGAAGGCCGTTGCTCTATCCAGTTGAGCTACAGGCGCGACCGGACGACCGGACGGCGGGCCGGTGCCCCGCCGCCGCGACACCACTATAATCGCCCATACGGGAATCGGTCAAGGCCCGGCCGGGCCTTGAGACCGTCTCCAGGTGGCCGATGGGGCCGCATTGTGACACATGGCGGCCGTCAGAACGGCTTACTGGACCACCGGCGGAGGTAGATCTGGTCCACGGCCGCACGGTCCGAAAGCGAGAGCAGGTACATCACCGCCTGCGCCACGTCGTCGGGGGCGAGGAGGATGGCCGGATCGAGGTCCGGCCGCGCCTGCCGCACCAGGTCGGTATCCACGCCGCCCGGCAGGATCGCGCTGACGCGGATGCCCTGCGGCTGGGCCTCGACGGCCAGCGACTTCGTCAGCCCCATCACGGCGTGCTTGGTGGCCGTGTACGCCGCCTGGTTCGGGTACCCTTTGAAACCCACGACGCTGGAGATGTTGACGATCGTGCCGCGGCCGGCCGGCGCCATCATCCGCACGGCCTCCTGGCAGCACAAGAACGTGCCCCGCAGGTTCACCGCGATGACCTGGTCGAGGTCCTCGACGGGGAAGTCCGCCACGGGCCCGTACCGGCCGACGCCGGCGTTGTTGACGAGGACGTCGAGTCGGCCCCATCGGTCGGCTGCGGCCGCAAACAGGGCCCGCAGGGACGCCTCGTCCGCAAGGTCCGTCGGGACGGCGAGGGCCTGACCGCCGGCGCGGGCGATCTCGTCGGCGACGGCCTGGATTTCGGTCTCCGTCCGTGCGGCCACAGCGACCCGCGCGCCCGCGTCCGCCACGGCCCGGGCGATGGCCCGGCCGATGCCGCGCCCGGCGCCCGTCACGATGGCCACCTGGTCCGAAAGGTCCGGCTGCACGTCGGTCTCCTTTCTGAAGAGGTGATCGGATACGGAGGACGATGCGGAGGGCCTGCCGGCACCGGTCCTGCCGCTCTGAGGAGGGTACCGTCTGCGGGCAGGTGGAGCAACCGTATTCGGCCGGCGTCCCGTCGATACCGCAAGCGTCAGCCGGTCGTCTCGGCCGCCGAGCGGTCCGGCACGAAGACGGAGACGGCGGTGCCTTTGCCGGGCTCGCTCTGGAGCGACACCCTGCCGCCGAGCCGTTCGACGGCGTGCTTGACGATGGCCAGGCCGAGCCCGGTGCCCCGGGCCCTCGTGTCGCCGCTACGGGAGACGTCGGACTGGTAAAAGCGTTCGAAGATACGGCTCTGCTCGCCCCGCGGAATGCCGCAACCGGTGTCGGCCACGCGGAAGAGCACGCCGCCATCCTCGCAGTCGGCCGACAGGATCACGCGGCCGCCGGCGTCGGTGAACTTGATGGCGTTGTCGAGAAGGTTCTGAAGGATCAGTTTCGTGAGCCTGCGGTCGGCGACGAACGTGCGGTCGGGTTCGTCGGTCGTGGCCTGGAGCGTGACGCCCTTGGAGGCGGCCGCGTCGGCGAAGTGACTCTGGACCCACTGGCAGAGCGCACCGAGGCCGATGTCGTCCTTCCGCCCGCCGCGTTTGGCGGTCTCGACCGCATGGAGGTCCAGCAGGTCGAGTGTCAGGCTCTCCAGGCGTTCGACGTTCCGCCGGAGGATGGCGAGCCTCCGCTCCAGGGCCTCGGCATCCACGGTCCCGCCCGCGGCCTGCTCTTCTTCGACGGCCTCGACGGCGGCCCGGAGGGTGGCCAGCGGCGTCCGCAACTCGTGCGACGCGTTGGCGACGAACTCGGTCTTCATGGCGGCCGTCCGGACCAGGTCCGTTACGTCCCGGACGACGACGAGGCAGCCGACGTCGCCGGCCGGCGTGGGGGCCAGGGGCGAAACATGGACGTCCAGGTGCCGGCGCTTGTGACCGATGTCGGCCTCCACCTCGCAGCGGGTGACGCTGCCGGTCTCGGCGGCCTCGTTATAGGCGTCAACGATGTCGGCGACGCGCACGACGTTCTGGATGTGGGCGCCGATGACCTTCTCGCCTTCGCGGGCAAGGAGGTCGCGGGCGGCACGGTTCATCAGGACGATGCGGCCGGCATCGTCGGTCGCGGTCACCCCCTCCCTCAGGTTGGCGACGACCTGTTCCAGGTTGGCCCGCTGGGCGGAAACGGTCGCGATCTGATGGGCCAGGCTGTCGCGCATGGCGTTGAGGGCGGCGCCGAGTTGGGCGAGTTCGGTCGACCCGCCGACGGTGGCCCGCCCGGAGAGGTCGCCGGAGGCAATCTGCCTGGCCGCCCGCGTGATCTCCCGCAGGGGCCGGTACCAGAGCCAGTTGATGAGGACGCCGATGAGCGCGAACGCCACAATCGCCACCAGCGAGCCCCACAGGATCCCCTCGCGGAGAACGGCCCGGCTCTCCAGGATCGCAAGGACGGGGGTGGCCACGCGGGCCACGCCCACGACCTCGCCCTCGTGATGAATCGGCCGGGCCACGTATCGGAATCGGGTGGCGAGGGTCTCGCTCCGGCGGACGTCGCTGCCGGCCCGGCCGGCAAGGGCGGCCAGCACCTCCGGACGGTCGTCGGTCCGGTGGTTCGCCATGCGGTCGGGATTGCCCTGGCTGTCGCCGAGGACGCGGCCGTCGCGGGCGATGATCGTGAGCCGGGCGGAGACGGCGTGCTCGACGGTCGGCGCCGCCGGGGCGATCGCCTGGTCCCCCGTCTGGAGAAAGTCCTTGCACAGGCCGTCCACCTTCGGCTGGGAAAGCGGCCAGAGATCTTCCAGGTACTGTGCGGCGACGAGGCAGAGGTTGTCCTGGTAGGCGTTGCTGAGGCGGCGGTGCTGGGTGTTGACGGCCCGGTACGACACCACCGCCGCCACCACGACGGCGACGACGACGATGACGAGGTTGCCGACGAACAGTCGAACGAAGAAACTATGTCTCTTCATGAGTCTCGGCGTCCTCGACCGCCATCCGGTACCCCACGCCCCGGACGGTCTGGATGCAGGAGCGCGCCTCGCCGAGTTTCCGGCGAAGAGCCGTCAGATGCACGTCGATCGTTCGGTCCGTGACGATGGCGTTGATGCCCATCGCCTGGTCGATGAGTTGGTTGCGGGTCAGGACGCGGCCGCGGGCGGCCACGAGGGCCACCAGGAGGCGGAACTCCGTCAGCGTCAGGCTGACCGTCTCGCCGTCCACCTCGACGACGTGGCGGTCCGGGTCGATCGTGATCGACCCAACGGTGAGGGGGCCCTTGCCCCCCTCGGCGGCACCGGCGGCGCGGCGAAGGACGGCCCCGACGCGCGCCACGAGGACCGACATGCTGAACGGTTTCGTCACGTAGTCGTCGGCGCCCAGTTGGAGACCGACGACGACGTCGCTGTCCTCGCCCTTGGCGGTCATCATGATGATGGGGACGGCCGCGGTGCGCGGGTCCTGCCGCATCTCCGTCACCAGGTCCGTGCCGGAGAGGCG
>Ga0272441_10016897_pt1 | contig 10032 bp, 6 predicted proteins | sample SSMProp6N_FD_193582 | JGI IMG/M metagenome (GOLD analysis project Ga0272441, IMG submission 193582) | Marine sediment archaeal communities from Little Sippewissett salt marsh, Falmouth, MA, United States - SSM-Prop-6N | ecosystem: Environmental > Aquatic > Marine > Wetlands > Sediment ...
TTAGAGCCTGCCGAGCCAGAACCTCTACATCGCATCTCTGTGATGCAAGTTCTGGTGATGAATCAGGAAGCTCCGCCCTTTAGGGCGGGGTAGTTCACATATTGTCTCAAAAAGGTGGCCTTCTTCTTTGCCCCCTGAAGACGAAGACGAAGACGAAAGAGAGTGCGACCAAAGATGCAAGAGCCGATTGAAAACTCGTTGCTTCTGAGACATTAGTATCTTCTTTTGACTCTGCAGGAAGGATGAGGATCGTGCCATTGGCAACTTTCCACCTGCCATTCTCTATGGGTATGATCTCTATCTTGGCAGGACCTTCGGTCTCGTTGGCTTTGAAGCTGATTGTGGCAAGGGAACAGTTCCCTGGTATGATAAAACTGGCACGTCCATTTATCTTGTCAAGATCATTTGCTTCGACTTTTGCATCTGAGAGAACGGCACACCCTGTCGCGTTTTCCAGTTCTAGGACGTTTGGATCATATAGAAGATCTATCCGCGTATCGTTCTTGGATCGATCGATCTCCAAAGGCACGGTGACGATTTTTCCAGTCTCAACTGAACCGGACCTTATCGCAACTGATCGCCTCTTTGTCTCTGAGACGTTGAAGTAAAACTCAGTTGCCCAAAGAGCGTCCATCGAATTTTCGACTCTGACCCTTAGCTCGTACCTTCCAGGTGGCGCATCGACCTTGACCAGATGCGGCTCAAGAGACGTGAGTGAGTGCCAGAGGGTATGATTCGCGTTGCTTAAGGTCGGCATTCCGTCAACGAACTCGTAAAACTTGATCTTGCTGATCCCCTGCTCCACTTTGAGGAAATCCGTCCTCAAAGACACGTCTCTGAGCATGTTCTCGTAGCTCACTTGTGGACTCGATCTCTCGTATTCAGACTGTGATATGTAATAGACAACGTTCCCTGCACCCTGGATCAGGCCGATCTTTCCGGATTCATCGAACTTCACGGCAACGTCTACAGGACTGCTGGACTCGTTTCGATAGAACAATCCTCCCGTGATTTGGGATGGTGGCAGAAGAGTCCCATCATCACTGAACGCCATCATGGTTGGGTCCCACTGCCAAAAATAGAACCACTGGTCCCATGACCCCGCCCCACCTTCGACCAGATCTGCCATTGCCATCCTCTTTCCTCCAGAATTGACGATCTCGGCGGTGACGCTATTGAGATCTCCTGCGAGGACCGCCATGCTGAAGTTTGCGGGACGGTCGAGTGTGACGTTCTCTCTTGGAAGGCTCACGCTCACGATCTCCGGCGGCGGGATCACGTATTCCTTCGTGTAAAGCCTGTAACGGAGCGTGTCGTTATCTGCAACGGCTATGTTCATCCCAGGCCAGAGCGTTACGTCGGTATCACGCTTGAGATCGATGGGTTCGGTGTTGATCATGAATATGAATATTGGATTTACGGCGAGGACTGTGACCTCTCCAAAATCGCTGCCTGACTCGATCGGGAGGTACTGGCGATCTGAAACCTGGAACAGGCCGTCTATCTCCACGAATTTATCATCTTTGTCGATAAAGATCTTTGCAAAATGTACCAGGATGATAGGAAGATCATCTACATCGCCCACATCTCTTTCGTAAACGTAGGTTGTATTCGATCTCACCACTGCGCTATCTACTAACACACCATCCCTGAAAAGCTCGATGAGGGCTCTATCTTCTTCGGCGTCTTCCTTCACCAGATCGCGGATATAAAGCTGGTAACCCTCATTTAAGGTGTAAGCGGTCCCCGCATGGGCTTTGTATACTGAATTTGTATCTATGAGTGCTTGACCTACCTGCTCATGTGTTAACATGTTGACAGGGTCGATTTCAGGGTTGGTTTCGTCCAGGTATCCCACAAACCACAGCTGTCCAAAGAGGCAGACGACTACGTACTGACCCCAATCTTTGAATTCGAACTCAATTGGCTCTGGAAAGGCTGTGTATTGGAGGCCATCCAACAGACGACCATGGCTGTCCAGGCGAGTGGGCATTATTCTTCGGCCTTCAGTTTTGGAGATTATTAGTGACTCAGAACCAATCTGGTTTTCATCATCAAAATAGAAACCCGTGAAGTTGTTGTAGTTCCATCGAGCTTGTGCATTGCCGATAGATCCATCTCCATTAAAAACAGTCACTAAAGATTCTTCCGTGTACACAGGGCCGTTTATGTCGTAGACGCCATAACTCGATATCAGGCCTATAGGATAATATATCAGAGAGGGGTCATCCCATGTTTTTAGCAGCAGTCCCCCAATTAGGGGCACTTCGCTGTTTCTGTTCAGGTTCAGATCCTCGTGATTTTCAAGTTCGATTCTCCTCTTCGATATGTCCGAGACGATCATAGGTCCCAAAAGGTCCCCCACCTCTAGCTTGATAGGAGCCGGATCTCTGACCTGAAAAACTCCATCGACGTCCACGATACCGCAATCATTGTCGTTACAGTCAGCCCCTAAGAATATGTTTGATATGTGAACGAAGATGACCGGAAAGTCGTCGCCCACCCTGTAGACGTAGGTGTCACCTGCCTTGACCACCGCATCGTCTAGAGTCTTTTCGTTCTTCTGGAGGATGAGGTAAGCTTCATTACCCTTGGTGGCGACCCCCGCAACTTTGAGGACGTAACCATCCTGGAGGGAAAGAGGCGTTTTCAGATCGAGCACGTGAATCTCGTCGTCGTCGATGAGCACATCTCTTAGCTCACCATCTTCAAGACTCGATACCTCTTTGGTAAAGCCGTTCTTCAGATAGCCTGCAAGGTAACGCGTCCCCAGAAAGGCCACCGCTTGATAACGTCCCCATTTCCCAAAATTGAACTCCTCGGTCCAGATCTCGCTAGAATAGACGAGGTTGCCATCACCCACATGTCTCCCGCTGACTTCGACTTCGAGCTTCTCTTTGCCCGCGTCTTCGTCCATATCGTAGTAAAACCAGCTGAAGCTCTCGGCGTTCCAGGTTCCGTCACCGCCACTTGGCTGGCCCCTCAGCTGAATTTGGGGAACTTGGCCTGCCGCAAGAGATGCTACGCATATCGCTAGCAAACAGAGGATAGACCCCCACCACCTCAAAGTTTTGCCTTTATGTGCTAATCCAGTTGCCCCCAATGATACGAGTCGTTGTGGTTTGTCATGCTCGCCTTTAGTTGACCTGCTAGGATACCGTTCCAGGATAACTTTTTTGGATAACCTGTATATCTCATGGCGTGATTTAAGGCGACTCGGTGCTAATTCATGTTCCTGGTTAAGCATGTTGCGATATGTGGGTTGGGGATTGACCCACCTTGTTCTGATTCCGAGAGTCTGATTTTGGGGCGCAGAAAGGCCAGCAAAATATCTTGGATAACTTGCCCTCTGTTCTCTGTTGGGTTAAAGCGAAAGGAGCGACTTTTGATATGACCAGAGATATCCCCCGAATACTCCTCGCTGGGGACAGAAGTTCTAGCGGCAAGACCACCATCGTTGCAGGTCTCCTATCTGCTCTTCGCAACAAAGATCTTAACGTTCAATCTTACAAAGTGGCGCTAGACTATATCGATCCTAGCTATCACACCTGGATAACTGGCAGGTGGTGCCGCAACTTGGACGGTCACTTGATGCCAGAAAGAATCGTTCGAGAAGTTTACGACCACGCCGCAAAAGGGGCCGATATCGCCGTGATCGAGGGGGTACGCGGCCTTTACGAAGGTTACGAGGGTGATCGCGGAAGCACCGCCCAGATAGCAAAGATGCTGAAAGCCCCGACCATCCTGGTGGTGGATGCAAGGAGCATCACAAGGAGCGCCGCCGCCTTAGTCAAAGGTTACATGGACTTCGATCCTTCTGTGGACATAAGAGGCGTGATCCTGAACAAGATCGGGGGCGAAAGGCACGCGCAAAAGACAATCTCGGCCATAAGGGATCATGTCGGGGTCGAAGTGGTGGGAGTGATTCCTCGCGAGGAGGAGATGCATCTGTCCATGCGCCATCTTGGTCTCGTTCCCATGGTAGAAGGGGCGCGAAGGCATGAGGGGTTCATGGAGCGGTTGGATCGGATTCGTAATGTGGTGGAAGAAGGTCTCGACATAGACCGGATAAGGGAGATCGCATCCGAGGCCGAACCGTTGGAGGCGCCGGAACCTGATCTATACAGGCCAACACGAGAAGGCGAGGGAATTCGGGTAGGAGTTGCAATCGATGAAGCCTTCAACTTCTATTATCGGGACAACATCGAGTTGATCGAGCTTACTGGAGCCGAAGTGGTCCCGACAAGCCCGATACACGATTCTTCCTTGCCAGAGATAGATGGGCTCTACATAGGCGGAGGTTATCCAGAACTGTACGCAGAAGAGCTATCGAATAATGATGGCATGATCGATTCCATAAGGGCAGCTCAGGAGCGAGGCATGCCCATCTTTGGAGAGTGTGGAGGGCTTATGTACCTCTCCCGAGAGATAGAGTACGATGGAAAGTCTCATCCCATGGTGGGTCTCGTCCCGGGAAGGAGCAGGATGGGTGGTCGGAGAATCGTGAGCTACACCGAGGGGGTATTTTCCCGAGAAAATCCTCTGGGCCCAGTGGGAACCTCTTTTTTGGGACATGAGTTTCACCACTCAGAAATGATCATGGAAGAAGATGTGGAGTACGCAATCCGGCTTCAGAGAGGGACCGGGATCGAGAAGGGGTTTGATGGAGTCATCAATGGCAACATGCTGGCATCTTACGCCCATTTCCATGCCGCGTCCTATCGTGAGTTTCCAAGGCATTTCATCAAGATCGCGAAGGATGAAAAAGGTGTCTTGAGCGAGAAATAGATTAATAAATTAGAATTCATTAACAGGATCGATTAGCAGTGTATGATCAATACAGTTGGATGTATGGTGGTGAGTTAAATGGTAAAGATGCCCCCCGAAGTTCGTGAAACTCTTGAAAAGCAGTGGCCTTACCCAATGGCGACGGCCAGCGCTGAAGGAAAGCCCAACGTGATTTACATAGGTATCTTGAAGATTCTGGATGATGAGACGCTAATCATCGCGGATAACTTCTTCAACAAGACCGCGGCCAATCTGGCCGAAAATCCGTGGGTTTCGATCGTTTGCTGGACGCCTGATCCGAGAAGGTCTTACCAGATCAAAGGAAGGGTGACTTTCCAGGACGAGGGCGATTTGTTCGAAGAGATAGAAGAGAGTGTACACAAGAGACGTTCTGAGATAAACGTTCGTAGAGCCGTGGTCATGAAGATAGAGGAGATTTACGAGGCGAATTCTGGACCTAACGCTGGCGAAAGGATTGCTTGATCTGGTGGCAAAGGGGTTTGGCCAAACGGCAAAATCCTGATGTTATCCGCGTTGAATCTTCGTTTCGTCTCTTTTTTTCCATTTTCATCTATCCTGCCCCCTATTTGGGTGGAGAGAATCATCTTTCTTTCGCGAACCCCGCACTCACAAGGTCGGTTAAAGGACCAAAGATGGCGGTTTTGGGTGGAAATGGTTGGATTTTGTGTTGATCCAACGCAAGTGATAAATAAATTGTTACACAGTTTCTATAACGGTGATTTAAATGGTTAAAATGCCTGCGGATGTGAGGGAAACTCTGGAAAAGCAAAAACCTGCACCAATCGCGACGGCAGATGCCGATGGAACTCCCAACGTGGTTTACGTCGGGTTCTTGAAGGTGTTGGATGACGAGACCATAATGATCGCGGATAACTTCTTCTACAAGACTGCGGCCAACCTGGAGGCGAATCCCAAGATATCTATTCTCTGTTACGATACTGAGACGAGCAAGTCTTTCCAGGTCAAGGGGCGGACTGAGGTTTACAAGGAAGGTCCAAATTATGACGAGATGACAAAATGGGTTTTGGGCGTCAACAACAAGCTTCCTGCAAAGTCAGCCGTCATAGTGAAGGTGGAAGCGGTCTACAACGCCATGTGGGGACCTGCTGCAGGAAAGAAGGTCGTCTAAACTCGATCTATTGCCCAAGATGGATACAAATGCCTCAAGTCGACTGACACGCCTGAAGGCGCGAGCTTCGATACCTTTTGGCGCACGTTGATATTCAGCTCGGCAATCTAACTCAAATATTTTTTATCGTTTGACTCTTTTTAGTGCTGGCAGATCCTTAAAGACCGTGCCATTCTTGCCAGAAGATGCAGCGTTTCTGAGTTCTCGTCGTATTAGCGCAGCCCCTGGGCGTTCCTGACCTTCTGGAGATCGTTAGGTCCGTGGGCTCTTTTTGACGGCCTTTCCGCGGTCAAGGCCCTGGCTTGCATTCATGTCCTCGTATTATCAACGCTGGTCGCAGGACTCGGACCAATGCTTCAAGATACGAGGTTTCAGATAGGGCAGCATTTCTGGATCGGTTTGGTAAATTCCTTGCTTGAGGGTGGTGAAAGAGATGTACCTGCAAATCTCACTCAAAGGAGACGAAGCTTGCGAGAAAGCGGGTCGGTTCACCTCGATCATTACCCTCTCTCGGCGCTCTTCTGGGGCAACCAGGTAGAGAGGGATTTGCAGGTTTGGGAGCGCATGTGTCAGATCTGACATTCGGAGCAGGCCCGAATAAATTGACGTAGTGCTCTCGATCTCGAAGGCGGCAACGATCGCGTTTCTTTTGAGCCAGAGGACGTCTATAAGCTCGATCTTCTTAACCATTTCAGGATCTAAATATATGGGGAGTTCGCCTTTCAACCTCGGTATCTCTGTGAATTTGTGGCCGTTCACAGATTTGTTTCGATCGTTTCTGGCCACCCAGATATCAAGACCCATGTCGCTCCCGAGCTTGAGCAAAAGCCACTGGATTTCATCGTGGGTAGTTGGCCCTTTCGGATCTACTGGGCTTTTCTCTTTGATCGTCATGTCCTTTTTGGGTACCTTCACATTGTTGTCAGGATTTTTGATTTCGACATTTGTATTTGTGACAGGACTGGAGGTTGGCGTTTGACGACTTGCGTGATCCTTCACTAATTTCTCTAGAATATCACCGTCACGCTTTGATAAAACTCTTGGACTCCTCAGACATGCTGAAATACATTGTCCTTCGCTCAGTTCTTTACCATTTTTATTCATAATGTTCCATTTCACGGGTTTGCCCTGCATTTCCAATTTTGATAAAAGATCTCTGTCTAGAACAAGTGGATCCTTCCTGATATCAAATGATCTTTCAGGGTCACCAATCAGCAACACATCAACGCTCACATATATTGTCCCAGATTCGTAAGCGTCTTTAACTTCGATATCAAATTGCTTGTCTTTTGAATCGTAATCACTCCATCCAGGGTAGTTTTCTGGATGTAAATGGTGATTTTGATATTTCGCCCTCATGTCTTCGTCAAGTCTCCAGATAGCCGCAGGTGCAAAATCTTTAATATAATACATTGTGGTTATACATCTTTCTGTATGAAAAAATATACGACTTCCGACGTTCACATTATTCCAAACGAATTGCGAAAAATGACTACCTTCACCATACGTAAATTCTTCGATCATGGGGTCCGGATGAAAGACACCATAACGCTTCTTGAACTTTTCTGGCGTTATATATCTATACAGTAGGTCGCGTCCATTTTCAATAAGTGCCATCACCAATATTATCAACTCCGTTTAACATGTTGGTCATCTGGTCATCCTTTGTTATCCGCCGATTTCCCGAGTAAACATATTCCAAAACAATTCACACTTAAGCCGATCACGAATCGAAGTTTACACGCTCGAATCGAAGTTTACACGCTATTTCTAAAGATGTTAGCTATTTCACTTCGCAGTCGAGGTACAATCGTAACCAGAATAACACAGTAATCTCCATCAATTCAAGTTTAGATCAACCTATATAAAAATAACATGCAGGCATTCGCTTAAATCGCCAGACATAAATTTATACAGATTCACATTAAGCTGGTGTGGCAACACCAGATGAACCTCTTAGGAACAAATGGAAGTCCACGAGGCGATGTGGCGGATATCCAATAAGCCTCGTCGAGGGGCTCAAGGACGTTTGGACACACGAACACGAACACTGGATCCAGAGAGTTAGGCAGGAGAGCCGAAAAGCTGATTCGAGTCAATCGAAAGACTCCCGGATCGAGACCTTTGGCCTCGTCGAGGTGACTTTGCCCCCCGATCTCAAGAATCTGATCTCGAAGCTCACCTAATCCATCTCTTCTACAACACCCATCCTTTCTGCCACCTTCCTTCCGACCTCTTTTGGATCTGCCAAAATTCGAGCAACGCCAGACTCGATCGCGGCTCTTGCCACTGCCTCTGCCACGTTTGGAACTACGCGCCGATCGAAGGGGGAAGGTATGACGCATTCTTCTGATATGGGATCTGCAAGCTTGGCGATCGCCCGGGCCGCAGCCATCTTCATCTCCTCGTTTATGTCGCTGGCCCGAACATCGAGAGCACCTCTGAAGATTCCTGGAAACCCTAAGACATTGTTCACCTGGTTTGGATAATCCGACCTACCTGTGGCAATCACCCTTGAACCCGCCGCTTTTGCAAGGTCTGGCATGATCTCAGGAACTGGGTTTGCCATGGCAAAGACTATCGGGTCAGAGGCCATGCTCCGGATCATATCTTCGGTCACAATCCCCGGAGCCGAAACCCCGATGAAGACGTCTGCGCCTTCAATCGCGTCGGCCAAAGAGCCTTTCTTGCCTGAAGGATTGGTGATCTTCGCAATCTCTTTCTTGGAAGGGTTCAGGTCGCCTCTTTCTTCTTCGATTATGCCTTTGCTGTCGCAAAGCACGATATCTTTGGCGCCAAAACTCATCAGGAACTTGGCGACGGCAACTCCCGCGGCACCTGCCCCGCACATCGCAACTTCGATCTCGTCGAATTTCTTACCCACGACCTTGAGAGCGTTGATCAGAGCCGCCCCCGTCACAACGGCAGTTCCGTGCTGATCGTCGTGGAAGACCGGAATTTCCAGCCCGTCTTTGAGCCGATCTTCGATCTCGAAACAGCGAGGCGCGCTTATGTCCTCTAAGTTTATGCCGCCAAAGACCGGCGCCATCTTCTTAACGATGTTCACGATCTCATCGGGATCCTTGGAATCGAGACATATCGGGAAGGCGTCAATGTCGGCAAATCCCTTGAACAGGATCGATTTTCCCTCCATCACCGGGATCGAAGCCGTGGCGCCTATGTTGCCTAAGCCCAAGACCGCTGTCCCATCGGTCACCACCGCCACGATATTTCCTTTGGATGTGTACTCGTAAACCAGATCTGGGTCGAGTTCGATCTCGCGACAAGGATCAGCAACCCCCGGCGTGTACGCCAAGCTCAAATCCTCTTTCGTGCTACAGGGAACTTTGCTCCTGATCGCAATCTTACCCCTTGATTTCCTGTGGAACTCCAGTGCATCATCTCGAAGAGACATCTCTTGCCCAAAGATCCCCCGTGAATTAAATCTATCTTTGAGACAGGATTCGTAATTATCCTGTGAATTCAGTTCATCTCAAGTTGAGTCAAGCAAAGCCAAGTAATGTCATGTGACGAGAAGGCGGGCGACGGCCCAGTGTGATCAAATGAGATCAGATGTTGCCAGTTGAGATCGAACGCTGCCAGGTGAAGTTGGGTCAGACCAACAGATATAAAACCAGACGCCCTGATTTACCCAGTCGGAGCCGGGGTGGCAGAGCGGACTAATCTTCTGTCTCCGTGGGGCCCGAAGAGTCCATACGCGGCAGGCTCGAGACCTGTTGTCCCTTTGGGGACGCTTGGGTTCGAAATGGAGGGGCGCCACAGCCCCTTCAAGAAAATCCCAACCCCGGCGCCACAAAAACAAAAAGTCTGCTGGAAAAGTTAATATTACAGCAGTTCGCTTGCGATGACGATTACGTCAACTACCCACCACTAAAGTGACGGGCATGTAATGTGCCCCGGTTGACAAGATCCCCGATCGAAGAGTTTTACAAGATCGGGAGACGATACGAAAGAATTTAGTTACCCTGGAATGCCGCCTCAGTTTCAGGCTCTAAGGGTGCCGGTTAAACAGTCCTGGGAGGTAGGGACAGTGCTTGCACCATACAAACCTTTCAGTATCAGATCAAGAGGAA